>ERZ791809.531-NODE-531-length-26475-cov-9.903217_pt1 | contig 26475 bp, 20 predicted proteins | sample MGYA00509946_ERZ791809 | MGnify/ENA primary metagenome ERZ791809 (study PRJEB30046, sample SAMN00791993) | human gut metagenome | study: EMG produced TPA metagenomics assembly of the A metagenome-wide association study of gut microbiota in type 2...
TGGTTTTTCTTGGTGCGATGGAAGGGACTCGAACCCCCGGCCTACTGATTCGTAGTCAGTCACTCTATCCAGCTGAGCTACCAACGCATACGTTCCGGTCGGAACATGATGTATTTTATCACGCAGAGTCGGGTTTGTCAACAGGTTTTTTGAATTTTTTCGATTCTTTTTTGAATAGAGCGTCTTTCCGGACTTTTTTCTGTATCAAAGGGCCCATCAGCCCTCCTGTGCGAGGCGCTGGGCGATCTTCACGCCGGTGGGCGTGGCGGCAAGGCCGCCCTGGCCGGTCTCGCGCAGGTCCGGGGAGAGCAGACTGCCCACGCGGCCCATGGCGTCAATGACCTCGTCGCAGGGGATAGCATAGTCCACCCCGGCCAGCGCCATATTGGCACAGGACACGGCGTTCACAGCACCCACTACGTTGCGCTTGACGCAGGGCACTTCCACCAGACCCGCCACAGGGTCGCACACCAGGCCCAGCAGGTTGCCCAGCGCCATGGCGGCAGCGGCGGCGCACTGTTCCGGTGTGCCGCCCTTCAGGCTGCACAGGGCAGCGGCGGCCATGGCGCTGGCAGCGCCCACCTCGGCCTGACAGCCGCCCTCGGCACCGGCCAGTGTGGCCCGGGCGGCAATGACCTGCCCGAAGCCTGCTGCCACATAGAGAGCCTCACAGAGGGCCTCTTCGTCCGCTTCTCCGGCGCGGGCCAGCGGCAGCAGCACCGCCGGGAGCACGCCGCAGCTGCCCGCCGTGGGGGCCGCCACGATCCGCTTCATGCAGGCGTTGCACTCGGCGGTCTTGAGGGCCTCGGCGGTCACCGCGGACAGGTAATCGCCGCCCAGCAGCTTTCCTTCTTTGTGAGCCTGTTCCACCTTGGCGGCATCGCCGCCGGAAAGCCCGCTGCGGCTTCGCTGGGCCGGGTCGTACTCCCAGCTGGTGGCCTGCATCACCTGCCACAGGTGGTGCATGGCCGCACGGCTCTGCTCCTCGGTCAGGCGGCTCTCTTCCAGGTCGCTGCGCAGCACGGCTTCGGCCAGCGTGATCTTCTGGCTGCGGGCGGCCGCCAGCATCTCTTCACAGGACAAAAACGACACGGCTCATTCCTCCATTTCTTCCGGCTCGTCCACATTCAGGCAGGTGACCTTGAGCAGGCCCGGCATCACGGCCAGCTGCTGTTCCAGCGTGTGTGGGATGTGGGAGTCGCATTCCAGCACCATGACCGCGTAGCGGCCCACCGCCGCCCGGAACACCTGCATGGACGCAATGTTGATGCGCCTCAGCGCCAGCGACATGGTCACCTCGGCGATGCAGCCGGGGGTGTCCTCGTTGTGGATGATCAGGGTGTTGCTGTCGCCGCCGAAGTCGGCGGGCACCCCGTCGATCTCGGTGACCCGGATGCGGCCGCCGCCCACCGACGCGGCCTTGAGCGACAGCTCCCGGCCGCTGCGGGCGGTAAGACGGAGCACCGCCGTATTGGGATGGGCGCTGCGCAGCTCCACCGGGTGGATCGTAAAGGTCATGCCCTGTTCCTCTGCCAGTGCAAAGCTGTCCGGCAGGCGGGGATCATCCGGGCGCAGGCCCAGCAGGCCCGCCACCAGCGCCCGGTCGGTGCCGTGGCCCTTGCCGGTGGTGGCAAAGCTGCCGTACAGGCCGATATCCGCCTTTGCCGGCACCTCGCCCAGCAGCTTCTGGGCCGTGTAGCCGATCCGCGCGGCACCGGCGGTATGGCTGGAGGACGGCCCGATCATCACCGGGCCCAGAACGTCGAAAAGTCGCATGACATCTACATCCTTTCTCTGTCCCGCCGGGGGAGGGCGGGGCAAAAATACCAGAATGGCATATTTTATGATTTTTATTATACCGCTTTTCGCTATCTTGTGCTATAATAACTTTACTATATGTTTGAAATTGCGTCCTGGCAGGGACACAGGGGCCGGGCCGGACATGCCGCAGGGCATGGTGCGCAGCCCGGTATTCCCCTGCAGAGGACAACACGGAGGGTAAATCCTATGAAACTGGTAAGCGTGGAAACTCCTGAAAAGAGCGTCTGCAAAATGACCTTCAGCGCCACCGCCGAAGAACTGGAAGCCGCATCCAACGCGGTGTATGAGCGCACCCGCGCCAACTATACGATCAAGGGCTTTGAAAAAGGCGAGGCCGACCGTGCCCAGATCGAGGCCGACCGCGGTGAGCACACCTTCTGGTACGACGCCATCAACGACCTGATGGACAAGGACGTGCCCGCACTGTACGACGCTGCGCTGGCCGAGCACGGCTTCCGCCCGGTGGACGAGCCCAGCTACGACCTGGTGAGCGTGAAAAAGGACGAGGGCTTTGTAGCCACCGCCACCGTGGCCCTGCAGCCGGAGCTGAACCTGACCCAGACCACCGGTTTTGTGGTGGAGTGCGTCACTCCTGCCGTGACCGACAAGGAGATCGACGCGGTGCTGGAGCGCCGCCGCAATGCCGCCGCCGAGCTGGTGCCCCACAAGGGCCCGGCCGTGAAGGGCAACGTGGTGCACATGGACTTTGAGGGCCTGCTGGACGGCGTGGCCTTCCAGGGCGGCACCGCACAGAACCAGTCCGTGCAGCTGGGCAGCGGCCGCATGATCCCCGGCTTTGAGGACGGCATCCTGGGCCACAAGGCAGGCGACGAATTCGACATCCACGTCACCTTCCCGGAGCGCTACCATGCAAAGGACTTGGCCGGCAAGGCTGTGGTGTTCAAGATCAAGCTGCACGACGTGTGCGTGCGCCAGCTGCCTTCCATGAACAGCGACTTTGCCAAGAAGGTGGGCGGCGTGGACACCATGGAAGAGTTCCGCGAGAAGGTGCGCAAGCAGCTGTACGACGGCCGTCACGGCGGTGCACTGAACCGCGCCAAGGATCAGGTGCTGGCCAAGCTGGCCGACGCCGCTGAGGGCGAGCTGCCCAGCGTTCTGGTGGAGAGCACCTACCAGCAGGAGATGCAGAACGTGCAGCAGCAGCTGCAGATGCAGCGCATGACCCTGAACAGCTATCTGAGCCAGATCCACGAGACCCGTGAGAGCTTTACCGCCAAGCTGCACGCCGGTGCCGAGAAGAACACCCGTGCCCGCATGGCTCTGCTGCAGATCGCACAGCAGGAAAATCTGGTGCCCACCGACGAGGAGATCGACAAGATGATCGCCGAGCGTGCCGAGCGCACCAAAAAGACCGTGGAGGAGATCCGCGAAAAGACCAACATCCCCGCTCTGAAGCGCACCGAGGCCATCCGCCGCGCTGCTGACTGGGTGATCGAGCGCTCCACCATCGAGGAAAAGTAACTCCGTAAAAACCAAAACCGCCTGTGCAGACGCACAGGCGGTTTTTTCGTTCTCCAAAATTTTCTCTTTATGCCAGAAGCTTGAAGCCCATGATGACGATGCCCAGCACCACCAGCACGACACCGGTGGCACGGTTCAGGGTCTTGGGGGTGGCCTTGTTGGCAAACACGGCCGCAATGCGGGCCCACAGCAGGGTGAACACCACACACAGCACCCAGACGCCCCAGTCCGGCGCACCGCCGATCATGAAGTGGGAGACTGCACCGGTCAGGGCGGTGAAAGTCATGATGAACACGCTGGTGCCCACAGCCGTCTTGAGCTCATAGCCCAGCACGCTGGTGAGGATGAGCAGCATCATCATGCCGCCGCCCGCACCGATGAATCCGCAGATGAAGCCAATGAGCATGCCGCACACCAGCGACTGGACAGCCCGCTTTTTGGCGCTGACGCCTTGCATGGCTTCCTTGGTGGTCATGACCGGGCGCAGGATGAACTTGATGCCCAGCAGGAAGGTCATGAACACCGAAAAGCTGCCCATGGTGGCCGAGGGCACCTTGCTGGCCACCCAGCTGCCCACCACCGTAAAGGTGAGCACGCTGGCCATCATAATGAGGCCGTTTTTGATATCGAGATTCTTGTTTTTATGGTAGGTGTAGGCCGAGACCGCGCTGGCCAGCACGTCCGACGACAGGGCGATGCCCACCGCCATATAGGGGTCCACGTGCAAAAAGGTGATGAGCATGGGGGTGATCACCGCTGCCGCGCTCATGCCGGCAAAGCCGGTGCCAAGGCCGGCCCCCATGCCGGCAAAAAAGGTGACCAGAACGGGAAACAACACGTTCATCTCATGCATTCTCCTTTAAAATATCGTCCAGATTTTTCCCGATGATTTCCATGGTCCGGAAAAAGGCCTCCCGGGTCGGCTCGTCGGTGTTGGTCAGCAGCCGCGCAAAGAACGCATTCTGCACCGCGCGGCCCCGCTCGATGACCGGGCGGGCCTTTTCGGTGCAGAGCAGCTCGGTCTTGCGGCGGTCGCCCGCAACGGCGCGCCGTTCCAGATACCCCTCCTTCACCAGCCGGTCTACATTCATCGACACCAGATTTGCCTTGATATGGCGGAACTCCACGATGTCGCTGGCCGTTCTGCGGTCCGGGTTGTTGGCAAGGAACATCAGGATATCAAAGGCCGTCTGCGGCAGCTTCAGCTCCTGACACAGGGGCTTGCAGACCGCATTGTAGGCCTGCGCGGTCTTGATGGCAAATTCCATGTTCGGATTCACGCTGGGTTCTCCTTTCATTTTTGAATCATTCATTTTTGAAGTATTATAGTACAGCCGCCGGAGATTGTCAAGGGGGGGGCGGGAGACGAACCCTCTCCGTCACGGCTTACGCCGTGCCACCTCCCCCGAAAGGGGGAGGTTTATCATAGCTAACCGATCGATGAATAAAAGCTCCCCCCTCGGGGGAGCTGGCAAATCCGCAGGATTTGACTGAGAGGGTTCCCAAAACCCACAAAAAGGGACAGCGGAAAGCCTCCGGGCCTTTCGCTGTCCCTTTTATAACCTTTTATATTGCCTTAGAACACCAGCACAGCCACCAGCCGCACCAGCAGGGCGCAGACCCAGGCCACGACACACTGGTTCACCACCATAATGGTGGCCCACTTGCCGCCAAGTTCCCGCTTGACTGCGGCCACAGCCGCAATGCAGGGGGTGTACAGCAGGCAGAACACCAGCAGGGGAGCCGCCTGGGCCGGGGTCAAAGCCGCCGACAGGGCCGCCGTGGAACCAAACAGGATGATGAGGGTGGACACCACGCTCTCCTTGGCCATAAAGCCGGTGATGAGGGCTGTGGACACCCGCCAGTCCGCAAAGCCCAGCGGGGCGAACAGCGGGGCGATGTCGCCTGCAATGCGGGCCAGGATGCTGTCCTGCGGGTAGGCCGTCAGGCTGAGCTGCAGGTCAAAGTTCTGCAGGAACCAGATGACAATGGTGGCCGCAAAGATGACCGTAAAGGCCTTCTGCAAAAAGTCCCGGGCCTTTTCCCACAGCAGCTGGGCCACGTTTTTCAGGCCGGGCAGGCGGTAGTTGGGCAGCTCCATCACAAAGGGCACCGCCTCGCCCTGGAACACGGTGCTCTTGAGCAGCAGCGCCGCCAGCACGCCCACCACGATGCCGCCAAAGTACAGCAGCACCATGACAAGGCCCGCATAATCCGGGAAGAACGCCGCCGCAAACAGGCTGTAGATGGGCAGCTTTGCCGAGCAGCTCATGAACGGGGTGAGCAGGATGGTCATCTTGCGGTCCCGCTCCGAGGGCAGGGTACGGCTGGCCATGACGCCGGGCACCGTGCAGCCAAAGCCGATGAGCATGGGCACGATGCTGCGGCCGGACAGGCCGATGCGGCGCAGCAGTTTGTCCATCACAAAGGCCACGCGGGCCATGTAACCGGTGTCCTCCAGCATGGACAGGAAGAAGAACAGCACCACGATGATGGGCAAAAAGCTCAGCACACTGCCCACGCCGGTAAAAACACCGTCAATGATCAGGGAATGGATCGCTTCGTTGATGTTCCAGTTGGTCAGCAGGGTGTCCACCGCACCGGTCAGGGCGTCGATGCCGGCTTCCATCAGGTTCTGGAAGAACAGGCCGATGACGTTGAAGGTGAGGTAGAACACCAGACCCATGATGGCGATAAACGCCGGGATGGCGGTGTATTTGCCGGTAAGGAACTTGTCGATGCGGTTGGAGCGCAGCTGCTCCTTGCTCTCGTGGGGCTTGACCACCGTCTGGGCCACCAGCTCCTGAATGAAGGAGAAGCGCATATCCGCAATGGCGGCAGCGCGGTCCAGGCCGCGCTCCTGCTCCATCTGCACGATGATGTGCTCGATCATCTCTTTTTCGTTCTGGTCCAGCTTCAGGGCTTCCTCAATGCGGTGGTCGCCCTCCACCAGCTTGGTGGCGGCAAACCGCACCGGGATGCCCGCCGCCTTGGCGTGATCCTCGATGAGGTGGATGATGCCATGGATGCAGCGGTGCACCGCGCCGCCGTGGTCATCCTCACTGCAGAAGTCCATGCGGCCGGGCCGCTCCTGATATTTTGCCACATGCACGGCATGGTCCACCAGCTCGTCCACGCCCTCATTCTTGGCAGCCGAAATAGGGATGACCGGGATGCCCAGCATGGATTCCATCTTGTTGATGCGCACCGTGCCGCCGTTGCCGCGCATCTCGTCCATCATGTTCAGGGCCAGCACCATGGGGGTGTCCAGCTCCATGAGTTGCATGGTCAGGTAGAGGTTGCGCTCGATGTTGGTGGCATCCACGATGTTGATGATGCCGGTGGGCTTTTCGCCGATGATGAACTGCCGGGTGACGATCTCCTCGCTGGAGTAGGGCGACATGGAGTAGATGCCCGGCAGATCGGTGACCTCCGTTTCCGGGTGGCCCTTGATGGCACCGCTCTTGCGGTCCACCGTCACACCGGGGAAGTTGCCCACATGCTGGTTGGAACCGGTAAGCTGGTTGAACAGGGTGGTCTTGCCGCAGTTCTGATTGCCGGCCAGCGCAAACGTCAGGGTCGTGCCGTCCGGCAGGGGATGCTCGCCCTTTTTGATGTGGTACTTGCCGCCCTCGCCCAGACCCGGGTGGTCCACCATCTTATCATCCACCAAAGCGGGGGCCGCCGGGACCTTTTCGGTGGGGATGATGCCGATCTGTGCGGCGTCATCCAGGCGCAGGGTCAGCTCATAGCCGTGGATGCGCAGCTCCATGGGGTCGCCCATGGGGGCCAGCTTGATCAGGGTGACCTGCGCCCCCGGAACAAGGCCCATATCCAGAAAATGCTGCCGCAGGGCCCCGGTGCCGCCCACCGTGTCCACCACCGCGCTCTTGCCGATCTGCAATTCTTTCAGTGTCATATTTCATGCTCCTTTGAGCGAAAAATGTTAGCTTTTGCGAACAATAGTAATATAGGCTAACTGGCGAAATATGTCAATAGAAGAGCAGAGAAAATACGATTTAAAATAGCCTCCGCTTCGCTCTGGCTATATCAGCGGAAATACTATTTTTAAGTTTGCAAATCCGGCAGGGCTGCGGCCCTGCCGGATTTGCCTTTTCACAGATGGGGTCGTTACGGATGATGGCATCGGCTGCTGCCGGCTTTGCAGCCGACGCGCAGCAGGAACAGCAGAACAGTTACCGGCAGCAGATGCCGCTTCCCGTTACGACCCTCTGGTGAAAATGCGTTTGGAGCGGCCCGCAGGCCGCGACAAACGCCAATATCAAAATAAATTTTCCGCTGAATATCCCCAGAGCGAAGCGGAGGGGATTTCCAATCGTTCCGTAACCAAAAAAGCCGTGCACTCTTTTCAGAGAATGCACGGCTTTTGGAAATCATGCGTTACTTTGCGGTGTTGTAGCCGTCGGGGTTCTTCTGCTGCCAGTTCCAGCTGTCGGCGCACATGTCCTCAATGCCGTACTGTGCCACCCAGCCCAGCTCGTTCTTGGCCTTGGTGGGGTCGGCGTAGCACTCAGCGATATCGCCGGGGCGGCGCGGGTCGATGACGTAGGGGATCTGCTTGCCGCAGGCCTTTTCAAAGGCGTGGAGCACTTCCAGCACGCTGTAGCCCTTGCCGGTGCCCAGGTTGCAGATGAACAGGCCGCAGTTCGTTTCCAGCTTGCGGATGGCGCAGACATGGCCGCGGGCCAGGTCCACCACATGGATGTAGTCGCGCACGCCGGTGCCGTCCGGGGTGGGGTAGTCGTTGCCGAACACATGCACCTTTTCCAGCTTGCCGACCGCCACCTTGGCGATGTAGGGCATCAGGTTGTTGGGGATGCCGTTGGGGTCCTCGCCGATGAGACCGGACTTGTGGGCACCGATGGGGTTGAAGTAACGGAGCAGGGCCACGTTCAGGGTGGGGTCAGCCTTGCAGACATCGGTCAGGATGCGCTCGGTAAAGGCCTTGGTGGTGCCGTAGGGGTTGGTGGTGGCACCCACGGGGAAGTCCTCGGTGATGGGCACGCTGGCGGGGTCGCCGTAGACGGTGGCCGAGGAGCTGAACACGAAGTTCTTGCAGTTGTGGCGGCGCATCACGTCCAGGATGACCAGCGTGCAGTTGAGGTTATTATAGTAGTATTCGATGGGCTTGGACACGCTCTCGCCCACTGCCTTGTAAGCGGCAAACTGGATGACGGCGGTGATGTCCGGGCACTCGGTGAAGATCTTCTCCACGTCCTCGTGCTTGGTCATGTCCGCATTGTAGAAGCGGAAGTCCTTGCCGGTGATCTGCTTCACGCGGTCCAGCACCACGGGGGAAGCGTTATAATAGTTATCTGCCACGACCACGTCATAGCCGGCATTCAGAAGTTCGATGCAGGTGTGGCTGCCGATATAGCCGGCACCGCCGGAAACCAAAATTGCCATAGTCCAGTACCTCTCTCACTTATCACTTGTTCAGCTGCGGCCGGGCGTGCCCCGGCCTGCTTAAAGAATACAACGTTCTCTGCGCAGAATCAAGGGACGCGGTTTTTATTTACATGCAATTTTGTTGCATCTTTAATTTTGCAATTTCTGATTTCAAAGCATTTTTTGTCTGCCGCAAATGGATGGATGGCCCTCTTTGTGCAAATGGGAGAAAGAAAACGGACGGCTGTCCGTTTCCGGCAGCCGTCCGTTCTGAGTCGTTACAGTTTCCCGCACTGTTTGCCGGTGAAGAAACGCAGGGTGGTAGTGGCGCGGAACACCTTGCCGGCCCGCAGCACCGTGGAGGGGAACTCCGGGTGAGAGGGGCTGCAGGGGTAGTGCTGCGTTTCCAGCGCAAAGCCGCCGTATTTCTGCAGCGGCTTGCCGCCCTTGCCGGGGCTGGGGCAGTCCTGCAGGAAGTTGGCTGTGTACAGCTGGATGCCCGGCTGGGTGGTGTACAGCTTCATGCTGATGCCGGTCTTGTCGCTGGTGGCCCAGGCGCAGATGCTCTGGCTGGAACCGCGGGCGCGGTCGATGACATAGCAGTGGTCGTAGCCGCCGCCCACCATGGTGGTCTGGGCAAAGCCGGTGTCGATCTCCCGGCCGATGAGCTTGCCTGCGGTGAAGTCCATGGGCGTGTCCGCCACCGGCAGAATGGCACCGGTGGGGCAGCACTGATTGTTGCCTTCCAGATAGCGGGAGGCATAGATGCGCAGCTTCTGGTTCAGCACGTCGCCGCCGCCGTCCAGATTGAAGTAGCTGTGGTTGGTCAGGTTCACGATGGTGTCCGCGTCGGAAGAGACGCGGTAATCCATGCGGAATGCATTGTCCTCGGTGAGGGTATAGCGCACCGCGATCTTCAGGTTGCCGGGGAACCCATCCTCGCCGTCGGGGCTCTCGGCCTCCATGAGCAGGGTGTCGCCAAAGGATTTGACCCGGTAGAGCTTGCGGCTGAAGCAGCCGTGGAGGTGGTTGGGGCCGTTGTTGGCCTCCAGCTGATAGGTCTTGCCCCCCACGGTAAATACTGCATTCTCAATGCGGTTGGCGTAGCGGCCCACAAAGGCACCGCAGCAGGTGCTGCCGGAGGAATTGAAGTCCGCCTCGTAGTCTGCCATGGTGTCGTGACCCACCACCACGTCCACCGGGCCGTTTTTGGCCGGCACGATGATGCTTTTGATCACGCAACCGTAGTCCAGTACGCTGACGGTCAACCCACCGGGGTTGGACAGGATATACTCGGTAACATTCGCGCCCTCTTTGGTCACTCCGAAGGGCTTTGAGCGGATCTGTGCCATTGGGCATCGCCTCCTAAGGATTTTTGGAACACACGGCCGGGCAGACTGCCCCCGTCTTTCTACTGTATTTATGATTATATCACAGTTTTGCGTGTTTGTGTGAGCATCCTTTTAGAATTTGCATCCAATTTTTCAGGGGATTTTTTGTAGGAATTATAGAACACCACCGGTGCTGCCGCACAAAAAAGCACCCCGTATCCCAACAGACAAGATACGAGGTGCTCCAAACAGAAACTTCTTTTACGGCTGGGGCCGTGCGGCACCCTGGGCTGCGATGAACTCGGCTGCATCGTCCGGGATGTCGTCCAGATCGTCGTCGCTGCCCACATCCACACTGAGCGGCGGCTTTTTGAACAGGACATCGTACAGGAGGGGCACGATATACAGGGTCATGAGGGTGGCGTAGCTCAGGCCGCAGATGATCACGATGGCCATGCCGCTCATCAGCTGGCTGGCCATATCGCCGCTGAACACCATCTGCAGCATGGCCAGCACGGTGGTCAGGGTGGTCATCAGGATGGGGCGCATACGGGTCTTGCCGGTGGCGATCAGCGCGGCGCGCCGCTCCATGCCGCCCATGCGCAGCTGGTTGGCGTAGTCCACGAACACGATGCCGTTGTTGACGACGGTGCCCATCAGCACGATGAAGCCCATGAGGGAGATCATGGTGAGCTGCTGGCCGGTGACCAGCAGGCCGATCAGGCCGCCGGTAAAGGCCAGTGGCACGGTAAACAGCACGATGAAGGGGGACAGCAGGCTCTGGAACTGCGCCACCATGACCAGATACACAAAGGGCAGGGCCAGAGCCATCCACTGGACCATTTCCCTGACCATGAAGTCCACGTTCTCGGTCTCGCCGCCCATGGAGAAGTTGCAGCCCTCCGGCATCTCGCTGCCGGCCGCAAACTCGTTCAGGGCCTTCTGCAGAACGCGGGACTGCACGGTGGTGTTGTAGCCGTCCAGCGTGTCGGCCGTGACGGTGACGTACTCGGTCTGGTTCTCGCTGGTGATGGAGTCCGGCGCGGTGCCGGTCTCCCAGGTGGCAATGTCAGCCAAGGTGCAGGTGCCGGTCACCGTCTCGCCATCGGTGTTCAGGACGCTGGTGTCAAAGGTCATGTCCATCATGTTTTCCTTGGTCAGGGGGTCCAGATTATTGGTGATCTTTACGTCCATGGTGGTGCCATCCACCGTCACCGGGGTCTGGGCCGTGGCTGTGGTGGTGAGCCGCTGGGCGATCTTCTGGTACACCTCGGCCACGGTCAGGCCGTAGGCGCGCACCTTGTCGCGGTCCACCTTCAGGATGATGGTGGAGTCACCGGCGCCAAGGCCGTTGGTGGCGTTGGCAAAGCCGGGGGTGCTGTTCACGATGTCCACCACCTTTTCCGACAGGGCGGTGAGGGTGTTCACATCGGAACCATAGATCTTGATGGACAGACCGCTGGACAGCTGGCTGGTGAGCTCCCCGGTCATGCCGGAGATCTCCACCGTGCCGGTGCACTGTTCCACCCCGGCAATGGCGGTTTCCAGCGCCTGCCGGGCGGTCTCGATCTGACGGGAAGACAGATCCTCCTTCAGCATCACGTTGATTTGATATTTGCCGTAGCTGCTGGCGGCAGCCAGCAGGTCGGTGATGGTGCTGGGCAGGCCCAGCTGGCTGATGTCCATGCCCGCCACGCTGGTGTCGGTGGTGATGCCCACCTCGGTCACATTGTCCACGGCCATGGCAGCTTCCACGGCCTTGCCGGCCACAACGTAGGATTCCTCCTTGCTCAGGCTTGCGTCGGTGGACAGCGTGATGACCGCCTCGTTGCTGGTGATCTGGGGCAGAAGCTCGATGCCCATGTTCAGCACCTGCCAGCCGCTGAACACCAGCAGCACCACGGCAGCTGCCAGCGGCACGGCACGGTGCTGCAGGCACCATTTCAGGCTCTGGACGTACTTGTCCTGGACCTTTTCAAACCAGGGCAGCTCCTTGGGCTCGGCCTTTTTCAGCACGGTGGAGGCAGCCGCCGGCACCACGGTGACAGCCACGATGAGGGACGCCATGAGGCAGTAGCCGATGCACAGCGACATGGGCAGCATCAGGCTGCGCACGATGCTGGAGGAGAACACCACCGGCAGGAACACGCACACCGAGGTGAGGGTGGAGGCGATGACGGACATGCCTACCTGCTTTGCGCCCTGCACGGCGGCGCGGGCCGCCGGGACCCCCCGGCTGCGCAGGCGGTAGATGTTCTCGATGACCACCACCGAGTTGTCCACCAGCATGCCGATGCCGAGGGAGAGGCCCGCCAGGGTCATAACGTTCATATCCAGGCCGGTAAAGTACATGAGCACCACGGCAAACAGCACCGACAGCGGGATGCTGATGCCGACCACCAGCGTGGGTTTGACGTCCTTCAGGAAGATGGCCAGCACGATGATGGCCAGCGCAGCGCCCACCGCCATGCTGGTGAGGATGCTGCGGATGATGATGGTGATATAGTTGCCCTGGTTGGACAGCACCACGATGTGCAGGCCGTCATACTGGGCTTCCAGCTCCTGGAAGGCGCTCAGGCAGTTGTCCGAGACGTCGCTGGCACTGGAGGTAGCGTTTTTATAGATCTTGAGCACGGCGGCCTGTTCGCCGTTCAGGCGGGTGAAGCTGTCGGCGGCGTTGTCGATGACCTCCACGTCCGCCACATCGGACAGGCGCACGTCGCCGTAGCCGTCCACATGCAGCAGCAGGGCACCGGCAATGTCATCCACGCTGTTGTACTCCTCGCCGACTTTCAGCAGCCAGGACTCGCCGCTGGCGTCCTGCACATAGCCTGCCGGCATGGAGAAGTTCTGGGCGTAGATCAGGGTGGACAGGGTGTTGATGTCCAGCTGCTTCTGCACATCCGCCTGGGCCAGCGCCTGGGTGCGGGCCGTCTCGTACTCCTGCTTGGCCGTTTCCAGCTGCTTTTCGTACTCGTTGAGCTGCTCGCGGGCCTCGGTAAACTGCATGTAGGCGTTGAGCTGCTGCTGGGTAAAGCTGCCCAGTGCACCGGAGAAGGTGCTCATGAGCTGCGGCACATTGTCCATGGCCTTGATGGTATCTTCCAGCGTGCTGTAGATCACCTGCAGGCTCTGCTGCAGCTGCAGCTCGTCCGCCAGATCAGCAGCGCTGCTGCCCTCCGTACCGGTCTCGGTGTTCACCCGCTCCTGCAGCTTCTGCAGGGCATCGGTGAGCTTGTCGGTCACGTCACGCAGTTCGGACACGACCTCGATCAGGGAGTCGATGTCCCGCATGCCGGTGTTGTCGAACTTGTCCAGCACCTTCTGCAGACCCTGCTGCACCTCGATCAGTGCCTGCTGGATCTCCGGCTCCTTGACCACGGCAATGAGCTGGTTCACGCTTTTCATCAGCGCCTGGGCCTGCTTGCGCACCACATCCACCGCGTTGCCTACCTCGGTGCTCATGGAGGCCAGCACCGTGTTGGACACGGTGTTGCCAAAGTTCTTCATCTGCCGGTCGTATTCGGCGCGGCCGGCGGCGATCTGGCTTTCCGCACTGTCCAACTGGGCACGGGCATCCGCCAGCTTGGTGTCGATCAGGTCCAGCAGCTGGGCGTTGATCTCGTCGATCTTGTCCTGATTCAGCTGCACCTGCACCAGCTTTTCCACCAGACCGCTGGACGACACATTGGACACGCCGCCCTTGCGCTGCACATAGGGCACCAGCGTGTCCTTGACCAGCTCAGACAGCTGGTAGATGTCGCTGCCCTCCCGGCTCACTGCCACGGTCATGAAGGCGTTCATGTTCAGGCTGTACTCAATGATGGAGGGCGTCAGGCAGCTGCTGGGCAGGTCGCTCTTGGCCTGATCCAGCTTGTTGGACACCTTCACCAGGGCACTGTTCATGTCGGTATCATCGGTGAAGTGCATCAGCAGCAGGCTGTAGTTCTCCGCCGAGGTGGCCGTGATGTTCTCCACACCGGGCACCGTGAGGGCGTTCTGCAGCACGTCCGACACTTCGCTCTCCACACGCTCCGGGCTGGCACCCGGGTATACGGTGACCACCATCAGATACGGCGTGCTGACATCGGGCAGCAGATTGGTCTGCATCTTCGTGATGGCCACAAAGCCCAGGATCAGCACCATCACCACAGCCACCAGCACCGTGAATGGCTTTTTGACACTGAATTTTTCCATTTTTCCTACCGTTTCCCTGCCATGCACCGCAGCACCGCAGTCCTTACCTCCGCAAGAGGCTCGTTCACACTTTAACATTCCTATTATACACAGAAGACGTAGGGTTGCAACAGAGCCCGTCACTTTCTTTCACAAAACTTTTCTCTTTGCCGTCTGTTCGGGACCAAATTCCGTCACACTCCGCCTGAAATACGGTCCGGAGGGCCGGATCATTGCACCGGGCGCATTTTGTTTTTTGCGTGGAAATGTGCTTTTAAATATGGTATACTAGAGTTCAGAATGGAGCAACAGGCCCTTTTGCGGCCTTTTTCCCGATAGAGCGAACCAGCAGACGAGGAGAACTATGAAAAAAGTCATTTCGGTCCGTTTCAAAGAAAACGGCAAAAGCTATTATTTTGACCCTGCCGATGCGGATATCCGTACCGGCGATTACGTCATCGTGGAGACTGCCCGCGGCATCGAGTGCGGCGAGGTGGTGCAGGGCGTCAAGGAGATCGCCGACGCGGCGGTGCCCAAGGCCCTCAAGCCCATTACCCGCATGGCCGACAGCGTGGATGTGCGCCGGATGCGCCAGAACCGCGAGGACGAAAAGCGTGCCTACCGCACCTGCCAGGACTGCATTGCCCGCCACGGGCTGGAGATGAAGCTGGTGGAGGCCGAGTATACCCTCGACCGCTCCAAGATCATGTTCTACTTCACCGCCGACGGCCGCGTGGACTTCCGTGAGCTGGTCAAGGATCTGGCCGGCATCTTCCACACCCGCATCGAGCTGCGCCAGATCGGCGTGCGCGACGAGAGCAAGATGATCGGTGGTCTGGGCATCTGCGGCCAGCCCTTCTGCTGCAGCCGCTTCCTCAAGGACTTCCAGCCCGTTTCCATCAAGATGGCCAAGGAGCAGGGCCTGTCGCTGAACCCCACCAAGATCAGCGGTGCCTGCGGCCGCCTGATGTGCTGCCTGGCCTATGAGGAAAACGCTTACGAATACCTGAACAGCATCATGCCCATGGTGGGCAGCACCGTGCGCACCCCGGACGGCCTGGGCACCGTGCTGGAAGTGAACCCGGTGTCCGGCTATCTGCGGGTGCGCTGCGGCACCGAGAGCCTGTCGCCCCGGTACTACAAGGTAGGCGTGTGCGAATACATCAGCGGCGGCAAGCGCGCACCCCGCCGCCCCGACCCGGACGACGATTATTCCGGTGTGCGCAACCCCGCCCCGGTGGTGGCTTCCTCCGATGACGACAAGCGCTGTGCAGGCGGCGGCTGCGCCAAAAAGCGCAGCGAGAAGAATGGCTGAGCATCCAAGCGGTTAGTAAAGCAAAACTAACCATTCTTCGTGATTTTCGCTAAAAATCTCCGGCAATTTTGTCCATAAGTTAGCCCATGCTTTTGTGCAACCCAACAAAAAATCTCCTTTTGGTGCGGGGCGCTTACGGTTAGTCTTGCCTTTTCTTTTCGGCTTTGTTAAAATGCAGGCAAGGATATGAATTCCGGAGAGATGTGTACAGCCGTGCCTGACACATTTCTTCATACATTACAACGGGCACGGGGATAAAAGGAGATTTTATTATGGCACACAAGGTTTCTGACGCATGTGTTGGCTGCGGCGCTTGCGAGGGCGCTTGCCCGGTTGGTGCAGTTGCCGTTGAGAACGGCGTTGCAGTTGTGAACGCAGACGCTTGCATCGATTGCGGCGCTTGCGAGGGCGCTTGCCCCACCGGTGCAATCACCGCTGAATAATCAGCGGCATTGCCGGAATAACGCATCCAAGGCAGCAGACCTGTTCAGGCGGGTCTGCTGCTTTTTGTTTTTGCACAAATTCCGGGAGCAATTCCGGTTATTTTTCTGAGAGGAATCGGCACACTGTCTATGGAACATTCTACCGAAGTTTTGTATAATAGAACAAAGGTCTACTGCACCCCTGCCCACCGGTTCGGGTCGGACGCGCTGCTGCTGGCCCGCTTCTGCGAGCCAAAACGCAGCCAGACGGCGGCCGACCTGTGCTCCGGCTGCGGCATCGTGGCGTTGGAGTGGCACGACCGCGGCCACCGCGGCCCCTGTGCGGCGCTGGAGCTCCAACCCGAGGGCAGCGCCCTGCTGGCCGATGCTATCACCGAACAAGGCATCGGCCACATCACGCCCCATTGCGCCGACCTGCGCACCTTCCGGCAGGGGGAGGGCAGTTTTGACGTGTGTGCGTGCAATCCGCCCTATTTTACCGCCGGGCCTCAGAGTCAGAATGCGGCCCACGCGCTGGCCCGGCACGAAAACACCTGCACGCTGGACGATGTGTGTGCCTGCGCGTTCCGCCTGTTGAAGGACGGCGGGCGGCTGGCACTGTGCCACCGGCCGGAGCGGTTGGCCGAAGTGCTGGATGTGCTGCGGGCCCACCGGCTGGAGCCCAAGCGGCTGGCCTTCGTCAAGAACCGGGCAGACGCAGCCCCGTGGCTTTTCCTTGTGGAAGCCCAGAAAAACCGCAAGACCGGCCTGCGTGTGGAGCCGGATGTGCTCATCAGCGCCGGAGCGGCGCTCTACGGGAGGTAACTATGGCAGGAACTCTTTACATCGTGGCAACCCCCATCGGCAACCTGGACGACATGCCGCCCCGGGTGGCCGCCACCTTTGGCGCGGCAGACTTCATTGCCGCCGAGGACACCCGCGTGACCATGAAGCTGCTGAACTTTCTGGGCCTGAAAAAGCCCATGGTCAGCTACTACGAGCACGCTTTGCAGAAGGGCGAGGCCATTCTGCAGCGCATTGAGGCAGGGGAGAGCTGTGCGCTGTGCTCCGATGCGGGCATGCCTTGCGTTTCCGACCCCGGTGAGATGATCGTGCGGGACGCTCTGGCCCGCGGCATCAAGGTGGTGCCGGTGCCGGCTGCCTCGGCCTGCGTCACAGCATTGGCCGTGTCCGGGCAGGACACCTCCCGCTGGGTATTCGAGGGCTTTCTGCCGGTGAACCGCAAGCAGAAAAAGGAACGGCTGGCCGATCTTCTGCACGAAAAGCGCACCGTGATCTTTTACGAAGCACCCCACAAGCTGCGCACCACCCTAGACGACCTGACCGCCGCCTTTGGCCCGGAGCGCAGCATCACCCTGTGCCGGGAGCTGACCAAGCTCCACGAAGAGATCTGGAAAACCACCCTGGGCGAGGCCGTGGAGCACTACAGGGCCAACGACCCCCGCGGCGAGTATGTGCTGGTGATGGCCGGTGCCCCCGCCGGGGAGGATGCCGACGCCGGGCTGACGCTGGAGCAGGCAGCGCAGCGGGCACTGGAGCTGACGGGTGAGGGCTTTGGCCCCACGGCAGCGGCCAAGGCGGCGGCACAGGGCACGCCCTATTCCAAGAGCGAAGTGTACAAGCAGCTGCTGGTGCTGCAACAGGACCGGCAGACTGCGGAATGATAAGAGGAGGACTTTTTTCGTGACAAAACTTCTGATCCTGAGCGACAGCCATGGCGGACGCGCCGCCATTGAGCGGGTGCTGCTGAAGGAGAATGCGAACATTGACGCCCTGGTTTTTCTGGGCGACGGCCTGCGGGACCTGGAACAGGCCCTGACCCTGTACCCCCGGCTGCGGGCCTACTCGGTGGCCGGCAACTGCGACTACGGCGCTCTGGAGCCGATGGACGGTCTGGCCGCCTTTGACCAGACCATCGCGTTCTATACGCACGGCCATATGTACGGCGTAAAATACGATCTGGACACGCTGACAGATGCCGCTGCCGCCCGGGGCGCGGAAGTGGCCCTGTTCGGCCACACCCATGTTCCCCATGCCGAGCAGCGGGGCAAGGTGTTTTTGTTCAACCCCGGCTCCTGCGGCCGCTGCTACACCGGCCCCAACACCTACGGCCTGCTGACGCTGGAAAACGGCGCAGTGACCGCCTATGAGCACAAAGAGGTACCGAAGCAATGAGCATCAACGAGGTGCGCTATCTGCCGGAATGCGGCAGCACCAACGCCTATGTGAAAGAACATTTTGAAGAATTCGGTCCGGTGGGGGCCGTGTATACCGAAAACCAGACCGCCGGGCGCGGCCGTCTGGGCCGCAGCTGGGTGAACGCCGAGGGCAAAGCCCTGTACTATACGGTGGCCATCCGGGAGCCGCTGGCCCAGCCTGCCACCCTGCCGCTGCTGGCCAGTCTGGCGGTGCGCCGCCAGCTGCAGCTGCGCTACGGCGTGGACTGCCAGATCAAATGGCCCAACGACCTGCTGCTCAACGGCAAAAAAGTCGTGGGCATCCTGTGCGAAAGCGTGAGCTACGGCTACCAGCAGCAGGGGCGCGGCATCCTGTGCGGCATCGGCATCAATCTGGCCCAGCCCCAGAGCTATTTTGACGCTTCCAACCTGCCCAACGGCACCTCGCTGGCACTGCAGGGGGCAAACGTTGATCTTGCCGCCGACCCTGCCTGGCTGGCCGAGGGCCTGACCGACTTTGGCTTTGACCGCAACCTGTACACCTTTGCCCGGGACGGCTTTGCGCCCTTCCGGGAGGAGTACAAGGCCGCCTGCGTCAATCTGGGCCGCCGGGTCACCTTTGACCTGCCGGAGGGCGGGCAGGGCGCCGGGGAGGCCATCGACGTGGACGAGGAAGGACGCCTTGTGGTGCGCACCGACAGCGGCGAAGTGCATGTATTCACCGGCGAAGTATCGGTGCACGGCATCTACGGCGCCGTGTAATATGCAAAAAGAGCCGCTGCTGCACGGAGGATGTGCAGCAGCGGCTCTTATCGTTCGGCTTATCTTCTCCGCTTCATTCTGCGCCGCCGGTTCAAGTTAAGGGAACCGCCGCCGCATGCCAGCGTGACAACGCTCAGCACGAGCAGGATGACCGCCAGTGCGGCCAACAGCAGCAGGGTGGACCGGCTGTCGGTGCGGAAGTCGGAGACGTACTCCTGATGGGTCACCAGATCCACCTGGCCTACCTCGTAGCCGTCCAGATACACCGTGGCGGTGCCCAGCTTCTGGCCGTTTTTCACGGTGGCCGACACGCTTTCGGGCAGGTCAAAGGAATAGCTCACCTTGTCGTCCGCGTGGCCGTAGCCGCTGACCGGAGCAGCCGCATACAGTTCTACCTCCGGATGGGTGCGGCATTTGGTCAGGTCCACGGTGGTCACCACGGTCTGGGTGTCCACCAGCGGCCGGTCGGCAAAGCTGGAAAAGGCCCAGTCAAACAGTTCGTCGCACTCGCTGTACAGATGCTCGTTGCTGTCACTGCCCAGGATCACAAGGCCGTAGGTGTGGCCGTCTTTCTGGGCAAAGGCCACCGCACAGCGGCCTGCCAGGGTGGTAAAACCGCCCTTGACCCACTTGACAGAAGCCTTATAATAAGCACCGGAGGCGTCCATCAGCGGGTTGGAGCTGCTGATGGTGCGCTGCTCGCTGTGGAAATTCGTCTGGCCCAGCGTATAGGTGGTGGAACCGGCCACCTGCGCAAAGGTCTCGTTGGCCGCGCAGGCCGCCGCGATCTTTGCCATGTCCTCTGCCGAGGCCACATTGCCGTAATCGTACAGGCCGTGGGCGCAGGTAAAGGTGGCACTGGTACAGCCCAGCTCTGCGGCACGGGCGTTCATCTGCTGGATGAAGGCATTCAGGCTGCCGCCCACGTCCCAGGCGATGACGCTGGCCGCGTCGTTGGCACTGGTGATGAGCAGGGCGTTCAGCAGGTCGATGCGGCGCACGGTCTCCCCGATTCGCAGGCCCATGGTGGTGCCGTTGGCGTTCTGGATGTCCTTGAACTCCTGCGTCAGGTCGGTGGGCACGATCACCTCACCGTTCAGGTCCTTGCCGCTTTCCAGCAGCAGCAGGGCCGTCATCATCTTGGTCAGGCTGGCTACATAGCGGGGCTGGTCGGCATTCTGGGTCAGCAGAGTCTTGCCGGTATCGGCATTGAACAGGTACACCGCCTCAGTCTCGGTTGCAGTCTGGATGGGCATGGGGTATACTGCAAATACCGGCAGCACTGCACTGACGGCGACCGCCAGCGTAAGCACCAGCGCCGCCAACCGGCGGCAGAACGTGTTGTGAAGCATGAAGGTACCCCCTTGAATCCCGCTCCGGCAAAACCGGTGCGCACATTTTTGTTCCTTACTTATAAGAATACCATAAACGAACCAAAAGAGAAAGGTGGTTTTTCACAATGTTCCTGTCCTTTTGTGGAAAAAGTCCCCGCAACGAAGGCGCGGCCTTTGTGGCTCCCAACGCCACCGTGCAGGGCGATGTGATCCTGAAGCCCGGCTCCACCGTATGGTATGGGGCCGTGCTGCGCGGCGACGACGGTACCCTGACCCTCGGCGAGAACAGCAACGTGCAGGACAATGCCGTGCTGCACTGCGACGTAGGCGGGGCCGTGACCCTGGGCCGCAGCGTCACCGTGGGCCACAGCGCCGTGGTACACGGCTGCACCGTGGGCGACGGCACCCTGATCGGGATGCACGCCACCCTGCTGAACCACTGCGTGGTGGGCAAAAACTGCATCATCGGGGCCGGTGCCCTGGTGCCGGAAGGCATGGTCATCCCGGACGGATCGGTGGCCGTGGGCGTCCCTGCCCGGGTGATCAAACCCGTGACCGAGGCACAGATCGAAGCCAACCTGCGCAACGCAGAGCACTATGTGGAACATGGTAAAGTACACGCAAGAGCGCTAAAAAGTCCAGAATAATCGACCATCTCCGCATCATCCGTCGTTTTTCTCCGGCCCGGCCCCGCTCCGGCGGCATCGGTGCTCTGCCTTTGCACGCTGATTTGTGAAGACTTTTGAGAAATCCACGATTTTTTCACAAAAAGGTAATGACATTCGCCTTAAAATCGGGTATACTAGGGCCTGTAAGGGACGCGGGGCCGCAACCGCCCCCTTACACATGATTCCTCCTCACACCAAAGCAATACCCCAAACAGAGAACCCCTCCGGTGTACCGCAAGCGCCGGAGGGGTTCTTTGTTTGTTTTTGTCTTTTTTATGCATGCGCCAGCCTTGCGGCAAACACCGTGAGCACGATCTTGGGGTTCACCTGGGCGCCCAACCGCTGGATGGCAGCTTCGGCCAGCCGCAGGGTACGCTGGGCCTGCTGGCCCTGTACCGGGGCATGGGGGCTGCCCTGCAGCCCCGCCGCTGCCACGGCCCGGAGGTCCCGCAAAAGAGCTGCCGCACCGGCCTTGTCTTTTTCGTAGGGGGCCAGCAGCACGGCGGCGGTGTAGCTGTCGCCCGCCTGCGCGGCCCGGGCCAGTTCCATGGCCTTGTCCACCTGCTCGGTGCGAGCCTTGTCGCGGGCCGCCGTGAGCACCGTGCCAATGTGCCCGTCGAACAGTTCACTGTAGAGTGCCGCCGTCTTTTTGTCCACCCCATGGGCGGTGCAGTAGCGGGCACAGTCCGCCGGGGACACCGGCGCGATGGCAAAGCTGACGCAGCGGCTGCGGATGGTGGGCAGCACCCCGGCCAGCGAATCGGCCGTGAGCAGAAAGAGCACGCCCTCCGGCGGCTCCTCCATGACCTTCAGCAGAGCGTTGGCGGATTCCTCGTTCATGCGCTCCACATGATACAGCAGCACTGCGCGGCCCTCGGCGGACAGGCTGGTGTTGAAGATCTCGCTGCGCATGGCGGTGACCTGGCTGACCAGATACCGGCCGCCAGCCCCCATGCCCTCCACCGAGATGGCTTCGCGCACGATGCCGGTCTCGATCTGGCCGCTGTCGCGTTTGCCGGCCTTGCCCACAGCGCGGCAGCATTCGCCCCGCAGCAGGGCCTCGGCAGGGGCACCACCGGCCGGGTAGAGATAATCTGCGGCAATGCAGCGGGCCGCAAACCCGGCCCCCAGCCCCTCTTCACCCACCAGCAATACGCTGTGGGTCAAGCGGCGGGACGCCAGCATCTGGTGCACGCTGGTTTTCAGTTCTGCGTTGCCTTCCATGCGGTCCAGCATCATGGTCTAAGTGCTCCTTCTGATTTACGACTAGCTCGACCGGCAGACCGGGAGTTTCTCCGAGGACCGTCCGCTGGGGTGGGACCCTGTTGCCCGGAGGGCAATAGGGCGGGCGATGGAATGGCCTGCAACAGCAACGACTGCTGCCAGTGGCAGAAACAGGGAGTTGCTGTTGGGGCAGTGGCCAGCAGGGTGCAAGGCTCGTTCAAGAGCCGACGCAGCCGCTGGGTGCCACAACCCGTTTTTCGTGTCCGAGGAGAAAGCTACCGGTCTGTCGGTTCCGAGTGACAGCAGTTTACCGCCGGTTCTTGCGCTTCCACTGCTCGCGGCGGATCCAGGCCCGCACACTGCGGTAGGCCATGGGGCCAAAGAATGCCCAGACGTTCAGCATACTGAGCAGGTAGCTCAGCTTGCCGGCCAGCGGCGCGGACAGGAAGCTGAACACCCACAGGGCCGCCGCAAAGAAGCCGAAATACTTCACCCGGATGGGGATCACGAAGAACAGCAGCAGCTGTACCTCCGGGTACAGCATGGCAAAGGCCAGCAGCAGCGAAAGGGACAGACAGTAAGTGCTGGCCGTCACGCCGGTAAGCAGGCAGGCCAGCACAGTGCCCACCATGCCCAGCAGGAAATAGAGGGTATAGCGGAAATCGCCCCACTCCTTTTCCAGCGCCGTGCCCACGAACCAGGTAAAGTAGATGCCCAGCACCACGCTGAGGATGCTGCCGCCGGAGAAGGGGATGAACACAAAGGTGATCGCCCGCCAGATCTGCCCCTGCAGCAGGAAAAACCGGTCCAGGCCCACCCAGGCGGTGATGGTGCGGTCGATAAACAGCTCAATGGCAAAGACAAGGATCTGCCCCGCCACCAGAATGTTGGTCAGGTTTGGAATACCGAAGCGCCCATATTTGCGCTCCAACTTGTTCAGCCAATTGTTCATGCATCATGCCTCCAGAAGTTGATGTTTCACGCTTGTCTGAGGTTATTGTACCATGATTGGACAGGGCATTCAAGAAAAAACAGGCACTCCGGCGCGGTGTGCACACCGGCGGGGAAAAACTCAGGCCGTTACAGCAAAATGCAGCCGCACTCCGGCCCATTTCACAACAAAAAAGGGTGGTGTTTTTCCATTCCGGAGAGAACTTTTCACTTTTTCCACCGGGTTTTCCACTGATTTTGTGAAAAAAAGGCCCAGTTTCCCACGAGGTTTTCCACTTTTTCCACCGGGTTTTCCACAGGGAAATCTGGTTTTGCTTATACAAGCCGTAATGCAGCCCGGCGATTCATGCCAGTTTCTGGGAAGAAAAGTGGGCACTTTGCCTTTTATATAAAAGAAAGTCGAAGGATTTTCTTTTCTTTTTACAGTTTGCTCCGGCTGACGATTCGGTCCCTCTCCAGATTGGAAAAAAGAAGTCCTGAGTTTTCCACAGAACGGGAACGCCGCTTTTTCGTGTGGAAAAAGCGGGGAAAACTGCGGTTTTCCACCGTCTGCCGCCGTTCTCCGGCAGAGAGTGCTCCACATGCCGTTTTTGCTCCGGAATGCGTCCGGAATCGCGCGATTGCTTGTGTTCCGTCCCGCTCTGTGCCCAGTAAAAAAACTCCCTCCGTCACGGTTCACGCCATGACGGAGGGAGTTTTCCTGTTTTACATCATATTGCGGAACACCAGCTGTGCGATCTGGAAGTACAGGATCAAACTGCAGGCATCCACGATGGTGGTGATGAAGGGCGTTGCCATGATGGCCGGGTCAGCACCCAGCTTCTTGGCGGCCAGCGGCAGCATGCCGCCCACCAGCTTTGCCAGAATGACGCTGAAGAACAGCGACACGCTGACCACGATGGCATAGCCCATGACGTTCTGATACTGACCGGGGAACAGGAAGGTGTACATCAAATAGATGCGCAGGCCGTTCACGATGCCCAGCACCGCGCCCACGATGGCAGACACGCGCAGTTCCTTGCCCAGAACCTTTACAAAGTCGGAGGGCTCCACTTCGCCCAGGGCCAGACCACGCACCATCAGGGTGCTGATCTGGTTGCCGCAGTTGCCGGCGGTGTCCATCAGCATGGGCATGAAGGAGACCAGCAGCGGCAGGCTGACAAAGGCCTGCTCATAGTGGGTGGTGACCATGCCGGTAAAGGTGGCCGACAGCATCAGGATCAGCAGCCAGGGGATCCGCTGCTTGGCGTGGGTCCACACACTGGTGCCAAAGTAGGTGGTGGCATCGTCATCCGGCAGAATGGCGGCCATCTTCTGCATATCCTCGGTGCTCTCGTCGGTCAGAACGTCGATTGCATCGTCGATGGTGATGATACCCACGAACATGCCCTCGTTGTCCAGAACAGGCATGGCGGTAAAGTCGTAGCGCTGCATCTCACGGGCCACATACTCCTGGTCGTCCGTGACCTTCACGGTGACCACATTGTCGTCCATGATGTCGGCAATGGGCGTGTTCAGGTCGGAGAGCAGCAGGCTGCGGGCCGACACGACGCCCAGCAGGCGGTTGCGCTCCACCACATAGCAGGTGTACACCGTCTCGGCGTTCTCGCCCTGTTTGCGGATGGCGTCAAAGGCCTGGCCCACGGTCATGTCCTTGCGCAGGCGGACATACTCGGGGGTCATCAGGCTGCCGGCGGAGCTTTCCGGGTAATTCAGCAGCTTGTTCAGGCTCTCACGGGTCTGCTTGGAGGACTTTTCCAGCACCCGCTTGACCACACCGGCCGGCATATCTTCCAGCAGGTCGGCAGCATCGTCCAGGCTCATCTCTTCAATGGCGCTCACCAGCTCCACATCCGAAAAAGCGTTGACCAGATCGTCACGGGCTTCGTCGGACATATAGGCAAAGGCCTCGGTGGCCACTTCCTTTTTCAGCAGGCGGAACACCACCAGACGGTTGTTCTCATCCAGCTCTTCCAGCAGTTCGGCCAGGTCGGCGGGCTGCTCTTCTTCGGTGACCTCGCGCAGCTTGACGTACTGCTTTTTGATCAGCAGCTTCAGCAGGCGGCTCTTGGTGAGCATTTCGGGGTTGGCCTTGACCTCTTCGTCGTTGGCCTCCTCTTTTTCGGCCTCGCGCATATCCTGCTTGAGGTCCTCGGTGGCTTCCTCGTTCAGGTCCTCTGCCAGCTTCTGGCGCACCTCAGCGGGGATATCGGCGGGCAGTTCCTGCACCGGCAGGGCCTGTTCTGCCGCCGTGTCGATCTTCTTATCTTCCATTTCCATGGGCGTACCTCCTCAGTTTCGTGTCCGGAGGACGCAGCAGATCGGGAAACAAAAATGCGCCGCTCCATGCTGCCCGGAAACCGCCATTTCCGCGCGCACAAAACTGCGCCTTCCTCTATTGTTTTGCGGAAAAAAGCGCCTCAAAAAGACGCTTTGCCGCTCATCTCAGCGAAAAAGGCGAACGCAGCTGCTTTTGTTGTCCGATCCACCGCGCCGGGCGTTCGGTTTGGACTATGATCCGGGTCCATTGTTCTGCGTTCACCTCCCGTTTTTCAAAAATCTATTGAACCGTTTTTATTATAGCGCCGCAAAAAAACAGGGTCAACCCTAAACCATGCATTTACAGCAATTTTATTTGCCGCCTGCAAAGCCTTTACATGTTCCGGACGACAGAAGCAAAACGCCCTCTCCGACGTTGCGGCGCGTCGGAAAGGGCGTTTTGTTTGGATATTGCCTTGGTGTGAGGAGGAATCATGTTACTTGGGAATCGGTTGCGGCCCCGCTTCCCATGGCAAAAGTATAACAGCTTTCACATCTGATTTCGTTAAGAAGCTATGAAGAAAGTGTAAAAACGTCGTGGAAGAAATTGGAAGTTTTTGTGTGAACCCGGACACACATAAAAAATACGCCCCGGTCATCGTTGCCGATGAACGGGGCGCTAAAAACGATATCCGTTTTTTCTCTGCGGCAAGATCCCTGCAAAGCAGGTCTTATGCAGCAGGCGGAACAAGGTATCTGCAAGCAGACCTTATGCTCCTGACACACGCGGGGTGTGCTTTCAAGGACCCTCGCGGGCGCTTTGGTATCTCAGACCCCGCTGCTGCGTCTGCCCGAAGGCAGCCGCCAGCCGGAGCGTGAAATCAGTTGGTTGAGCCGTTTGGGCGATCAGGGGCTGTACTTCAGCCGCATCGCCTGCACTCTGTGGGCCATACACACAGTTTCGCACTGCTGCGTTGCGCAGTAACCGCCAGTGCGGAGCAGCCGCTCCTCTCATTTGCGGGAGCTGGGTGCCGCCGTGGCTGCGGCCCGGTGGATGCAGGGGATCTGCTTACTTGTACAGGTCGACCAGACGGGTCAGGTGCTCGTAGCGGTCGTTTGCAAC
>ERZ791809.532-NODE-532-length-26449-cov-25.173335_pt1 | contig 26449 bp, 25 predicted proteins | sample MGYA00509946_ERZ791809 | MGnify/ENA primary metagenome ERZ791809 (study PRJEB30046, sample SAMN00791993) | human gut metagenome | study: EMG produced TPA metagenomics assembly of the A metagenome-wide association study of gut microbiota in type 2...
TGTAGTCGATAGGGGAATCGAACCCCTATGCCAAGATTGAGAATCTTGTATCCTAACCATTAGATGAATCGACCATTCTTACAATCTGCCTATGATATGATTCCTTGTGCAGATTTTGAACTGTAATCATAATCTGTTGTTGTAGTCGATAGGGGAATCGAACCCCTATGCCAAGATTGAGAATCTTGTATCCTAACCATTAGATGAATCGACCAACGGTGCAATCTTGAACTCCGCTTGCGGAAGGTGGGGGATTCGAACCCCCGGTACGGTAATCCCGCACGTCAGTTTAGCAAACTGGTGGTTTCAGCCACTCACCCAACCTTCCAATCGGATATTGTTGCCAAATCAACAAGCATCGTTCTCAAATGCGGGTGCAAAGATACTACATTTTTTTTGTACCACCAAATTTTTCTGCAACTTTTTTCAAGAAATATGCATATTTTCTTGATTTTTCTTGTTTTTTGGAGGAATTATAGGGGATAAGCTGACTTTGTCAACAAAAAAGGAGGCAGATTTACCAATTATTGGAAATCTGCCTCCTGTAGGAAAGGGTCGCTCGATGATGTGATGAAACTCCGAATGTCATAAACATTTGAGAGCTCTCCGCTTTTGTAATCCACCGGCTTTGCAGCTTAGTTGACATGTCAGTTTATGTGGCCCGCCATAGGCAAGAGAAGTCTTCTCGGTTTCATAAGTGTAATTTGATGAGTATCCCGATCGAACCGACACGACCCTTATATCTTTGTCGAATAGACATAGCATAGGCTATCATCTATTGATAGAAGTCTTTGGGTTTTCTATACTGCAAAGATAATGCAATCTTTTGAAACTACCAAATCTTTCTGCTGATTTTTTCGAAAAATCTTCTTTATCAAAAGTCAGAACTCCCTTTTCCTTGTATCTCTCAAGGGTCAAGACTTCTTTTTCCTGAGCTCTTCGTATATTTCTTCGAAATATTTCCTGAGTTCTGTCTTGTCTTCAATGATATTCCGCAGCTCTTTCAGAGCCTTCTCATTGGGTGAGTTGGGAATCCAGAGCTTGATGTAGCCGTTGCGGGAATATTTCTCGTCCATGTGGTCGGCGAACCGCTGCCATTGTTCTTCCTTTCCTTTTCCGGGATAGTTCTCCTCTCCGTATTCGATGGCACGAAGAAAGATTTCGTGAACATCGATGTCGCGGTCGGCTTCGGCTACTATCTTGCCGTAGATGCTTCGGGGCTGGCGACTGGAGGAGGCGCGGTGATCCTCCACGGCTTCTTTCATGATTTTAATCTGCTCGGGAGTGAACCAGCGCTTCAGTCTGGCATCAGCCTGGAGGATTTTGCCACTGGTGAGGTGGTGGATGGCGCGCGGACCGCTCATTCCCAGGTCGTGATAGGCGGCAACGATATAAACCATGTCGATGTCGGCACCTGTTACAGGTACGAGTTTCAGGGCGTTTTTGATGACACGGGTTACGTGGCGCAATCCGTGGCTCTCGCCAAATTCTGTATATTTGGGCAGGATCTGTGTTTCCACAAACTGCATGATTTCGAGATTTACTTGTTGCTTCATACTTTTTCTTCTTTATATATAATGTACGCGCGTACATTATATAATTATTATTCCTGAATGTTATCTTCTCATTCTAGAATCTTATTATGCCATTCTAAAAGGGGCGGGTTATCTTCTGGGATTACCACATCATTCCAAGGATGATGAAGGTAGAGAAGATGCCGAAGGCAAAGATGTTGAGAGCCGTGTAGCCCAGCACCTTGTTCAGCATTCTGCCTTCTCCTATCTTCCTCATCTTGGCGAATGTTCGGTTGTGCTGCACGAGGTATGCAGCAGCAAAAGGCAAAAACTTAGTATCTGCATCGTAGGCAAGTGCACCATAGATGTTGATTCCTATCATGATGAGGATGCCGATGTTGCCCAGTGCGCAGTAGAGACGCTCGCCGTTTTTCTTGCCGATGTGAACGATCAGCGTCTTCTTGCCCGCCTTAATATCGTTGTCGTGGTCGCGATAGTTGTTCAGGATGAGTAGCGTATCTACTACCAGACCGCAGGCGATGGAAGTAAGTATGGCTTCCGTTGATACTCTCTGCATTCCTTCAGGCATCACAAGGTAGTAGGTGCAGCAGATCGGTACGATGCCGAAAAAGAGAAGTACCAGCAGGTCGCCCAATCCCAGATAGCTCAGCTTGGTGGTATAAAGGAAGCAGAAGAGTACGCAGCAGATACCCACGATGATCATCTCCTTTCCTCCGTAGAAGGCGAGGGGCAAACCGATGGCGCAGCCTAGAAGGGTGGTGAAGATGATGCCCCATTTCATGGCTTTCATCGTAATCCAGCCTTCAGCACAGGCTCTCTTTGGCCCCAATCGGGTTTCGTCGTCGTTGCCATGCTTGAAGTCGAAGAAGTCGTTTACCAGGTTTGAGTCTATCTGCATTATCCAAGCAAAGAGCAGACAGAGCAGGGCTGGAACCCATTGGCAGTGGGCGTTGGAATCCTTGTATGCCAGGGCTACTCCCAGCATCACCGGTACTGCCGCTGCCGAAAGGGTGACGGGGCGGGCGGCGAGAAACCATGCTTTGATAGAATTTGTCTTTATCATCATATTGTTGCTTTTAAATTATAAGGAGCGAGGTTTTTGGGGAACCTCGCTCCTTGTTGTTATTCATTAAGAAAAGATTCGCTTCTATTTTATTTCAGAAGAATCTCTTGTGGAAAAGATTCGCTTCCTAGTTGAAGAAGTTCCAGCTTACACCCATTCTGAAAACTCGCTGGTTCATCGGATAGTGAGGGGTGAAGAAGTAGTTCTTGTCGCCTTGTCCTGCATTCAGATGGCTCATCATCACGAAGAAGCGGGTGTGCTTGATGTGAACATTGGCGTAGGCATTGACGATAGGGTAGTTGCCCACCTTCACGTTCTTCTCGCCGTTGCCCTGCACGGTATATTGACCGATGTAAGGAGAATAATCTGGAGCCTCGTAGCTGGTGAAGTATCTGGCGTCAGCACCCAACTCGATATTCAGTACCTTTACCACCTTGAATTTGATGAAGAGGTTGGTATATACGTTGAGGTCTGGCACTGGCAGGGCACTCTTGCTGCTGGTATGCTGGTAGGTAATCATGTTCTGCCAGTTGAAAATACCGAACTTGAAGTCCTGCTGCAGCTGCGCTGTAATCAGATTGATGGCATCGCCGCTCTGCATAGGGGTCACCATTACGCCTGTGCGCAGGCCATTTTCTGTAATCGTATATTGCTGTGAGAAATAAGTATAGTTCTTGATTTCATCCACAGCCACACGCAGCGTGGTGTTAGTCTTGCCGAATCTCAGAGTTCCCATGATGCGGGTATGGATAATCTTGCTCAGATCATCATCCCACCAGAGATGTCGGGCATGATACTTGCGATAGTAGAACGATGGCGTTTCGTGATGGATGAAAGCATCGCCTCTTACCTGTACGGTGTCACCCAGGAATGGCAGGTTGATGTCTGCGCTTCCATCAATGGCAAAGGTACCGGCATCCACTCCGGTGAGTCCTACCTCGCCCACGACATTATAGTGAAGGGTCTTGCCCTGAGTCTTACTCAGCTGACCGCCTACGCTCAGAACATGCTCATTGAACTTCTCTAATCCGCCTTCGGTATTCGGCAGTTCGTAGTGGCGGAGGTCATAGCTGGCGAAAGCTTTCAGACCAGCCTTTGCCCACTTGCTGAATCCCTCGAGCGTTCCCATTGCCACGGTGTTCTTGATGCGCCAGTGACGGGTCTGATCGTAGATAGAATCGCCTGTAAACTTGCCGGCATTGTAGTACTCCTTGAGATAGTAGTCCTGTGGAGTCTGGTAAGCTTGGTAGATGCGCTTGTAGTTGTCAAACTGCACAGTGTGGATGAAGCTTGTAACTGGTACATATTCAGTCTTGAAGAAGAGTGAGTCTTGCGCTTTCTTCTTCTCTACGGCGAGCAGACTGTCTGCCATTTCCTTGCTGTTTACTGCAATTCGAGTGCTGTCGCTCTTGAAGTCCTGGGCTGCCTTGTTTGCAACTATTGCCTTGTTGTTCTTGGCAGGTTCATCGCCGGCAATCTTTGCATCTGTAGGGCGACCTGAGAACTGCTTCTTCTGGTTTTTGTCGAAAGCCTTTTCGTCAAACTCCCTGCCTTGTTCCCTTGCTTTCTTTCTTGCCTCCTCCTTGGCTTCCTCGGCTGCATTGTCCTTTGCTGACTCCATGGCGAATTTCTTGGCCTTGATTTCTTCCTCGGTCATCTTCACCTTGCGGCTGAAGCCCACATTGTAGCGGTGGGTGAAGAAGATGTGTTGATTGTCGTTGCGATTCCAGTTCTGCTGCAGCACGGTCGGTATTTCGTTGGTGGCGAAACTCTCGGTGAAAAGCTCCGGATGCTTGATGTAGTCATCATTGGTAATACCTCCGTTCTCCGTCACCTTCTGGTGGTTGGTGCTGAAAAGGAAGTGCGCCTGATAGCGGTCGCCCAGATAAGAAGTCCACATCGTATATTTGAAGTGCGCCGTGCTCTGTGCATCGTAGTAGCCGCGACCGTATTTGTAGTCGAATCGGAATCCGCCACCCAGCTGCTTGTTGGCATTCACTGCAAAGATTGCCTTGAAGTCATCCTCACCGTTGGTTCTGTCACCGCAGCTATTCAGCGTGATGTTGGTGATAGGCGAGTAGGTGTTGGTGAAGTGGAAGTCACTCACCGGGGTAACGATGTTGTCGTATGGCTCGGTGAAGATGAAGTTGCCCTGCGTGTTGCGTCGGTCGATGAAGATGCGGTTGATGCGGGCGGTACCCATATTGCCCAGGGTGTTGTACTCTCCGCGCAGTCCTTCGGTGAAGGTAGTGTTCTGGTACATTGCCTGCATGGTGTCCACCACGGCAGCCCGGGTATCTCCAAATCTCTCATCCACAGTCCATACTCTGATGCCCTTCGGAATCTCCTTGTCAGTGCCCAGCGAGTCGGTGTTGATGCGGTTGCCGGTCTGTGGGCGGAACTGTGAGTCTTCGTTATTGTTGAAATCCGTAAAATCGCGTTGTGCCGCAACTGGTAGAGTTGCAGCACAAGCTAGGATTGTAGAGAATAATATTTTCTTCATTTCTTATTTATTGAATAAGCGGATGCAAGCCTATTTTGAATGGTCGGATGCAAACCTTTCTTATTTTTTGAATAGTCGGATGCAAACCTCGGCAATTTTCAAGACTACGCCGATGATCAGCAGTACATTGGCAATCGTGCGGTCGTCCATCTGTGTCCAGAGGATGACGCCTACGATGGCGAAGAGCATGAATCCGATGTTGAGCCAGTTTCTGGCTACGAGCATATTGCTCTTGTCTGCATACTCCAATCTTCTGTGGTGGCGACGGTTTGGGCGCACGGCATAGCTGGTTTGTGGCTGTGTCTGAGACGCCTCGTGGCTCTCGCTCTGTGGCTGAGTCTTTGCGGTTTCCTCGCTCTGTGGGGTGTTTGTTATATTGTTATCTTTTGTCTGATCCATATTTTATAAGATGATTTTTATTTTCTAACAAGTTTGGTCAGATTGTTGAAGATCTGATCCTTACGGTCGATGGTTCCGCGGCGGAACTTACCGTAGATCTTAGCCAAGTCGTTTTTCTTCTTGGTCAAGGCATATTTGTCGGTGATCACATTCTCTGCAGGCTCCTTGAAACCGGTACTTCTGCCTTCCTCGTAGTTGAATACGATTCGGGTCATGGAGAGGTGGAGATGGTTGTCGCTGATGGTTGCCACCAGCTGGTACTTGGTCTCAGAGCGGTCGAGAGAGATGAACGACTGATTGAAGACAAACCATTCGTCCATAATACAGGCGATGATCTGCTCGTTCTTGTTGTTTCTGTTCACCAGGGCGATGCGGCTGTTGATGTTTTGCTCATTCTTGATGAGCTTGCTCATATATTGGAAAACGATGTTGTAGATTTCGTCTGCACTCTTTCCGTTTGCCTGGGTGTCGAGAACAAATTCCACTTTTCCCTCGGCATTGAGCTGGATGGCTCCCGCCAGGTATTTCGGATCTTCCTTGAGCACTACGCCCTCGGCAGTCTTTTCCACCTTTTTCTTTTCTACCTCCTCTGTCACGGTTGGCACGACCCATCCCGCACCTTCTGAAGTTTCGGTAGTATTCTCCTTCTTGGTAGCAGGCACCAGCTTTGTAGCAGGCACCGAATTCTCAGTATTCTTCTTCAGCTTTTCTGCTTCCTGCTTCATTCTTTCAGCTTCAGCCTTCAATCTTTCAGCTTCCGCTTTCGTTTTCTCGGCTTCCGCCTTTATTTTTTCAGCTTCCGCCTTCACCTTGGCAGCTTCTGCCTGAGCCTTGGCTGCTTCCAGTGCCTTTTTGGCTTCCTCTAACTCTTTTTGCGCCTTTTCCAACTGCTGCTCAGGGGTAAGCACATTCTGCGCCTGCATGGTGAGAGCTGGAATCAGCATCAGTATTGAGATAAATATCTTTTTCATGATTGTTGTTTAAATGTTTAATGTCTTGTCCTCCTCGTCCGAGTATTAGGAACTCGGAGGCGCTTCTAACATACAAAGGTATAAAAATAACTTGATATATTTCTATAAGGAAGCGATTATTTATACATTCTTTTGCTAAGTTAACAATATTTTTTAGGGAAAACGCTCCTAGTTTCAAATATTTTCGTATCTTTGCAAAAAAATATAGCTATAATTATGGGATTATTCGGATTATTTAGCAACAAAAAAAAGGAAACTCTCGATAAAGGCCTCGAAAAGACCAAGGAGAGCGTGTTTGGAAAATTGGCGCGTGCGGTGGCTGGTAAGTCAACCGTAGATGATGACGTGCTCGATGATTTGGAGGAGGTGCTCATCACATCCGATGTAGGTGTGGAGACTACCGTGAAGATCATCCGACGTATCGAAGAACGCGTGGCAAGAGATAAGTATGTTTCTACCTCAGAGCTCAACAGAATCCTGAGGGAAGAGATTGCAAGCCTCCTGGAGGAAAATCATACTGATGACAATGAAAACTGGGATTTGCCTTCCGATCATAAGCCATACGTGATTCTGGTAGTGGGTGTGAACGGTGTGGGCAAGACTACCACCATAGGAAAGCTCGCCTATCAGTTTAAGAAGGCTGGCAAGAAGGTGTATCTCGGTGCTGCCGATACCTTCCGTGCCGCTGCCGTGGAACAGATCTGCATTTGGGGCGAGCGAGTAGGGGTGCCTGTGGTGAAGCAGCAGATGGGTTCTGACCCTGCCAGCGTGGCCTTCGATACCCTACAGAGCGCCAAGGCGAATGGTGCCGACGTGGTGCTGATTGATACTGCCGGACGTCTTCATAATAAGGTGAACTTGATGAATGAGTTGAAGAAGATCAAGGAGGTGATGAAGAAGGTCATGCCTGAGGCTCCGGATGAGGTGATGCTCGTTCTGGATGGAAGTACCGGACAGAACGCTTTTGAGCAGGCTAAGCAGTTTGCTGCCGTTACCAATATCTCTTCGCTCGCCATCACCAAGCTCGATGGTACGGCTAAGGGTGGCGTGGTAATCGGAATCTCCGACCAGCTCAAGGTGCCTGTGAAGTATATCGGACTGGGCGAGGGTATGGAGGATCTCCAGCTATTCAATAAGTCTGAATTTGTTGATTCCCTCTTTAAACACTAGAATACAGGTGCTTATAGACTTTGAGAAAAGAATTAGATGAAGTTCGATGTAAAATAGTCGAGAAAAGAATTAGATTAAGATTATTATTAGGATAAGTAGGATAAGAATGAAGAAAAATCAGATAGATATAGTAACCATGGGTTGCTCCAAGAATCTGGTGGACAGCGAGACCTTGATGAAGCTTTTCGAGGACAATGGCTACCACTGCGTTCATGACCCGAAACGCCCACAGGGTGAAATAGCCGTCATCAATACTTGCGGCTTTATCGAGGATGCCAAGCAGGAGAGTATCGATACCATTCTGGAGTTCATCCAGGCTAAGGAAGAGGGACGACTCCGCAAACTCTATGTGATGGGTTGTCTCTCACAGCGCTACCAGAAGGAACTGGAGGCTGAGATGCCCGAGGTGGATAAGTTTTATGGTAAGTTTAATTATAAGGAGTTGCTCAAGGAACTGGGCAAGGCTGATGTGCCTGCTTGCAGTGGAACCCGCCATCTCACGACTCCTCATCATTATGCCTATATCAAGATTTCTGAAGGTTGCAACCGCCGCTGTGCGTATTGCGCCATTCCTATCATCACCGGCAAGCACGTTTCCCGTCCGATGGATGAAATCCTTGACGAGGTGCGCCAACTGGTAGCCGATGGTGTGAAGGAATTCCAGATTATCGCCCAGGAGCTCACCTATTACGGCGTGGACCTGGACGGCAAGCATCACATCACCGAACTCATCAGCCGCATGGCGGATATTCCGGGTGTGAAGTGGATCCGTCTGCACTATGCTTATCCTAACCAGTTCCCGCTCGATTTGCTCGATGTGATGCGCGAGAAGCCAAACGTATGTAAGTATCTTGACATCGCCCTGCAGCATATCAGCGACAATATGCTCAACAGAATGCATCGCCACGTGAGCAAGCAGGAAACCATTGATCTGCTCAAGACCATCCGTGAGCGTGTGCCGGGCATTCATATCCGCACCACTCTGATGGTAGGTTTCCCTGGTGAGACTCAGGAAGACTTCCATGAATTGCTCGAATTCGTTCGTACTCAGCGCTTTGAGCGTATGGGTGCCTTTGCTTATTCTGAGGAGGAGGGTACCTACAGTGCCAATAACTACGAGGATGATGTTCCTGCCGAGGTGAAGCAGCGCCGTCTTGACGAACTGATGATTCTCCAGCAGGAAATCAGCGCAGAGGTAGAGGCTGAGAAAGTGGGCAAGATATTGAAGGTGATTATCGACCGCAAGGAGGGTGATTACTATATCGGAAGAACCGAATTCTGCTCGCCAGAGGTGGATCCTGAAGTGCTGATTAAGGCAGGAGAGAAGCGTCTGCGCGTGGGTTGCTTCTACAATGTGAAGATTACCCAGAGCGAGGAGTTTGATCTCTACGGCGAAGTGGTAAAGTGATAGGAGAAGTAAGGTAATATCAGAAATGATATTGGATATTGAAACATCAGACTGAATAACAATTTGACATCAGAATGAATAACAAGGAGTATATTGCAGAACTTGCTCAGCAGACTGGCTATTCACAGGACGACACCCAGAAGATGGTGCGCAAGGTGATAGATGCCATGATTGCTGAATTTGAGGATGGTGAGGCTGTCTCTATCCCCAACTTTGGTACATTTGAGGTAAAGAAGCGCTTGGAGCGTGTGGTTGTTAATCCTACAACCAAGAAGCGCCAGCTTGTTCCGCCTAAGCTCGTACTCGGCTTTCGCCCTGTGGCCAGTGTCAAGGAAAAACTGAAGAATGGAGGTGAAGACTATGAGTAAGATTAGTTTAAGCGACTTGGCGCAGCGCTTGGCAGAGAAGTCGGGAATCAGTCTGCAGGATGTCGAACTGTTTATCAGAAAGATGTTTGATGTTGCCAACGAGGGGCTTCAGTCTGATAAGCTCGTGAAGATGAAGTGGCTGGGTACTTTTAAGGTAATGGCGGTGAAGGATCGTGAAAGCGTGGATGTGAACACGGGCGAGCGTATCATCATCGAGGGCCGTGACAAGATTTCCTTCACGCCCGATAATATTCTGAAGGAGATTGTGAACAAGCCTTTCGCCCAGTTTGAGACCGTTGTGGTGAATGATGGTGTTGATTTCGATGAAATCGACAGAAAATTTGAAAATGCTGAAGAGGATGGTCCTGTATCCGATTCTACGTTAGAGTGTGTTCCTGATTCTGAAAATTCTTCCGTGGAATCTTTTGTTGAACAGGATTCTCCTGCAACAAGTGGTGTGATAGATTTTTTGGATGAAGAAAACGATGTTCCTGTTAGCGATGAAATGATAGTAATAGGAGAGGAATTGCCGCAGGAAAATGTTGCTGAACCGGAAGAAAAGAAACCGGAAGTATCAGAACCTGCAGCGACAGAACCTGCTGTATTTAAGCTTGCAGTATCTGAACCGGAAGAATCTGAATCTGCAACTTCTGAATTGGAAACAAAGGAATCTGAAGTTCCAGCTCAGAATGAAGTTGAGTCTGTTGTTTCTGATGAAGAAAATGAATCGACATTAACAGAGGAAACTCCTATTGCAGAGAAAGTTCCTTCTGGTGAGGATAACTCTATTACAGAAATTCCTATTGTAGAGGATGCTCTTGTTGAAGAGAAAGCTTCTTCAGATGAGGAAACTCCTTCTTCAGATGAGGAAACCGATAAGCGGCATATTGTATTGCCTCGTTCTCTAGTTATTGCTGCGAGCGTAGTATTCCTGGCAATGATAGGAGGCTTTGGTTGGTTTGCTTTTAATTATGGCAAGATGGCTGCCCAGCGTGATCATCTCGCTCTGCAGTTGGATAATTACCAGCAGACTCTGACAGAGAAGAAGGTGCCAGCCAAGTCTGCCCTAACTCAGGAAGAAATTCTTCGCAAGAAGGCTATCGAGGATAGTGTAAGAATGGCGCAGGTAAGCGCAGCCGTCAAGAAAGCCGAAAATGTCGAGCAGAATATGGATGCGGCGGCTGAAAAGCAATCAATTGATGTAAAATCGGCTGAGGCTAAGAAGAATTTGGAAGCCAAGAAACTCGCTGATGCAAAGAATTTGGCTGATGCGAAAAGGCAGGTTGATGCAAAGAAACTTGCAGAAACCAAGAAGCAGCAGGAGACTAAAAAACTTGCAGAAGCCAAGAAAAAAGAAGAAGCCAGAAAGCAGACTGAAAAGCATGCTGCCCAGGCAAGCAGCAAATACGACCAGGATGCCCGTGTTCGAACCGGAGCCTATCGTATTATTGGTGTTTCCGAGGTTGTTACGGCAAGAGAAGGACAAACCATCAAGTCGCTCAGCCAAAAGTACTTAGGTCCAGGAATGGAATGTTACGTAGAAGCTCTGAATGGTAATTCCCTGTTGAAGCCTGGTCAGAAAGTCAAGATTCCGAAGTTGGAATTGAAGAAAAAGAAATAATTTTAAAGAAATTATTTGAAAATACAAAAGAGGGTGTGTCATAAGTCCATGACACACCCTCTTTTTCGTTTCTTCATTCGATGAATAATGAAGCATCCTCTTTCGTAAAATACCTTTTGAGATTTTATTTCTTCTCCAATTCCTGAAGGCTTTCCATTTTCTTTGTTTCCAGGAACTCGTAGATTCCGCAGAGATGCTCGCGGACGCGACCATGGCCGAATTCGTACACCTTGCTGACAAGACCATCCAGGAAGTCACGGTCGTGACTCACTACAATCAGCGTACCGTCGAAATCCAGCAGCGCCTGCTTCAACACATCCTTCGTCTTGAGATCCAGGTGGTTGGTAGGCTCATCGAGAATCAGCAGATTCACCGGTTCCAACAGCAGCTTCAGGATAGCCAGACGGGTTCTTTCTCCACCCGACAAAACCTTTACCTTCTTGGTAGAATCCTCGCCACCAAACATGAATGCACCCAGCAAATCGCGAATCTTATTTCTGATTTCGCCCTTGGCAACATCATCTATCGTCTGGAAAACCGTAAGCTCGCCATCGAGCAGAGAAGCCTGATTCTGAGCAAAATAGCCAATCTGAACATTGTGGCCCAACTCCAGTTTACCCTCGTTCTGAAGCTGACCCATAATGCATTTTACGAGCGTAGATTTACCCTCACCGTTTCTTCCCACGAAGGCAATCTTGTCGCCACGCTCCACGGTAAGATTCACGCCGCTGAATATCTGCTTGTCATCAAACGACATCGCCACGTCACTCATCTGAACCGGATAGGCTCCGCTTCTCGGACTCGGAGGAAACTTCAATCTCAGTCGGCTGGTATCCTCCTCGTCCACCTCGATCAGTTCCAGCTTTTCGAGCATCTTCACGCGGCTCTGCACCTGGAATGTCTTCGAATACGTACCCTTGAATCGCTCGATGAAGTCCTTGGTCTCGGCAATCATCTTTTGCTGTTCCTCATATTTCTTCATCTGCTGTTCGCGGCGTTCCTTGCGCAGTTCCAGATACTGGCTGTAGGTGGCCTTGTAGTCGTAGATTCTGCCCATAGTTACCTCGATGGTTCTTGTTGTAATGTCATCTACGAATTTTCGGTCGTGACTGATCACTACCACCGCTTTCGAACTGTTGATGATGAAGTCTTCGAGCCATCCGATAGATTCGATGTCGAGGTGGTTGGTAGGCTCATCCAGGAGCAGCACGTCTGGCGATTTCAGCAGCAGTTTGGCAAGCTCGATACGCATGCGCCAACCTCCCGAAAACTCGCTGGTAGGGCGGTTGAAGTCGGAGCGTTCGAAGCCCAGTCCGAGCAGCGTTTTCTCTACGTCTTCCTCGAAGTGGGTCATGTCGATGGCATAGAATTTTTCTGATAGAGAAGATACTTTTTCGATGAGCTGCATATAGTCGTCGCTGTCATAATCCGTGCGGGTAGTGAGCTCGTTGTTGATGCGGTCAATCTCCGCCTGCATCTCGTGGAGATGGGCGAACGCCTGGCAGGTTTCCTCGAACACGGTTCTTCCGTCTTCGGTCATCAGATGCTGAGGCAGATAGGCGATGACGCAGTCTTTTGGAGCGGAAACGGAGCCACGTGTGGCTGTTCTTACGCCTGCGATGATCTTGAGCAGGGTACTTTTTCCTGCGCCATTCTTGCCCATCAGGGCTATACGGTCCTTCTCGTTGATCTGAAAGGAAATGTCTTTGAATAGGGTGGTGCCGCCGAATTCTACGGTCAATCCATCTACTGTAATCATATTTTTTCTTTTGTTCTTATTTATTATAAATCACTTTTGTTTCCGATATTTTTGATTATTCGTTATCTCCGATATTTTTGATATTTCCGAAGGCTACACGGCGATGCTCCCTGATGGAAATTTCCGATAGAAGGGTTACGGAAGTCCAAAGGGCGAGATCGTTCAGCGTGGCGGGATAGTGGATTTCAGCTATCGTTTCTGCTGGATGCTGTACACTTTCCTTCGTTTCTGCTGGATGCTGGGCACCAGCCAATATATCGGCTGCAACGCTTTTCAGCATGATATAATCCATTCCCTGGTGATGGCTGTCGTGCTTCAGGGCATCCTTGCCCCAGAGTTGCCATTCACGGCTTTCGTATTGGTTCAGGATAGCGCCGTCTGCTACCCAGGTTTCCGAGTTCATCTCCTCCAGGTAGATGCGTCGGTTCACGCCGTCCCAGATGCCCAGCGAACCCTGTACCTCAAAGTCGAGGCTTCTTGGGCGAGGCAGGGTCGTGTCATGAGTGAGTGAGATGAGCGTTCCGCCCTGGGTTTCAATCTGCGTAGAGATGATGTCGCCCAGGGTGATGGGAGTATTATCATCTTCTGACATGTGCTGGCGAAGTCCCACCGCCTTGGTGGCGAAGGAAGTGAGCCAGGCGAGATGGTCTGTTTTCCCGATGCCCAGAATCATGCAGAGCGGACCGAGTCCATGGGTGGGATAGATGTCGGCGTTGTGGTGCGAGTAGAAACGGCTTCTCCACACGCTTTCCGTACCTTTTCGTCCACCCAGCACCCCATTGTCATCGAGCAGCAGCTTGCGCAGGTCGTGGCGGTAACCGCCTCTCATATAGATGATTTCTCCAAGTGCTCCTTCATCTACCATTCTTTTTACAGCAAGGATTTCTCGCATGAAGAGGGTGTTCTCCAGCGGAAAAACCTTTACTCCTTTCTGTTGGGCGATTTCCTGTAGCGGGGCATATTCATCCTGGCAGAGTCCGCCTTTGATTTCGAGAGCCACATGGCAGTTTCGCAGTATGCATTCTGTGGCGTGGGTGATGTGGAGGTGCCAGGGGGTGGTGATGAAAACCAGATTGGGCTGTTGCTCGTCGAGCATCATCTTGTAGGCTTCCTCGCCCTGATAGAAGGAAGCGCCCGGAGATTCCGAATCCCCGCAGCCGTTGATGTCGGCGATACCGACAATCTCATAGCTTTCAATCGTGCGTAACAGCCGCAGCAATTGTTTGCCCCGATACCCGAATCCTATCAATGCAGTCTTTATATGTTTCATCTGATTTTTTTTTGCTTCTGCAAATTTAGATAAAATTTCTGAATTATAAGCCAGTATAATAAAAAACTTCAATGATTTCCCTCGAATTGTGCGAAATTAGCCTTGTTTTTCGAGAAATCAAGACTGTGGTTTTCACAACCACCCCACAGATGCACTGTGCGGCTTGTGAGAACAAAATCAAGAGCAACCTCCGTTTTGAGAAAGGAATCAAGAGTATCGAGACTTCAGTTCCTAACCAGACGGTTACCGTAAAGTACAATGCCGACAAGACCACTATTCCTTTCTTTTGATTCCTGGTTCTGCAGCCATCATTGGCTTATTCTCTTCAGGCAAAACATACGGCTTGCTGAAGTGGAGTGGAGAAGAATTGGTTGCCGCCTCAATCTCGCCACGCAACCGTTCTTTCAATTTCGTGTTTCTGTTGCTCACAGTCAGATTTCTTACAGCATAGGCAAGGGCTTTGGGCTGACCGATGAGCACGCAGATTTTCTTGGCTCTCGTGATTCCGGTGTAGATGAGGTTGCGCTGAAGCATCACGAAATGAGTCATCAGGATAGGGATGACCACGATGGGATATTCCGAACCCTGACTCTTGTGGATGGTGGTGGCGTAGGCCAATGTCAACTCATCCAGCTCCGCTGCCTCGTATTCAGCTGAATGGTCCTCGAAACTCACGGAGATGGTGCGATCTTCCATATTCACCTTCTCTATGGTTCCGATGTCGCCATTGAATACATTCTTGTCGTAATTATTTCTAATCTGCATTACGCGGTCGCCCAGTTTGTAGGTGGTTCCGCCACGGCTGATTCCCAGATTGGATGTGTTGAGTGCCTGCTGCAGCAGCATGTTCAGATTGGCTGCACCTACCACGCTTCTCTGCATCGGGGTAAGAACCTGGATGTTACTCTGCGGCTGATTGTAAGCTTTTGGCAGACGATATTTTACAAGATTCACGATTTCCGTAGCCACTTGCTCTGGATCTTCATTCTTGATAAAGAAGAAATCTGTCTGTTTGCCGTTGCTCGTGTCCGGATAATATCCCTGGTTGATGGCGTGGGCACTCATGATGATTCGGCTCGACTGTGCCTGTCGGAAGATGCGGGTGAGTCGGATGACCGGAATCTTCGCTGAGTCGATGATGTCGCGTAGAACGTTTCCGGCTCCCACACTCGGCAGCTGGTCAATGTCGCCCACCAGCACCAGGCGCATGTGCTCCGGAATCGCCTTCATCAGATTATACATCAGAATGATGTCTATCATCGAACACTCATCCACGATCAGCGCATCACCCTCCAGCGGGTTCTCCTCGTTGCGCTTGTATCCGTCCTGCGGATTAAACTCCAGTAGTCGGTGGATGGTCTTGGCTTCCATGCCCGTGGCCTCGCTCATTCGCTTGGAAGCTCTGCCCGTAGGAGCCGCCAGCAGAATCCTCATCCCTGCCGTTTTGTAAGCAGAAATGATACCTTGCGTCGTCGTGGTCTTTCCTGTTCCAGGGCCACCTGTCAGCACCATCACTTTAGAGCGTACAGCCTGCTCAATGGCGGCAATCTGCACCTCGTCGTATCTGATGCCTGAAGCCTTTTCCATCGTCTGGATGTCGGCCTGCATATTGAAGAGGGTAGGACCCTGACCTTTCATCAACTCCAGCAGTTTCTTTGCCGTTCCACGTTCAGAATGATAGAAAGGAGGCAGATAGATGGCTTCGTTCTCACGGATGAGATTCTCGGATATAATCATTTCCGCTATGGCTTGTCTGATAGGTTCTTCATCGGCTTCGAGCAGTTTCTTTGCGGCTTCTATAAGCTGTTCTTCTACAGCATAAACGTGACCTTCGTTGGAGAGTTCATTTAGGGTGTAGCTGATTCCGCTCTTGCATCTTCTCAGATCGTTCTTTTCATAACCCATCTTGCTGGCTATTCCGTCGGCGGTCTTGAATCCAATGCCCCAGATGTCATCGGCAAGACGGTAGGGATTCTCCTTCACGTTGTCGATGCTTTCCTTGCCATACTGTCGGTAGATCTTGGCGGCGTAAGCAGTGCTCACGCCATACTGCTGCAGGAAGATCATCACGTTCTTGATGTCCTTCTGCTTCTCCCAGCTGTCTCGGATTTTCTCCACGCGTTTCTTGCCGATTCCGGCAACCTCGTAGAGTCGTTCGATGTCATCTTCTATTACCTCGATGGTTTCCGTTCTGAATCTCTCTACTATCAGATGTGCAAACTTCGGACCGATGCCTTTCACCAGTCCGCTGCCCAGGTATTTCTCGATTCCATATACGGTGGCAGGCATTACCTCTTCCCAGGTTTCGCAGGCAAACTGCTGTCCGTATCGCTTGTCCATCTTCCAGTCGCCATTGCACAGCAGTACCGCTCCCACTGGAACATCCAGCAGGTTTCCCACCAGGGTAACCAGGTCGGAATATCCCTTCACCTTGACTTTCATCACGGAATATCCATTTTCCTGGTTCTGGTAGGTAATCCGTTCTACCACGCAGCGTATCTTGATCATACCTTCTTCAAAATATTACCTTCTTCAAAATATTATCTTTCGATGATGTGATTGATAACGATTCCTGCTATAGCCATTCCGAATGTAGCGGTGATGTGGCAGAGTGAACCGTTGATCTGCGGCTTCGTAGATGTCCATTCGTCCTCTACGAGTCGCTGGTCGCTCATGTTCTGCATCGGCTTTTCCTCGCTGAACACGCACTGGAATTTGCGGCGAGGGAAGGTCTTGTTCTTCTTGAATTTCTTGCGCAGGGCTCTTGCCAGCGGATCGCCATCAACCTTCCAGAACTCAGCCTTCCTCACCATGAAAGGGTCGCGGCGGAGGGCTGCTCCCATGGAAGATACGAAGGTGATTTCCTTCGGAAGGGCAGTGGCACGCAGAATTAGGTCAGCCTTGTCCTTCAGCGAGTCGATGGCGTCGATGATGTAGTCGTATTCCTCCATGTGGAACTCTTCTGCGGTTTCTGCCTGATAGATTTTCTGATAAGCCGTGATGTTGGCTTCAGGGTTGATTTCAAGCAGGTGGTCGCGCAGCGCATCTACCTTTACCTGTCCGATGGTGCGGCTTGTTGCCATCAGCTGGCGGTTGCAGTTGGTCACGCATACGCGGTCGCTATCCACGATGGTGATGTTGCGCACGCCGCTGCGCACTAGTCCCTCTGCGCACCATGAGCCCACGCCTCCGATTCCGAAGATGAGGACTCGTGCTTCCTGAATTTTTTCAAGATTATCTTTTCCCAGGAGCAGTTCTGTGCGTCGCTGCATTCCCCGCTCCATTGTTGTGATTTGATTTCCCATTCAATTATCTTTTTTATTATCTTTCAACTTCGCTTTGCGCAATTCAGGTGCAAAGATACAAATAATAATTCGAAAAGTAATCATCCGACTGTTTTTTTGTTTAGAAAAATCTTCCTATTCTTCCACAATCTGCGCAATGCGCCTGATGCTTCTGTTGCGATGGTTGATGATGAGCGGAACACGTTCTACCACCACCATGGATGTGTCGAGGCCCAAAGCCTTAGGCTCGTCAATGCCTATCTTGCCGATAAGGGCATAGATGGTCATCAGCAGGTTCTGTTGACGGTTGTCGGAACTCTCCGGGTAATATACGCGGTGGATGATGATGAAGCGGAAATCGCCAGGAATTCCGTTTTTGCGGAGCGAAGGATAGGTGCTTCTCAAATCCACCTTCCTGCCAGCCACCAGGTCTTCTACCACTTGGCGCAGATAGAGGCTCACCCTAGGCTCAATGCGGAAGCCTATGCGCATGGTTACACTGTAGAGGGTGTCGGGAACCAGGGTCTCGCAACTGTACTCCAGCGTGTCAGGAGTATCTGCAAATTCCAGATTGATAAGCCAGTAATGGTCAGCACGTTTGGGCTGCTTGTTGATGATGGAATAGAGCAGCTTGTCATCCACCGCACCTTCCTTGTCGGCATGGTTCACATAAACCAGATTGGAAGCGTACTTGGGGATGCTCTCGTCGGCCTTGATATCGGAGATAATCTGATAATACTCATCCAGCGGTTTGGTACTGATGTAATGATGGCGGATCTTGATGGCGTGGACCCATACATACATCATCAGGAACAGGATTCCGCCAATAAGCATCGTGCACCATCCTCCTGCGAGGAATTTTGACAGGTTGGCGGCAAGGAAAATGCCCTCGATAACGCAATATGCGCCCATAAAGAGCAGGATGAAGATGCGCGCCACACCCTTGGTGCGCAGGTAGAAACCAAGCAGCAAGGTGGTCATCAGCATGGTGATGGTGATGGCGAGTCCGTAGGCTGCCTCCATGTGCGAGGAGTCGCGGAAGAGCAGGATGATGAGAACCACACCGATGTACATGGCGAGGTTGATTACCGGGATATAGAGCTGTCCCTTTACATGGGTAGGATGCTTGATTCGCATGCGTGGCCAGAAGTGCAGGTTCATGGCTTCGCTCAATATGGAGAAGGTGCCGCTGATAAGTGCCTGACTGGCAACGATTGCCGCACCCGTGGCCATGATGATGGCAAAAATCAGCATGTTCTGGGGCATGATGGAAAAGAACGGATTCACGGAGGAGGCAGTCTGGATATGGTTCAGCACCCATGCTCCCTGACCCAGATAGTTGAGGATGAGCATGGCCTTTACGAAAAGCCAGCTGATGGTGATGTTCTTTCTGCCGCAGTGACCCAGGTCGGAGTAAAGTGCCTCAGCACCGGTGGTACAGAGGAACACGGCGCCCAGAATCAGGAACCACTCTGGAGATTTTGCCAGCAGCATGGCAGCATAGTAGGGGTTGAAGGCCTTCAGAATCAATGGGTAAGAGGTGATGCTGAAAGCTCCCGTTACGCCCAGTAGCAGGAACCATATCAGCATGAATACTCCGAACGACTTGCCAATACTCTCTGTACCAAAGCGTTGCACAAAGAAGATGATGGTGATGATGCCCAGTGTGATGGGGATGACTGGCAGGTGGGGACTGATGCTTTCGAGTCCTTCGATGGCTGTGGTAACCGTGATGGCAGGGGTGATGATTCCATCTGCCAGCAGGGTGCTGGCACCGATGATGGCCAATAAGTAAATCCATTTTCTCTTCATCTTGCGCAACAGGGCGTAGAGGGCGAGGATGCCTCCTTCGCCATTGTTGTCGGCACGCAGTGCCACACATACGTATTTGATGGTGGTCTGCAGGGTGAGTGTCCAGATGATGCACGACAATGCACCCAGGATGGTGCTCTCGTTGATGGCTTCACCCGTGTGCAGGATGGCCTTCATTACGTAGAGGGGTGATGTTCCGATGTCTCCGAACACGATGCCCAGAGTGATGAGCAATCCCAGGAAGCCTACTCGATGATGGCAGGCTACTGAACTTTCCGAATTTTCTCTCATATAACTTCTCTTATTAAATTAAAATATTATCCTTCTTTACATTAAGGAATTATCCTTTGTATTATCCTTTTTACATTAAGGAATTATCCTTATGTGAACATAAAATATCCCTTTTTTGATTATGAATTTGGGTGCAAAGGTATGAACATAAGTGGTAAAAGATGATTTGTTTAACAAGATTTATCCGTTTTAACTTTCGTTTTAATCGACTGTAAGTGACTGTTTGGAAAATGTAAAAAAAGTGATATTCTTTCTCGGTGTCAAAAATAAGCCCCATCTACTATCCGAATCTTCATTCATGCTGAAATCGGAAAGTAGGTGGGGGGTATCAGATGAAGGTCACCACATTTGATGCTTCGTTATATTTACATATTTACGCAGTTTTGCGATACTCGCTTGGTGTCTTGCCCGTCTGCGCCTTGAAAAAGCGGACGAAGTGCTGGGGATACTCAAAGCCCAGGTGCTGACTGACTTGCGTGATGCTTAAGGTTTCATCCACAAGCAGTTGGCGGGCAGCCGAAAGCAGCCGGTCATTGATCAGACTCTTGGCGGTTCTGCCAGTCTCCGTCTTGACCAATTCACCGAAATATTTAGTTGAGTAGCAGCATTTGTCTGCAAAGTAGGCTACGGTAGGCAACCCTTCACGCTCCGCTTTCCGGGCAATGTATTCATCGAGCAGAGAGATGAATTTCTTTACCACCGAGTGGTTGATCTCCTCGCGTGTGATAAACTGGCGATCATAGAAGCGCAGACAATAGTTCAGCAGCAACTCGATGTTAGAAACGATGAGTTCACGCGAATGCCTATCTATAGGATGCTCGAGTTCCTGGCCAATCATTGAGAGCACGTCACGGAAGATATTTACCTCGGCAGCGGATAAATGTAGTGCTTCGTTGCTTGTATAGTCGAAGAACTCATAGCGGGAGATGTTCTTGCCAAGCTGTGTGCGGTTGAGCAGTTCGGGATGGAAAATCAAAACCGTATATTTGGCTATCGGAACTCCTGGAATGGGTTCTACTTTAATCGATTGTCCGGGAGCAAACGAGGTTACGGTCATCTCGTCAAAATCATATTCTGTTCTGCCGTATGACAATTTACATCCCTTGTTTTCCTTCAGGAAGAGGGCATAAAGTCCGTAGTGATGCACAGCCTCCTGAATAGGAGAGGTGTTCTCTACACGCGCAATGCTTACCAGAGGATGAAGTGTTTTCACCCCAATGTAGTCATTGAATTCCTGTATGGTATTAAAGAAAAATTCCTTCATAATCCTATGCTTTTAAATTTCTAAATTTCTAAAACGTTCTAATTTCTTTTACGGGTGCAAAGATACGCACATTATCTATATTTCTTTATACCTGAAATTCGGAAAGTATTACCAGTAATGTGGATAAGCGATGCTCACTCCCATGTTGGCGCAATATATCTGCAAAAATACAAAAAATATTCAGAAAAAAGTGATTATATGGATGGATTTTGTTTGCAGAGCGAACTTAATTTAACCTTATTTTATATGATAGAGGGACATCTTGAATAACCGGAAATCCTTAATGACCTTAATGACCGGAAAACGCCCCCTAAACATTTATTTATTTTTCTGATGAAACTCCTTCCTTGTCTTAGCCATTGCTTCCGTAGCCCTATCGTGGGTTTCTATCAGCAATGGGCTTTTGTGATATTGCACAATCTTGACCCCGACTGAGTTGTGCCTTTTCTTTTCCTCGATGCATTGAATGATCAAGTCCGGATTGGCAGACTTTGAGGTTGGAGTCTTGTCAAAGTTCTGAATATAGGCAGCGTTGGTCAGGAAGAGAATGTCGGAACCTTCCGGTATTTCCTGCATTACCTTCACCATGAGGGTTAGCATCATTCGGAACTCTGTGGTGTGTAGGTCGCTGATTACATCACGGCTGATGATGTTGCCGTTATGCTCAATCACAACGGCAGCACCACCAGCTCGCTCTTTATGGCCATAATCACATGAGCCACCTATCCAAACGTAATATGTAGAAGTATCTTGTATCATAATTATTTTATCTTCAATGTCCGCAGATATTCCTTCTGCTCGGGCGTGATTCTGTAGCTCTCGATAGCCTTCTGGATGGTCTTGTTGTGCGTCCAGGGGGCAAGGCGGCTTTGCTCGATGTAGGGAATCGTTGCGTCCCATTGCTTGGCAAGGGCGGTGGCGAAGAACCAGGCTACCATCATCTTTACGTAATACTCTTCGCTCCTTACTGATGCTGGAATTTCAAGATATTCTGCCTTGAAGTCTTTATCCAGGTAATGAGACATAAGTGTCTCTATTCCAAAGCGACAAGTATAAACGTGTGACGATTTGCACCAAGTCTTGATCTTCGCCAATAGCTCCTTCTTGTGTTTGGCAAACACCTTCGGAGACATAATGTCGCAAACAGCCCAGTTGTCCACGAAAGGCAGGAAGGTGTCTGTAAGACGAATGCATTCCTCGTAGTCCTTTACCTCGGAAATGAGGAGACCATGAAGCATATTCTCATCGTAGTATTCGTGAGGAAGCTGATGAAGGAAATTCTCACATTCCGACTCCTTTGTAAATTCTTTTGCAAACTTGCGAAGCACAGGCACACGAATGCCTATGAAACTCTCCACAGGCACTCCCGGTGTCAGTTTAGCTTGGAAAGCAGCATACTGCTTATCCTGCATGGCGAACAGTCTTTCTTGAAGTGAAGTCATTTTTATCCAATTAATTTAATAATCTGTTTATCTGAAGCATCAGGCAGGATTTCTTTCAGATGTTCGAAAATCCTCTGATAAGATTCTAGGGGAGTTCGGTTGCATTGGCAAGCCTCCCTGCCATAGAGATCTTCGGGAGTGTTGAGCAGCGACCAACCCCAGCCATATTCATGATTGTGCTTGTCACGAGGGTAGATGAAATCCTCGGTCACAATGTAAGTCGCCATTTCCAGTCGGGTGAGATAACCGTCAAACTTGCTTCTCATTCCCTTACCCGTGAAACCGCAGGCTGCCCGAAGTTCTCTCGTGATGAGACTGCCCGATGATTGAAGCGTACTGAGAATGGCTCCTTCTATCGATTCTTCATCCGGACGGGGGTATTTGCTTCTTCTGTAGTTGCAGAAGTCCGGCCACCATTTCTGGCTGATGAATCCTGCTTTCTTATTAAAGAACTTTCCGTACATACACGGCATTTCCTGCACAATCTCGCCCTTCCATTTCCATAGCGGCCAGTCCCAACCGCCTTCAGGAAATGTTACATATCGGCAATCTTCCGCCACGATGTCTTCGGCAGAGAATCCTTCAATGCCGCTATCAAGAAGAGGGAGGAAGCCGATTTTCTGAATCAGTTCCATCATGCCTGTTGCTGAGTATATTTCTGGAAAATTCATGTTCATCTATTTTTATCCTTTGTACTAGCTATATTAAGCTACGAATAACCTTGCATGGTACACCTCCAACTAGAGTATTTGCATCAACATTTTGGGTTACTACGGCTCCTGCGGCTACAACAGCTCCATCACCAATCGTTACACCTCCAAGAATAGTTGCATTAGCACCAATCCAACAACCATTTCCTATGGTAATTGGCAAGGCATATGTGCGCCAACGGTATTCTCCCGAATCAGGATTCCAATCCTTGGTGAGACGCTCATTCAGGTCAACTGGATGAGAAGCAGTATTTATCTGTACTCCTGGAGCTATAAGCACGTTATCGCCTATGGTTATCTTATTGCAGTCTATCAGCATACAACGATAATTGATGCTTACATTGTTGCCAATAAATATATTGTCACCAAATCCAATAATAATACCATCCCCTACGCTTACATTATTTCCAATACTACCAAACAACTCTTTTAGCATTTCATATCGCTTGCTTCGGTCAGTGTATGGCAGAGAGTTGTAACGCTGCATCCATTCTGTAGCCAAGGATTTACGTTCTATAAATTCGGGCGAATGGCAGTTATAAAGCATACCTGCCAAACACTTCTCTGATTCTGTTTTCATAATCATCGCCTTTTTTATGTTATTATCAATTCGTTCAGTTTATCCTCTCTGATAATCTTAGGCTGAGCCTTGCCAGCGAGAATGAGAATCTTTTTACCATTACGATAAATATGAAGCTGTCGTGAGCGAACCACGGCTGTCAGCTCCTCATCATTCTGCATGGCTTGCCAGATAGGATAATATACTCCCTCAGGTTCAAACAACTTCTTCTGAAGATGTGAACAGAGATTTGTTGTATCAATAGTCATAAGCTATTCTATGTTCTTGTTAATTTCTTGCCATTCCTGATGCTCTTCCAGATGATTGGTCTTTACCAGTACGCTCTGAAAACCGAAACGCTTACCAGCTTCGGCATTCTCTGAGCGGTCATCGAAATAGAGGGTGGTGGCAGGATTTATTCCTGTCTGCTGCGTCATCTCTTCATAGATTTCGACGGATGGCTTCTCCTTCCGCATGGCGTATGAGAGAAAGACTTCATCAAACAGTTCGTCCGTGGAATATCCCAGCTGATTTATCAGACAGATCGATTTCTGCCAAAGCGTATCGTTGATGTTACTGAGCAGATAGACCTTGTATCGCTTCCGAAGCTTGACCAATGCCTCCAGTCTTTCCACGGGCAGATTGCCACACAGCTCTTCGAGAACTTTCTCAATATCCTCGGTTGTGGTTCCTTTGCGGCAAAGGCTCAGCATCTCTTTCAAAGTCTCAGCTTCCGCCACCAGACCATTAATATATTGGTGCATCAGTCTCTTGATCTTGCGGACATGGATTAGTCGCTTGAACGCCGTAACGCCCAGGCTCTCCATTGCTTTCACAACAGAGGCATCATCAATGTTCACGATGACACCTCCGTAATCAAAAACGAGTGTCTCTATCTGTTTCATGCTCATTTTCCTGTTGTTATAATTCTCTTATGACATGCTTCTATTATTCAATATCCAATGGTAATTGCGGATCTTTGCCGTCAAACTTGTCGAAATCAGAGCGAAACAGACGGTCCTGTATCACTCTATATTTCTCAAACTCGCTTTCGGCATATTCCTTTGCATACTCGGCAGTAATGTGTCCTGCGTCTTGCAGAATTTCTCTGTCGGTTGCATCGAGGAATTTGTCGATGCGTTTTGCCCAATCCTCCATAGTCATAGGAATATGGCGCTCTGCCATATCCTTTGCCATATCAAGATAGGCATTCACCAATCGTCCAAGGGCTTGCAACTCATTTTCCTTCAGATAGTTCTTGGCTATACTTACGTCGGACTTTATGATTTTCCCATTAGGAGCCTTTGCCCATGTAGTGAGCCCCATGTGCTCTTTTTCTGCATCAGCACGATCCACTATCAGTTCTGCGGCAGTATGTCCATGAACAGCATAATGCATCTTGTTCTGTACCTTCTTGAAGAACTCGCGTGTTGTTGGAGCATCACGGTTGTAGTCGATGGCTGTGGCGTAGATGTCGGTCAGTTTCTGATAGAAATTGCGTTCCGATAGACGAATCTCTCGAATCTCCTCCAAGAGTTGTTCGAAATAGTCCACGCCGATGAATGAGCCATTTTCCATACGCTTTTTGTCAATCACATAGCCACGGATAGCATACTGTCGGAGAACATAAGTGCACCATTGGCGGAACTGAGTGGCTCGGCGGGAGTTAGCTCTGTAACCCACGCTGATTATTGCATCCAAATTGTAATACTGAGTGTTGTATGATTTACCATCAGCGGCAGTTCGTCGGAAATTCCGACAAACTGAATTTTTATCCAATTCACCTTCTTTAAAAATGTTAGACAGATGCTCTGCTATTGTAGATCGGCCTTTATCAAAAAGACTAGCAATAGCATCTTGTGTACACCAAATTGTTTCTTCAGCGTACATTACCTCAACACCATTTTCCTTACCCTCAGCCATGAAGATAAGAAATTCAGCGGTACTATTTCTTATTTCAAATCTCTTTGCCATTTTTCTGCGTATTTTCTCGTCGCTAATATTTTTGCAACACCTTATTATATAATTATCTGTCTATTTCCGTGAAACGATTAAAAGTTTGCTGAAAATTCCATCAGCATTTTCTGGGCAAGGGGAGCGTACCAGGTCTTTACCTCCAGTTCAGTAGGCGTATGACCACCAGGGAAATGGAAGGCTTGGTTGTAATGCTGCTGGAAGAGAGGGGAGAAGTGAGCCAGGGTGTCCTGCTCACCAAAAAGGCCCCATACACGATCCTTATAATAGGGGTTGCAATGGTCAAACTGCACGGCTTCCAGTTCCGCAAACTCCTCTATCAGCGCCTCGTCAATCACCAGCCGCTGTTTACCGTCCCTTCTCGGAGCCTTGTATTCATGCTCGCCGATTCGCTCCTTCAGAAACTCCGTCATCATGAAATATGGATTGCCGAGCAGGGCAGGAATGCCCACCACCGGAGCCAGCATCTGGGCGAGGAAAGAGCCGCAGCTGTTGCCCAGAAGCAAGTCGGGCTGTTCCCGGTCGATGATGGAGCGAATCTCCTCCAATGCCTCCTTGGGGTGCAAAGGGAGGTCGGGAGTCAGCACCACTGCCGTCCCCTCAAACGCCTCTTTCAAGGCTCTCGCCATCGGACAGCTGCCCGTGGCGAAGAATCCGTGTAGGAATAATATCTTCTTCATGCTCTAATCATTTGATAATGATGCGCCTGTAATCTAGGAGGATAAGCCATGCTCACCCCCCATGTTGGCGCATTATATTTCTGCAAAAATACAAAAAATATTCAGAAAAGGATTCATATTGCTAGGCTTTGTTGGGGCTAGTGGACTGGATTTAACCTAATTTATAAATTAGGAGCACTCCATAATTATCTTAAAAAATCTTATTTATTCAATAGAATGTTTTGATATTCAGAATATAATCATTATTTTTGCACGTAATATTAGTGGTGTTATTATGTGCAATATTAAATATTATATAGATGAAACAGCTGCATATTTCGGCAATATATTGGGCGAAAAAGTAGCTTTGGAACCAGCAGATAAAGA
>ERZ791809.542-NODE-542-length-25969-cov-4.641314_pt1 | contig 25969 bp, 20 predicted proteins | sample MGYA00509946_ERZ791809 | MGnify/ENA primary metagenome ERZ791809 (study PRJEB30046, sample SAMN00791993) | human gut metagenome | study: EMG produced TPA metagenomics assembly of the A metagenome-wide association study of gut microbiota in type 2...
ATGCTTGAAAGTATAGTGTTTATGCGGATAATCAAAAATCAGATATAAAATTTAATATTAAATTTTAAATAGATTTAATCAACAACCGCAAATTCTTTGATGGCAGTTTCATACAGATTATTTCCCTCAGAGTCTATGACTACGATAACTGGGAAATCCTCGACTTCAATCTTGCGGATTGCCTCTGCACCAAGGTCCTCGTAGCATACAATCTCAGATTTTTTGATGCATTTTGAAAGCAATGCACCTGCTCCGCCGATAGCTGCAAAGTAAACAGCTTTGTTTCGGATGACTGCATCAATGACTTCTTTGGTACGCTTTCCTTTTCCAATCATGGCTTTTTCCCCCAGATCCAGCAGACGCGGAGCGTATTTGTCCATACGACTTGCGGTAGTCGGACCGGCAGAACCGATCGGCCGTCCTTCTCTGGCCGGAGACGGTCCCATATAATAAATCGTGCAGTCTTTGATATCAATTGGAAGTTCTTTTCCTTCATCCAGTACTTCCATCATGCGTTTGTGTGCCGCATCTCTGGCCACGTAAAGTGTACCTGTGATATAAACGTAATCGCCGGCCTTTAAGTCAGCAGTTATTTCTTCTGTAATTGGTGTATGTATATGTTTATCCATAATGATTTCCTCCTGGTATTCAATCAATTTTCTGGTCATTCATGTTCCTAGAATTTTCCCGGAAGTCATAAATATTATCTATATTCCTGTAAATTTCCCGCATTTAACTTAAATCTACAGTTCTCTTACTGCATGTCTGTTGACATGGCAACAGATATTGATTGCCACAGGAAGTCCTGCGATATGGGTCGGATAAGTATTGATGTTGACTGCCAGCGCTGTGGTTGTGCCGCCAAGTCCCCCCGGTCCAATACCAAGATGATTGATCTTTGTCAGCATTTCTTCTTCCATTTCTTTGACATATGGAATGTTGGAATGTTCATTTACCGGTCTGGTCAGCGCCTGTTTTGCAAGCAGGGCACATTTTTCAAAAGTTCCACCGATACCTACGCCCACAACCATTGGCGGACAGGCATTTGGACCTGCATCTTTGACTGCCGCCAGAATCGCATTTTTTACACCTTCGATACCGTCTGCCGGTTTCAGCATAAAAATGCGGCTCATATTTTCACTTCCGAATCCTTTCGGTGCGAGAGTTATTCTTACTTTATCACCCGGGACAATTTTTGTATGCAGAATTGCCGGTGTATTATCCTTTGTATTTTCACGGATCAGCGGATCTTTTACAACAGATTTTCTCAGATAGCCGTCCACATAACCACGGCGGACACCTTCGTTGACAGCTTCCTCAAAATCACCGCCCACAAAATGTACGTCCTGCCCTATTTCCATAAAAATAACGGCCATTCCGGTATCCTGACAAATCGGGATCATCTCTTTATCTGCAATTTCCAGATTTTCCTGAAGCTGATTCAGAATTTTTTTTCCAAGCTCTGATTTTTCTGTCTCAACGGCCTGTTTCATGCATGCATCCATATCCGGTGACAGATAATGGTTCGCCTGTATACACATCTCGCTGATGTTATCGGTTAATTCTTTTACGTTAATTTCTCTGATCATTTTTTCACTCCCTACATTTTTCTGTAAGCTATTTTAACAATAAGATTATAGTCAAAAATGTATGTCATTCTTCTACACATTTTTGTAATCCTGTAAAAAAGAAAACCATCCACTTCCTCTGATGTTTTCCCATAGATACGTTTATCATAGCTCAAACAAAAAGAAATGTGAATGGTTTTCTAATTATATTATTTAGAAATCATGCTTATAATCAAGACGTAGATATAGAAAAGCTCCCCCCTGACAGGTCTTCCCGCTCCAGCGGCATGCTCATACAACGTGGGCCTCCCCGACCTCTGGAAAGCTCCGAACTTGCCATTTCCAGCACCTCAATGCCATGCTGACGTAAAATCTCATTGGTCACATAATTTCGATCATATACAACAACTTTTCCCGGCTCAATACAAAGAGTATTGGAACCATCGTTCCACTGTTCACGCTCAGAAGCAATCCGGTCTTTTCCACCGCATTTGATCAACGTCACTTTATCCAATTCCAGATATTTTGCAAGAATATCCGAAAGCATCGCATCGGACTCCGTTACTTTCAGCTGTCCTTTCCGATCTCCCGGTTTGATTTCAAAAATACGCAGCGTCTGCATGATACCCGGATGAATCGTAAATTTATCATAATCCACCTGCGTGCATACTGTGTCCAGATGCATAAATGCACGTACAGCCGGAATATCCAATGCGATAATCGTTTCAATCTCTGACGCTTTATCCACGAAAATATTCTGTGCCAGAAGTTCAATGGCTTCCGGAGTGGTACGCTGTGAAATTCCAATGGCGATCACTTTATTGCTCAGGTTCAGGATATCTCCGCCTTCAATAGAAAAATCCATATCCCGATCATAGTAAAACGGTACTTTTCCTGCAAAATCCGGATTATATTTTAAAATATATTTTCCGTAAAGTGTTTCCCGTCTTCTGGTTCGTGAATACATCCGGTTCAGACTGACACCGTTTCCTATGCAGGCAAAAGGATCTCTGGTAAAATAAAGGTTCGGGATCGGATCAAGTAAAAACTGACTTTCTTTTTTCACCAGGCTTACCAGCGGGCAGCTCATTTTTACATTCAATTCAGAAGCCCGGATTCCGGACATGGTCTTTAACACCAGTTCTTTTTCATCTGAAATTTTCATCAGATAGTCGTACAACTGGTCACGGACTTTCGCTGCCGAAGCACCGCCCTCTGCAATAAATTCCCGGACAAACTGCTCCTTTTTCTCCGGATTTTTCAGTACATCTGCGGTCAGATCTTCCAGATATACCACTTCCACTCCCTGTCCCCGCATGATTTCTGCAAACATATCGTGTTCGATTTTTGCGGTTTTCAAGTACGGAATATCATCAAATAAAAGCCTCTCCAGATCTTCCGGAACCAGATGTTCCAGCTCCTGACCGGGTCTGTGGAGCATAACTTTTTTCAGTTTTCCAATTTCGCTTTTTACATGGATTGCCATTTTACGGCGTCCTCCTTCTCCCGTTCATTCATAACGTACATTTTATCCCAAAATATAATTTTTTTCACTCTTTTTTATAAAATATTTCACATGCATACAGACTGACAGGACTAATGTACACAGTTCCGAGGAAGGAATCGCGATCCACGCACCGTTCAAGCCCAGTACGTGCGGCAACACAAGTAAAAATAAAACGGTAAAAAGCAATGTCCTGCAAAAAGAAATCAGCGCAGATACTTTTCCATTAGACAGAGCGGTAAAAAATCCGGAAGATGCAATATTAACCCCACTGAACAGAAAATTTATCGCAAAAATCTGAAATCCTACAGAGGCCAGTTCCCAGGTTCCAGGATCCTTTGTAAATATCGAAACGATTGGTTTTGCCAGAAATGCAGCGATCACAGTAATCACAACAGATGATGCAATTACAAAAATAAAAGTTGTCTTATATATACGCTTCAGCTGAGCTTTATTTTGTGCACCATACTGAAAACCGACAATCGGAGCAATTCCAACAGCGAATCCAAGATGAAAGGAATTAAATAAAAATTCTCCATACAAAATGATCGTGATGGCAGCCACACCATTTGCACCGGCCAGCCGCATCATAACTGAATTAAATAAAAACGTGATAATAGCTGCTGCCAGCTGAGATACCATTTCGGAAGAGCCATTATAGCATGCATGAAAAAAATCTCCAACTTTCACACGAAACCGTGTAAAACAAAGTCCCTTTTTATTTGTGAAAAAGAAAATCAATCCCGCAATTGCCGGTATCGACTGACCAAGTCCGGTTGCCAGCGCTGCACCGCTGATTCCCAGATGGCAATGCACGATCATTACATAATCCAGCACTGCATTTAAAACTCCTGCTAAAATGATCAGAACCAGTCCCAGTGTCGGACGCTCTGCAGTTACCAGATAACACTGAAACAAAGACTGTAACATACAAGCCGGAGCAAAAAATGCAAGAATCATCAGATAGTTTCTGCAATATGGCAGTAATTCATCGGTAGAACCAAGCAGATAGCAGATCTGATCCAGAAAAATCAGCGTGATCAGCATAATCACCACACTGACAATTAAAGTAATGACCACAAACATGGTAAGCCTTTCTTTGGCTTCTTTCTTTTTTCCTTCTCCCAGATATTTACTGATGATAGCATTTCCACCAGTCGCAAGCATCGTTGCAATTGCGATCATAATATTTACAACCGGGTACACAATATTAGTTGCAGATAATGCATTACTTCCAACAAAACGTGATACAAACATTCCATCAATGATCGTATACAACGACATAAACATCATCATAATGATGGATGGTGCCGCAAATCGCAACAATTTCAAAGGAGTAAACTCTTGGTTCAAAGACATACTCATAAAAACACCTGCTTTCTCAAACTTACATACTTTTTTATAATACTTCTATCCGTTATCTGCACATTTTCCCCATATGATACAACGTGACAAATGTGCTTTTTCACCTTTTATATCTTGACTTCTGACAGCATATACTATAGGGTAACCCTATAGTCAAGCAGATTTTTACAACATGTCTGCAGGAGATTTTTTACATCATTATCAAATTATAATCTACTCAAATCACATAATGCATAGGAATCACAGGATGCCTATAGATTGCAATTACAAGACAGGAGAAGTTAAAGTATATGGAACGCAAAGATTATCTGACCACCGGCGAACTGACCCAGCTCATGGGTATTACAAAGCATACACTTTTTCATTATGATGACATAGGTCTGTTTCAACCGAAATATATTAACGAAAAGGGTTATCGGTTTTATTCCATCGATCAGATTGATATTTTAAACACAATTCTGGTTTTGCGTGATCTCGACATGCCATTAAAGGAAATTCAAACATATGTTTCACAGCGAACCCCAGAACTTTTTCAGCAGATATTTCTGGAACATGAAGCACAGATTGCAAAGCAGATTAAGAAACTACAATCCATGAAAAAATGGATGCAGCAACAGAGAAACAAGATTCAGATTGCGGAACAGACCGATTTTTCAAAAATTGAAATCACGACTTATCCGGACTGTTACTATCTTTACAGAGAGGCAGAGCCAAATTCTAATCAGTCTTTTTCCAAAAATCTCAATAAGCTGATTTCATTGTTACAAAAGACCAATCCTTATCTGGATTATGATATTGCTTATTTTCAGTACGGAAAAAATGTGGAACATGGTATTTACGATGCCTATGATAATGTTGCTCTGCTCATGGAACAGAAGCCTGCAATAAAAAACTGCCAGATACTTCCCGCTGGAAAATATCTGACAGCCTATCATGTCGGTCATTGGAATACAATCGGTGAGACTTATGAACGAATACTGAATTATAAAAAACAGCATCAGCTTAAGACCAGTGATCTTTACATTGAATACGACGTGGTAAATAATTTTATCACCAAAAATGAAACTGAATTTGTGGCGAAAGTTGAAGTAGAAATTATTGAGTAATATATATTCAAATTCTAAAAAGGTAAATTGACCGCATTAACTTAAAGTTGCTTTTAATCCCAACTCAGTTTCTGCCAGTTCCAGTAAAAGAGGGTGCTCATCTCCCGGTTGATTTGGATAATGCAGCAGGTATTTTAACGCGCCTTCTTTTGTGTGGAAAAACATCCCATGCCCACCATCTGGACCAAAAACAATCTGCTCCAAATGTCTCCACGGTCCTTCTATTTTTCCGGAATCAGAAACAGCCTGACCAACAGTATAACCTTTTTCCCCCCAACTGGACCAGAGAATCAGTATTTTTCCATCTTTTTGACGATACACTGCTGGTCCATCTGTAAAATATACATCTCCATCCATACCAAACTCAGCTTTTGCAAAAGGTATCGGAACAGCCCAATCCGCATCTTTTGCAGAAAATAATGTGATAATTTTGCCTTTTATACAACTGAGATTTTCTTCCAGTTCAACCATACACATATCACCATCCGGAACATCCTCAAAAGAATGAGAAAATATGAGATAAATTTTTCCCTTTTCCTGATAAAGCATCCCATCAATACAATTCCAATTGTCCGGTGTCAGCGGTTTTTCGGTCATAATCTGAAATGTTCCATCTGGTGTATCTGACTGTAAAATCTGAATGCCCTTATGTTTTTCACTGCCAAATGTGGCAACCAGATAATACTTTCCATTAATTTCATAACATTCCGGAGCCCAAAAACAACGATCTGCCCAAAAATCTTCCGGTTTGTGAAAAATTTCAAATGGTCCTTCCCAGTTCTCCAGATCCTTACTTTTAAAACAGTCAAATCCTTCTGCCGCTCCCCAACAGGTTTCTGCTCTGGTTCCGTACATATAGTACCAGTCTCCACTACACAAGATGTATGGATCTCTTATATTAATATCTGTTAACTTCATTTCATTCCTCTAAATATTACTTATTTTCTGTATGCTGTTTTTCATATACAGCTCTTACTTTCTGTCTGACTTCATCCGTGATCGGATATTTCACCAATGCTAAAATAATGACAACTCCACAAATAGCCGGAACCACAAATCTTGCAACCGTAATTCCCGTGATAACCGCCTGTGGCTCTTGTCCAATGGCATTTGCAATATATCCTGTTGCTGCAAGTGTAAAACTTACGACTGCGCTGGAAATAGCAATACCTGCTTTATTGGAAAATCCTTTCAAAGCTGCCATCGTTCCATTTACAACTCTTCCAGAATTAATCAATACCAGATCTGTCATTTCTGTCATCATCATTGCACTGAATGGCATAGATGCTGTTGCAAACATAGATGCAACGCCAGAGCAGACAAATAATACTGTCATGTTTCCATGAAAAATTACGATTAAGATATCACATATAATTACTGCAACCTGAGAAATCGCAAATGCTTTTTGTGTCTTGTGGAATAATCTCATAAACAGTGGAACAATGATAACAATTCCAAGAAGTCCAACCAGTGAAACATCTAACATATACATAGAGATTAAATCCGGTCTGCATAAACAGTACATAATGTAATAAACAGAAGATGACATCATGATATTATACGCTGTGTATGCTGCCAGCCAGACAGCAATAACACTTAACAGACCTTTTACATGAAATAAACTTTTAATTTCTTCCAGCAGCGGCTTCTGCTCATTATGTTGTACACAAGTCTCTTTTGTCGTTGAAAAACACATCCAGCATGTAATTGTCATGATAAGACCTGCCAGACCAACAACGATCATATATCCCTTTGCTGTATTATCTCCACCAAACAGCGAAACCAGCGACAAACCAAAAGAAGTTGCAATCGTTGTGCAAATTCCCATTACCATTGTATAAGCATTGATCATTTTGCTTCTCTCTGATGGCTCATCTGTAACTGCATTGATCAGTGCACCACTTGGAATTTCAATGGCAGTTCTGAGCATTCCGTACAAAATATAAAAGACTGCTGTCCATATGATTTTTCCATGTGTTCCAATATTTGGACTTGCAAACAATAATACTACAACAACCGTCAAAATCGCTGGAATAAACAGAAAATACGGTCTGTACTTCCCCCAACGGCTCTTTGTTCTGTCGGCAATTGTCCCCATTATCGGATCATTAATTGCATCCCATATAGAAGCAACTACAGTAATCACACCAACAGCTCCTGCCGGTACACCAAATGTATCTGTCAGAAAAATCATCAGATATGCACCAACCAGAGATCCCATAATCTGGTATCCGCTTCCGGTTGCCAGCGCATAAGATAAAATCGTTGACAATTTTAATTTTTCTCTTTTCATAACGAACCTCCTGCTTGTTTTCTTTTGATGATGAGATTATAATCTATGGTGTCACAAATTTTATGACATTTATTTCAAAAGAAATGACACAAAAACTCATTCACATATTGATTTTTATACGTTCAGAATGACTCATATTAGAAAATTCCGATCGTACCAATCAGAAAAAGGACAATTATTATGATACCAGAGAACAATTTGCTTCCACTTAATGACACTGAGCATTTTTTAAAAAATTTTTTGAAAAAATTTCCGGTTTATCAGACCAAAATCATTAATCCCTTAGAAAATGAGCCGGATTATATATATCTGCTGCATTTGTTGGAAACGGAATGGCACAAGCAGCTCCCAGATCAGACTTTTTTTCTCACCGGTTCATCCGGGCATCTTTCTGAAGATTTTTTTATTCCTGAAAATCAGAATGTCTGTATTTTGAAAAATCTGAGATATATGCCACTACTGATGCATTCCCATCAGTTTATTGAGATTAATTATGTTCTGAAAAGTGATCACAGTCTGTTGATCGATCCTGAAAAATCCACCCCACTTCAGGATGGAGATATTATTTTATGTCCTCCAAACCTTCAGCACACATTTCAAACGCAAAATAAAAACAGCATCATTGTTGATTTCATTCTGCGTGTCACAACATTTGATACTGTTTTCTTTCATTTACTGAGTAACAATAATTATTTATCCACACTGTTTTCCAATGTGATTTACGGAGATTCCAATGGATATATTATCTGGCATTGCCAGAATGACCCGACATTAAAAGAATTAATCATAAAGGTCTATGAAGAATGGGAAAACAAACTCAAATACTGCGATAAAATGATTGAGCTGCTTGTCATGGAATTTATTCTGATTCTTATGCGTTCCCATGAAGATGAAGCTGTTTTTTCCACTTCATATATCAATAATTCTGATGAAAATTTCCGTTCCCTGCTGAATTATATGCAAATGCATTACCAGACAGTTACGCTGTCAAAACTTGCTCTTGCTTTCAATTACAGTGAACGCCAGGTCATCCGTATTTTCAAAAAAAATACCGGGAAAGGCTTTTCTGAACTTCTAACGGAAATCCGCATGAATAAAGCCATCCAATTGCTGAAAAACAAAGATATTCCAATTAATGGGATTGCATCCTTGCTTGGTTATTCCAGTACATATTATTTTAACAAAGTATTTCTGGAAACATTTACATTCTCACCGGAATCTTTTCGGAAACGAATTTTTCAGACATAACTCTGCTCTACTTTAATCACACAGCGATAGCGCGGATTCCATTCTGTCACACGTTTTTGCAGATAGGATGAAATCTCACTGTCGCTGATCTTAAATCCAGCCGGTTTTACACAGTCAAAAATTACATTACCGGACTCATTTCCCGGAACCAGACGAACTTCGTGGATAGAAAGTCTCTCATCAAACTCCTTTGCAGCCTTGCTGACAAAAGCTCTGATTTCTGCCACTTCCGCATTTTCCTCAACGATCGGATCATAGTGAATTGTCAGAATCATATGCTCCTGTTCCTGAAAATCACGCTCGATCTCATCCATGACCTCATGTGCCTCAATGACAGGTGTTTCTGCCGGAAATTCCACATGCACCGTGGCAAACAGATTTCCCGGGCCGTAATCATGGATCATCAGATCATGCACTCCGATTACTCCCGGATATGACTGAATTTTCTCCGTAATATGATTGACAAATTCTGCTGCCGGTACTTTTCCAAGCAGCGGACTTAACGTTTCTTTGATCAGTCCAATACCACTGTACAAAATAAATACAGCCACACCAATACCGGCAATACCATCAATAATATTTAACCCTGTCACCTTACATAAAATAGTTGCAACTACAACAGCTGACGTAGAAATCACATCATTTCGACTGTCTGCCGCCGTCGCGATCAGTGTATCGGATTCGATTCTCATACCAATTTTCTTATTAAAAATACTCATCCACAGTTTTACACAAATGGAAATAAGAAGTACTACGATCATCAGCACATTGCAATCCACTTCTGACGGATGAATGACTTTCAAAATACTTTCTTTTGCCAGTGACAAGCCGATAGCCACGATAATGACACAGACCACAAGTCCCGCCAGATACTCATACCGCGCATGACCATACGGATGCTCCTCATCTGCTTTTTTTGATCCCAGTTTAAATCCAAGCAGACTGACAATATTGCTGGACGCATCACTTAAGTTATTTACCGCATCTGCTGCAATTGCGATGGATCCGAATAACGTTCCGATAATATATTTTCCAGCAAACAGCAGTACATTACATAAAATACCTACAATTCCTGCCAGATTTCCATAGGCCAGTCGAACCTTTGTATCTTTCGTGTCCTTACTGTTTTTCACAAAAAGTTTCACCAATAACTCAGTCATAATTTTTCACACTCCCTTTTTCAAGAATACTCTTAGCATTCTTTCTGCAAATCTACACTCCGTTAGGGACAGCGCCAATCCAGAGTCCATATTATTTCAGTTATTCCTGTCCTACCTTTTTTTCAGTCTGCTTACCTTTCTTTCATATTTCTTACAAAAGATACGCATTTCTAACTTCCCGTATACTAAGAAAAGCACCTCAGATGCTGCTCTGAGATGCTTCGTATTTCTATTCGTTTTTATGATAGTAAAAAAGTCATCCAATCGGATGACTTACAATGCGCCTTCAGGGATTCGAACCCTGGACAAATAGATTAAGAGTCTACTGCTCTACCAACTGAGCTAAAGGCGCATACGTCTTTAACGCAAGTGCTATTATAACGGATATAAAACTAAAATGCAAGTATTTTTGGAAAAAAGTTGTTATTTATGATACGATACGATTAATACCTCCAAGTAAAGGAGCATTTACTCTTATGGATAAGAAAAAGCGGACCCTCATCTCCTGCGCCATGCTTGCAGATGAGGTCAATCATATTTTACAACAAACGGACATTGATCTTCCCGTCATCTGGGTGGAACGCGGTCTGCACAGCACGCCGGAAAAACTGAACCGAATCTTGCAGCATTATATTGATGCCTTGCAAAATCAAGATGAAATTCTGTTGACTTTTGGGCTTTGCGGCAACGGAACCACAGGACTTATCAGCAAACATACGCTGCTTCGTCTCCCGCGTTTTGACGACTGTATTAATCAGTTACTTTGCAAAAAGCCGCGCACCGAACGTAAACAGACTGAAACAGATGCGATCTACCTGACACGCGGATGGACGCTGGACAAAGAAGCAATTTTACAGCAGTACCAAATTTTATCCCGCCAGTATGAACCGGAAATACGTGATATGATCCTGCAGACAATGTACGGCGGATACCATACCCTGTCCGTGATCGATACCGGTTCCTTTGATTTAAAACCGGTGGAACAATATGCGGACCAGGCTGCTGCCTGCCTGAATTTTACTAGAAATACGGTTTCCGGAAACATTTCCACACTGGAACATCTGATCGTCGGAACCAATGATCCTGACATTTTAACGCTGAATCCCGGCGAAATGATACAGGCATCCTTATTTGAACTGTAATTTTTCATACAAAATAACAAAAAAATATCATTTTTTTATGAGAAACAATAGGCAAAGTAGCTTGCAATTTAAAGCAAAACGTATAAAATAGAAATGACGAGTATATTAAATTATTAATGGAGGTAAACGAAACCAATGTTCAAAACATTAATACAGAAATTAAAAGACAACCCTCGTACAATCGTCTTTACTGAGGGAACAGATGCACGTATTCTGGAAGCTTCTTCACGTCTGCTTGCAGGTACATTCTTAAAACCAATCTTAGTTGGTAATGAAGCTGAAGTTAGAGCTGCTGCTGAGGAAGCAGGCTACAATATCAACGGTGCAGAGATCATCGATCCTAAGAACTATGACCGCATGGATGAGATGGTTGCACAGATGGTTGAACTTCGTAAAGGTAAAATGACAGAGGAGCAGTGCCGCGAAGCATTATCTCATGGTAACTACTTCGGAACAATGCTTGTAAAAATGGGCGTTGCTGACTGCTTACTTGGTGGTGCTACATATTCTACAGCTGATACCGTTCGTCCGGCTCTTCAGCTTATCAAAACAAAACCAGGCAACAAGATCGTATCATCTTGCTTCATCCTCGTTCGTCCGGCTGCTACAGGCGACAACGAAGTACTGGCAATGGGTGACTGCGCAATCAACATCAAACCGTCTGAGGATGATCTGGTAGAGATCGCTCTTGAGACAGCTCAGTGTGCTAAAATCTTCGGTATCGATCCTAAGATTGCTTTCCTTAGCTACTCAACACTCGGATCCGGTAAAGGTGAGGACGTTGACAAAATGCGTAACGCTTGTGCAAAAGCAAAAGAAGCTGCTCCGGATCTTTCTATCGATGGTGAGCTTCAGTTCGACGCTGCTGTATCTCCGCGTGTTGCTGAGACAAAATGCCCGGATTCAAAAGTTGCCGGACATGCTAACACATTTATCTTCCCAGACATCAACGCTGGTAACATCGGTTACAAAATCGCTCAGCGTCTTGGTGGATTCGATGCTTACGGTCCGATCCTTCTTGGTCTGAATGCACCGATCAACGATCTGTCTAGAGGATGCAACGCTCTGGAAGTTTACTCCATGGCTATCATTACTGCAGCTTTAAGCTAAGTTTTGAAAACTTGTTTTTAAACGATAGGTTGTGATAAAGAAAAGAAGAAATTTACCTCCGCAGCTAATAATCGCTTGCTGAGGAAAATTTCTTCTTTTCTTTCATTTACGTTACATATCCCTATTTCATATCGATACTTATTTTTCTACAATACTTGTAACATTTTCCACTATTTACAACTGGAAAGTTTCTTTCTGGCACGCAGCGCCGTCGTGGCGTAAAATTTTATGATTGCCGTAACGTAAATAGCGTCAGTCAGGCAATCTTACCTCGGCAAGCGATTGTTAGCTGCAGAGGTAAGATTGCTGACTGGCGCTTTCACAACCTAAAATTTTCAGCCACCAAGCAAGATCTTAAAAGCGCTTCCGGTCCCGTTGTGCCATTTCGTACATCATCTTCTCGCGCTGCGCCTCGAAATATACGTGCAGAACATCCCAGGAGGCGTTTATAGCCGTCATAACCATTTTATAGTCTATCTTTACCTTCTGGTTTCTTAAATCCATCAGAAGCCGATCTAGCTGCTTCTCCGTGAAGTCACACATTATGATCATGCTGCCCTTCGGATACTCACCGCCGAAATACCCACCATCATCTTTTCCCCTGGCAAGATCCCCCAATGCCATATGAAATTTCGTCTTCGGGACAGACACCGCCTGTATTTTCATTGGTGTCAGAATCTGACGGATCTCATTCTCATTTTCACACTGAAATAATAATACTTTCGCCATTTTTTAGCAGTCTGCCTTTCCTGTAATGATCCATGGTGCCGGCTGCTGCTCGAAAGAATTTTTGCTGTTCAATCTGGCTACGGAAATTTGGATAACCTCAGTATCTTTGATACCGTATTTTTCAAAAATGCCGGAAATAGATGCCGCTACGCCAAAATCTAATGTATAGATCACAATGCTGATCTGCGGATTTAATTTTGTCAGGTACTCAATCTCCTGCTCCATACTTGCGGATGCCACCATAAATACCAGTGACGGAACCGGACATCCTTTCATCGTCTCCTCATCCACATGATCGATCACCTGAATGTTATGCAAGCCAAAATGGTCAATGTTCTCTTCCATGGTCGCACGGTCGTCTTTGTTGTATTCTACAGCGATCACAGTGCCCTCTGTAGCGATGATTGCAGCCTCTACCGCAATACTTTCTCCACTGATGACACAAATGTCGTCCTGACGCCCTACATGCATCTTATTTAAGATGACGGAACGGATCTCGCTTCCTACATAATGAATGGAACCACGTTTAAAATTATGGTTGTCCATACCAATCTTGTAGGTGTTACGCGCATGCTCATTTACGATCAGCATGCCTGCAGATGCGTTGATGCCACGGTTGATCATATTGCTCACTTTATCGTGTTTTATCTCGCCTGCAGGCTCTGAGCCCTCGTTATACCATACATCGCAGTCCCCCAGTCCTGCGTTCCACATCCGGTAAAAAATATCGTCAATTCCAGCTTCCGTAAACACCAATACTGCTTTGTGTGACTCAACTGTCGGAATCAGGTTTTTATTTTTTCGGGTGATATCAAGCATCTTTACTTTTTCCAGATCAATGGCTGTGTTTTTCGCAAAATACTGCAGCCAGGATAAAATGCTCTCGTTGGTAAAAATCTGCTGTTCCATAAAAAATACCTCCCAATACATTAATCAAAAATGCCTTCAGCATCTAATTATGTTAATTTTACCATTATCAAAAACACACGTCAATAAATCCATGCTTTTCGAATACATCCCAGAATGTTCTCCGTTACAGTTCACTCATCACATGTATTCAGGTAATGATCATGCTTGCATGAGGAATTAGCTGGATACATAGTGATGAAGGGAGCGCCTTTTTATGAGCAAAAGTAGTAGCGAAGCTACGGAGAAGCCCGAAAGGGCATTTTGCGAATGGCGCGTGTGAACTGTAACTGTTCTCCGTGTATTTGGCGTGTAACATCTATAATAATGTAAATCATTTCACACCTAAGGTATCATTTCCGTAAAATACTACAGATTTGCCTTATTATAATTTGTTAAGAGATACTTTCTTTTTTCTTCATATTTCAGCCACAAAAAGAACACAATTTCCCGGTAATATAACAGTATCAAATAAATCAAGTGAAACGCATAACAAACATTTGAAATTTGATGAAAGCCTTAACCTGAGGTAAAAAGATCAAGTCGAACGAATATGAGACTTGGTTCAGTGATTTTAATTAATATGAGTTGATATACTTTTAGAATCACTGTCAGATATAAAAAGCTTCTGAGGGTAGTCAGTTAACCAGCATTGGCACATTCAGGGGCGACAAAAAACTATTTCCTTTATATAGATAAATTTTTCATAACTCACTCTCCCCCCAAAAAACCGGATTCGTAAGGAACCCGGTTTTTTATTTCGTAAAAATGTGAAATTATCTTTTTTCTTAAATATTCAAGTCGAACGCACGTGAGACTTGGTGCGTGATTCTGGTCAGCGAAAGCTGACATATTCTTCTCAGAATCACTGCACATCCCCGCGGAGCGTTTATCTCAGTCGGAGATTGTACTCCCACTGAGAAAGACTTGTTATTACTCACCACTTGCAGAAGTGGGAGTCTTCTCGACTGAGATAAAAATATAATCAAAAACTTTTCCTGCTGTCTCTAAATATAATTTTATCACGCACCAGTTATCAAATCGAAATTATTTCGTATCTGAACATAATTATTAAAAAGCTAGCATGTATTAAAATATGCATATTATTAATAAAATGTATATTTATGCATTTCTATGTATAATTTAAGCCACCCAGGTTTTTGAGTTATAATAAGTATTTCTTATTATTAAAAATCCGGATGGCTTTTTCTTTTTTAACTACATATTTGTATGTTCATATTTTTCAACATTGTTTTTGATCTGGTCAATGATCTGATGCACTTCCTGATCTTCATTTTTAAATTTACTGCTGAACATGAACACTTTTCGTGGACTGTTTTTCTTACATAACCAATAATCTCTGCCAGCCAAAACAGATCTTTCCGTTGTCACTTCAACAAAATATCCCTGTTGATAATGATATCTTGCAATTACTTCAATACCCTTTTCCATAAAATTCACCCTCTGTTGATAATTATTTTTTTATGAATTGGTTGTGTGAGTTATCAACAACAACATGCTCAAGTATAACAGAAAAAAAGTTTAAGTTAAGTATTGAAGTTTTTTTTCTTGTTGTTCTCATTGATATAGAAATAAAAGATTGGTTTTGATGTAAGTGAAAAAATTTTTTGTTTATCAACGACACCGTTGTTGATAATATTCTATTCTTTTTATTTATTTGTAAACAACATACTTATATTCTTTATATTATATCCACAAAAAATGTCGAAAAACGTTGATTTTACGGGATTCTTGAAAATAAAGTACGGACATTTACAGGCTAAATGACGGTGGCTGGTTGGAAAAGATGCGAATATACGTGGGTGAAGAAGCGGACAAATGTGGGATGCCCGGAAAATCGAAGAAAAAGCGGGCTATTGGCGAAGAAAAAGGCATAAATGGGCAAAGAAAAAGGCAGATATTGGTCCCAGATTTGTCCGTTAAAAGAAAAATTGAGTCTTATTTTTGGCCATTTTTGCTATTTTACGGACATTTATGGGCAATAATTTGTGAACTAACGGCAATTTTGAGGAGAATTGAATTGTTTTACAATTGTTTTTTGGAAAGAAACGGACAGATATGGGATTAAAAAACTGGAACTAACGGACAGATTTAGGATGCTTTTTGGTTAATTAACGGACAAATGTAGGACTTTTCGGGGGATTTTTGTGGAAGAAACGGACAAATTTGGGATCAATGAGTGGAACTAACGGCATTTTTGAGGCAAACAAATGTTTTAACGGACATTTATAGGATGTTTAGTTTTAAGAGATATCTACATATTGTGCCGTAAGTTTGGAAATAATACTTTTTTAACGGACAAATTTAGGATAGTAGTTTGGGAACTAACAGACAAATGTGGGATACCCCTTGAAGAAACGGACATTTATAGGATGTAAAAAAATAAGAATAAGACATTTGTGGGTTCGAACGGATGTTTTTAACGGACATTTGTAGGACCCCATCGAAAGAAACGGACAAATATGGGATGCCAAAATACAAGATATGGACATTTCTGGGTGAAAAAATGGATATTTAGTGGACAAATGTAGGATGCTAAAAATTTTTTAGCGGACATTTATGGGATATTGTTGTGAAATAACGGACGTTTATGGGATGGATTTGAATCTTTTAACGGACATTTTTGGGTGTTGATAACTTTTTCAAAAAAGTCTGACAGTTTTTTCGTTGACAAATTGAGGATTTAAAGGCATAATTAAGGAAGTAAATTAGAACGGAAAATAGTTAGTTTATCTGGTGCATTTTTGCATCAGATCGTTTTGAGGGATACAAAAGAGAGAATATAAAAAGGAACTTTATCACTAATGGCAAAGAATGAGATAGCGAAATCGGATAAAACGATGTTCCCGGACATGTTAAAGAAAAGTAATTTTCTGATTTCCTCCGTATACAGAGCATCGCTTTTAGAGAACAAAGTGCTGGCACTGGCATTGACAAAAGTGCGTTTGAGTGATCAGGGGCGTCCGGTGGCGACACTCCGTACGAAAGAAATTAAAGAAGTTTTACATGTAACCGGAAATGCAATGGGTACATATCTGAAAGACGTTGCTACTTCTCTGGCAGGTCGAACCATGTTCATCGAATCTGCAGATGGAAGTTTTAAATGTATGAGTCTGGTCGGTGTGGTAAGTTATGAATCCGGTTCCGGTACGATGGAAATTAAGTTTGAGCCTGAGATCAAAGATTATATTTATGATCTGAAGGCTAATTTTACCATGTTAAATATTCCTATGATGTTGTCATTTCGTTCCGGATGGTCATACCGTCTGTACGAACTGCTTTCTTCGCGCGCCTATCATACGAAATATGATAAGGAAACAGGCAATGTTTTCCATATAAAATATGGTGTTTCGGAGATCAAGCTGCATCTTGGAACCGTTCAGATTAAAGATGATAAAGGCAAGATCAACCGTGATATTCAGCGTGAATTGGAGAAAAAAGAGATCGATTATGACTATATTGTCAACGAATTAGTGCATGAAAAGCTGAAATCCTTTGATAAATGGTGTGATTTCAAGCGTCGTGTTCTGGATGTTGCGGTCAATGAGATCAATGAGAAGTCTGATATTTCTGTAAAATATGATCTGATGCGAAGCGGTCGTGGCGGAAAAATCTATGGAATTGATTTTGAAGTAACGAAGAAAGATATGACGGTGGAACCGACACTGGAAGAAGAAGTTCCGACACCAGCAGATGCAGAACTGGATGATCTGATTGATAAAGTCATGGATATTATTGATGAAAAGATCAAGATTTCTCAGGCGAAAGCATTATTAAAAGTAGCAAATTATGATATTAATAAGATTGAATATGCGTATGAACTGGCATGTAAGCAGGAAAATATCAAAAATCTGATCGGCTGGCTGACTGCTGCGATTCAGAATGGATATGAAGATGCGCCGATTCATAAAGTAAAGGGATATTCGCAGGAACAGACAGAAGAATTCGATGAATATATGGAACAGATGCGTCTGGAACATTATGCAAAGGCAGATTCTACGAAATAAATTTATGGATTTTGTAAAAAATAATGGTGTAAATAAAGTCAATAATAAGAAAATGTGATGTATAGAAATGTACATCACATTTTTTTGTACAAAAATTGGGTCCCATAAATGTCCGTAAGTTCGCCCATAGATGGCGTGAGTAAAAAATATAGCCTATAAATGTCCGCAAGTTTGCCTATATATGTCGTACATAAAAAATAGATCCCATAAATGTCTGTTAGTTTACCCATAGATGGCGGGGATAAATATAGCCTATAAATGTCCGTTAGTTTGCCTATAGACGGCGTGCATGAAAAACATAGCCTATAAATGTCCGTTAGTTTGCCTATATATGTCGTGCATAAAGAATATAACCTATAAATGTCCGTTAGTTTACCCATGGGTGGCGTTTATAAAATATAGCCTATAAATGTCCGCTAGTTCGCCTATAGAGCGCGTGTATAAAGAAATAGCCCATAAATGTCCGTTAGTTTACCTATAGGTGGTGTGTATAAGGATATAGCCCATAAATGTCTGCTAGTTTTCCTATAAATGTCTTGCATAAATATACATCCCATAAATGTCCGTAAATTTACCTATAACTGTCCGTTAAAAAAGACAGAAGAATGAAATCTTCTGCCTTTTTATGAGCTTAATCCTGTAGCAATGCAAGTAATTCTTCTCTGGAAAATGCCGGATTTTTAGTTGTTTCTCCACCAAGAATCTGATCTGCCAGCTGTGCTTTCTTTTCCTGTAGTCTCAGAATTTTTTCTTCAATGGTGTTCTGTGCAATCAGACGGTACACAAGGACTTTGTTTTTCTGACCAATACGATGTGCACGGTCGGTTGCCTGGTTCTGTACCGCGGTGTTCCACCATGGATCGTAATGGATCACGATATCTGCTGCTGTCAGGTTTAGTCCGGTTCCGCCGGCTTTCAGGGAGATCAGAAATACTGGTGTTTCATCCTGATTGAAGGCGGTTACAAGCTGCATACGCTCCTGTTTTGGCGTGGAGCCTTTCAGTACATAGTATGGAATATTTTCCTGTTTTAAACGCTCTGCAATGCCATCCAGCATGGTAGTGAACTGGGAAAATATCAGTATTTTATGTCCGCCGGAGATTGCATTCTGAACAAGTTCCAGACACAGATCCAGTTTGGCAGAACCTGCCTGATAATTTTCATATAATAGTGCCGGATCACAGCAAAGCTGCCGCAGTTTGGTCAGTTCCGCAAGAATTTCAATTTTGGACTGATTAAATTCTTCCTGAGACTGTTTGGATAACAATACCTCCAAACGCTGGACATGTGCCCGGTAAAGGTCTTCCTGCTCTCCTGTTAACGGCGTAAACATGTTTTTCTCCAGTTTTTCCGGAAGATCCTTTAATACATCCTTTTTCAGACGGCGCAGCACAAACGGCGCGATCAGTTTTTGCAAACGTTCCAGTGCAGCGGGATTGCCGATTTGAACGATCGGGATTTCAAAGGTGACATGGAACCGCTTGTAGGAATAAAGGTATCCGGGCATCAGGTAGTCAAAAATACTCCATAATTCGCCCAGATGATTTTCTACTGGTGTACCGGTCAGGGCAATGCGAAAATCGGAAGCAATCTGTTTGACCGCTTTTGCTGCTTTCGTGGTGGCATTTTTGATAAACTGTGCTTCATCAATGATCTGGTAGGCGAAGGTCAGCTGCTGATACAGTTCAATATCCCGGCGGAGCAGATCATAGGATGTGATGAAAATGGCACCTTTCTGGTGGTGTTCAAGCACGGATTTTCGTTCTTCTACGTTTCCGGCTACGGTATAAACGGTCAGTTCCGGTGCAAAATGGTGGATTTCCCGTTCCCAGTTGTATACAAGGGATGCAGGGCAGACAATCAGTGTATTTTTGTGTGTTTCCTGCCGTTCAATGTAATGGGCGTAGAGAAATACAATCACCTGAAGGGTTTTTCCAAGTCCCATATCATCAGCAAGAATTCCACCAAAACCGTTCTGGCAAAGGGTTTCCAGCCAGAGATAACCGGTTTTCTGGTATTCGCGCAATACTTTCTGGAATTTTTCCGGAACTTCAAAATCACTGTCTTCCACTGTTTTCATATTTCGGATCAGTTCGCGGAAGCTTTTTCCTTTTTGTACGGACAGAAAACTTCCCTGCCGTAGCTGTTCGTCCAGATAAGGGGCACGGAATTTTGGCAGGGTGATATCACCGGAAGCCAGTTCCTCATAAGTGAGCATCAGTCCTTCCTGTAACTGAGCCAGAGTATCCAGATCTGTGTCCTCTACAGGGAAAAATTCACCGGATTTTAAGCGGTAAAACTTCTTTTTGCGGTCGTATTTGGACAAAATGTATGCCAGTTCGTCCAGATCAATGCTGTCTGATTCAATCTGAAAATTCAGAAGATCTTCTTTCATCGTGATACCGATGGATATTTTCGGCGGCTGAATTACCCGGATTTTTTTCAAACGATCAGAGATAAAGACTTCAGCAACTTCTTCAAAGGCTCCCAGTCCTTTGGTCAGAAGTTCGAACATGCAGTTTTCATCACTGGAAGCTACTGGATTGCCGGTTCGATCATCGATGGCATTACAATAACTGGAGATGAGTGCAGCAACTTTTGCTTCTTCCCGCATATTTCGATTACTGTCTTTTTGACGATTACTGCCGTCAAAAACATGGTAAACCTGGTCATTTCCGTAGTCTGCCACCAGATCGCAGGTGATCAGATTCTGTTGTGGAAGATCCAGATATACACGGAAAGCAGCTTCATCTGGAAGGTATTTTTCCGGAACATAGCCAATTTTCTGAATCTGATACACGGATTCCAGTTCTGGAAGAAAATCACGGGTAAATACCGGTAGATCGTCATTAGCGATAAAACAGTTTCCGTCCCAGCGAATAGTCATATTTTTCTCAAATGTATTTAGTGCGGTTGAATTTCGACGGCTGATCCGGTAGATTTTCTGATCGGAAAATACATATTGCCAGTCGTGACTGTAAATGACCGGTGGTTGTTCCAACGTCAGTTCAATTCCATCTTCTACGGATGAAATCTGCAGAGATTTCCGATAGGGTTCGTCTACCGGATACCACAGTTTGGAGGATTTTGTATAAGGTGCCAGATAGATTCCTGTGGTGCGCACAACGTCCATAAAGGAATCCAGCGTCTCATGCCGAAGAAAATATTCTCTGGAACTTGTGAAGTTATACCATGCGTCACTGTCTTCAAACTGGCGCATAAAATACTCCATGAGCGGTCGGCTTTCCGCATCAAAGGCTTCCAACTGATGGGTAAATCCGAATTGTTTTCCATAAGCAAACCACTGTCCGGTCTGTACGCGATTCACCAGAGCTGCAATATCTTTGACTACATACATTTTGTTTTCGCCGATTCTCAGGGAAACACATGGATATCTTGTGTCTGTATGTAAAATTGCTTCCAGATGAATTTTGCCTGCGATGGAACCGGAGGTAAGAAGCCAGTTTTCCTGCTCTCCCATCCGACGTAAAAGCTGTGCCATTCCATAATCTGTAGAACGGGCACTGGTATTGTCCTCAGGGAGTTCAACCAGGGGAATACGTGAAAAGGTATGTTTTGGCTCATCTGGCGTGAAATCATCGTCAATCGTAAGTAATGATTTTTTGGGCTTATGGATATAGTGAAGCAATGTGGCAACACAGTGTTTGCACAGGTCTTTTTCTTCGCGGAAATAATCACAGGGACAATAATAGTCAAAACGATCTTCTTCCATGTCGTCATCGTAGTACATGGTCACTTCTACAGAGTAGGAATGCTCATTTTTGTCCCGAACTTCTGCAACGATATCCAACTGAAGATCACCATATTCGGATGTGGATTTATAAGTTTCAAAAGAATATACGCCGCCGGTCAGCTCAATCAGTCGTCCCTGATAAAAAAGCTGAGGATCCAGCATCGTTTGTAAATCACGTTCTGTCCACATAGATTCAGAGCTCCTTCTTTCTTTGGTAATAAGTTTGATAACTATATTTTGCATTAAAAAGATAAAAATAGATATATCAAATGAGAGATGTCTCCCACCGCTATAGGTGGGAGCAACAATGCCGGGATCATTCTTAAACATGGTACCAAAAATATAGTTATCAGTTGTAAGAAAATAATAAATCAGATGTTATCATTATACATTAGGAATCTATGATGGCACAAGTGAAAACCGTGATAAAATCGAAAAAATGTTCGATTATATTTGCTTAAAAATAAAAACATTACAGATAAATGCCTTTCATGGCCCGGTAAGTTGCTGCCAGTGCTTCGGAAAACGGTGTGTAAGTCAGACTGAGTTCATCGGTAAGTTTGGAACCGTCGAATAATTCACTTTCTGCTTCTGTTAATGGGAAAGGAAATGGAATTCGGGCAGTCAGTGAGCGGGCAACGGTCACATTCTGTTCGGTAAAATCCACATCACTGGCGTTGTGCAGTTCATCAAGAAATGTCCGGTAGGTGAGAACTTCCGGTGCGCTTAAATTATAGGCTTCGTTATGGCTTTTTTCAGACTGGATGCAGCGAATAATTGCTTCGGCGGCATCTTTGATATAGATCATCTGAAAATGGCCGGTGCTGTCGGATGGATAATAGACAGAATGATTCTGGATGACATTCTGGATAAACCAGGATTCTCTCGGTGCGTAATTATATGGTCCGAATACAAAGGCTGGTCTGAGAATCGTATATGCAAAATGATTCTGTTCATGCACTTTCTGCAGTTCTTTTTCCAACAGCATTTTCCGATAGGTGTACAGTCCTACTTCATTCAAAGGCTGTATATGGATTATGGCAGAGTATATGAAAACATCGTTTGCATCGAGCTTCTTCGCCGTGGATATGATGTTTATGTCGGCAAGCTCTATCAAAAGGAAATCGACTTTGTTGCTCAGAGAGGCAGCGAGAATGCCGGAGCATTCTTGAATCAGGTCAGCGACAGTGTGTGGGCGAAGTATTTCGAGATGGCTTAAGGCTGAAAAAGTAAGGTATGCAGAAAAGGAGCTTTCGAATAAGCGAAGGCTCCTTCTTAAAATATATAGATTTCACAAATCCCTGTCGATATACATTCTTCTGTCATAAATGTATAAAGATTTTGCACAGTTTGTTTTACCAAAAAACTTATTCTGTTTTTCAACTTCTGTGATATAATGCTTTATTATAATAATTCCCATGGACAAAATGAGGTGAACCAAGTGAAAAAGAAAACACTTGTGCCTCTTATCATTTTTTTACTGGGCATATGCCTTGTTATACAAAACAGACACCCACGAAAAAGAGCAGAGACACATAACAGCACAATTAAACGTAGTCACCTATGGTGAACGAATAAAGAATGAAATTACAAATGGAATTGAGATCACAGATACCTTGAAGCAAATCTTAATAAGTGAAGATGGCGAAATCCATCAGTTTGAAACAATTGCCGGAAATCTTATGTCTGATTCTATTGAAAGTGTACAGCTTGCTCCTAATGGTGTTGTTACAGATATTTATCCGGCTAATGAAAATGAGGCAGGTAAGATTGATTTGATTCATGATAAAGACCGCGGAAAAATTTCCTGTTACGCCAGAGACAACCATACAATCATTACGCAGGGCCCCTTCAAATTAAAACAGGGAGGATATGGAATTGCAGTCCGCAATCCCGTATACCTGAAAGATAAAAACGGACATGAGTATTTCTGGGGATTTACTATTGTTATCCTGCGTGTTCCGGATATTTTTTCAGATTCAATCAGTGCACTTTCAAATTTTGGATACGAATACAAAATTTCAAAAACAGACGTTCCATGGAGTGATACTTATAAAGTGGTTTATCAATCAGATGGGCAAATAAATCATCCTGTTTCTTATACTTTTTCAATAGGCGATGAAAACTGGAAATTTGAAGTAAGTCCTAAAAGTGGATGGAGAAATGCCACACTACTGATAATCATTATCGGAATGTTTCTTACAATAACCCTTCTCTTGTCAGTTCTTACCAGAGTATGGTTAGTAGCAAAAGAACATAAGAAAAAGTTTCAGATACTGGCGAACACAGATTCTCTTACAAATATTTATAACCGCTATGGATTTGATGAATTTGCAGAAAAAATGATTCAAAAAAATCCAAAAGCACATTTTGTGGCCGCGCTCTTTGATATCGATGATTTCAAGTTTATTAATGATATCTATGGACATAATTACGGAGACAGGGCATTAAAAAATCTTGCAGACAGCATGAAGGCTTTTTTCCCATCCGATGCATTACTAGGAAGAAATGGTGGTGATGAATTCTGCATTCTTTTACCAAATTGTACCTTTAAAGAAGCAGATGTACAGCTACAGCAATTCACCAAACTTCCTAAATCATTCTCATACCATGGTAAGAAACATGCATTTTATATTTCTCTAGGATATGCAGAATATCCAACATTTGCATCCAATCGTTCACAACTCATGCGCTGCGCAGATGCCGCTCTTTATGAAATAAAGCTTCATGGTAAAAATGGATGTATGGCCTACAGGGAAGGTCTTCGGTCAGGTGCCCGCAAACAACTTGGATTCGCATTCAAGGATATCGCGGAACATCTTCCAGGTGCATTCGTCATATACAGAGCTGACAAAGAAGATGATGAACTATTTTTTGCAAATGATGAATTTCTTCATATGTCCGGATATAAAGATATAGATGAACTGTTCAGACTTACTAAGAAAAGTTTTCGCAACTTGATTCGTGAAGATGAACAGCAACAGATAGAATCAAGTATCTGGGAACAGATTGACAATGGTAATGAAAATGACTATGTTCACTTTCATCTTCGAAAAGCTGACGGAACTTATTTTGCTGTTCTTGATCATGGAAGAATTGTAGAGAGTCCGCAATACGGGAAAGTATTTTATGTATTGTTCATGGATTGGGAAGATATGCATATTCGTTACAATGATAAATTCGCAAGATAAAATATTGCAAAAAACAGAGCATATGATCTATTTTCATATAATGTTTATGTCGGCAAGCTCTATCAAAAGGAAATCGACTTTGTTGCTCAGAGAAGCAACGAGAAGTTTTTATATTCAGATCAGCGACAACATTTCCGGGCAGGAAACATTTGAGAGAGAATGCTTTTCACGGCTTCAGATTCGAGATGCTTATCCGAAAATGATTATTGCCAGAACCAAACATCCCCAATATAGCTATGAAGGAATCGTAATTCACGATATAGCGATTGGTTACTACAAGAATAAGCAAGGCGAAATATCTCCAGCATTTCAATACCCTTGCAGCTTCGTACCATATAACTGCAAAGTGACCAGAAGGTTTTCTGCTCATAGTAGCTTGTTTCAATATTCCACCGGAACGAGTACAAAAACAGCGGAATATGTTTCATCCTGTCATTCTTCCATACAGGTATGCAAAGCATAATACTTACAAAGCAGTGTCCATTCAGATAATTGGAACCATTATGTGCGGCATGGTCAAAGTGTTTTGAAACATTCTCAAACCGAGTTCCGGCCTTTGCTACCATGGTATCATCCACACAAAGAAATATCGGCTGTGTTGCCAGTGAATCCGGTATCATTCTCGAAGCAACTTTAGCTGTGATATTCATAAAGTGGGAATAATCAACTTTTGCATAGGAACATACGTGGTAAAAGGTATTGAGGGATTTTGTGGTAATCCCAGACAAAAAGTGCTGATATAAAAATCGAATGGAATGTACAGATTCCAATGTTAGTATTGATAAAACGAGTAAAAACAAAGTATCTGCTGTTGGAGCAGAAAAAGTTTCAAAATAAATCAAAAAATATTTGTGAAGTCTACCAG
>ERZ791809.546-NODE-546-length-25863-cov-9.714120_pt1 | contig 25863 bp, 19 predicted proteins | sample MGYA00509946_ERZ791809 | MGnify/ENA primary metagenome ERZ791809 (study PRJEB30046, sample SAMN00791993) | human gut metagenome | study: EMG produced TPA metagenomics assembly of the A metagenome-wide association study of gut microbiota in type 2...
GGATCGGACAGCCCGTGGGCTGTCCGATCCTGCTCTTATCATAATGAATTTCTTTAACCCTTATACAGCCCGAAGAGCTTCAGCAGTTTCTGCCAGAAAGTCAGCGCCACGGGGGCGGCCTCCGGCTCTGCCGCCGGGGCCGGGGCCTCGATGGCCACCGTCTGCAGGGCGAACTGCACGGCGGAAACATCGGTGTTCTCCGCAGAAGTAAAGCTCTCCACCTCGCTGCTGCCGTTCAGGCCGGCCAGCAGGCTGTCCAGCTGGTCGCTCATGTCGATCCCGGAAACATTGCTGCGCAGCTCTCCGGTGCCGGCCGTCAGCTGGGCGGCACCGTCGGTCAGCTGCTGCACTCCGGCTTTCAGCTGAGCCACACCGTCGGTGTAGGCGTTCAGGCCGCTGTCCAGCTGGCCGTACTGGCTGGCCAGCTGGTTCACGCCGTCGGTCAGCACCGAAAGGTTGCCCAGCATCCCGGTCAGGGCATTGGCCAGCTGACGCACCCCGGCATCGAACTGCCCGTACTGGCTGTTCAGGGTGCTGCTGCCCGCGTGCAGCTGGGCCACACCGTCGTGCACCGTGTTCAGGTAGGTCTCCATTGCGTCGATGTTGGCGCTGGAGCCCTTCAGCAGCAGGATGACGTCCTTGAGCTGGGGCATCACCCTGGCCAGCTGTTCCAGCTGCTCCATAGCTTTCGCGTTGCCGTCCTTCAGCTGGTCCAGGTCCAGCCCGTTTTCCTTCAGGATGGCCTTGTAAGCGTCGTAACTCACCTGCTCATCCAGCTGGGCGGCACCGGCGTCCAGCCGGGCAATGCCGTTCTGGATCTGGGTGGAGGCGTCCAGCAGGGTGGTGAGCTGGTCGGTGGAGGCCGACACGCCGTTCAGGGCGGTCTGCATCTGGGTCAGGGCCGCCTTGACCTTGGCGGACCCGCCGGTCAGCTCGCCAGACTTGCCGTTCAGGGTGTCAAGACCCGCCTGCACCTGGGCAATGCCGTCTGCCAGCGCGTTGGCACCGTCGTCCAGCTGTACCGAACCGCTCTGCAGCCGGTCCAACATGCCGGTCAGATCGGCCCCGTCCAGGCCGAGGTTCAGCCGGAGCTTCACGCCGTTCAGCGAGATGGCGTTCATGGCAAAGTCGGTCACGTCGGCGGTCACGGTCACGTCGCTGTCCGAACCTGGCAGCAGGATGTAGGAGAGCTGCTTGTTGCTGCCCACATTGGCCATGGTGGCCCCATCCGCCACGATGTTCTGTGCCCGGTCGGTGTCCAGCGTCATGGTCACCTGCAGGGCATACTGGTCAAAGAAATCCCCGGTGCAATCCGGGTTGCGGCTCACCTGCAGGCGGATGGTCAGCGCGCCGCTTTTGCCGCCCAGCTCTTCCGGAGCGATCTCGGCCCCGTCCAGCGTGTAGGTCAGCTTCACGAGCCACGGCAGCGCGGTGGCGGTGTCCATGGTGCCCTCATAGTAGAGCTTGCCGTCCTCGGCAACTACAGCGGTGACGGTGTCGCCGCTGTGCTTCAGCGGGTCGGTGGTGGTCATGTTGCGCACGGCGGTGTAGCTGCCGTGGTCGGTGACGGTGTCCCCCGCCTGCACGGCAAAGCTGTTCACAGCGTACACGCCGGTCACGGTGCCGGACGCATCCAGATTGGCATAGATGACCTCTTCCTTGGCGGAGGCCGCAAAGGCCGGCAGGGCCGCCCCGGCCAGCAGGCAGCCTGCCAGCACCAGCGCCGATGCCCGGCGCACGATTTTCTGTTTCATCTCGTCAAGCCTCCTTCGGCTGTTTTTTCGGTTTGATGATGAGCGGGTCGGCCAGATACAGATAGCCCGGCAGAGCCAGCAGCACGATGGCCAGCGACACCAGACCGCCCACGCCCAGGAAGTTGCCCAGCTGGCCCAGCAGCTGGTTGGTGGAGATGGCCCCCATCAGGAAGCCCACCACCGCCAGCGCACTGCCCGTGGTGATCACCGAGGTGGTCACGGTGGACACGGTAGCGGCAATGGCCTGCTTTTTGTCCAGCGTCTCGCGGAACTCCTGATACCGGTCCGAGAACAGGATGGCGTAGTCCACGGTGGCACCCAGCTGGATGGTGCTGATGATGAGGTAAGCAATGTAGAACACATGGCGGCCCCGGAAATACGGGATGGCCAGATTGATCCAGATGGCCGTCTCGATGCTCAGCACCAGAATGACCGGCAGCAGCAGCTGACGCTTCATGAGCAGCAGGATCAGGAACACCGCGCCGATGGCCAGCAGGTTCACCTTGACCATGTCGGCGGTGATGGTGTCCATCAGGTCGTAGGTGCTCACGCCCTGCCCGGCCAGATCATACGCATCCGGGTAATACTGCTGCACCGTGGCACGCACTTTTTCCACCAGTGCAAAGGCCGCGTCGCCCTCGGTGTCGGCGTTCACGGTGAGCACCATGCGGGTGTAGCCGCCGGATACCAGCAGTTTCAGGGTGTCCGAGGGCACGAACTCCGGCGGGATGGATGCGCCCGCGTTGTCCACATAGGATAGGATGCCCGTCACCTCCGGGATGGCGTGCAGCGCATCCGAAAGCTCGGCCTGGGTGGCGGTGTCGCCCTCCGGCACCAGCACCACCCAGGTATCGCTCTTGCCGAACGTCTCTTCGATGGCGGCGGTATCGGCACCCAGACGGGTGTTGGTGCCGAACATATGGGCGGCACCGTAGTAGTATTCGTTGTTGTTGGAGGCCAGATAGCTGGGCACCATGATGACGGCCAGCGCCAGCGCCGCCGGCAGCATGATGCGGGACACAAACCGCCCGAACTTGTCAAAGCCGGGCAGCAGAGGCTTGTGGTGGGTCTTATCCATCCACGGGTAACACACCAGCGTCAGCGCCGGCATGAAGGTGAACACGGTGACAAGGCTCAGCACCACGCCCTTGGCCAGCGCAAGACCCAGGTCCGGGCCGATCTGGAACTGCATGAGCACCAGCGCCAGAAAGCCGATGACCGTGGTCAGGCCGCTGGACAGGATGGACCCGGTGGATTTGCACAGGGCCTCCACCATGCAGTCCTCCGCGCTGGCGTCCGGGCGCGCGGCCCGGCACTCGGCAAAGCGGTGGATGAGGAACACCGAGTAATCCAGCGACACGGCCAGCTGCAGGATGCTGCCGGCGGCGTTGGTCACAAAGGAAATGGTGCCGAACATCAGGTTGGTGCCGTTGTTGATGAGGATGGCCGCCCCCAGACCCGCCAGCACCAGCAGCGGCTCCACCCAGGAATCGGTGGTCAGGATCAGGATGAACAGCACATACACCACCGCAATGGCCGCGATCTTGGCCACCTCGGTGACGGTGGAGTTGGTAGCCACAGCAGTGGACACCGCGGTCCCGGCCAGGGCATTGTCCTCCCCGATCAGGTCCTGAATGGCCGCCACAGCCTCCAGACGTTTCGCATCCTCCACCGTCACGGTGAACAGCGCGCAGTTGTCCTTATAATAGGTTTCCACCGTGGCGGTGTCCTGCATCTGCAGCGGCACGGTCACGTCCAGGCTGTCGTCCAGCCAGGTCACGGCCTCCACGCCGTCGATGGCGGCAAGTTTTTCTTTGTAGTCCAGTGCCTCGGGCACCGTGACGTCCCGCACCATGACCCGCATGTTGGGGATGCCGCCGGTAAAGGCGCTGTTCATCTGCTCCAGTGCAAGGGTGGAGGGTGAGTCCGGCGGCAGATAGTCGTTGATGTCGTAGTCCACCTGCACCGCCCGGGAAGCAAACACGCTCAGCACGGCGGCCAGCACGAACGCGGCCAGCACCGCTCTGCGCCGGTGCACGACGGCAGTATAGAATCGTTTCAGCAAAACAGGAAAACTCCTTTCCGGAAAAATCAAAACTGTTTATCATTCTAACAGGTCTGATAAAAATGGAAAAGAGATATTTTATGAATTTTCGCTTTTGGGCGTATTTTTTGCTCTTGACAAATAAATGGATTCTGCTATACTCTTTTTCGGTCATCGGAGGACCGTTTCCAACGTAATTTGGACGGGCCGGATAAGATGCCGTGCAGACAGCGCCCCGCCGGAGGCTTCCTTGCCGTAGTGAGGAAGAAGAGGAAGGCCGGGCGTGCACTCGCGGAGCTTATCCGGCCCGTTTTGTTTCCTGTCGAAAGGAGTTTTTCGTGTCCAAGCAAAAAATCCAACTGTCGGATCACTTTACCTACCCGCGCCTTCTGCGGTTCGTGCTGCCCGCCGTGGGCACCATGCTGTTCACCTCCATCTACGGCATCGTAGATGGCCTGTGCGTGTCCAACTTTGTGGGCAAAACGGCCTTTGCGGCGGTCAACCTGATCATGCCGCTGCCCCAGCTGCTGGGCACCATCGGTTTCATGCTGGGCACCGGCGGCAGCGCCATCGTGGGCATCACGCTGGGCGAGGGCGACCAGAAAAAGGCCGACCGCTACTTTACCATGTTCCTGCTGGCCGCCGCCATCTCCGTCTCAGTGCTGGCCGTGCTGGGGCTTGTGCTGCTGCGGCCCATTGCCATCCTGCTGGGTGCCAAGGGCGAGCTGCTGGACTACGCCGTGCGCTACGGCCGCATCCTGATGCTGTCGCTGCCCACCTTTGCGCTGCAGAACATGTTCCAGAGCTTCTTTGTCACCGCCGAAAAGCCGCACCTCGGCTTTTACTTCACGGTGGCTGCCGGCTGCACCAACATGGTGCTGGATGTGCTGATGGTGGGCGTCTGGGGCTGGGGCGTAGAGGGTGCCGCCATTGCCACCTTCCTCAGCCAGATCGTGGGCGGCCTGCTGCCGATCTTCTACTTCCTCGACCACAAGAATACCAGCCGCCTGCACCTGCGCAAAACGCAGCTGTACAGCAAGGTGCTGCTGGACGCCTGCATCAATGGCTCCTCCGAGCTGATGACCAACCTGTCCCTGTCGCTGGTGAACATCCTGTACAACTACCAGCTGCTGCGCCTTGCCGGGGAAAACGGCGTGGCCGCCTACGGCGTCATCATGTACGCCTGCTTCCTGTTCATTGCCGTGTATGTGGGCTACGCCTTCGGCAGTGCGCCCATCGTCAGCTTCCACTACGGTGCAGGCAACCGCGCCGAGGTGCACAACCTGTATGAAAAGAGCCTGCGGCTCATTGCGGTGGTGGCCGTCACCCTGACCGCCGCATCCATGGTCATCATCCCCTATGTGGCGCGGTTCTTCGTGGGCTACGACCCGGAGCTGCTGGCCCTGACCAGCCGGGCCTTCCGGCTGTACGCCCTGAGCTTTGTCATCATGGGCTTCAACGTGTATGCCTCCTCCTTCTTCACCGCGCTGGGCGACGGCGTGACCAGTGCGCTGATCGCCTTCCTGCGCACGCTGGTGTTCCAGATCGCGGCGGTGCTCATCCTGCCCGCCATTCTGGGCATCGACGGCATCTGGCTGGCCGTGACCGCCGCCGAACTGGCCGCCCTGGCCGTGAGCGCAGCCATGTTCGTCACCAAAGACAAGGTATTCCATTACCGCAAGGCGTAACCTTCTCCCCTGCTTTTTGCGAAACGGCGAAAAGCAGGGGATTTTTTTGGTGATTCTGGCTCTGCCGCCGGGGCGAGAATCGTGCTAGAATGGGCATAGCTTTTATTCACCGTTTTGTGAGGAAGAACTATGACGTTATTTCTGACCAGCAGCCCCAGCGGCTGCCCCTTTGAGCCCGGCCCGGCCATTCCGGTACTGGACAGACGCAATCATTTTCTGGAAAATCTGCGGGCCGTGTGGCCGGACCACCCGGTGCGGGGCCTTGCCATCGCGGCAGACCCCCACGCTTACGCCCAGAACGACGAGATGTGCCGGGTATTCCTGCAGAGCTTTGCGGACGCCCACCTGCCCCTGACCGAACTTGTGCCCTGCGACGCCCGCAATCAGGAAGAGATTGGCACCCTGCTGCCCCGCAGCGGCTTTGTGATGCTGTGCGGCGGCCATGTGCCCACCCAGAACCACTTTTTTGCCCAGCTGGGCCTGCCGGGGCTGTTCCACAATTACCACGGCATCGTGCTGGGCGTGAGCGCCGGCAGCATGAACGCCGCCCGGCTGGTGTATGCCGCCCCGGAGGAGCCGGGCGAAGCCGCCGACCCCGGCTACTGCCGCTGGCTGAACGGCCTCGGCCTGACCAAAACGCGCATCCTGCCCCACTACCAGTTCATCCGGGAGCACATCCTGGACGGACAGCGGATGGAGGACATTGCCCTGGCCGACAGCAGAAAACGGCATTTCCTCGCCCTGCCGGACGGCTCCTACCTGATGTGCTCCGACGGGCACGAAGCATTGTACGGCAAAGCCTGGTACTTTGCGGACGGCACCCTGGAGGAGATCAACGAGGACGAGGACGTTCTGCCGCTGCGATAAGCAAACAAAAAAAGAAGCACGCTGCGGCGTGCTTCTTTTTTGTTTCGGATGCTCTGGCGCACACCTCATTCCGCCGACAGGCGGACAAAGGGCGCAATGGCGTTGGCGTCGCCATGGCGCACGATGGAATAGGTGATGTCGCAGTAGGGCTGGATGGCGGTGCTCTTTTCTACCGTGGAGATGAGCAGCACCTGCAGCTGCAGGCGGCGGAACAGCTCCATCATGGGGCGGATGCGGTCGCTGGTCATCTTGCTGAAAGCTTCGTCCAGCAGCACAAGACGGATGCTGTTCTCGCTCTTCTCATAAATTTGCAGCAGGCTGGCGCAGATGGCCACATAGAAGGGGGCCTGATTCTCGCCGCCGGAGGAGTCGCGGCTGACGCGGGACAGATACGCCTGCTGGCCGGTGACCCGGTTGGTCACCTTGATGTCGTAATCCAGATAGGTGCGGTAGTCCACATAGTCCGAGAGGGTCACGCCGCCGGTGCGGCCCTCCTGCCGGGCGCGGGTGTTCTCGTCCACGTCCGCCATGATCTTTTCCATCAGCTCGTCCACCTGACGCTCATAAGCAGGGTCGGCGGTGGCGGCAAGGTTGTCCAGCGAGTCGCCCTCGGTCATCTGCTGGTTGCCCTTGTCCACGATGACCTGATAGAAGGCCGCCAGCTGCGGGTCCCGGCTGGGCTCCAGCTCAAAGCGGTAGACTTCTTCGCCGTAGGTCAGCTGTTCCATCACCTTGTTCAGCTCCCGGAATTGCCGCCGGGCGTTGAAAATGTCGTCCTTCATGCGGAAGAGGATGTCCTTGCGGAAGCGGTCCTTGCAGTCGCGCTGGGCCTGCTCCAGACGGGCGGCGTAGCGTTCCAGGTCGATGCGCACAAGGCTCTCGTGCTGGGCGCGGTACTGGTCCAGCCCCGCCAGACCCAGCGGGTAATCACAGACGTAGTGCTCGTTGTAGGCCTTCTGGGCGGGTTCCAGTGTGCCGGTGAGGTAGGCCGTCAGGGCATCGTCCAGCCGGGCCTGTGCCTTTTCGGCGGCCTGTGCGGCGGCTGCGGGCTTGTCGGCCGGAGCAAGGGCCTGCATCCGGGTGCGGGCCAGCGGCTCCAGCAGCGGATGGGCCGCAAAGAACTTCCGGGCCGCGTCGGCGCTCTGCTGTGCCATCTCCCCGGCCTTTTTCTGTTCGGCTTCGCAGGAAGCGATCTGTTTTTCGCACACGCGGATGTCGCCGCCCACCTGCTCCACAGCGGTGCGGGCGGCTTCCCAGGCGGCTTCCCGCGTTTCTTCCTCGCGGTACATCTCCTGCAGCAGGGGGTTCTCGCGGTATTCGGCCAGCTTGCCCTCCTGTTCGGCCACCGCATTCCGGGCTTTTTCGGCGGCGGTGCGGGCCTCCCACAGGCCGGCCAGCTGCTGCGGCGCGGTGCCGCGCTGGAAGTTCTGGTACTGGTCGTAGGCGGTTTTCAGGTTCTGCTCGGTCTGGGCGGCGGTGCGTGTGCGCTCGGCCAGAGCTTCCAGCTCTTCGGCCAGTGCCCCGGCGCGGGCGCGGCGGGCTTCCAGGCCGATATAACGCTGCGGGGTGCGCAGGCGCTCCAGCCGGAAGGGATGGTGCCGCAGCAGGTCGCGGGTGGCGCTGTCCGGGTACTGTTCCAGTGTTTCAGGGGTGTCGCAGCAGACGATGCGCCGCAGGATGGTGTCGGCGTACTGGGCCGCCAGCGGGTTTTCGCTGGTGACCTGTGCCGCCAGACTGTCCGCCGGGGCAGTCTCGGCATGGCGGTTGGCCTTGCGGATGCCCGGCGTGTCCAGCAGGCTGATGGGCCCCACCTTGTCCTTCAGGGCCACAAAGGCGCTCTTGGCGGCCTCGTAATGGGCGGGCGGCACAAGGATGTCGAACCGGCGGTCGCCCAGGCAGGCTTCCACGCAGTCCTGCCAGCTCTCGTCCGCCACGGCCAGCAGCTCACAGAAGATCTTGGCGTCCGGCTGCATGCCGCGGCTCTTCAACTCCGCGTTCACGGCATCCCGCACACGGGTGGCGGCATCGCCGTGGGGGTACACCCACTTGCCGCCGGACACGGCGTCCAGCTCGGCGCGCTTGTCCGCCTGCTCTTTGCGCAGGGCGGCGGTGTTCTGCCGGGCCGCAAAGTAGGCTTCTTCCAGCGGTTTTTCCTGCGCGGCAAGCCAGTCGGTGAGCTGCGGCAGGGTGTCGGCGGTGAGGTTTTCCAGCTTCCAGCCGGAAGCAAACCCGCTGCGGCGCAGGGCTGTGAGCAGGGCTTCGGCCTTGGATGCGGCATCCTCGGCCTGCGCGGCTTTGCGGGCGGCGGCATCCTGCGCCGTCTTGCGGCGGGACAGTTCTTCCTCCATGGCATCCAGTGCCCGGCCCTCGCCGCTGGCACCGGCTGCGCTGTGGGCGGCAAGGTAGGCGCGGCGGGCTTCCGCCTCCGCGTTCTTGGCCTCGGCATAGCGGGCGTTCAGGGCCTCCAGCTGGCTGTGCCCGGCGTCCAGATGGCCCTGCCACACGTCCTGTTCCCCGCCGTCGGCAGCAGCACGGGCCAGCAGGGCCGCGCCCCGGTTCACAAGGGCTTCGGTCTGCTTTCCGGCGGCTTCGCGGCCATCGTTCACGATCTCTTCCAGTGCATCGGCGCGGGTCTGGGCTTCGGCCAGCACAGCGTGCAGGTTTTCCAGCTCCAGCCGGTCGCCCTGCAGTGCTTCCAGATCCAGCTCCGGCTGCGGCAGGATGTACTGGTACAAAAATTCCCGGAAGTTGGGGATCTCGTCCATGCTGGTGCCCATCTGGAACACTTCGTTGAACTTTTTGCCCAGCGGGCTGGACGCCCGCCCGATGCCCAGCGCCCGGCAGATGCGGTCACGGGCTTCGCTGGGGCTGCGGGTGTAGGAGAGTCGGCCGACTGCGGGCTTGAAGTCCTCCTTGGCGCTGGGGGCACCGGTACGCGGGTCGATGAAGGGCAGCTGTTCCAGCGTGCAGCCGTCCTCGGAGAGGTACCAGGTCTGGTCGCCGGGGTGCAGCTCCTGCATGGGGCCTTCCGACTCCACCCGCACCGCGATGACAAAGGGGGCGCGCTTGAGACTGTCGTAGAACTCCGCGCCGATGTAGGCCACGGTATGGCCGGGGCGGCGGTAAGCGTTTTCCCCGCGCTGCTTCGCGTGGACCGAGCCCTGCAGGGTGCGGCCGCTCTTCTTATTGCCCAGGGCATTGAAGTTGCGGTTGGTGGTCAGGCAGTAGCGGATGGCATCCAGAATGGTGGTCTTACCCACGGCGTTCACGCCGATCATATAGGTCAGGCGGGCGCAGTCAAAGGTGACGTTTTCAAAGTTGTGCCAGTTGATGAGTTTCAGGCGTTTGAGTTCGATCATGCTTCTGCCTCCCCTGCTTCGGTGTCTGCGCCCTCCGGGCGCTCGTACAGGCCAAGCTCGGTGCGGGTGCGGGCGCTCTCTGCCGCTGCGTCGGCAAGGTCGGCATCCGGCAGGGCCAGCAGCACGGTCGGGAACACCTCGATGCGGCTGTCCAGCCCGGAGAGCCGGCCCACCGGTCGGGCCAGATTGTACCGGCGCAGGGTGCGCATCAGCCGTTCCAGCGTCTGCTGGTCCAGTCTGCGGGGCAGGTTCATCTTCTGCAGCTCGGTCTGCACCTCTTCCACGGTCACCAGCACCTGATCGGCGCTGGCGGCAAGGCTCTCCCGCTTTTGCAGGTAGAGCAGCCGCAGCACCAGCAGCAGGATGCTCTCGTATTTCAGCAGCCGGGCCTGGCTGCCCTCGTGCTCGTTGACCAGGGCCGCCGCCTGCAGCGGGGCCGGGTACAGCAGCACCGCGTAGCCCAGCGGTTTGAACACCGCCCGCACCTCGGGCAGATGATCCTGCACATAGAGATATTTTGCCCGCTGATCCTCCACGCTGCCCAGCACGAAGCAGTGGTTGAGCAGGTAGTTTGCGGTCTCTTCCAGCATGTTAATCGTTGCCATCGTTTTCCTCCTTGCGGCGGGTCAAGACAAAGTCCTCGAACCGGAAGCCGCCGCGCTCCACCCAGTTGCCCGTGAGCCGGATGTCATAGTTCCGGTGCGGCGACTGGGAATAGGTATGCAGGCCGATGATGCGGGCAAAATCGCCCGGATATTCCTCCGCCAGGGTGGATGCTTCCACCTGCGGGCGGGCAGCCAGTGCCTGCTGTGCCAGCAGGGCCACGTTCTCTTCGGTGACAGCCAGCCGGGCGTAGTCCAGCAGCAATTGCTGTTCTTTGCGCAGCTGGTCCGGGTCCAGCGTTTCCGCCTGCACCGGGGCCAGCGGGGCCGCCGTGCGGGGCGCGGCGGGCGGGTACAGGAACTTTTCGCCAAAGGCAGCCGCCGGGTACAGATGCAGATGGGCGGCCACCGGGCCGTCATCCGGCTCAAAGAGCTGGTCCGGGGTGCGGATGTCCTCGGCGTAGCGGCGCAGCAGGGCCGTGACGCTGCCCTGAGACGAGCGGTCGCTCAGCAGCAGGAACTGTGCCCGCTGCACGGCCCGCTTGCGGTAGCGGATGTGGCTGGCGTCGATCTCCCGGATGAGGGTGCTCATCTCTTCCAGCGCGTCCCGCTGCTGCTGGATGAGGGCCCGCACACGGGGCGCAGCCTCGCCGGGGGCGCAGCGTTCCACACGGGCGTAATCCAGTGCCAATTGGGGCAGATACGTTTCCTCGCAGGCGTCCAGCCCTTCCTCCAGATAGGCGCGGTAATTGAACAGGTTGTCGCTGGTCTTGAAGCGATGGTAAGCCGCCGCCACCACCTTTTCTTCGTACTGGTCGAACAGCTCCAGCACCTCCTGCGGGGTGCGGTTGCGGGTGAGCCGGTCGATGTAGTGGCCGATGGACGCATTGAGCGCCCGCAGGGATTTGTTCAGCGCTTCCAGATCGGAAGCCACCTCCCGCAGCACATTCTCGTAGGGGTTCTTCTCTTCCCCCACGCCCTGCAGCAGCTGCCAGGCCTTGTACAGCTTGCCGGTGTAGGTGACCACACGGGGATTCAGGATCTCTTCCAGCGCGTCCAGCAGCGGGGCCACCTCCGGCACAAAGGCCAGGGTCGGCTCGCTCTCGTAACTGCCGGGCTGCTCTTCCAGCCAGCCGGTGCGGCGCAGCCGCAGCAGAAAGCCCAGCGCCAGCGTATGGGGGTCGCGGGTGGGCTGTTCCTCCTCATCGCCGGCACCGTCTGCGTCCAGCGTCAGGGGCTTTGCCAGTGCCGCAAAATAATCCTCCGCGCGGGAGACGGCCTCCGCACGGGAAATGCTGTAGTCGGCCGTATGGCGGCACTCTTCCCACAGCAGGAGCAGCAGCTCCGCATAAAACGCCCGGTTCGGCCCCGCCAATGGGCGGAACAGCCGTGGGCTGACCAGTTCAAACAGCTGCATGGAACGTTCCTTTCTGTTCACATCAGAATACGGTTTTATTGTATCACAAGCGGCAGAGTTTGTCACAAAAAGGCGCAAAAAAGCCCCGGGAGCGGGTGCTCTCCGGGGCAGGAAGATCCGGGTTTATTTTGCGGCCATCTCGGCAGCCGCCGCGGCGCAGCGCTCCGTCATCGGTTTACCCCCCTCCGGAGCCGGGTGCACCATGCCCGGAACACCCTGTTCTGCGCCCATGGAAGGAGGATGCGCAGTTTTTTTCAGATTTCGTGCCGGAACTTTTAAAAATTACACAGTTCTACCATTTTTTCATGCTAAAATGAGGTCGTAAAAATAACAGGCAAAGGATGATCTCCCCATGCAGCACTGTCCCGCCCGGGCAGCCCGGCAGCTGGCGGCAGCAGCACTTGCGCTGGTGCTGCTGCTTGCTCTTGCCGCGCCCCGCGCCCACGCCGCCGCCTTACAGGAAAAACACGGCATCCGGCTGCTGACTTTTGACCACAGCCAGATCCTTTCCATCGGCAACCAGACCTCCGGCAAATGCAGCTGGTATGCACTGCGCTACGCCCGCACCATTCTGGACGGGCGGGTGTGCTCCGGCAGCGGCATGTGGTCCAACGGTGCCGTGTGGTCGGCCGGCGGCTACACCGGGTATTCCGGGGACCTGTCCGCCTGCCTGCATACCATTTACAACGAGCTCTCGGCCGGACGGCCGGTGATCGTGCACCTGAAAAATACCACGGTGAGCGGTGTGAACAAACACGCCAACCGCACCTCTACTTACGAGTATCACCTGTCCGGCTCCGGCTGGACCCAGGTGAACTACCCGCACATTGCCACCAGCGACACCTATGGGCACTGGGTCTGTGTGGTGGGCATAAGCCCCACGGCAGACCCCGATAACCTGAAGGAAAGCGACTTCTACGCGCTGGACCCGGCCCGTGTTTCGGCCAACGGAACGCTGGCGCTGACCCGGCTGCTGGACGGCACCATCTGGACTGCCAACTCTCCCCTCAAAATTGCAGGCTGAAGATAGAAAGAGCAAAACGGCGGACGCACTTGCGTCCGCCGTTTTTGCATGCATCTGTGATTCAGTAGCCGCGCACCGAGAAGCCCCGTTCCCAGGGGTCGGGCGGCAGGTCCTTCTGCCGGATGTCGGTGATACGCACATAGTCGCTGCGCTGGATCATGGCGAACAATTCCGGGAACTTGTCCGGGTCGCCCTGCACCTCCAGCGTCACGCTGCCGTCGTCCTCGTTTTCCACCCAGCCGGTCAGCTCCAGCGCCTGGGCCGCGTAGCGCGCCCGGTAGCGGAAGCCCACCCCCTGCACCTGCCCGGAGATGGAAAAGTGCCGCCGCACCGTGCCTTCCGGCAAAACCGGCGGGGTGCGGTCCTTCTGTTTCAGAAAATCAAACATCGCAACCTCTTGGGGAATGATGGATCGCACTGCGTGCAATATAATGTGCTGCGCACCGTGCGGTGCATCCTTCTTACAATTCCTGATAGGCCGTCATCAATGCGGGGATGAACTGCTTTTTGCGGCTCACCACACCGGGCAGCGTCCAGCTGCCGTCCTCTGCCGGGTGGGTGCCGAACCCGTCGGCCAGCACCTCAGCGGCATAGCGTCCGTCGCTGATGACCACGCTCTCCTCCTTGGGCACGTCGGTGAGCAGCATGTAGATGTCCTCCACATTCTGCTTGTTGCGGGCCTCTTCCAGATAGGGGCGCAGCAGCTTTTCGGCGGCCAGCAGGTTCTTGCGGGTCATGTAGCTGCCCTGCGCCACACCAAAGCGGATGTCGCCGCACATGAACACCTTGAAGTCCTGCAGGAACACCTCTTCGGCGGTCTTGCCGTCCAGCTTTTCACCGGCCTCGAACATCTCGTTGGCAAACTCGTCGATGTCCACCCCGGCAATGCCGGCCAGACGGTTGGCCGCGTTCACATCCACCGGCGTGCAGGTGGGGCTGCGGAAAACCAGTGTGTCGGACAGGATAGCCGCCAGCAGCAGGCCTGCGGTCTGGGACGGGATCTCCACGTCGTTCTCGTCGTACATCTGGGTGATGATGGTGGCCGTGCAGCCCACCGGCTGGTTGCGGAAGTACACCGGGCCGCTGGTCTCCAGGCTGCCGATGCGGTGGTGGTCGATGATCTCCAGGATCTCGGCCTGATCAAAGCCCTCCACGGCCTGGGTGGCCTCGTTGTGGTCCACCAGGATGATGCGGCGTTTTTGCAGATTGATGATGTTCCGGCGGCTGACCATGCCGCAGTATTTGCCGTCCTCGTCCAGGATGGGGAAATAGCGGTGGCGCACCTTGGCCATCACGCGGGTGACGTCTGCCACCGGGGTGACGAGGGTGAACTTCATGATGTCGCTGCGGGTCATATAGTAGGAGATGGGAGCGCACTGGCTGATCAGCTTACCGGCAGCATAGGTATCCACCGGGGCCGACATGATGGCCACGCCCATTTCCTCGGCAATGCGCTGGATGGTGTGGCCCACCTTGGAGCCGTTGCAGATGATGAGCAGCGACGCTTCTTTTTCAATGGCACACAGCTGGCTTTCGTAGCGGTTGGTCAGGATGACGATGTCGCCTTTTTCCACGGTATTTTCCAGCATTTCGGGCGTGGCGGTGCCGATGCGGATGTGGCCGGTGGTGCACACGTCGTCCTCGCGGCCCACCACCATGGTGCCGCCCAGCGTTTCCAGAATATTGCGGTAGGTGGTCTGGCTCTTGGCCAGGATGCCGGTGTCGAACACGTCCATATTGGCGGTGGCAATGTCCTTGACCGTGATCACGCCCTCCAGCTCGTTGTCCGGGCTGGTGACCGGCAGGGTGTCGATCTGCTTGTCGCGCATGATCTCCCATGCTTTGCGCAGGCTGGTGGCGCCGGGGATGCCGGGCATCTCGCGGTAATCCACATCGCGGATCTTGGGGTTCACGTCGGTGCACATGCGCGGCGGCTTGACCCCGAACTTTTTGAGCACGAATTCGGTCTCCTGGTTCATCTTGCCGGTGCGGCGGGCCTCGCAGACAAGATCGCTGGTCTTGTTTTTCAGCTCTGCATAGGCAATGGCCGAGCAGATGGAGTCGGTGTCCGGGTTGCGGTGCCCGATGACCACGACTTTATGGGCTGTTTTGGGCATAATTCTCCCCCTTTTTCGGGTCTGCTTCTTATCATGTTGTACGGCCGTGTGCTCCCTGCACGAACACACAGGCTGTGGATTTATTTTAACACAATTATCTGCGGGGGTAAAGTAGAGCAAACGCACCCAGCTTCATTCTTTTTTGCGGCGTTTGCGGTGCATCTTGACAAGCTGCGGCAAAAACCGTATGCTGTTACACAGCAGCATTCCCCAAAATTTTACAACATTTCATCGAATAATGGAGGACGTTCCCATGAAAAAAACGCTCCGCACTCTGTTTGCCGTGCTGGCCCTGACCCTCTGCCTCTGCCTGCCGGCCTTTGCACAGGAGGCAAAGCCCGCCCAGCCCGCCGCGAAAGAGGACAAAACGGTCACCGACCTGACCGGCCGGGATGCCTTTCTGCGGGACGTAAAAGGCTTTACCACCAACTTTGGCGGGCCTTATGTCTTTGAGCAGGCCAGCCGCAAGTCCCCGGCCGACATCTACGGTGCTGCCCCGGCAGAGGGTTCCGTGGCCGTGCTGCGTATCTACACCATGTCGGATGACAAGGGCGATGCCTCCATCAACGCCAGCGGCCATGCTTTTGTGTCGGTGACCAATGTCTCGGACAGCGATATCGCTGTGGGCGGGCTGCTCATTGCCCCGGGCAAGTCCCTGACCATCGGCACCCGCGGCAACCGCAATGAGCATTCCGGCATCTGGTATGAGCTGGAAAGCTATTATATGTATTACATTCCCGATTATTATTACCACCTTTACGCCATGCAGACCTCGCTGGATGCCGACCAGCTGGCGGTGCTGAACCGGGGCCTGAGCCGTGCGGATCACTGGTCCGCTTACTACAACTGCTCGGCCTTCTCCGAGGCGGTGTGGAACAGTGTGTGCGCCGACACCCTGAGCGCCGGGCGGCCTTTCAGCCCCGCAAACCTGCAGGCCGATATGCTGGCAAAGTACCCGGACAAGACCGCCTACGAGCCGCCCATCCCCTACGACTACGCCGTGTATTACGGCAAAGACCTGACACCCAGCCGGGAATTCACCTGATCCTGCAGGCCTGCTCCGGATTTCTTGTATACAACCCCTTGTATTTCCGACACCGGCGCGGTATGATAGGGGTATCGCTTACGAACCTGTGCACAAAACCCGGAGGAAGTCATGACAAGCACCCAAAAACCAATCAACCCGCTCTTCACCCGGCAGGCGCTGGTGGCACTGCTGCTGCCGCTCATCGCCGAGCAGGCCCTGAGCGTGACCATCGGCCTGGCCGACACCCTGATGGTGTCCTCGGTGGGCGAGGCCGCCGTGTCCGGCGTGAGCCTGGTAGACAGCTTCAACACCCTGATGATCCAGGTGATGAGCGCCCTTGCCACCGGCGGTGCCGTGGTCACCAGTCAGTACATCGGCCACCGGGAGCCCAAAAACGCCAAGGCCGCCGCTGCACAGATCCTGTTTGTGCTGGCCAGCTTCAGCCTGGTGGTGGCCGCCGTGGTCGTAGTGGGCCGCCACGCCATCCTGCGGGGTATCTTCGGCTCCATTGACGCCGACGTGATGCGCTACGCTGAGACTTACTTCCTGCTCTCGGCGCTGAGCTACCCCTTCATCGGCCTGTACAACGCCGGTGCGGCGCTGTTCCGGGCGCAGGGCAACAGCAAGATCAGCATGCTGTCCAGCCTGGTGATGAACGTGATCAACATCGGCGGCAACGCGGTGCTGATCTTCGGCTTCGGCATGGGGGTCATGGGCGCGGCGCTGGCCAGTCTGGTGTCCCGTGCCGTGGCCTGCGCGGTGGTGCTGTACCTGCTGCAGAAGCCCGCCTGCCCCCTGCGGGTGGACGGCCTGCAGGCCCTTGCACCGGACGGCGGCCTCATCCGCCGCATCCTGCGGGTGGGCATCCCCGCCGGCATCGAGAACGGCATGTTCCAGATCGGCAAGCTGTCGGTGTCCAGCCTTACCTCCACCCTGGGCACGGCGGCCATTGCCGCCAACGCCGTGGCCAACACCACCACCACCTTTTTGAACATCCCGGCCAACGCCGTGGGCATGGCCGCCCTGACCGTGGTGGGCCAGTGCCTTGGCGCCGGGGAGAAGGAGCAGGCCGTGTACTACTCCCGCCGCCTGCTGCTCACCGCCTACTGCGGTGCCTGGGTCATGAACCTTTCTGCCTTCCTGTTTGCCAACCGGTTCGCCATTTCCCTGTTCAACCTCTCGCCGGAGGCACAGACCATGGCCCTGCAGGTGATGGTGTGGTTCAACTTTGTGTCCCTGTTCTTCTGGCCGTCCAGCTTCACCCTGCCCAACATCCTGCGCGCCGCCGGCGACGCCCGGTTTACCATGGCCGTGAGCATCCTTTCCATGTGGGTGTTCCGGGTGGGCTTCTGCTATGTGATGGTGCTGGGCTTCCACGGCCGTCTGCTCTCCATCTGGATGGGCATGTTCCTGGACTGGGTGTTCCGCTCGCTGTGCTTCTTCGTGCGCTTTGCACGGGGCCGGTGGATGGAACAGAGCGTCATCTGACCCCCTGTGTTTTCCAAGCCGTCTGCACCCTTTGCGGGGTGCGGGCGGTTTTTCTTTTTTGCCCTGTGCAGGAAAACGCCGCGCTGGATCGTATTGTAGTCAGAAGGTTCTTTTGGGTGCCAATTTTACGCAGATTCTACAAATAAATCGTGCGTTTTTTGACAAAGTTGTCACCTTTCCTTCTTGTTTTCGCAACAACGTGGGCGTATAATCTTTGAATGCTAAGAGTTTGCCCTGTCGCAAAAAGGAGGCTTTTTCCCATGAAACGCAACTGGTTTGCGCGCCACCCCATCGGGTTCATGGCGCTGTATTTTCTGCTGTATCTGTCCGCTTTCAACTTTCTGGAGACGCAGATCTCCATGCCCCGTGTCCTGCTGGTGCACTGCCGGCTGGACGATCTGATCCCCTTCTGCAAATACGCCATCCTGCCCTACTTTGCATGGTTCGCATGGATCCCCTTCACCCTGTTCTACCTGCTGTGGAAGGCCCCGCGGGAGGACTTCTGGCGGCTGTGCCTGCCGCTGTTCGGCGGTATGACCATCGCACTGGCCTGCTATGTGATCCTGCCCACCGGGCTGGACCTACGCCCCTACTATGTGCCGGGCACCGATCTTTTTGCCCGTGCCGTTCGGATGCTGTACCGCACCGACACCCCCACCAACGTCTGCCCGTCCATCCATGTGTTCAACTCGATGACCCTGATGCTGGCCTACCACCGCTGCCGCCTGTTTGAGGAGCCCCGCCGCCGCTGGATGCGTCCGGCTGCCGATGTGCTGTGCTTCTCCATCGTGTGTTCCACCATGCTGCTCAAGCAGCACAGCTGCATCGACGTGGTACTGGGTGCCCTGCTGGCACTGGTGCTGGATGCCCTGTTCAACCGCGCCGCTGAGCGCAGCGAACAGCCGCAGATCTGGCACGCTTAAACGGATCCCTTCAGAATGCCCCGCCCGGAAACCGCCGGGCAGTGACCCACAAAGCAAAAGGGCGGAAGCGCACCGAAAACGTGCGCTTCCGCCCTTTGTTGTAGTTTGATTCAGAACAGCCCCTCCGGCAGGCAGACGTCCTGCTTGGGCACCTTTGCCCAGGAAAAAACCGGGATGAGGCTTTCCGGCGTGCAGGGCGCCGGTTCCGGCTGCAGGCCGTAGGCATAGGCCAGCTTGCCCACGATCTCCTGCGCGGTGTATTTTTCCCGCAGGTTCTCCAGGCTCTGGTCCCCGTCCCGCTTGGACAGCCGCCGCCCGTCCGGGGCCAGCAGCAGCGGGCAGTGGGCAAAGGTTGGAGCCTGCAGGCCCAGCAGACGGTACAGGTACAGCTGCCGCGCCGTGGAGGACAGCAGGTCCGACCCGCGCACCACCTCGGTGACCCCCATGCGGGCATCGTCCACCACCACGGCCAGCTGATAGGCGAACACGCCGTCCGCCCGGCGCAGGTAAAAGTCGCCGCAGTCCCGCAGCAAGTTCTCCGTGTGGGGGCCCATGCAGTCGTCCAAAAAGGTGATCTCCTCGTCCGGCACCCGCACCCGGTAGGCCGGGGCCTTCTTTTTGCGCTTTTCGGCGATCTGGGCGGCAGTCAGGTCCCGGCAGGTGCCGGGATAGATGACGTTGCCGTCCGAGGTGTGGGGCGCACTGGCCGCGTGCAGCTGTGCGCGGGAACAGAAGCAGGGGTACACAAGGCCCTGCGCTTCCAGCTTTTTGTACTGCCCGGTGTAGATGTCCGCGCATTCGCTCTGGTAGTAAGGCCCGTGGGGGCCGCCGGTGCTACCGCCCTCGTCCCACACAAGACCCAGCCATGCAAGGTCCTGCTCCAGCAGGTCCGCGTAAATGCGCGGGCAGCGCTCGGCGTCCAGATCCTCGATGCGCAGCACGATGCGGCCGCCCTGGCTTTTGGCACTGAGCCAGGCCAGCAGGCTGCAGGCCAGATTGCCCAGATGCAGCCGCCCGCTGGGGCTGGGCGCAAAGCGCCCGACCACCGCCCCGCTCACAGGCCCAGCTTCCACTGCCCGTCCTCCGGCTGGAAGATGGGGGTGTTGTAGTAGGCAGCGCAGGCATTGGCCAGATACTCCGCATCCTTGCAGCTGGCCGTTTCCATCGCCGAGTGCATGGCCAGCTGGCCCACGCCAATATCCACCATGGGCATCAGGATCTGGCGGCCCAGCAGGTTGCCCAGGGTGCTGCCGCCCGCCACATCGGCACGGTTGGCAAAGGTCTGCACCGGCACCCCGGCCTTTTCGCAGATGGCGGTAAAGGCGGCACCGGTCAGGCCGCTGGTGGTGTAGGTCTGGCGGGCATTGTACTTGAGGATGACGCCGCCGCCCATGTTCACCGGCAGCTTCTGGTCGCTCTTTTCCGGGTGGTTGGGATGGATGGCGTGGCCGTTGTCGGCGCTGAGCAGCAGGCAGTTGGTGCGGGCGCGGATGCTCTGCTCCTTCGTCACACCAAGGCTCTCCTCAATGCGGGCCAGCACATCGCTCATCAGGCTGCCCTGTGCGCCCTGCCGGCTGGAAGAGCCCACTTCCTCGTTGTCGAACATCACCCAGATGTCGCCGCGGCCCGCTTCCTCACCGCGCCCCTGCAGGAAACCATACAGGGTGGCATAGGCACATTCCAGGTCGTCGATGCGGCCGGACATGAAATATTCGCCCTGCAGGCCCACACGCTGGGCCTTTTCGGTGATGCAGAGCACCAGGTCGGTGGATAGGATATCCTCCGCCTTCACCCCGGCCTCAGCGGCAAGGGTGTCCTTCAGGCTGCCGCCCTCGGCCCCGAAGATGGGCTGCAGGTCCACCTGGGGGTTGTAGTTCAGGCCGGTGTTGGCCTCCCGGTTGAAGTGGATGCACAGGTTCGGGATGCAGGCCAGTGCCCGCTCCGGGTGCACCAGACGGCTCTCCACGCCGTCGGCGGTGCGCACCAGCAGGCGGCCTGCCACGCTCAGGGGCCGGTCAAACCAGGTGGACATCAGCATGCCGCCATAGCCCTCCACCTCGGCGCGGGCAAAGCCGTGGCCGGCCCCGTCCAGCGTCTTGATGCGCCAGGTAGGCGAGTCACTGTGGCTGGCTGCGGCGTGCCAACCGGTGAGCGGGCCTTTGGGCATCCGCCAGGCCAGAATGGCCGAGCCGTTGCGGGTGGTGTAGTATTTGCCGCCGGGCACAAGGTGCCATGCCGCGCTCTCCGGGCAGTTCCGGTAGCCCTCGGCTTCCAGAATGGCCGCGGCGGCCGCCGTGGAGTGGAACGCGCTGACACCGGCGTTCAGAAACGCAAACAGATCTTCCATGGAAAATGCTTTGCTTTGCATGGGGATGCTTCCTTTCGCTTTTACTGGTTCTACTCATTATAAGCCCTTGCTCTGCAAAGGTCAATGCGTACAAAAAAGCCGCCGCAGGCGGCAATGCCTGCGGCGGCGGGAAAGCCGGCTGCTCAGTGCAGCTCCGGCCAGTAGCCCTTGTTGGCTTCGATCATATCATCCAGAATGGCCTTGGCAACGTTCATGCTGGGCACAGTCTTATTCAGGGTAAAGGCCTGCAATACCTTCTCGTAGCTGCCTTCCACGCAGCCCTCCACCAGCAGCTTTTCGCTGTTGAGCTGCTGCATCATCAGACCCTGCTGGAACAGCGGGATGTTGTCCCGGGCAATGACCTCCGGGCCGTTCTTGCCGATGTAGGCGGGCAGTTCCACCATTGCGTCATAGGGCATATTGGGGATCGCACCGCGGTTCTCGGTGATGATGAGGAAGCGTGCCTTGGTGTCGTTCTTCAGCGCAGCGGAAAGATCTGCGATCCAGTCGCCGTGACTGCCGGCATAGAAGGTGTTGGCGTCCACCTCGCCGGTCTTGAGGTAGTGGTCGATGCCGTCGAACAGGTTCTTTTCGCGGGTCTCCTCCACCTCGTTGGCGCGGGTATGGTTCGGGTCCGAATGCTCCACGAACTCCTTGGCCTGCAGATAGTAGTTCAGGTAGGTATTGGGCAGGTACTCCGGGAAGTTTTCCATGATCTCGTACTCGCCCTTCCACACATAGTACCAGCTGCCCTTGGTGTGGCGGTTCTGGCTGGCGGAGGAAGTCAGCGCGCCCATGCCCTTGAGGTAGCTTTCCGGCAGAAGGATCTGCTTCTCCTTGATGTAGGCGCGCAGCTTGGGCATCAGATCCTCGCCGCGGTACTGGATGGAGGTGAACCAGCCAAAGTGGTTCAGGCCAAAGTAATCGTAAACGATCTCCTTCTTGTTCTGGATGCCCATGGCAGCTGCCACCACGTCAATGATGGCGATGGGCATATCGCAGATGTTGATGATCCGTGCCTTCGGGCGCAGCTTGCGGCAGGCTTCGGATACGATGGCGGCGGGGTTGGAATAGTTCAGGATCCAGTAGTCCTTCTTGGCATACTTTTCCACATCGTCGATCAGCTTGATCATGGGGAAAATGGTGCGCATTCCGTAGGCCATGCCGCCGCAGCCGCAGGTCTCCTGTCCTACGCAGCCGTGGCGCAGGGGGATCTTTTCGTCCTGCTCCCGCATGGCGTAGCCGCCCACGCGCATCTGGGCAAACACAAAAGAGGTATCGGTGTAAGCCTGCTGCACATCGGTGGTGACCACCAGCTTGATGTCGGTATTCAGCTCCTTGTGCAGGACCCAGTCCACCACAACGGCAACCTTGTCCTGCCGCTCCTTGTTGATATCGAACAGACGGATCTCGTCCACTTCCAGTTCTTCCCGGCGCAGGGCGATGGATTTGACGATACCGGCGGTAAAAGTACTACCGCCGCCAGCAATGGTAATGACCATAGTATAAACACTCCTTTTTATATTTCAGGTTTGCCCGGCGTAGTCCGCCGGGGCACGGTAAAACGATTTACTGGTTTTCCAGCTGTGCCTCCACGGCACGCTTGATATCGGCTACCTGCAGACCGTAAACGATCTGGATATCGGTTCCCTTTTTCACGATGCCGCTGTTCGGCAGCTGGTTGATGCTTTCCTCGTTGAGCTTTGCGGGGTCCTTGATGTTTACCCGCAGGCGGGTGAAGCAGTTGTCCACCGACAGGATGTTCTCCTTGCCGCCCAGACCATCAATGACGCACTGCACCTCGGCAGCGTTCTTCACGCTTGCCTTCTTGGCGGGTGCTGCGCTCCCCGCGGTCTCGGTGCTCACCTCTTCCCGGCCGGGGGTGTGGATGTTAAAGGCCTTGATCAGCAGGGTGAATACCACAAAGTACACCGCGATCTGGCACAGCGCCAGCAGGTACAGGATGGGATAGTTGGTCTTATCTGCACCGGCAGAAAGGTTCATCAGCACCGAGCCAAGGAGGTTGGTGGTAAAGCCGGTGACATGGAAGGTGTGCAGCAGCACGATGAACAGACCGGAGATGCAGGCGTGTGCCACCCACAGGATGGGGGCAGTGAAGCAGAACATGAAGTCCAGCGGCTCGGTGATGGAAGCCAGAGAGGCGGTAAACGCCAGCGGCACCAGAACGGCAGCGGTCTTTTTGCGGTTCTCCTTGCGGGCGCAGAAGATGAAGGCCGCCACGATGCCAAAGTAGCCGAAGGTCTTGGTAAAGCCGGTGTACATCCACACAATGCCGTCCGAGAAGGGCAGACCCATGCTGTACTCCATCATCATTACGATATAGGAGCCGGTGTAGGTGGCATCGCCCACGGTCAGGCTGTTGCCCAGTGCAGAGAACTGGAAGGGGGTGTAGATGAGGTGGTGCAGGCCGGTGGGGATGAGGAAACGCTCCAAAAAGCCGTACAGGAACAGGCCGAAGTTGCCGGAGGTGGCGATCAGATCGGTCAGTGCGCTGATGACGCTCTGCACCGGCGGCCAGAAGAAGCAGGAACCAAAGCCGAACAGGATGGAAAAGACCACCATGCAGGTAAAGGACCAGCGGTTGCCGGAGTAGATCTGGGTGATGATGCCCTTGAACTGCTTTTCACAGGTGCGGTTGTACACCCAGCCGCAGACCAGACCCAGCAGGATGCCGCCGAACACGCCCATATCCACCGTCTGGATGCCGAACACGGTGGACTGACCGGTGCCGTACAGACCCACCATAGGATCAGCCTCGGCCAGCATGCCCAGCTGGGTCAGCGTGACGTTACCGGCGGTCAGGTACATAAAGTAGCTCATCAGGCCGATGATGGCAGCCTGCTGCTTGTTCTTTTTGGCAAGCGCCGCTGCGATGCCCACGCAGAACATCAGGCTGAGGTTGTTGATGATGACCATGATGCAGTTGTAGATCAGCTGTCCCAGCAGCTTGATGGGGGTCCACTGCAGAACAGGGATCATCGAGCTAAGGCTTGTGCTGGTAAGCAATGCGCCCAGCACAAGGATCAGGCCTGCTGCCGAGATATACGACAGCGGTGAGAGCATGGCTTTGGAGAACTTTTCCAAGCCATTCATGACTTTTTCTTTCATCGTGTAATACTCCTCACTTTTTGACTTGACTGTTTTTGGGGATGATTTCTATTCCGCAGGGCTTCCGGACGCCCTGTTGAAGCATTTTATCCTATGGTGTGTCTGAAAAGTCGAAAATTTAGTCTATTTCTACAAGCACAGCCGGATTTTGCGTTAAACAGCCTTGAAATCCACAAAGGATTCCTGCGGCTGTTTGCCTTAAATCCCGCTTGTGCTTGCGAAATATTCGTCATTTTCTTTGTTTTCAGATACACCTTACGATCTTGGTCAGGTGGATGAGCAGATAGACCTGCTCCTGATGATCCAGCTCGTAATCAAATTCCTGACGCAGATAGGCATTGATGCGCTGTAAGCACACCTCGTTGCGGCTGTCGCGCTGCAAAAGCACCGTGTACATGGATTCCAGCCCGGCGTCCTGCCACGGGGTGTGCCGCAGGATGCGCGCCGCCAGAAACTTGAGGTGCACGGTCAGGCGGATGGTCTCGAGACTCTCTTCCTCAAAGGTACAATGATAGGTATCGCAGATGATCTCCTTGACCGCCATGACGAATTTTACAGTGTCATAAGCCAGCGCACCGTCCGCCGCACCGGCTACCAGATGCAGGGCAATGTAGCCCGCTTCGTCCTCCGGCAGCTGTACGCCGCAGAACTGCCGGACAAGTTCCAGTGCCCTTTGCCCCACCGCGTACTCCTTCGGGTACAGCATCCGGGTCTCCGAGAGCATGAGGTTGGGCAGAAAGGTGCCCTTTTCCACACGTTCCAGCGCAAAGCTGATGTGATCCACCAGCGAGATGGTGCTTTTGCTGCTGAGCAGGATGCCCTGCTCTTCTGCCGCCAGCGAGATGCGCTCGGCGGCCTGCATCACCTGCGGGGTAACGTTATCCAGCATCTTGAGGAACTTGGTCTGCAATTCATTCTGCACATAGTACACCTTGGAAACGCGGCTTTTGTCGATCACGTCCCCCGGGCGGCGGCCAAACCCAAGCCCGTTGCCCACGAGAATGGCTTCCCTGCCGTCCGGCATGACCACCGACACCGCATTGTTATTGAATACCTTTACAGCCTGCATCGCCGCACTCCTCCGCTTCCATGCCGCAGCTTTTGTAAAAAAGAAAAAGGGCACAAGAACCAAAGGGATGCCATTGCCGCATTCCCTCTGATGCTCATGCCTGATCGAACAGTTACACGCACTGATAAATTCACTTGTCTGCTTTGATTATACGAGCCAGCACAGAAAATGTCAATGCGTTGAACTGTCCGAAATTCAAGCCACATTTTTGTATATCCTGCACAGGTCTGCTTGAAATTCGTCCTGCGCGGAACGATTGACAACGCCGGGCCCACAACGTATACTTAGGGTGTATCATTCCTGCAGCTCCGGCCCACCGCCGGGGCAAGACCAACGGAGGATCGACTTATGAAATTGAAATATATCCGTCCTTTGGCTCTGGCACTGTGCGCAGTGCTGCTGTGCAGCCTGTTCACGGCATGTTCCGGCACATCTTCCTCCAGCGAGCAGCCTTCCAGCGCTGCGTCCGCTGCATCGGACAGCGCGTCTGCATCGGCATCCACGTCCGACAGCGCCCTGCCGGACTCCACCACCCAGGCCAACACCGGCAGCCTGAACCCCGGCAACTTTGACGAGAACTCGGCGTTCTCCATCACCGGCACCACCGACGCCTTTGCGCCCTGCCTGGGCTGGGGCCCCGGCGTTTCCGGCTGCTCGCTCAAGTCGGTGATCGCGGCTGCCTCGCTGCTGCAGTGGGCCGAGAGCACACACCTCTCTTCCCGCACGCCGGAGGCCATCCAGGACGCCTTCTACGACTGGTACGACAGCCTGTCTGCCGCCGATCAGGAGAACTTTGCCGAGGCATGGACCATGATCGAGCCGGACGCACTGAGCCTGCTCAGCGACAAGGAGAGCATGACCGACCTCATCACGGACGCTGGCCTGGACCCGGACACCCTGCCCGGCTGCACCCTGAAGAACTGGCAGGCCCTGCAGAGTGTGCTGGACAGCTGCGTGCCCGCTGTGAACGGCGAAGAGTAAACGTTATCCCCTGCATGGCAAAAGGCG
>ERZ791809.562-NODE-562-length-25288-cov-6.134625_pt1 | contig 25288 bp, 23 predicted proteins | sample MGYA00509946_ERZ791809 | MGnify/ENA primary metagenome ERZ791809 (study PRJEB30046, sample SAMN00791993) | human gut metagenome | study: EMG produced TPA metagenomics assembly of the A metagenome-wide association study of gut microbiota in type 2...
TCACTGAGGAATTCGGCTTTGAGCTGGTCAGCGTGCCGATGACACCCAATGGCCCGGACATGGACATGGTGGAAAAACTGGTGGCCGAGGATGACACCATCAAGGGCATCTGGTGCGTGCCGCAGTATTCCAACCCCGACGGCTACACCTACAGCGATGAGACCATTGAGCGCTTCGCCAAGATGAAGACCGCTGCGCCCGACTTCAAGATCTTCTGGGACGAGGCCTACATCGTGCACCACCTCACCGATGAGATCATCGAGACTCCGGTGCTGCTGAACGAGAGCAAGAAGTACGGCAATGAGGACCGTGTGTTCATGTTCACCTCTACCAGCAAGATCACCTTCCCGGGTGCCGGTGTTTCCGCCATTGCCTGCAGCGAGAGCAGCATGAAGTATATCTGCAAGCGCTTCTCGGTGATGATCATCAGCTACGACAAGATGAACCAGCTGCGCCACGTCCGCTTCCTGAAGAACAAGGAAGGCGTCCTGGCCCACATGGCAAAGCATCGCCGTCGTCTGGTGCCCTGCTTCGATGCCGTCAAGACGGCATTCCGCAACAACCTGATCCCCTGCGGCGACATTGCCCACTGGACCGATCCCAAGGGCGGCTACTTCATCAGCCTATACGTCATGCCCGGCTGCGCCAAGCGTGTGGCAAACCTGTGCAAGGAAGCCGGTCTGACCCTGACCGGTGCCGGTTCGGCATACCCCTACCACAAGGATCCGCAGGATTCTCATCTGCGCATTGCACCCACCTACCCCAGCCTGGACGAGGTGGAGACCGCCTCTGAGCTGCTGTGCGTCTGTGTGCGTCTGGCCGTTGTGGAAAAGCTGCTGGCAGAGCAGGCATAACATTTCTTTGTAAAAACCTCCTCCGTGCGGTCCGCCGGGCCTGCCGGGGGAGGTTTCAATAACGGGTCCCGCAGCAAACGGGACGTTTGGAGGTATTCCTGAAACATATGAAGACAAAAGGCAAAGCATGGCACCTGGTCGTCACAGTGCTTCTGATCCTTGCGTTTGTGTACACGGCGTTTTTCGGCGTGTCGGCAAAGTACGGCGATGTGACCACCACCTACATCAAGGGTGCAAAGGACATCCGGTTCGGTGTGGACATCAAAGGCGGCGTCAACGTCACCTTTGTGCCCTCGGAGGACTACGATGCCACCGAAGAGCAGCTGGAAGCGGCGCAGCTCGTCATCGAGAACCGTCTGGTCGCACTGAATGTGACCGACTACGAGCTGTATGTGGACCCCAGCTCTGACAGCATGATCCTGGAGTTCCCGTGGCAGTCCGGCGAAACAGACTTCGACCCGGAAGCTGCCATTGAGGAGATCGGCACCACCGCCTACCTGACCTTCCGGGAAGGCAGCAGCAAGGATGGCCAGTTGATCCTGGACGGTTCCATGATCGAAAGTGCTGCGGCCCAGTACGGCCCGGTGACCAGCGGCGGTGCATCGGAATACTATGTGTCCCTGAAGTTCACCGACGAGGGTGCCAAGGCCTTTGGTGAGGCCACCACCCGTCTGGCTGCTTCCAACGGCACCATCAGCATCTGGCTGGATGACGAGAATGTGAGCACGGCCACCGTCAACGCGGCCATCACCGATGGCGAGGCCATCATCACCAGTTCGGCTTCCAACCCCTTCACGCAGGATGCCGTGGTCAAGATGGCCCGCCAGATCAACTCTGGCGCACTGCCCTTTGCCCTCAAGGTGGACAGCTACTCCACCGTCAGCCCCAGCCTGGGCGAGAACAGCCTGAGCGCCATGGTGCTGGCCGGTGTCATCGCCTTTGCACTGATCGTGGTGTTCATGACGGTGCTGTACCGTCTGCCGGGTTTCCTGGCCTGCATTGCACTGGCCGGTCAGGTGGCCGCCACGCTGGCCTTTGTTTCCGGCTACTTCCCGGTGTTTGAGAGCTTTACCCTGACGCTGCCCGGCATCGCCGGTATCATTCTGGCCATTGGCATGGGCGTGGACGCCAACGTCATCACGGCCGAGCGCATCAAGGAAGAACTGAAGAATGGCAAGTCCCTGGACGGCGCACTGAAGAGCGGCTTTGCCCGCGGCCTGACCCCCATCATCGACGGCAACGTGACCATCGTCATCGTGGCCATCGTGCTGATGGGTGCCTTCGGCCCCTCGGACGGCCTGTTTGCCAAGGCACTGCACTTTGTGTTCTTTGCCTTTGGCCCCTCCACCGCCGGTACCATTTACGCTTTTGGCTATACGCTGCTGACCGGCGTGCTGCTCAACTTCGTGTTTGGCGTGTTTGCCACCCGCGTCATGATCCGCGGTGCGGCCTCCATCAAAGTTCTGCGCAACCCCTGGCTGTATGGTGCTGCCAAGCTGGGCAAGGATGAGACCGAGAAAAAGCAGATCAATTTTGTGGGTCTGCGCAAAAAGTTCCTGGTCTTTTCCTCCTGCCTGATGGCAGCCATCGTGCTGTGTGCTGTGGTGTTCGGTGTCCATCTGGACACCGAGTTCACCGGCGGTGCCATGATCACCCTGAGCTACGACGGCAGCTTTGAGATGGCACAGGTGCAGCAGACCGCCTCCGATGCACTGGAGAACACCGGCCTGACCCTGCAGACCGGCGAGAACGTGGCCACCGGTGACCAGACCCTGAAGATCTCCATGCCCGGCACCGAGACCGTGACCACCGATCAGGTGGAGGCTCTGCTGGGCTCTTTGAACGAGACTTACCCGGACAACAACTTCGTGCAGCTGTCTCTGAGCAACGTCAGCGCTGCCATGGGCACCAAGTTCCTGCAGAAGAGCCTGGTAGCCGTGGTGTTTGCACTGGTGCTCATCCTGCTGTACATCGCCCTGCGCTTCAAGAACATCGGCGGCCTGACCGGCGGCATGATGGCTGTGCTGGCACTGGTGAACGACCTGATGGTGGTGTTTGGCACCTTTGTACTGCTACGCACTCCGCTGGACGGCAACTTCATCGCTGCTATGCTGACCATCCTGGGCTACTCCATCAACGATACCGTCGTGGTGTATGACCGTATCCGCGAGAACCGCGCCCTGATGGGCAAGAAGGCCAGCTTTGAAGAGCTGGTCAATCGTTCGGTCAACCAGTCTGCCCGCCGTACCCTCATCACCACCATCACCACCGTGATGGCACTGGGTGTGCTGTGCATCGTGGCAAAGCTCTACGGTCTGGACAGCATCTTTACCTTTGCCTTCCCGCTGATGATGGGCATGATCAGCGGCGTGTACACTTCGCTGTGCGTCTCCACCTCGGCATGGATGCTGTGGAGCGAGCGCAGCCCCAAGTCCGGCAAAAAGGCCTGACGCAAAATTCCCGCAGAGGTTCAGGAGGAACAGAACATGAAATGTCCCTATTGCGGTGCTGAGGAATCCAAGGTGATCGACTCGCGCCCTACCGAAGACAGTGAGCGCATCCGCCGCCGCCGGGAATGTCTGAGCTGCCATATGCGGTTCACGACCTACGAGGTGGTGGAAACAGTCCCGCTCGTGGTCATCAAAAAGGACAACTCCCGAGAGCCGTTTGACCGGCAGAAGCTGCTGAATGCCATGCTGCGGGCCTGCGCCAAGCGCCCCGTGAGCTACGAGGCCATTGAGCGTGCAGTCACCAGCATCGAGCAGACCCTGCTCAGTTCCTACGACCGCGAGATCCCCAGTGTGCGCATCGGGGAGCTGACCATGCAGGAACTGAAAAAGATCGACGAGGTGGCCTATGTCCGCTTTGCCTCGGTCTACCGGCAGTTTGCCGACGTAGAGAGCTTTTTCAATGAACTGAAAAAGCTCATGGGCGACCGGAAGGACGCACAGTAACCCGTAATTTGCAAAGCACCGCTTTCTCTGTACAGCAGCAGGGAAGCGGTGCTTTTTGTGTTTACACAAACCGCCGGGCCAGCCATTGCAGTGTTTCCACCTGTACCTGTGCCCGGCGCAGCTCCCCAAAGGCTTCTTCGGGGGCGTTCTGCTCCAGGTGCCCGTCGGCGGTGCGCAGGGCCGCTTCCAGCTCGGTAAAATCCTCCGTGCGCAGCAGATGGTTCATCTTTTCCCGCATCCGGTCACACCGGTCGGCCCCGCGGGCCAGTGCCTGCCGGGCCGAGGGCAGATCGCTGGTGCGGATGGCCTCAATGGCACAGTCCAGGTCGGTGGAAATGTCATCGGCAAAGCGCTGTACCTGAAAGCTGCTGTAAAAGGCAGTGGCCAGCAAAGCGGCCACGATGGCAAAGCAGGCATAGATTCGTTTCATTTCCGGCCCTCATGCACCGTAGCGCGGCGTTCCTTTTTCAAAAGAAAATAGTCCTCGGTCTCATTGCCGACAAGAAGCAGGATTTCCTGCGGCAGCAGGGTATTGGCCTGTGCCGTGCGTTCCAGCCAGGCACGGTCTTTGCCGCACCAGTGCAGGTTGTCCTCCAGCACCTGCCCATCCAGCACAAAGGGGATGGTTGCGTGGCAGTGTTCCACCCGCAGCTGCAGGTCGGACAGCCGCGCAGGTTCCTTTTCTGGCCGCAATGCCACCGAAAGAGTCCCGTTCGTCTCAATGACCGCGTAGGACACATCCCGCGGATCAAAGACGTCCTTGCCGCGCAGGGCTTCCATCAGGTCGGCCACCGTCAGGCGCAGGGTGCGCAGAGCGGTCTGGTCGATCTCTCCGTTCAGGATCACGGTTTTGGGCCGCCCGGACAACAGATTGAAAAACTTCTGGCTGCGGAAGCTCAGCGCGGAGCCCAGCAGCTCCAGCGCAGCAATGAGAAACAGCGGGATCAGGCTGGCCGTCACCGGAACATCCTCCGACTCAATGGAGATGGACGCCAGATTGGAGATCAGGATGGTGGACACCAGTTCTTCGGGCTGCAGTTCCCCCAGCTGACGCTTGCCCATCAGCCGCATGGCAAACAGCACGCACAGGTAGATCAAAATCGTGCGGAAGATCAACAACTTCATCGTGGAAACCTCCTGTCGGCACCCGCCGGTATGGAATCGGCTCCGGGCGGGCATACTGCTGTGCAAAGGAGTGGATGTTGTGTGCAGCAGTTGTCGTTGCATCTGGACGAAAATCTGGCAGAGCTGGACGCTCGGTTCGGTGCCTCTGCGGATTATTATGCCAAGGAAATCATGATTTATCATTGCCGGGGCTGCATTGTGCTGTTTGACGGCATGGCCAGTCTGGATTCACTGTGGGAGCTGCTGTTGGACGCGGCCAGTCGGCAGGCGCTGCAGCAGCCCTGCCCATGCACCGGGCAGGAAGTGTATGAGCGCATCCTGCATGGTTCCGCTTCCCCGGCCGAGAGCACCCCGGTGGAGGATCTGCCGGATCTTGTCAAGCGGTTAACGGCAGGCATGGCAGTGCTGCTGCTGGATGGCTGCGCGAAAGGCATTGCTTTTTCGGTGCAGGCCCTCAAGTACCGCTCGGTGGACGAGCCGGAAGGAGAGGGCAACCTGCGCGGCTCGCGGGAGGGCTTTGCCGACCTGCTGCGGGTGAACCTGAGCCTGCTGCGTCGTCTGGTCCGTACCGATGATCTGGTGTTGGAGGTGGCGCAGGCCGACACCGCCGCAGGGACAGAGTACGCTATTTGCTACTGCAGGAGCAGGGCAGACCCTGCCATGGTGCGCCAGGTGCGGCAGACCCTTGCCGCTGCAAAGCCGGAGCTGCTGCTGGACAGCAGCTATTTTGTACCGTGGCTCCTGCCCAGCCGGGCACGGCTGTTCACTCCGGTCAGCTACACCCAGCGCCCGGCGGCGGCTTCGGCCAAACTATGTGAGGGCCGCATTGTAGTGCTGGTCAACGGCAGCCCGTCGGCCATGGTGCTGCCGGCGCTCTTCTGTGAAAACTTTGAATGCTTGGACGACTACGCGTCCACTGCTGTGTTCGCCTCCTTCTTGCGGGTGCTGAACTATGCTTCTTTTTACCTCACGGTCTTTCTGCCGGGGGCGTTCGTCTGTCTGGCGGTCTATCTGCCGGAGCTGATCCCGCCCCAATTGCTGTATAAGATCGAAGCCGCCGAAAAGGCTACGCCGCTGCCCTTGTTTGCAGAAATGCTGCTGGTCATCCTGCTTCTGGAGGTCATCCGGGAGGCCGGGCTGCGGATGCCGCAGTCGCTGGGGCATTCGGTCAGTCTGGTGGCCGCCCTCATTCTGGGCGATGCCGCCATTGCCACCGGCCTGATGAGCACCCCGGTCATCTTTGTGGCCAGCATTACGTCCATTGCGGTGTTCGTCACGCCCGCTTTGTACGAACCGGCCACCCTGCTGCGCATCGGCGTAGTGGTGGCTGCGGGGCTTGCCGGGCCGGTGGGACTGGCCGGGGCTTTTTTTGTGCTGCTGCTCAGCCTGTCCGGCACCGGGATGCTGGGGGTGCCGTATCTTGCACAGCATCCGTTCCCGCAAAGCCCGCTGGCCGAGGACGGCGTCATCCGGCGCAACTATCGGCACCTGTCCCGCAAGGGGTTCAACATCTGGCAAAAACGGAGGCCCCGCGCATGAATAAAACGCAGGACAAATTTTCATTGCCGGCAGTGACCCTCAGCATCTTTGCCGCGGCGGCGGCAGAGCGTCTGCCGGTATGCAGTTCGCCCCGGGCACTCCTCTGGCAGGAGGTGCTGGCTGCAGTGCTGCTGATGATACTTTCTGCTTTGGCCAGTTGGTTTTGGCAGTCCGGCCCGCCAAAGCCTGCCGCCTGGGCAGCTGCATTTTGCCTGCAGGTCTGGCTGGCGGTGGAACTGGCCGGAACGTTCTGGAAGGCTCTGCAAGTCTGCCGGGAAGAGTTTTCTTCGCTGGCATTGCTGGGGTTTTTGCCGCTGCTGCTTTGGGCGGGCTGGCAGATGCCTGCCCGCGCATGGGGTGCCCCGGCGCAGGTGTTGTGGTGGTTTGTGGCGGTGGGAAGCGCGGTGTGTCTGCTGGGGCTGTCCCGGCAGATGCACTGGGCCGGGCTGTTTGCGCAGGCTGCGCCGCAGAGCACGGCATTCACCGTTCCGGTCTATGCGGAATACTTTGCGGTACCGCTGCTCTGCGGCCGGGAGGAGCGGCGTGGTGTCTGCCTGCCCATTCTCACAGCCCTTGTACAAACGGCGGCAACGCTTGGCATGGCACTGGTGTTCAGTCGGACATACCCGGCGCGGGAATTGCTGCGTGCATGGAGCACCGGGACATTTTCCCGGCTGGACGCGGCGCTGCTGCTGGTCTGGCTGACCTGCGCGATTTTTCGCATCGGGGTGCTGTGCACGGCCATCCGGATGCTGGGGCAGGAGTACGCCATACAAAAGCGAAAGGAAGTGCGGCAATGAAGCGGCGATGGGTCCGAATTCTGCTTTATGCGGTGCTTGTTGGCTGGTGCCTGCTGTTCCTGCGCTGTGAGACTACCGAAAAAAGTATGATACGGGTGGTTTATCTGGAACAGAAGGAACAGACCTGGTCGGTGGGGCTTTTGTATCAGTCACCGGAAGCGGCAGCCGACGCAGCCGATGCCTCAGCCGCACTGCGCATCGCCGATGGCCGAGGGCAGACATTGGAAACAGCCCTTGCCGCCGCCGAAGCAGCCCTGCCGCAGACGGCCGATTACCGCCTGTGCGATTATGTGCTGTTCCCGGAGCAGACGGAGGATGCCGTGCTGGCAGCTTATGAGAATCTGGTGCTGGAACGCGGCTGCGGGCGCACAGCGGCCCGACTTTCCTGCACGGAATTTGATCTGGAAATACTCTTGCAGTCGTGCGGAAAAACGGAGACTCTGCCCGACAAACTGCTGGACAAACTCAAAGCGGACTCGGCGGCAATGCCCCGGCTGTATGCACACGAGGAAAGCATGCTGCTTCCTGTGCTTTGCTTGCCCGAAGCACAGGAAGGGAAAGTGATGGTTTCTGGCAGCGGGGCCTTCCGCACCGGGAGCGGTGCGGTGCAGCGCCTGACAGAAAACGAGACAGAGGCGTTTCTTTTGCTGACGGGCACACCGGGCAAACGAACCTTCTGGCTGCAAGGAAAGCGTGTAACCATCCGGCGGTGCACCGTCTCAGTTGCTCTCCGGAAGCAGACGGCCACCCTGCGTCTGGACTGCCAGACGGCCTACGGCACGCCGCAGCCGGATGCGGCACAGTGTCAACAGTTGGAAGAGCTTTGCCTTGGGGTGGTACGTTCCTGCTGGCAGCAGGGGACAGACCTGCTGCATCTGCAGGAGCACAGTCTGCTGCGCACAGGCTCTCCCGACGGGTTTGACCCAACAAAAAACGCCTGCCCGCAGCTGCAGGCAGACGTTGTATTTCTGGGTGCTTGAAAAATCAGGATGCCGTGGGGAAGGTGACCGTGATGGTCGTGCCGACGTCCACCTGACTTTCCAGCTTGATGCGGGCCCCGTGGATGAGGGCAATGTGCTTGACGATGGCCAGCCCCAGACCGGTGCCGCCGGTGGCCTTGCTGCGGCTCTTGTCCACCCGGTAGAAGCGCTCGAACACACTGCTCTGCGACTCGCGCGGGATGCCGATGCCGTTGTCGGTCACGGTCAGGCTGCAATGGCCGTCCCGGGTGCAGGCTGTCACGATCTGCACCTTGCCGCCGGGGCGGTTGTAGCGGATGGCGTTGTCACACAGGTTCTGGCACAATTCATCCAACAGATTGCGGTTGCCCCGCACCGGTGCGCTCTCGCCCAGATAGGTCAGGGTGATGTAGGCGTGGCGGGCGTTCAGCTTCTGACGCTCCACACACTCCTTGACCACGTCCAGCAGGTCCACGACCTCCATTTCCGGCATGGAGGAGGTCTCGGAGGCGTTGTCCAGGCTGGACAGCTGCAGGATATCGTTCACCAGCTGGATCATCCGGCTGGCTTCGCCATGAATCTTCTGGGCAAAACCGGGCACATCCTCCGGCTTGGCGATGCCGGTCTCAATCAGTTCCGCATACCCGGAAATGCTGGTCAGCGGGGTCTTGAGCTCGTGGCTCACATTGGCGGTGAAATCCTGCCGCATCTTCTCGTTGTTTTCTCGCAGGATGCGGTCGGCATGGATGCTCTCGGCAAAGGGGGTCAGTTCCTTGTACGGGACCTTATCCTGAATGTGGTCCAGATCCTCGGTCATGTTCAGCACCGGCTGCACAAGGGCGCGAGTGAGCAGGGTGGATAGGATCGCGGCAGCCAACATCAGGGCAACGCAGCTCAGCACGATGGCCGGCAGGGCTCCGTCGTAGACCGACCACACCGTTTCGGCGTCCTGCGCCACGCGCAGGATGTTGCCGCCGGGCAGCTGCACGGCATAATAATAGGTCTCATATCCCATGGTCTGGGAATCACGGATGTCCTTGCCGATGCTGCCCTGCAGAGCCTGCACGATTTCCGGACGGGTAAGATGGTTCTCCATGGGCTGATCAGTGGCAGACTCAAAGATCACGTCGCCGTCCGGAGAGATCAGCGTAATGCGCAGGTCGCCGGTCACAAAGAAAGAAAGCTGCTGCGGCTCGCTGGTCAGGTCATACCCGGCACGGATGAGATCGCTCTCTTTTTCCAGGTCATCCCAGGCCTGGGCGGTAAAAGCCCGGTGAAAGACAAAGATGCACAGGGCTGCGGTGAACAGCAGCCCCAGAAAGCCCATGAGGAACAGCCGGTAGCTGATTTTTTCTTCCATGCTGTGCGGCTTCATTCGTCTCCAGCCTCCTCGTCATCGGCCAGCTTGTAGCCCACCTTGCGGATGGTGCAAATGTAGCGTCCGGCATCGCCCAGCTTTTTGCGCAGGGTGCGGATGTGCATGTCCACAGTGCGGCTTTCCACCGAAATGTCGGTGCCCCACACCACCTGCAAAATCGTCTCGCGGGTCACCACAAGGTTGGTGTTCTCCAGCAGAAGGCGCAGCAGGCTGTATTCTTTGTAGGTCAGTTCGACGGGCTGGTTGTTCACCGTCACGCTGTGACGTGCATTGTCCAGCAGGATCTCATGGAAGCTGAGCACATTGGGCCGTTCCTCCGGAGCCGCCCGGCGCAGAGAAGCACGCACCCGGCTGAGGAACTCCATGATGCCGAACGGCTTGGAAATGTAGTCGTCGGCACCGCAGTCCAGCCCGCGCACGGTGTCCAGCTCGCTGGATTTGGCCGTGACCATGATGATGGGCAGCCGGTGCAGGGAAGGGGTATTGCGCAGCTTTTTCAGGATGGAGAACCCATCCTCGCCGGGCAACATCACGTCCAGGATCACAAGCTCCGGGGCTTCGGTGCGCATGGCCTGCCAGAACGGTTCGGAACTGGCAAAGCTGGCCACTTCATAACCGTTGGACTGCAGGGCATACTGCTCCAGCTCACGGATGGCGTCATCATCTTCTACGATATAGATCATTTGTCAAATTCCTCCGCAGATTGATTGTCCGGGAAGAGATACCGCTCCCGGTATTTGTCCAGTCGACGATGAAATTCTTCGCTCTCCTTGGTATCTTTGCCGTGGCGCAGATCGTTGAGGTAAGCGTGGGTGTCAAAACTGTCCTGTGCTACCTCGATCTGAGCGACAGCCACGTTGCTGCAGTGGTCGCACACACGCTCGTAGTTGGTCAGCAGATCGTCCAGCACAAAGCCGTACTCAATGGAGCAGCTGCCGGTCTGCAGGCGGGCGATGTGGTGTGCCTTGATGGCACGCACCAGCTCGTTGACCACAGCTTCCAGCGGCTCTACCTTGCTGGCCAGGTGCAGGTCTCCCTTGCGGAAGGCGTCGGTGGTGCGGCTCAGGATATCCTGCACGGCATCTTCCAGCACCTGCAGCTCCTCTTGTGCGTCCTTGGAAAATTCAATGTTCTTCTGGTGCATTTCCTCCGCGGATTCCAGCAGGTTGACCGAGTGGTCACTGATGCGCTCGAAATCGCTGATGGTGTGCAGCAAGGTATTCACGCTCTGGCTGTCGGCGTGGCTCAGCTCGCGGCCGGACAGCTTGACAAGGTAGGTGCCCAGAGCGTCCTCATAACGGTCCACGGTGCTTTCCTCGTCACGCACCTTCTGGGCCAGCTCGTCGTTCCACTGGTGGGTCAGGCTCATGGCCTGCACCACGCCCACGCGGGCCAGCTCTGCCATGTCAGCGGTGGCGCTGCGGGCACGCTCCACGGCCACAGCCGGGGTGTTCAGCAGACGCTCATCCAGCAGGGCAAAGCTCTCTTTTTCCGGGGAGTCCGGGATGGTGAGGATGGCCAGCTTTTCCAGCCCGTTGGCAAAAGGCAGCAGGATGAGGGTGGCCAGGATGTTGAAGGCGGAGTGCACCACGGCGATGCCCCAGGCTTCAATGGTGGAATCCACAAAGGCAAAGTGGCACACGGCGTTCAGACCGTAGAAACCAAACAGGAAGATGGTCACGCCGATGATGTTGAAGTACAGGTGCACCATGGCGGCCCGGCGGGCATTCTTGGTGGCACCCACCGAGGAGATCAGCGCCGTGACACAGGTGCCGATGTTCTGGCCCATGATGATTGGGATGGCACTGCCGTAGGTGATCACGCCGGTGGCGCTCAGTGCCTGCAGAATGCCCACACTGGCGCTGGAACTCTGGATGATGCCGGTGACCAGTGCGCCCACCAGCACACCAAGGATGGGGTTGGAGAAGCGGACGAACAGGCTGGTGAACCACTCTTCGCCCTGCAGCGGCAGCACTGCGTTGGACATGGTGGTCATACCGGTCATCAGCACGGCAAAGCCGATGAGGATGGTGCCCACACCTTTTTTCTTCTCACTCTTACACATATACAGCAAAATGCCGATAAATGCAAGCAAAGGACTGAAAGAAGTGGGTTTGAGCAGATTGATGAAGAGGCTGTCGCCCTGCAGGCCGGAAAGGCTCAGGATCCAGCTGGTGACAGTGGTGCCCACATTGCTGCCCATGATCACGCCGATGGCCTGATGCAGCTCCATGATGCCGCTGTTGACAAAACCGACCACCATGACGGTGGTGGCGCTGGAGCTCTGGATGATGGCCGTTACGCACAGACCCAGAAAGAAACCTTTGAGCGGGCTGTCGGTCAGCTTGCTCAGGATCTTCTGCAGCTGGCCGCCGGCCTGCTTTTCCAGCGCCTTGCCCATGATGTCCATGCCGAACAAAAACAGGGCCAGGCCGCCCAGAAGCGAAAAGACATTGAAAATAGTCATAAGGATTTTCCTCACTTTGATTTGACGTGTTTTCTTCCTGATCTCAGTATAGGGCGGCAATGTAAAATTTGAAATCTGCGGAATGTAAAACTCATGTAAAGTAAGAAAAATGTAAAAATCTTGTGCACGGGGCACAAAAAAACACAGCATAGCAGGTCGTTCCTGCCAGACTGTGTTATCGGGTCGGTTTTGGATAAGGCTTTGGTTCGTCGGTCAAACCAAGGATATAGTCAACACTTGTATCATAGTATAGGGAAAGCGCCTTGAGCACATCGGTCGGGATATCACGCTTTCCAGTTTCGTAATTGGAATAACAAACCTGTGTGCATTTCAGATATGCTGCAAGGTCTTTTTGCATCAGATCCCGGTCTTCGCGCAGATCGCGGATGCGTTGATACATTGGCAAACACCTCTCATCCTGGAGAACTTTCTAGCAAACCAACTTTTTAATGCAATAGCAACAACGTTGGTTTGTGTATCGCAACTATGCCGTTGCAGCTACGCTGACTTCTAATCTTGCGATAATGGAAATATAGCGCATAACGAATTGTTATATTGACATATAAAACAAAACGTTATATAATTGCCGTATAAGTGGATGAGCCTTGCTTATCCTTGGAAGAATTTCAAGCGCAGAGAGGAGCAAAATCATGACCCCGAACGAATTAATTATGATCCTTGTTATTTTTGGCCTTCCAATCCTTGTGGTCATAGCCTTGCTAAAATATATTTTCAAAAGATAAAAAACAAGGCAGGGAAAAGCACCTCATCTGCGGTACACGGTAAAATTTGTACGGCAGATGGGGTGCTTTGCTTTTTCGGGTGGAAGTTCAGGACCCGGGAAATTGTCAGGAACTTTTCCGAAAAGAGTGATTGTAATCTGGAATCGTCTCGATTATAATATAAGGAGGAATATATTGTGCCGCTGCCGTAGCACAGCCGGGCACAAGAACACAGGAGGAACAAGGATGGGTACGTTCAACGTCTCGCTCAAAACGCTGACCGAGCGCGTCAGCCTAGAGGTGGTCTATACCCCCAAAGAACTGGACCAGATCAATGTTGAGATCGCAGAGGTCAACCGTCCGGGTCTGTTTCTGGCCGGATACTATGACTATTTTGATAAACTCCGTCTGCAGATCATGGGTCTGGCAGAGATGAATTTTCTGTCCGGGCTCTCGGCCGAAAAGCGCTACGAGGCGCTGGAACAGCTGTTCCGCCAGCAGCCGCCGGCCGTTATCGTGGGCCGCAGCGAAGAGTTGAAACCGTTCCCGGAAATGCTGGAGCTGGCCAAAAAGCACAGCGTGGCGCTGCTGCGCTCCAACGAGACGACCTGCACCCTGATGGGCAGCCTGATCAGCGTGCTGAACCTGGAGCTGGCTCCCCGCATCACCCGCCACGGCGTGCTGGTGGAGGTCTACGGCGAGGGCATCCTGATCCTGGGCGACAGCGGCATCGGCAAGAGCGAGCTGGCCATTGAGCTGGTCAAGCGCGGGCACCGTCTGGTGGCCGACGATGCGGTAGAGCTGCGCAAGGTGTCCAACCGGCAGATCATGGGCACCGCTCCGGAGAATATCCGCCACTTCATTGAGCTGCGCGGCATTGGCATCGTCAATGTGGCCCGGGTGTTCGGTGTGGGTGCAGTCAAGTTGAGCGAGAGCCTGGACCTGGTGGTCCAGCTGGAAGCCTGGGACCCCACCAAGAATTACCAGCGTACGGGTCTGGAAAACGAATATTACGACATTCTGGGCGTCAGCATTCCCAGCACCAGCATTCCGGTCTCGCCCGGACGCAACCTTGCTGTGGTGCTGGAAACCGCGGCCATCAACAACCGCCAGAAAAAGATGGGTTACAATGCGGCCAAGGAGCTGCTGATCCGTCTGGGTCTGGACGATAAACTGGACTAAAGGAGCACGCACCATGGAACAACTCAAGCAGCAGCTGCAGGCGGCTGGAATCCTTTATAAAGAAAACGAGCCGCTCTCGGCACACTGCACTTTCCGCATTGGCGGCCCGGCCGACCTGTTTGTGATGCCGCGGGATGAAGATCAGCTTTGTCAGGCCGTTCAGTTCTGCAAACAGGCGGAGATCCGCTATTACCTGCTGGGCAATGGCAGCAACATCCTGTTTGCGGATGAGGGTTTTCGAGGAGCAGTCATTGATGTTTCTGCCGAAGCAGCGGGAATGGGACTGTCGATTTATCAGAATGCCGACGGCGATTATATTTCGGCACCGGCAGGTCTGAAACTTTCCGAGCTGTGCAAATTTGCCCTCCAGCACGGCTACACCGGGCTGGAATTTGCCTATGGCATCCCCGGCACGGTGGGCGGTGCCGTCTACATGAACGCCGGTGCTTACGGCGGCGAAATGAAGGATGTGCTGGAAGCCGTCAGCTATCTCACCGCCGACGGCCGCTGGGTGGACAGTGAAGCGTCCGAGCTGGACTTTTCCTACCGGCACAGCGCGTTTGAAGAGAGTGATGCCTGCATCCTTGGCGCAGTGTTCCACCTGGAAAAAGGCGACCCGGATACCATCAAGGCCCGGATGAACGAGCTGATGCAGAAGCGCATCGACAAACAGCCGCTGGACAAGCCCAGCGCCGGCAGCACCTTTAAGCGCCCGGCGGGCGCTTTTGCGGCGGCCCTCATCGACCAGTGCGGCCTGCGGGGTTACCGCCATGGCGGTGCCGCCGTAAGCGACAAGCACTGCGGTTTTGTGGTGAACCTGGGCGGTGCCACCTGTGCCGATGTGCTGGCACTGTGTGACGAAGTGCGCGCCATTGTAAAGGAAAAGACCGGCTACGATCTGGAAAAAGAGATCCGGGTCGTGAAATAAGATAGATTCAAAAAGGAGCGGGATCGGATCCATGGAACTGTTGATCGTCAGCGGACTTTCCGGTGCAGGAAAGTCGGTTGCTATGAATGCGCTGGAAGATATCGGTTATTTCTGCATTGACAACATCCCGGCGGCACTTCTGCCCAGCATCACGGCCTTTTCCAAGGCGGGCGATAACCAGCTGGAACGGGTGGCGCTGTGTATGGATGTGCGCGGCTGCCGCACGCGGGAAGAGATCGAACAGGCGCTGCAGCAGCTGGATGAGCAGAAAAAACCCTACAAGATCCTGTTCCTGGATGCGCCGGACGAGGTGCTCATGCGCCGCTACAGCGAGACCCGCCGCCGTCACCCCATCAGCATCGCAGAGGGACTGTCCACCCGGGATGCTTTCCTGAAGGAACGTCAGATCCTGGAGCCGCTGCGGTCGCGGGCCAATTACACCATCAACACGGCATTGCTCTCGACTGCACAGAACAAGGAACGCATCTGCGATCTTTTCCTGAAAAATGGCGGTGCAAAAAGCGCCATGCGGCTTACCATCATGTCCTTCGGGTTCAAGTTTGGTCTGCCGCCGGAGGCGGATCTGGTACTGGATGTACGCTGCCTGCCGAACCCCTTCTATGTGCCGGAGCTCAAACACAAGACCGGCCTGGATCAGGAAGTGGTGGACTTCGTCATGAATCACCCGGAGGCAAAGCAGCTGCTGGACCGGTATGAGCAGTTTTTGCAGGTGGCACTGCCGCTCTATGTCAAAGAAGGCAAGAGCCAGCTGACCATCGCGGTGGGCTGCACCGGCGGCAAGCACCGCTCCATTACTTTTGCGCGCAAGATCGCGGAGTACTGCACATCCCTCGGCTACGAGCCGGGTGTCCAGCACCGCGATGCCATGCGCTGACCAGAATTGAGGAACCACTATGAGCTTTGCATCCCGTGCACGGGAGGAGATCGCACAACGCAGCCTGCAGAAGGACTGCTGCGTGCGTGCGGCAGCGTATGGCTTTGCCTGCTTTGCCAAATACTTTGATAAAGGGGGGCTGGTGCTCCAGACTGAGCAGCCCCACACAGTGCAGCTGGCCCGGGAACTTTTTGCCCGCTGCGGTGTGCAGGGGGACGTTCTGGAAAAGCAGCGCCCCAGCGGCGTACTGTATGAGTTCAACATCCGGGAGCCGGAACAGGTGGCGCGGATGCATGAACTGTTCGGCACCACCGGCAGCGAGACGAGCCTGCAGATCGACCCCGCCCTGATCCGCTGTCAGACCTGCGTCAGTGCATACATTGGCGCAGCTTTTTTGTGCAGCGGCACCGTCACAGACCCGCAGAAGGAGTACAATCTGGAGTTCCTGACCGCGCGCACCAATCTGGCCCGGGACTTTGAAGCCCTGCTGGCTGAGCATGAATTTGCCCCGCACCGCACCCGCCGCAACGGCGTGAACCTGGTCTACGTCAAGAACAGCGCCAATCTGGAACGACTGCTCCGCTTTATGGGGGCGGCCGGTGCGGCAGAGGAGATCCATGCACAGAAAGCCTTCAAGCAGGTGCGCAACCAGACCAACCGACAGACCAACTGCGACACGGCCAACCTTGGCAAAACGGCCCGGGCCAACGCCCAGACCCTCAGGGCCATCCGGTATCTGCAGGAAAACGATGCATTGGAAACACTGCCGGAGGTGCTGCAGCAGGCGGCAGCAGTACGGCTGCAATACCCCGACTTATCGCTTACCGCGTTGTGCGGCTGCTTTGACCCGGCGGTGAGCAAATCCGGCCTTTCGCACCGGATGAAAAAACTGGAAGCGTTGGCAGACGCCCTGCGGCAGCGCATGGAAAAAGGACAGGAGGCAGAGCCTTGAGCGAAATCAGCGAAAACAACCACTTGGGCAGAGACTTTGTCCACCTGCACATCCATACGGAATACAGTCTGCTGGACGGTGCCTGCCGCATCGACCAGCTGATGGACCGCGTCAAGGAATGCGGCCAGACCGCCATTGCCTGCACCGACCACGGCGTCATGTACGGCTGTGTGCAGTTCTATAAGGCAGCCAAAAAGGCAGGCATCAAGCCCATCATCGGCTGTGAAGTCTATGTGGCTACCCGCACCCGTTTTGACAAGGTGAACAAAATCGACGGCAACAACCATCTGATCCTGCTGTGCAAGAATGAGACCGGCTACAAAAACCTGATCAAGATGGTCTCGGCAGCGTTCGTGGAGGGCTTTTATTCCAAGCCCCGCGTGGACAAGCAGCTGTTGGAACAGTATCACGAGGGCCTGATCTGCCTGTCGGCCTGTCTGGCCGGTGAGGTGCCGCAGGCCATTCTGGCCGGGGACTACGAGCGGGCCAAGGCCACGGCCTTGTGGTATCGGGATTTGTTCGGAGAAGGCAATTATTACATCGAATTGCAGGACCATGGGCTGGAAGAGGACAACATCGTTCTGCCGCAGCTCATCAAGCTGGCGCGGGAAACCGGCATCCCCATGGCGGCCACCAATGACTCCCACTATCTGCGCAAGGAAGATGCCAAGATGCAGGCCATCCTGCTGTGCATCCAGACCGGCAAGACCATTCAGGATGCCGACCGCATGGAGTTCCGGACCGACGAATTTTACGTCAAGACTACAGATGAAATGTATGACCTGTTCTCCATGGTGCCGGAAGCCTGCGAAAACACGGCGAAAATTGCAGAACAGTGCAACTTTGACTTTGAGTTTGGCCACACCAAGATTCCTTATTATAAAGCCCCGGACGGCATGGATAATCAGGCATTCTTTGAAAAGCTCTGCTGGGAGGGTCTTGAACGCCGGTACGGGCCCAATGTCCCGCAGGCCAACAAGGACCGCCTGAGCTATGAGATCGGCGTGGTCAAAACCATGGGCTACACCAACTACTACCTTATCGTCTGGGACTACATCAATTACGCCAAAAGTCAGGGCATCCCGGTGGGCCCGGGCCGTGGTTCCGGTGCAGGCAGCATTGCGGCCTACAGCGTAGGCATCACGGATATCGACCCCATCCGGTACAATTTGATCTTCGAGCGCTTCCTGAACCCGGAGCGCGTCAGCATGCCCGATTTTGACGTGGACTTCTGCTACGAGCGTCGGCAGGAGGTCATTGATTACGTCAATCGGAAATACGGGGCCGATCATGTGGCGCAGATCGTCACCTTCGGTACCATGGCCGCCCGCAACGCCATCCGCGATGTGGGCCGTGTGATGGGTATCCCGTATCAGCAGGTGGACGTGGTGGCAAAACTGGTGCCCATGGAGCTCAAGATGACCCTGAAACGGGCACTGGAAGTTTCCACCGAGCTGAAGAAGCTCTATGACACCGACCCGCAGGTCACCGAGCTCATCGACACCGCCCTGAAGGTGGAGGGCATGCCGCGGCATGCGTCCACCCATGCGGCGGGCGTGGTCATCACGCCGGAACCTACCGACTACTATCTGCCGCTGGCCACCAACGACGGCCTGCCGGTGACCCAGTTCAACATGACCGAGATCGAGGAACTGGGCCTGCTGAAGATGGACTTTCTGGGTCTGCGCACCCTGACCGTTATCCGCGATGCGGAAACAGCGGTGCAGAAGCATCACCCGGAGTTCTCCATCCAGAAGCTGGATTATGACGACCCGGAGACCTATAAAATGCTGGGACAGGGCGACACCGAGGGTGTGTTCCAGCTGGAATCTTCCGGCATGAAGCAGGTGCTTGTAGGCCTGCAGCCGCAGAACCTGGAAGATGTCATCGCTCTGATCAGCCTGTACCGTCCCGGCCCCATGGATTCCATCCCAACCTATCTGCGCAACCGCCACGAGCCGGACAAGATCAGTTACAAGACCCCGCAGCTGGCCCATATCCTGGATGTGACCAACGGCTGCATCGTCTATCAGGAACAGGTCATGCAGATCTTCCGGGAGCTGGCGGGCTTCTCCTTCGGGCAGGCCGACAACGTCCGCCGTGCCATGAGTAAAAAGAAGCACGCTGTGATGGAGGCTGAGCGGGAGCACTTCGTGCACGGCTGCACCGAGCCGGGCCACGAGTGCCCCGGCTGTGTGGCCAACGGCATTTCGGAAAAGGTCGCCAACGAGATCTACGATGAGATGTCCAGTTTTGCTTCTTACGCATTCAACAAGAGCCATGCGGCCTGCTACGCCTATGTGGCATTCCAGACCGCTTACCTCAAGTGCCATTACCCCAGCGAATTCATGGCCGCTCTGCTGACCAGTGTGCTGGACAACACGGACAAGGTCATCGAGTATTCCGGCGAGTGTGCCCGCCTTGGCATCAAGGTGCTGCCGCCGGATGTGAATGTTTCGGGCGGCGGCTTTACGGCAGACGAGAACGGCCAGATCCGCTTCGGCCTGAACGCGGTCAAGAACGTGGGCCGTAACCTGATCGAGAATGTGGTGCGGGAGCGCCGGAACAAGCCCTATACCAGCCTGTATGACTTCTGCAAGCGGATGCACGGCAACGAATTGAACCGCCGGGCGGTGGAGTGCCTGATCAAGGCCGGTGCCTTTGACCGGTTGGGCAACAACCGTCACAGCCATGTGGAAGCCGTGGAGGGCATCCTGAAAAGCATCGAGACCGACACCCGCCGCAATCTGGACGGCCAGCTGGACCTGTTTTCGGTGATGAGCGGGGGAGAGCAGGATGCCGCACAGGAGGACCGCTATGAGATCCGCCAGCTGCCGGAGTACAGTCACACCGAGCTGCTCCAGCAGGAAAAAGAGGTCAGCGGCCTGTATCTGTCCGGTCATCCGCTGGATGCCTACCGGGAAAAATCGGCCCGCATCGGTTCCCACACCATCAAGGACCTCACCGGCGAGGACGCCCATGTGACGGACGGCGAGCGGGTGCGTGTGGTCTGTGCGGTGGTCAAGAACCGCATGATGACCACCAAGTCCAACAGTATGATGGCCTTTACCAGCGTGGAAGATCTGACTGGCACCATGGAAGTGATCGTGTTCCCCAAGGTGCTGGACACCTTCCGCGATGCTATCCGCGAAAATGCGGTCGTGGTCATCGACGGACGCCTGTCGGTGCGGGAGGACGAAGCTTCCAAGCTGTTGGCGGACAGCATCGTGCCCATTGACAGCTACGACCCTACCCGCCCGCAGAACGGCCGCCCGGACCCGGTCAAGGCGGCGGCAAAGCGGCTGTATATCCGTCTGCCGTCCCGCAGCTGCCCGCAGTATGCCAAGGTGATCAATCTGCTGGGCATCTTTGACGGCAATATGCCGGTGATCCTGTATCTGGAAGACACAAAACAAAAGCTGGCGGCCCCCCGGCATCTGTACACTTCCGGGCATCCGCTCTTCTTTGAAGAACTGGAAAGACTGGTGGGCACAGAGAACATTGCAACAAAATAACATTTCTGTGCACGAATCTCGATAGGTCGGAAGGGCTCAAAATGAGTCCAAAATATTTTCAAATGGCTGAGAATGTGTTATAATGTTGAAAGGCAAGTCTTAACAATTCTTTACGATGCAAACACTGGGCGGCGTAATGAAGAAGGGCGCTGGCTCATGGGTGAATGAAGAAACAAATTGGAGGGAATCTCTCGTATGGAAAAGCAAATCAAAACGATTGGCGTGCTCACAAGCGGCGGCGATGCTCCTGGCATGAATGCTGCCGTGCGCGCTGTGGTCCGTACCGGCTTGCACAAAGGTTACCGCATGATCGGCATTCAGCGTGGTTACAACGGCCTGCTGAACGGCGAATGCTTTGAAATGAACCTGCGCAGCGTCTCGAACATCATTTCGGCCGGCGGTACCATTCTGTACACTGCCCGCTGCCTGGAGTTCAAGACCAAGGAAGGCCAGGACCGCGGTGCTGCCAAGTGTCGTGAGCTGGGCATTGACGCACTGGTCGTCATTGGCGGCGATGGTTCTTACCGCGGCGCACGCGAGCTGGCACACCGCGGCATTCCGATGATCGGTCTGCCCGGCACCATCGACAACGACATTGCCTGCACTGAGTACACCATCGGTTATGATACAGCCATGAACACCGCTCTGGAAATGATCGACAAGCTGCGCGACACCACCCAGAGCCACGACCGCTGCAGTGTGGTCGAGGTCATGGGCCGCAATGCCGGTTACATTGCCCTGAACGTTGCCATCGCCTCCGGTGCTATGGCTGTCCTGCTGCCGGAGAAGGAATTCGACATGCAGCACGACATTCTGGACAAGATCGCTGAGACTCAGAAGACCGGCAAGCGTCACTTCATCATCATCGTTGCCGAGGGCGTGGGCCATGCACAGGAGATCGCAAACGAGATCCAGGCCCGCACTGGCATCGACTCCCGTGCCACCATTCTGGGCCATGTCCAGCGCGGCGGCTCTCCCACGCTGCGTGATCGCGTGAACGCATCTGCCATGGGCTACCAGGCCGTGTGCCTGCTGGAGCAGGGCAAGTACAACCGCATCGTCGGCATGAAGGGCGAGAAGCTGGTGGACTACCCGGTGGATGAGGCGCTCGAAATGACGAAGACATTGGACCCTGTCCTGATTGACGTGTGCAACACCATTTCTATCTGATTTCCTGCATTGCACTTCTGGAGCTGTTCTCTTGGCTGGGCTGAGAGGGCGGCTCCTTTTTTGTTGGGTTATAATGGTGTTGCACACGTCGTTTCGATGGCTGCAAAGACCATTGGCATCTGATAGTCTAGGAACTAGACAATGTCCGTGACCTGGACGCGAAAAATTCGTTTTCCATTATGAAGGAGGTGAGCAGAATGGCTCATGAACTGCTGGCAAAATCGGATCATCAACTCGGGATGTGCCTGCGGATGCTGTATGCAGAAGGCATCCGCAGTTCGCTTCCTGTTCACAGCGCGAAAAACGAGAAGGGAAAGATGGAGTTTCTCGTGACTGTGCCTGTGGACGATGCACAGTTTGAGGTGCTGGAACGGCGCTATCAGCCCCTGATCGGCTAAAGGAAAAGCCGAGCGCAGAACAGCCGGACCGGCATAGAGAGAAGAGCTTGCACACGGAAAGTGCAGGCTCTTTTTCTTTTGGGTAGCTTGAGCGAACGACAACCACCAGCTCCGCTGGTGGAGTAGAAAATGCTTTAGCTATAAGATTCGAGCGAAGCGAGATGACAAAGAAATTGTCCTCTTAGAAGATGCACTTTGCAACATGGCTCGTTAGAGCGGTAGGGCAGGTAATGTAGATGAAAGATGCTTGCTCGTGGCCCCTTAAGGGGCTTTGCCAGTAAGGTGCCCTTCTAGGGCTTACTCAAGCCACCGGCTCAGCCGGTGGCTTTGACTTTTCGATATCTTTTCCGCAGCGGCAAGCACTCGTCAAAACTCCGGGTGCCATTCATCCCGGATGCCAATGTCGGCACAGACGATCTTTCCGCACAGCGGCGCAGAAGTTTCTGCCAGATGCAAAGGCTTATAGCTGTCGAAGGTTACGGTCAGGTCTGCATGGGCAGCGCCCTCGGCAACCTCGCCGGTATCCGTATTGATGCCGCTTGGCAGGTCTATGGCCAGCACAAAGGCACCGCCCTTGTGCTGGCGGCGTATTAGTCCGCAGGCAGCAAGGCCGGAAGGCCGCAGTTCACCATGGAACCCGGTGCCGTAGAGGGCATCCACAGCGGCATCAAAGCTCTGGGTTTCCAGTACGGAACAGTCGGTGCAGATGTGCACCGGAAGGGCGTGCAGACGCTCAAAATTGAGGATGGCGTCAGCGGTTTTCGGCTTGTCCTCGGCCAGAAGAACGGTCACGCTCCAGCCGTCTTTTGCGGCGGCACGGGCAATCACAAACCCATCGCCGCCGTTGTTGCCCTTTCCACAGACCACCAGCAGCCTGCCGGGATGCGGAAACTGCTTTTGCAACTCAGCGTAAGCAGCCAGCCCGGCGTTTTCCATCATTTGCAGGTAGGACAGACCGTGGGCATCCCCGGCTCGTTCAATTTCCTTCATCTGTGCGGCCGTCACAAAGCGATGTTTCATGTTGGCACCTTCTCTCCATTTCTATTATAATGGATGGGACTGCTGGGAACAAGAGGAAAGATACCGGTGTATGGAATCTGTCCCCAGAGAGCTGGAACACGCCCTCCGGGGACATTTTTGGTTTTTCGAACTCTTTTCCGCAGGCGAAAACCATGGTATACTGAGAACGACAACCCGGAATTTGAGGAGATAGAATCGTGAGAACATACGAGAATAAGGATGAACTTAAAAACGAGATAAATAAAAGCTTTGCAAAGTATATATCGGAATTTAATGATATTCCGGAACTTTTAAAAGATAAGAGAGTTGATGAGGTTGACCGAACTCCAGCAGAAAATCTTGCTTATCAGGTTGGATGGACAACGCTCATTCTTAAATGGGAAGCAGACGAAAGAAAGGGTCTTCAGGTCAAAACTCCCTCCGATAATTTTAAGTGGAATCAGCTGGGTGAATTATATCAATGGTTCACAGATACATATGCACACCTGTCACTGCAAGAGTTGAAAGACATGTTGAATGAGAACATTGATTCTATTTATGCAATGATCGATTCACTAAGTGAGGAAGAATTGTTTAAACCACATATGAGAAAATGGGCCGACGAGGCAACGAAAACAGCCGTCTGGGAAGTATACAAATTCATACATGTTAACACAGTGGCTCCGTTTGGAACCTTTAGAACGAAGATCAGAAAATGGAAAAAGATGGCACTATAACTTCCGGTTTGCTGGGCAGACAGGCATCTGAAAAACTACACAAAAACGAGGGAGCAGCTATGGTACTTTATTTTACGGGAACCGGCAACAGCCGGTATCTGGCACGGCGCATTGCCGAAGGGCTGGATATGCCGCTTTACGACCTGAACACCTGCATCCAGGCAGGGGATACCGCCCCTGTATCACTTTGAAGTACTGGAAAAGCAGCAGGACCTATGAGGCAGAGTAAACCCCGGCGGCACAGACAGACCTGAGTTGCTTTTGAGAGACAGGTGTGCTATACTGCCAACAGAATAAACGGGAATGAAGTTCTCCCGAAGTAACCAGATTACTTGAACCGCTTTGAAAGCTGATGACTTCTGCGAAGAAAACCACGCAGAAGGTGTCAGCTTTTTTGTGTGTTGTGGGTAAGGAGGAACGTTTATGTTAGTGAGTGTTTCGCTGATTTTGATGGTTGGGATGTCTATGGGGTGGCTTTGCCAGAAGTGCAGGCTGCCGAGCCTGCTGGGGATGTTGGCAACCGGTATGGTTCTGGGACCCTACGTCTTGAACCTGCTGGACGGCAGCATTCTGGGCATCTCCCCGGAGCTGCGGAAGATGGCCCTGATCATCATTCTCACCCGTGCAGGGCTGGGGCTGGATACTTCCGGGCTGAAAAAGCTGGGGCGGCCTGCCGTTCTGATGTGCTTTGTTCCGGCGTCTTTTGAGCTGATGGGGGTGCTTTTGCTGGCACCGAAGCTCATGGGGCTGACGGTTTTAGAGGCGGCGATCCTGGGTGCGGTGCTGGCGGCAGTTTCCCCGGCGGTGGTGGTGCCGAGGATGGTCCGGCTCATGGACGAGGGCTACGGCGGAAAGCAGGGCATTCCGCAGCTGATCCTTGCAGGGGCGTCGGTGGATGACGTGTACGTCATTGTTCTGTTCTCCACCTTTGTGGGCATGATGCAGGGCAAAAGTGCCTCTCTGCTCAGTTTTGTCAACATCCCGGTGTCCATTCTGCTGGGCATGGCGGTGGGTCTGGCGGTGGGGTCCCTGTTGGCCGGCTTCTTTGCAAAGGTTCATATCCGGGATACCGCAAAGGTGCTGATCATTTTGAGCATCTCCTTCCTGCTGGTGGCAGCGGAGGAGGCCCTGACCACCGCTATCACCTTCTCGGCCTTGATCGCTATTATGTTTATCGGCATCGGTCTGCAGAAAAAGAGAGAAGTGGTAGCAAAAAGGCTCTCGGTAAAATACGGCAAGCTCTGGGTGGCAGCGGAGGTGTTCCTGTTTGTACTGGTGGGCGCAACGGTGAACATCGGCTATCTGGGCAAGGTGGGCGCAAAGGCACTGCTTTTGATCGTGGGTGCGCTGGCATTTCGGATGCTGGGCGTTTTTGTGTGCCTTCTTGGCACGAGCCTGAGCAAAAAGGAGCGGCTTTTCGCCATGATGGCCTACACCCCCAAGGCAACCGTGCAGGCTGCCATTGGCGGCATTCCGCTGGCACTGGGCTTTGCCTGCGGCGATACGGTGCTTACCGTGGCGGTGCTGGCCATCGTGCTGACGGCTCCCCTTGGTGCCTTTGCCATGGATCTGAGCTATAAAAAGCTGCTGAAAAAAGGGTGAACCGACCGGGAGGGAGCTTTTCTGCAGGGAGAAACCATCGTAGACTGAGAATGACAACTCGGAATTTTATAAGGAGTGAAAAGAAAAGTGTGTGAGGAATGTTACTCTGATG
>ERZ791809.607-NODE-607-length-23967-cov-34.301522_pt1 | contig 23967 bp, 16 predicted proteins | sample MGYA00509946_ERZ791809 | MGnify/ENA primary metagenome ERZ791809 (study PRJEB30046, sample SAMN00791993) | human gut metagenome | study: EMG produced TPA metagenomics assembly of the A metagenome-wide association study of gut microbiota in type 2...
GATTTTCACCTCTTTATTTTTCCAAGTGCAAATATAATAGAAAGGGCAAAAGCTTCATAAACGCTTGATGTAATTTATATATAAGTAAAAGAATAAACAATAATATTAATATAAACTAAAAAATTTAATTTAAGAACAAGAAAAGAAAGAATAGTATTTGATTACCCCCGGGCGAAGCCAGTGATGAGGTCAGAGAGACCCATCCATTTCGCAACTCAAACTAAAAAATTTGTATAACACTTAATAAGTAAAAGATTATGAAGAAAATGAATTTGCTCGTTATGAGCTTGGTATCAGCAGCAGCGTTATCTTTCTCAAGCTGCAGTAACAATGATGATTTGGCAGGTGGCGCAGGTACACAGTCACAGGTTGATGGCTTCTATATGACATTGGCTATCAAGACTCCAAAGGCAGATGGTACAAGAACTAGTCAGACTGACCGTGTAAATGAGCCTGCTACAGCAGCAGAAGCAGCTGTAACCAATGGTACTTTCTACTTGTACGAAGGAAAAAGCCTCATTTACAAGAAAGTTGTTGAAGCTAGCGATTGGAAGACAGAGGCTTCTACCAATAACAATGTAGGTATTACCAAGCCTATCAAGATAGCTGTTAATGGTGTCAAGACTGGTATTAAATATAAAGTATATTTCTTGGCAGGCAATCAGACATCAGAAGATCCTATCAATGATGTTTTGTCTGGAACATATACTAACGGAACCTCTAACTTGGCTACAGCTAATTCTTTCGTAATGTTCAATCAGAACGATGCACAAAGAAAAGATGGTGGCGTAGAGGCAACAATTGAATTCGCAGCGGATAATAATACCTCAACTAATCCTGCTAAATGCCAGAACATTTATTTGGATCGTGTAGTTGCTCGTATCGATGCTCCAGTTAAGGCTGCAGATTTCACAAAGTTCAGCGATGCAACAGCAGAAAAGAAGCCTGTTACAACAAACTTGAACTTGGTTAAGAGCATTAGTTATCAGAACTACGCTATCTCTAACTTAAGCGAGAAGGTAAATGTGATGCAGAAGTGGGATAGTGAATTTACCAAATTCTTGATTGCAAAGGATGTTACCTATGCACAGGACTATACAACATTTGGTGGCAAGTATCATAATAATGGTAGTACAGAACTCTTCGACAACAAGGCAGGAAACCATTACGTTTTAGAGAACACAACTGCAGACGTTGAAAAAGCTACATCTATGTATATCTGCTACAAGGCTAACTTGGATTTAACAGGTGCCGACTTCACAGATGGTACATTCTATCGTTACGATAACAAGATTTACACTTCACTTCAGCAGATCTTCAACGACAAGACCGTTGCTTGGCCATTCGTAAATCCTGACAATGCAACAAATATGACTGTAGCTGAAGCATTAGCATTGATTCAGAACGCAGATAAGTCTTTGAAGGATCAGGCTGCTCTCGCTACTGTACGTGAGAAGTATGGTATTGATATTTACGAGAAGGGCAATATGTTCTACCGCGTACCATTGAAGGATGAGGTTTACAGTCCAGTAACAGCACCTTACTCAATCCTTCGCAACAGTATCTATAAGTTAACTGTAACCGGTATTTATGACCTCGGTAAGGACGTACCAAATGGTCCTGACGGTCCAGACGACAAGAACAAGAACTACTTCATGGACTGCACTGTTACAGTTAACAACTGGGTAGTAAGCAACCAGTCAATTGATTTGAAGTAATCACAAGCTACAAGTCGCAGAAACAGAAAAAGATGAATAATCCGGGGATGTACCCCATCCCCCGCTCTCAAGATAATTCTTGAAACAACAATACTCTCAATCTCCCGGGGGCTACCCCGCCTCCGGGAGATTAAAAAAGAAAAAGATGATATTGCCGCCAACAGATGGCGGGAACCCCTATCGTGCTGAATCAGCACCACTCAACAAGAAAAAAAGGATGCCGGAGGCTACCCCACTTCTTACGCCCTACGGCACACTAGATATAAGTATAAGTAAAAGAATTAATAAAACACAAACGATATGAAACATTTCATCATCAAAAACGGTTGCAAAGTGGTTTGTATCTCAGCCATCGCACTCTCTTCGCTTTCATCATGCATGAAAGACGATCTGACGAATTGTCCTGCACCTAAGGTGTCGCTCAAGTTCGATTATACATATAATGTTGAGAACGCTGATGCCTTCTCCCAGGAAGTGAAAAACCTCAACGTCTATGTTTTCGATAAAAACGGTAAATACTTCGATACCTATACGCAGTCAGCCGACAAATTCGAAACGGGTCACAGCATGGACATCACAGACTTACAGGAAGGTAAATACACCTTCGTCTGCCTGGCTCGTGACAAGAAACCTACAGGTAGCAGAGCCGACGGTGACGACGAGATGGAGTTCAGCTTCACCCAACTCACACCAGGTGTTTCTACCATCAACGACCTGCAGGAGGAAATGGGAAAGAAAGACGGAGAGGCTTCTGTCAACAACAAGAAGTTCACCGCTCTCTACACCGCCCAGACATCTCTCGACTTCAAGGGCAAAAAGGACACATCCGGCAAACTGAGTCTGATGAAATGTACCAAGACCTACCGCATCGTGATGCTTCCTTACGATAACGACCAGCAGGGATTCGTGGCAGAAAACTTCGACGTAAGAATCAAGGGTTCGGCTGCCCTTCTCGACTACAAGGGCGACAAGGTAAAGGATGCCAACGGAGTAGAACAGAACAAGCCGATTACCTACGTGCCTTACAACGAGAAACTGGTGGTGAACTCCAGCGGCAATACCCAGGTAGAAGGTGAAGAAATCGACAAGGCTCTGGTTTACGACCTGTCTTCTTCCAGAATGTTCGAGCGCAAGGACGATGTAAGCACCCGCAACACCGAAAGCACGGAGTACGATGACAAGCGAATCGTAATCACCGACAAGCGCACAGGCAAGGTAATCTTCAACCACTCACTGCCATGGTTCCTCGCTCTCTGCGGCGAGCGCACCGACAAGGGCTGGGAGGATCAGGAATACCTCGACCGCCAGGATCACTACACCCTCGTATTCTACGTTCCAAGTCCAGGTTCCGACTACCACATGGATGCTAGAATCAAGGTGAACGGCTGGGTTCTCAATCTGCAGAATGCAGACCTCGGAGCCAAATAAGAAAACAGTGCTACCCACACTGTATAGAGAGAAAGAAAAGTATAAGTATAAGTAAAAGATTAAAAAGATGAAACGCTATAACTCAACTTTGATCAAGATGACACGCCGGCTAGGCATGGCTATCGCAGCCTTGCTCATGTTGAGCACAATGGCATCTTGCTCAGACCAAGATTCGCAGGCACCTGCAACTGGCGATGAAGCTTACCTCAACCTGAGCTTCTCTACCGCCAGCACCACGACTTCCAGAGCAAGCAGAGCTGGGGACATCGGAAACGACGAGACCCAGGCTAATCCTACCGCTGAGAGCGACATTCATAGCATCAAGGTATGGGTGTTTAAATCAGGAACAGGAGCAAGCGCCAATCCGATTGCTTACAAGGAAGATACACCATCTGCTGTTGACGGTAAACCCGTCAACGGCAACTACACGCTGAACTTGAGATTCTTGCGTAAGATCAACGGTGAAGAACTCAAAAACATCGACCTCTATATTCTGGCAAACTCAGAGAGTACCAATATGGCTGATAAGCTGAAGGACAAGGATTTCCGCAGCATTACCCGTGGAGACCTGCAAGGTGTAACCTTCGATGATCCATTCGGCATTACAGCAGAAGGCAAGGCTCAGACTACAGTGGTTCCAACCGGCAAGGGTCTCCCTATTTCCCGTGCCATTACCAATATAGAAATAGCCAAACACGTAGCTGATACTGAGATTGAGGCAAAGGACAAAGGAATTTCGATTCCTCTGGTTCGCGCCGTTTCCAAGCTTCACTTCTATTTCGCCCGCACGGCAGATGCTGATGCCTTGACAGAAAATGTGAAGGTAACAAGAATTGAAATAGATGGAAACACCTTCCCTACAGCAAGCTATGTCTTCCCTGATGAAGAGGATTATGCAACTGCTGATGCCAACAAGGCTGCAACAAGCAATAAGTACGGAACTCCTTCTTATGTTGCTTCACCCCTCAAGCTTGACGGTGTAGAGAATGCCAAAATCAAGGCTGTAGCAGATCCGCTTGCTTATAAGCGAGGAGAAACCGAAACTGCTCAGACTTATATGGACCGCATGAATAAGGATATCGGTGAACACAACTTGAGTTATCTTCGTGAAACCAACAAGCCTATCACAGGTAAGATTTACTATCAGTTGGCAGAAGGCGGCATCGAAAAATCTCAGGAATTCACCATCCCATCCAGCGGCAACGCTATCCGCAACCGAGAGCTCGTAGTTTACGGCTACTTCCTCCAGGGTGGAGCCCTCTGTCTCGACTGGCAGGTAATGCCTTGGAACAAGGTAACTTCTGAAATCAGCTGGAGCAATGTAAATTGCCAGATGTATGCTTGGCAGACAGGTTCAACCCTGAACCCAAAGGGAGGTGACGCAGAAGGTCTCTACTGCTTGGTAAACTATCCTAGATATCAGGATGAAGACCATGAGATATTGGAGGATAAGAAATCGGGAGCAGCCTACTACTTCAAGGTAGAAAGCCCTACAGGACTGGTCTGGAAAGCACATCTCACCAACCCTACTGAGTTTGCTTTCAACTATGATAAATCTACAGATAATACCAACTGCGTTTCTACAGGCATCGCCCGAAAAGATCCTTATCAAATCAAGGTAGAAGCCGTGAATCCATGGACAACCAATGCTTCATGGGATAAGTTGACTCCTTGGGCAAAAGGTAAGGGAAGCAAACCTGTATATACCGACCTCTACGTAACCGTATCGCTGGATGGCATCCATGAATACGAAGTAGAAATCAACCCTGACAATGCAGGAGGTAGGTATCAGAAAGGAAGAAGATTCGCAGGAACCAATACCCGCATCCGCATCTTCCAGCTGCAGGCTACCCAGGGAACTGCCTACGATAAGCTTCAGAGCAATAGTGGACATTATACTAATTATTTAAAATAAGGAGGGCAAACAATGAAAGCAATATCAAAATACTTTGCGATGTGTGCAATCGCCCTCTTAGGGCTTGCAAACACATCTTGCATGAGCGATGATATGGACGGCACACCGAGTTGCGACTACGATGTAGTGCTGGAATATAAAGTAGGTGGTTCGGCTACTGAAACCCGTGCAGCTGTTACCCGTGCTGCAGTAGAGGATGGATCAGAAGATCTCAATGAAAACAAGATTGAACGCCTCGACCTCTTCGTTTTCAATGCAACCGGAAAACTCGTCAAGAGGCTTCCTCTTACAGATGCTACCGTTCAGGGCAGTCCTACTAATGATTACAAGCACAAGAAGTTGGAAAGCGACCAGCTGAAGCGCTCGGAGATTACAGGAAACACCCTCTATCTGGTGGCAAACCTGGATAATATCAGCGGAATCACAACATTGGATCAATTGAAGGCTGCCACCATCAACAAGGCAACAGAATTCAAACACAACGCCAAGCAGACTTCATTCGTGATGGATGCCAAGATGGAGGAGACGAAACAGATTGAGAACGGAATGATTCACATCAAGTTCCAGCTGAAGAGAGCGCTTGCCAAGATTCGCCTCAACGTACAAGATGCCAGCGGCAACACAGTACTTCCTACAGAGTATGCCTGCCAGTTGATGCACTACGCAGAAGATGGTTCTATCCTCGCAGAAGATGCCAGCACCAGCAAGGCATTGAATACTGATGCAGCTGCCAGCAGCAAGGTAACAGTTCCTGCCGTAACACAAGACAACAAGGCTGTGTTCTACTCATACGCCAACAGTTGGATTGACAAGACAACAAAGAATCCGTATAAAGAAGAGCCAATCGATGTCACCAAGCAGACCTACATCCTGCTCAAGGCAAAATTCAACAACAAGGATTACTTCTACAAGGTGCCGGTTAACAAGCGCCTCTTCGAAGATAACGATGCCACAACAACAGATTGGGCAAACTACGAGCCTCTCTATCGCCTCGACCGCAACACCATCTACGACGTAACAGCCAAGGTGGACAGAGAAGGAGGTGATACTCCTGAGAATCCGGCAACGTTGTATGTGAATCCTATCGTAAGTGACTGGGATGACAACATCGCATGGGACTATACTGATAAGGTAAGCATCGAGATGGAACGAAAAGCAGGAGAATTTGGAGATGCAGTGGAAGTTCACTATGGTATTGCAAACGGAGGTGGTCCAGCTATCACGCTGAATAACATTGATACAGGCAGCAAGAACTGGATCCTTCAGTGCGACAACCCAGACTTTGCGTTCTATGTGGATGGAAAGATCTATGATACAGTAAGTAAGAGCGACATCACTGGCAACTCATTTACATTCTATGTAGTGCCAAAGAGAAATAAAGACTTAGCAGTAGAAAGAAATTTCAATACCAAGGTATTTATCGTTCTTGCTCCTGACATGAGAAAGGTTCTGTTCAATGTAGGAACTGGAAAACTACCTGGAGATGACTTTAATATCAAGTTCACCCAGGGTGCTGATCGCTCAGGAATTTAAATGAGAATATGTGGTTTAAATAAACTAAAGGATTAAATCATCATGAAGAAGTTAAATAAATATAGAAAATCTGTACAAGGCTTGATGTTGTTGACCTTCGGTCTAACAATGGCAGGATGCTCCGCTCAGGATGATTTCTTCACCGAAACATCGTCAGAGAGCCTCAGCATCAAGCCTAGTGTAACAGAAGCAACTGTATCAAGAGCAGTTGCTTCTGACCAAGCCCTACGTGAAGCTGCACTGGACAACCTGTACGTGAAGATTTTCGACAAGGAATATAAGGAGCAAAGTGTCAACAAGAAGTTTGACAACAACTTGCAAAGCAACCAGAAAGAGGTTCTTGGTAAGGGCAACTGGAAAGTTAATTTGAATCTGCAGGAGAACAAGGATTACTTCGTGTACTCAATTGCCAATGCAAAAGAGGACTTACAACAGGTAAGCTCATTGGCTGACCTGGAAAAGAAGGTGCAGACTGATGAAGACATCTGGAAGCCTTACAGCAGCAACAAGAATGCAACCAAGAACTTCCTGATGACAGCCAACTCTGATTGGACAGTCAGCAAAGAGCCTACTCAGACCATCGACAGTAAGCTGACAAGAGCTGCAGCCAAGATCGTTGTAAATCTCAAGATCAATGTTGCTGGCTACGAGGTGGTAGGCGAACCTACCTGGCAGTTGCTGAACTATAACACCAAGACTACTCTCTTTGGTGTAAATACAGCTAAGAGCATAGCTAGTATGAGCGAAACTGAGACGAATGAGACAATGGCTAAGACTGCTGATGGCTATCAGTTGGTTACCTACAGCTACGCAACATTATGGGATGATAATGCAAGTGCACCTCAGGCAAAGATCAAGGTGATGCTGAAGAAGGGTGAAGAAACACCTGTGGATTACTATTACAGTATTCCAGTTCGCGACCCTAAGGCAACAAAGTCATTGGATCGTAACTACGTCTATACAGCCAACGCTACCGTAACAAGTCTGGGCAGCAGCTCTGACATTACTTATGGTGATGCTATGAATCTGGTATATGATGTACAGAAGTGGACCAAGGGCGAAGAGACAACAATCAATGCTGGTGACCAGAAGTACTTGTTGGTTTCTCCTACCTTTATGATCATGAAGAACCAGAGATTTGATAATTCTACCATCAAGTTCTATGGTTCAGGTGAATGTAAGGTAGAAACCATGGAAATTTACTATTATGACAAAAATGGTAATAAACAAAAATGCTCTGGTAATCAATACTTCAATGCTTCTGCAAATTATGCAGAGGGTCATAGTGAGTTAAAGGACAAGGGAACTATTGTTATTGGTGCAAAAAATTCAACAACCGTCAATGACTTCGTGCACCTTTCTGTAAAATACATCAAGATTAAGGTTACTTGCGATGGTCTGGAAGAGATTGTAACTATCAAACAATATCCTTTGGAGTATATCCAGGGTATAGCTGGCTGGTATTCTACAAAATCTATCGACGGATGGATTGATTGGGAAAGAGATCAAGCTTCGCACGATACAAAGAAGACCTCATCTGATAAAAATTTTAACGCAAAAGTAAAAATTGGAGCAAAGATTTATGAATATAATGACTATTATCATTATGGTTTTTATGACAGTTATTATTATGCAGCTTATGACAGCTATGCAACTTCAGGACGAGATAACAACCAAATGTACGTTGTGCAAATAACAAGTACCAACCAGACTAATAGCGACTATAAAATAGGGCACGTTACAAACATTGATCCAAATACAAAACAATCTCCGGAAAATGTAGTTTCGCCCGCATTTATGCTAGCATCTCAATTAGGTACTGTATCTACATTCAGTAAGGGAGTTAATGCTTCAAATCATTGCGACAAATACGTAGAGGTGAGAACGGATGGAAAGAAATATACAAACTGGCGATTACCTACAGCTGCAGAAATTGGTGTAATTACCAAATATCAATACGATTCGAGCCAAAGTGTTATGAGCGAGGTATTACGTGGTTACAGTTACTGGGCTTTGAATGGCACTAAGGTTACGGCCAATTCATATGGCTCGGGTTCTGGATATGTCCGTTGCGTTCGCGACCTCTCACCAGAAGAGGTAAAAGAGCTGGAAAACAAGAAAGAATAACAATTAAAGAAGGTACAAAATGAAAAAGTTAAAACTATATATCGGAATGTTGGTAGGACTGTTAGCAACCATGCTAACAGCCTGCACAAGCGATTTGTCTGAAGAGACGGTGCCTTCTAACAGCAAGGGTGAGATGACGCTCAGCTTCAAGGTATCTACTCCAGACTACAAAATCGGAACAAGATCTGAGGGCTACAACAACGAGGGATTCGGAAGCTCTGATGTGCAGATATTCTGCTTCGATGCCAATGGTTACTTCCTGGGCATGGGTCAGGATCTGAATGTGGAAGCTACAAGCAAAGAGGAAATTGGCGAAGGTACAGCTAACACCAATAACAAAAAGATTAGTGTGAAGATGCCTAATGCCACAGCCCGACTCCACATCATCGCCAATGCCAGTATCAATACAGAAAAGGCTGCCAACGAATGGATCGGTTTGCATGAAAACAAGCTGATTACTACGTTTGAATCAAAGGCTACTGAAGACCAGGCTCTGAAGACCAAGTATTGGGGATATTGTAAGGGTTCTACAACTGCAGATATGAAGGCAATGCTTACCAATAACAGCAATGTGATTCATCTGATCAGAGATCGTGCTAAGATCACAGCAGACTGGGAAACTACAACCAATATCAAGAGTGTAGAAATCTCCATCGGTGAAGGAATGTTATATGCAACAATGGCTGCATTCAACCGTAACAAACTGGAATTTCCAAACACAACTGCTGCTAAGGATTGGGAATGGAATATTACCGACATTACCCTGCCTAAGTCAGAAGAAAGATACAAAGGCTCTGCAGGTCAGATGGGAACTGTGCAATATTGCTTTGAGGATGAAAACTCAAGTAAGAATCCTGTAAGATGTATCCTGAAAGTAACATTCAACAACAATGATGTAAAATGGTACAAGGTTTATCTTCAGAATGAGAATCAGCAATTCTATAAGGTCAAGAGAAATTATACCTATGCGATTCATATCAAGAAGCTGAATCCAAAGTTAGGTTATCCTGACTACGACAATGCCTTTAACGGCTATGCTGCCAACAACCCTTGGATTCAGGTAGAGCAAATCGTACCAAAGATATCAGATGGAACTTATACATTGGAAATTCCTAATGGTACTAACGTGATGTTGAATGAAGGCGCTACAGAAAGTCAGGAAATCGACTTCAATTACGAAGGTGGTGATTTGAACAAAGCAAACCGTTTCGATGTAAACTGGGTTACGAATAATGAGTTAGGCAAGAAAGACCTCACCATTACCTATGCAAACGGCAAGGGTAAGATTGGCTTTACCAGAGATGTCATTACCGACCAGCTGAAATCTGGCGAAATCCGATTGCTCGACAAGGTGAGTGGTATGAGTAGAATCATCAAGATATACAGTATCACGAAGTTCGACTTCGGTTTCACCTTCTCAGGTATGTCAGGAAGGTATAAGGATAATACGGGTACTCTTACCTATACGATTCCGAAGAACTATCCTTCTGAGCTTCTGCCAGTAGAAATTAGAATAGCTTCTAACACCATCAACCCTGAGGATTGCGATGTGGAGGTAGGTTCTACAGAAGAAATCACAGAAGGCAAGGATTGGAACTGCTGGTTCTTAAAGAAGTTTGACTCTACTGCAGATCTCGGAGTAGAGCAGAAAATTACTCTCAAGAACATCAGAGACAATAACAGAGGTGACGTGGGTAGCTTCTACGTAAAAGCAAAATATGGTGGTGGTTTGCAAAAATTTGAAATCACCTACAAATAAAGAATTAGCAAAATACAAAAGTTAAGAATCATATATCTGTAAGAGAGGAGGGAAGGAAGTTGGGAATACTTCCTCCCCCTTGTTTTAGTTATTATAAGACATTATTATCATTTACTATTATACAAATTTGCGAAGACTAGACTAGACTGGTCGTTGGAATTTTAGTTGCCGAGGTGACTCACCTTCTAAGATTCCACGACTTTTTTTATGCCCTGAAAATTCCACACCCCCGCCAGCCGTCCCACACCCCCGCCAGCCGTCCCGACGGATTTGAAATCCGTCGTAAAAAAAGGTTCGACCTATCAAACCAGGGGATTTGTAATCCCCTAATCCATAACATATTACAATCTCCCTGCTGCGGATTGCAAATCCGCAGAACATAAATAGGTTAGGTCATTTTTTAACGACGGATTGCAAATCCGTCGAAACGCCTGACGGAGGATAGGGAGATTATATAAAAAATATCGCCCACCAGCTGATATCCGCTTGCACAACAGGTGTTGGGCGAGCGCATATCAGCTGTTATGCAAGCGCACAACAGCTGTTGTGCGGCTGAAGACATAGGCATTTCCGGCTTATACCATTAATCCTTCCGGCAACAAGCAAAGGTTACTCCGAAGACTATTAACGTAAAAACGATGCAACAATGATAGTACTTACAAGGCACGATGATAGTACTTACAAACTGCAAAGACGTCACTGAGTGGTCGCTATGATAGTACTGACGAGGCGTAAAGCGGCTTGTAGCGCTTATTGCCTCACTATGGCACAACATTGCCCTTTACCAGGGCAATAATCTGCCATTGCCAGGCACAAAACGATACGTCGGGAGCTTTTTTTATAAAAGCACCACTCTTCTTTTTACTCTTCACTCTTCACCAAATCGGCTGAAACCCCGATAAACACTGGGGTTGCGAGAGGTGAAGAGTGACGCCCCACTCTTCACCACTCTTCACCACTCTTCACCTGGATATTTTATTCATCGGATTACGCTGAGTTAACAGAGCATTCTTGTTCCACGGATTACGCACAGATTTTAAACGGAAGATCGACCTGTTCGGTCTTTGAAAAAAGTCCCACAGATTTGGCTTTCCCTTCGGCCGCCGATTTTCAATTCACAGATTTTCACAGATTTTCCAGGTGAAGAGTGGTGAAGAGTGGCGCGCAACTCTTCACCCGTGCAAATTCCTTAGCTACAGATATTTACATCCTTTCGGTGAAGGGTGAAGAGTGTTTTTGAAAGTGGCTTGCTGTTCCGACGGATTTGCAATCCGTCGTATAAAAAGGTTCGACCTATCAAACCTGGGGATTTGCAATCCCCCCCTATCGGAAACGATTTACATCTTTTTATTTACTCGATTGCGTTTAACCCTGTTCAAGTATTTTCTTGTCTGTCAAGAAATCTAAGAGTCCAACAGTCAATACTCCAAGTTCGTCCTCCTTGCGATGGATGTCATCACCAACAATAACAATCTTACGGAAGTGGTCATTGATTGACAATAACGGGCGTCGCTCTTGTTGTTCCTTCTCTGGCGTCGGCATGTGGAAAGCCGACTGGATATACACTCTGTATGGAGGACGGTTTACCACAAAATCAACCTCCAACTGCTTTCTGATAAACTTGCCGTTCTCATCCTTACCACCAAGTTCAACCAATCCTACGTCCACATTATATCCACGACTACGAAGCTCATTATAGATAATATTTTCCATAATATGCGTTTCCTCTTGTTGCCGATAGTTGAGAATGGCTGCACGAATGCCTATGTCTGCAAAATAGTATTTCGTCTCAGTACCGATATATTTTCTGCCTTTCACATCATAACGTAAGGCCTCTTCTATCAAGAAAGAGTCTTTCAGATAGTCAATATATTGTTTTATGGTGTCTCTTTTTATAGTTATCCCTTGTGCAGATTGAAAGGTATTGGCTATTCTCGTTGGATTGGTTGATGAACCAATGCCTGAGGCAAGCACACGTACCAGCTCCTTCATTCCCTCAGAATTACGCAGATGGTTGCGCTCAATTACGTCACGCAGATAGGTGGTTTCATACAGACTACGCAAATAGTCAGTTTTCTTTTCTTCCGTTTCAAGCAAAGCTACCTGTGGAAGTCCGCCAAAGGTATAGTAATCCAGCCATGCTTTACGGATATCGCCACCAATGCCTTTGAAGTATTCGTCAAAGGTGAGAGGCCAAATGCGTATCTCGTCACCTCTGCCACGGAACTCTGTCACAACATCACTTGACAGAAAGCGAGAGTTTGAGCCTGACACATACACATCTACATTCCTCATGTGTGTCAAGCTAAGAATTACCTCTACAAATTCTTTTACCAGCTGCACCTCGTCCAAGACTATATAATAAGGATTACCATCATCCACTACCTTTGAGTCTATATAGTCGAGCAAGGCATCAGGCTTTCTCAACCGCCTGTTTCGGAAATCATCAAGTTGTATCTCAATGATGTGACTATCAGTCACCCCATGTTCCAAAAGCCAGGTATGCCAGATGTCAAACAGCAGGAAAGACTTTCCACATCGTCTGACACCTGTTATAATCTTCACAAGACCGTTTCCACGTCCTGCGATAAGTTCATCCAAGTATTTCTTACGTTCAAATATCATATTAGAGTACTATTTTTGATATTGGTATCACATTTTACACCGCAAATAAAGTTATCGTATGTCAATGAATTTATATCTACTATCATAACTTATCGGATTTTAAATTTTATGGTGGTGAGTAAATCATTCCACCTCTATTATTATAATTTTCCTTTATTTGCTGTGCAAAAGTAAGATTTTTCTGTGGATAAACAAAAATAAATTGCATTTTTCTGATGCATGATACTATATTTTCTCTTATTAAGTATCAAATTACATCTTTTTAATTGCCAAAAATGGAGCTTCGCTTACGGAATTTCAAACATTGCCCGATCTTACGCAAGACGCTTGAAAGTTCTGATGTAATCAATGGTGGTGCCGAGCTTTTCCTCTATCAGACTGGCTACCTTACCATCAAAAGCAGTGATGAATTTGGCTACTTCCTCGGTTTCCCTAATCAGGAAGTGAAACAGGCTCTCTACGAGGAAGGAAAAGGTATATTGGATTGGGGGATTACTTCATAGATTTTCTTCATCGGATAACGCTGAGTTAACAGAACATTCTGGCTCCACGGATTACGCACGGATTTTAAACGGATGATCGACCTGTTCGGTCTGGGGCCGAAACCACTTTTTTATGTCCCACAGATTTGGCTTTCCCTTCGGCCGCCGATTTTCAATTCACAGATTTTCACAGATTTTCCGGGTGAAGAGTGGTGAAGAGTGGTGAAGAGTGGAGCACAGCTCATCACACGTGCAAGTTACTAAGCTACAGATATTTATGCCATTCCCGTGAAGAGTGAAGAGTGTTTTTGAAGCTGTACGGTCAAAGTTTTTCGGGAAAAGTTTTGGAGATTAGGAGATAAAGTATTATCTTTGCCAACAGATTCAAAAACGAATAATCAAACTGAGTTATGATAGTAAGACCAAAGCGCATTTATCGCAAGCGCATACCATACGGCATGCAGAATTTTGAGGATGTCATCAAAGAGGATTGTTACTATGTGGACAAGACTCCTTTCATAGAGCAAATAGAAGAATCCAACAAGTATTTCTTCTTCATTCGCCCTCGCCGTTTCGGCAAGACACTTACCCTCTCCATGCTTGAGAATTACTATGACATCAACAAAAAAGACAAGTTTGAGGAAATCTTTGGCAAGCTTTACATCGGGCAGAATCCTACACCAGAGCATAATACATATCTCATCATCCGCCTCAATTTTGCCGAGGTGGCAGCAGGATTGGATGACTATAAGGATGGACTGGACAACCATTGTCGCCTTGTGTTCAACTTCTTTTGTGACATCTATGCACATATTCTTCCTACTGGTACCAAGGAAGGATTGCAACAGGAGCCTGATGCGGTATCCAAGTTGAGATTTCTTTGCCAGAAGTGCCAGGAGGTGGGAGAGAAGATTTATCTCTTCATCGATGAGTACGACAACTTCACCAACATGATTCTCGCCCATGAGGAGCATCTTATGAGGTATCGCAACCAGACCCACGGAGAAGGATACTTGCGCCAGTTCTTCAACACCATCAAGGGTGCGGCTGGCAATACCCTGGGCAGAGTGTTCGTCACAGGAGTAAGCCCTGTGACCATGGATGACCTGACCAGCGGATTCAACATCGGAACCAACTACTCCCTAAGCCCAAAATTCAATGAGATGACGGGATTTACCGAGGAAGAAGTGAGAGAGATGCTGGATTATTACGGCAGCGTACTGCCGTTCAATCACACCACCGATGAGCTGATCAAGGTGATGAAGCCATGGTACGACAACTATTGCTTTGCCATCAAGAGCTATGGCAAGACCACGATGTACAACTCCGTGATGGTGCTCAATTTCATTAGCAACTATATAGATAATGAGTACGACATCCCCGACTCCATGGTGGAGACCAACATCCGCATCGACTATGACAAGATGCGCATGCTCATCCGCCACGACAAGGAGTTCGCCCACGACGCTAGCATCATCCAGCAGTTGGTAACCCAGGGATTCGTGACAGGTACGCTCAACGAGAACTTCCCTGCCGAGCGAATCAACGACCCAGACAACTTCCTCAGCCTGCTGTTCTATTTCGGCATGGTAACGATAGACGGAACTTATGATGGTGAGACCAAGTTCATCATCCCGAATGAGGTGGTGCGAGACCAGATGTACACCTACCTGCTCGACACCTACAAGGAGAACGACTTGGTATATGATAGATATAGCAAGGGTAAACTGGAGAGTAAACTGGCTTATCATGGAGAATACAAGCCATACTTTGAATATATCGCCGACTGCCTGAAGAAGTATTCCTCACAGCGAGACAAGCAGAAGGGAGAGGCTTTCGTGCATGGCTTCACCTTGGCGATGACGAGCCAGAACAAGTTCTACCGCCCTATCTCTGAGCTGGACAATGACGGCGGCTATGCCGACATCTTCCTCTCTCCGCTCTGTGACATCTACAAGGACATGGTGGATTCATATATCATCGAGTTGAAATATTGCAAGAGCCAAACCACCGATGAGCAAGTGAAAAAGCTCTTCGAGGAGGCTTCTGCTCAAATCTCCCGCTATGCGGAAAGTGATATGGTCAGAGAGGCGGTAAAGACTACAAAGCTCCACAAGCTGGTGGTCATCTACCGCGGAGCGGAAATGGTGGCTTGCGAGGAGATATAATTACCGGAGAAGAATTACAGATTCAACAAATAATAAAATGATGAAAGCAAAACATATCTCTTATCTTATCGCATGCATGCTTATGTTATGCTGCCTGAATACCCAGGCGCAGAATGCATTCCCCTACCCTGCGCTGCCTGATACGCTGCGCAGCGTAGAACAGCGCGCTACCTACCTCAGCGAGCACTACTGGGACAACTATCAGTTTGCTGATACTACCCAACTGAAAAACGAGGAGATTACAGAACAGGGATTCGTCAACTTCATCGATATCCTCGCCCGTTTCAACGACGAGATCGCCCAGAAAGGCATCAGCGCCTTCTCCGCCAAGGCTTACGCACAGAAGCCTGCCAAGGAGAAATTCGAAAGCCTGATAGAGCATTATTTCGACGACCCACAGTCGCCGATGAGAAACGACAGGGTATATAGCTTCTTCCTGGCAGAAATGAAGAAGTCGCCTTACTTCGATGAAGCGGAAAAGGAACGCATCGACTTCAAGTGGAAGGCGGCACGGAAAAACCTGCCAGGCACCAAAGCTACTAACCTCTCCTTCAAGCTGGAAGATGGAAAAATGCATCAGTTGACTGACTATCAGAATGAAAAGGTGATACTCTACTTCTATGATCCGGAATGCGAGAATTGCCACAAGGTTACGGCGTGGCTGAAAAAACAGACCATTCCTGCTGAATACAGAATGCTCAGAATCATTGCAGATGATCAGATTAGTGCTACTTACAGCATCAAGGCGATGCCTACGATTTACTTATTAGATAAAGGCAACATCGTGGTTTTAAAGGACTGTACGCCGGAACTGCTCATCAGCGTAATCAATAACAATTAATAAAAAAAACTAGACTGGTCGTCTGAGCGACGCTCAACTTATTATCATTTACATTTACATTTACTATTATTCAATTACATTATTTAATCACACTTTATTATATTTTCTATTCTACCTATTTATATTGAATCATAATCGTAAGGTATTGTATTGATCATATACCCTATCTTATTTCGCCTTTGAAGAGTCGTAATGCATATTGAACTCCTCGCGAGTGTGGTCGTTTCTCTTAACTACGATCACATAGTCACCATCCTTAACTATTCCAACCTTCGCAACAAGTGTGTAATAACCATACTTACCAGACTTGCCGTAATCGCCTGTCTCGGTGATGATAATCTTGTTGCCAACTAACTGAGAGTCAAACTTGATATTTGTGCCCTCATCAAAGATTACATTCTTGTGAGTCAACTGCAACTGACCACCAGAAAGAACCTTGCATACCAGCTTCTCGTTGTTCTCACCATTGATGTTAGAGGTTTCATTTACCTCAGCACCGGTTGTCTGTGAATAACTGAGCAGTGAGAAGTTTGACTTTGTTGTAACGGTGTTGACACGTGTTGTTGTATCGCCCGTCAAATCATCGTCAGCCGCACTGCAGCTTACTAAACCCAATGCCATCATACAAGTGATGACCATTCCAAAAAACTTTTTCATATTTTATCATTTACTAATTGTTATTCAATCATTTAAACCTGGTCTCCTCTTACAAGCATCTGCGGGGTTGCAGCACTCTGGAAGACTTCCAAAATAACCTTTCGGCCTAAATCATCTTTTACAATATACAAATGATATACAAGAATATTAAATGTACTTCTTACATTTGTTCGACTGCAAAATTAGAGAAAAAAGTAATACGCTCCAAATATTTTAGGTTAAATTATGTAAAGAAACACAACGTTTACGCACACAACGATTCTGTTACGTAACAAAATGATAGAAAGGCGAAAGAGAGATGAAAGAAAAGGGCATTAAAAAAGCGGGAACCCCGAAGGATTCCCGCTATTATTTTGGGTTGATAAATCTCGAAGATTAGTCGAGGTTAGCCAACTTGTTGTCAGAATGAAGAACATCCTTGATCTTGTGGCTATAGAGGTCAACCATGTACTCACGAGCCTTACCGCAGTACTGACGTGGGTCGAAGTACTCTGGGTGAAGAGCAAATGTCTCACGAACACCTGCTGTGAAAGCAAGACGAGAGTCAGAGTCGATATTGATCTTGCAAACTGCGCTCTTAGAAGCCTTTGTCAACTGCTCCTCTGGGATACCAACTGCATCTGGCAACTTGCCTCCGTACTTGTTGATGATATCAACATACTCCTGAGGAACTGAAGAAGAACCGTGGAGAACGATAGGGAAACCAGGAAGCTGCTTCTCTACTGCCTCCAAAACATCGAATGCCAATGGAGGAGGAACGAGGTGACCAGTCTTAGGGTCACGTGTGCACTGCTCTGGCTTGAACTTGTAAGCACCGTGAGAAGTACCGATAGAGATAGCCAATGAATCACAACCTGTACGTGTAGCGAAATCAACAACCTCCTCAGGCTTTGTATAGTGAGACTCCTCAGCAACTACGTCATCCTCAACACCAGCGAGGACACCGAGCTCACCCTCTACAGTTACACCGAACTGATGAGCGTAATCAACAACCTTCTTTGTCAATGCAACGTTCTCCTCGTATGGAAGTGAAGAACCGTCGATCATTACAGAAGAGAAGCCGAAATCTACACAGCTCTTACATGTCTCGAAGCTATCACCGTGATCGAGGTGGAGAACGATCTCAGGATGGTTGCAACCCAACTCCTTAGCGTACTCTACAGCACCCTCTGCCATATAACGGAGCAAAGTAGGGTTAGCATACTTGCGAGCACCCTTAGATACCTGGAGGATAACTGGTGACTTCAAGTTTGAAGAAGCCTGGATGATAGCCTGGAGCTGCTCCAAGTTGTTGAAGTTGAAAGCAGGAACGGCCCAACCGCCCTTGATAGCTCTTGCGAACATTTCCTTAGTGTTCACAAGACCGATTTTCTTGTAATCTACTGCCATAATTGTTATTAATTTTATTGTTTAATGAAACATTCTATTCATTTTTATCTGGTGGATTCTAAACGCCCCCACCATAACCGAGTGCAAATTTAACTTTTTCTTTTGAGACGGCAAAAAATATGCTTACTTTTTCGTGTTACAAGCGAGTTAAAAAAGTTAATTCCCCCTTTTTAGTCGCCTAAAACCCCTTATTTGCTAATTACACTTTGCAATTTGTACTCCCGAACGGCATAAGCCAAGACGATGAGAAAACCGATAAACGGTACCACGAAAGGCAGGGTGACATGGGTGGTATCGGCAATCATTCCCATCAGCAGGAAGCCGCATCCACCTATCGGAGTCATCATCAGGAGCGAGGAGGCCGACTTGGTGAGATTGCCCAATCCCGTGAGGGCGATGCTGAAGATGGTAGGGAACATGATTGCCTCGAAAAGATAGTTGCCCACCAGGGCTACCAGCGATACGATGCCCAGATCGCAAAGCACCAGTCCGACGCAGACCACGCTGCCCACGGCACAGATGAGGAGCATGGTGGTTGCCTGGATATGGCGCATGATCCAGCTGCCCAGGAATCTGCCTACCATGAAAAACGCCAGGGCAAGGGTGAGGACGAGAGAGGCGGTGCGGTCGCTCATCCAATGCATGCCGGTGACGAAATTGATGAAGTAGGAATTGATGGAGATCTCGGCTACCTCGTAGCTCAGGAGGGCGAAGAGACCGAAGACGAACATCCTGTGGTTGGCAAAGAGCTTGGCGATATTGCTGCCCTTCGCCTTGTCTTCCTGCGTCTGCGTGTGCTGGATTTCCGGCAAATCGACACGGGAGAACACCACGGCGATGACAAGCACCAGAACGCCCAGGATGGCATAAGGTATGACCACATTGCCGCCCTGCTGCGTATCATTGAAGAGGAACTGACCGATGCAGAAGGTGGCAAAGATACTGCCCAGACCATTGAACGACTGCGAGAGATTCAATCGGCTGGTAGCAGTCTCCCTGGCACCCAGTTCGGTAACGTATGGATTGGCGGCTGTTTCGAGGAACACCAGTCCGCATCCGATGACGAAAAGGCAGAAGAGGAAGGCTGAGAAGCTGCCTATCGATGCCCCCGGAATAAAGAAGATGGCACCCAGACCGAAGAGCAGGAGGCCGAACACCACGCCCCGGCGATAGCCATACTTATTGATGAAGATGCCCGCCGGTATAGCCATGAGGAAATAGCCCAGATAGGTGGTTACCTGGATCATTGCCGACTGGGTGATACTGATGTGCAGGGCATTCTGGAAGTGCTTGTTGAGCACATCGAGAATGGCACGCGCGAAGCCCCACAAGAAGAAGAGCGACGTGATAAGAATGAACGGGACAAGATATTTCTTGTCGCTCACTGAATGGTTTTCTGTTTCTTGGTTCAACATTTTTTTATTCTATTTTTTTTCTGAACACTTTTTTATTCTTGATGCCGGCAGTGCCGGGAGCCTATTCCTGCGGATGCAGGACAGCTCCCTCCTGCTTCTTGCCATCCATCAGGATTCTGAGCGGACGGTCGAAGCGTACATGGCGCACATACTGCGTCTCTTCTACGGCTGGCATCGCATCGAGCATCTCCTTGTTTACGAAGCCTCCCTCTTCGGTATTGGTATCTACCGTGAAATAGCCCACGCCGAAAGAGGTGAGGTTCTGGAAGAAGTGGGTGCCCTGACTCGGATCGATGTTGTAATTCTTCAATGCCACCTCTACGATGACGCGGGCGGCACTGATATGCGGCCACTTGACCGGTACGCCCAGGTAATGATCACTCGATCCCCAGCGGCCCGGACCTATCAGCACATAATTCTTGCCATCTGCCAGGAACTTGCGGTTGATGCGCTCGATATCATCGGCTACATAGAAATTGTTCATCGCCGAGAATTGGTCATCGTACTTCACATACACCACATCGGTGACATCCTCGCTGATGCCATGGCCCAGGGAGTTGTGAGAACGGAGCAGACAGTCGGCATCCGGTATCGCCCTGACATCCTCGTCGAGCATCTCCTTGGCATCCACGATCGGACGGATCTGGAGGAGATAGAAATCGCAGGTCTTGTCGGCATGGATATTGCAGGCAAACTCAATCTCCACCGGTCGGCGCATCGCCTCGGAACCGCACTTCATCGACATCTGCATGAGTTCCGGCAGGGGTACCACATCGTGCTGGAGCACTCCGGCAAAGGTGATGAGCTTGCGGCCGGTTTCATACACACCGTCGTTGATAACCTGATCGTAAGGGTCGAAGGTAGAGGCGATGTAGTTGAGACTCTGGTCTTCTACCGCATCCTTCACACGGAGCTTGAGGATATTGAATCCGTCATCCACCTTGAAGTCATCGCCCACATGCTTCATGTCGAGAGCATAGAACTGGGTCTGGGTATCGCGCAGCGCCATCTCCGTCTCGGAAGTCTGCAGCACCTGATGCGGATGATACGGACAGACGCGGAGGGTCTGACCGCCATCCACGATATACTTACCCAATCCGAGGGCAAGACTGGCAATACCCTCCTCTGCCTCCTCATCGCCGATAGGATAATAGTTGAGCGAACGGAGCACGCCACTCATCGTAGGATAATAGCGGGTGCCGTAGTCCTTGCCCACCACCTCCTGCAGGATTACCGCCATCTTCTCCTGGTCGATGACGTTGCGGGTGGCGGTCATGTATGCCTTGGAATCGCGATAGAACACCGAGGCATACACGCCCTTGATGGCGCAGGCGAGCATCTGGAGCATCTGATACTTATCCTCGAGATAAGGTATCATATAGGTGGAATAGATGCCGGCGAAAGGCTGATAGTGGGCATCCTCGAGCAGCGAACTGGAACGGATGGCGATAGGACTCTTCGTTGCCTCGAAGAAGGTGAAGAAGTCGGCTATCAGCGAATCGGGCAGCTGCGCATGGAGGAAGTGCTTCAGGATTTCATCATCGCTGGCATCGCTCAAAGCTATCGGATAGAGATTGTTGCTCATCATGAACTCGTCGAAGATATCGGTACAGAGCACCACAGTCTTCGGAATCTGCACGGTGGCATTCTCATACTGGTTGAACTCAGGATGGCGCTTGATGATGTTGTCGAGGAAGGCTAGTCCCCTGCCCTTTCCGCCCAGCGATCCTTCGCCGATGCGGGCAAAATGGGCATACTTATCGAACTTCATACGGTCGAACACGGCAACCACGCCCAGGTTCTTCATGTGACGGTACTGCACGATGGCATCGAAGATGATCTGTCGGTGGGCATCCACATCCTGCAGCTTCTCCCAGGTGACGTGCTTCAGGAAGGCGGAAACCGGGAAGATGGCACGGGCACAGAGCCAGCGGCTCATGTGGTTGCGGCTGATATGATAGAGCATCGAATCGTTGGGGATGTTGAAGATGTTATCCTGCAACTCCTTCAGACTGCGGATGCGCATGATTTCCTCGTGGGTTTTCGGATCGCGGAAGATGAAATCGCCGAAGCCCATGTGCTCCTCCATCAGGCGACGGAGATCCACACTCATCTTCTTGGAGTTCTTATCTACAAAGCGGAATCCCTCGGCTTCTGCCTTGGCACGGTTGTCGCTCTCGGAACTCTCGATGATGAGCGGTACGAACGGATCGGTCTTGCGGATGTAACGGAAGAGACGCAATCCGGCATCAGGACATTTCTCACGTCCGAAGGTATCGGTGCCGTGCTCGGGATTCGCCTCCTGCTCCACCTCGTTGCCGAAAGCCTTGGCGGCACTCTTCAACGGGAATCGGGCATCGCTGATGACACCCAGGGTGTTGTTGGAATACTTATCGTAGAGTTTCTGCGCCTCTTCGTAGGTACGGGCGAGCACCACCTTCGGACGGCCACGCATTCGCATCGTGGCAGCATGGCGGTTGAGAGCTTCCTTGGAGAAGTTCTTGCTCTGCTCGAGGATATAGTTGTAAAGGTTGGGCAGGATGGAACTGTAGAAGCGCACGGAGTCTTCTACCAGAAGTATCATCTGCACGCCTGCCTCCCGGATATCGTGCTCCAGGTTCATCTTATCCTCTATGAGCTTGATGATGGAGAGGATGAGGTTGGTGTTGCCCAGCCAGCAGAATACGTAATCGAAGATGCTGAGGTCTTCGTTCTCCATTCGCTTGGTGATGCCGTGGGAGAACGGGGTGAGTACCACGCAGTGGATATTCGGGAACTTGCCCTTGATATCGCGCGCCACATCGAAGGCATCGTTGTCGGCATTGCCCGGCATACAGATGACGAGGTCGATGACGGTGGAGCGCAGCACCTGGGCTGCCTCTTCGGTGGTGGATACCTGGGTGAAGGTTGGGGGATAACGGAGTCCCAACTCCATATACTCATTATATATCTTCTCCTCGATGCGTCCATCATCTTCTAGCATGAACGCATCGTAAGGGTTGGCTACAATCAAGACATTGTAGATACGTCGCATCATGAGATTCACAAATGATACGTCTTTCAAATAGAATTTATTCCACTCTTGGGGTACATTATTTTCCATATGTGTAGCGAATTATAGTGCAAAGATACTGATTTTCTGAGATTTTCTTGCATTTTTCATCGTTTTTTTATATATTTGCAAACAAAATATCGAGAAGTTATGAAAAGAAGATTATTTATCATAGCATTATTGAGTACATTTCTGAGTACATTATCATGCATCCCATGCTGCGGCCAGAAGCATCAGCGTGGCAAGGCATCCTATTACTCTAAACGTGCCACAGGTGCCAGGTCGGCAAGTGGACAGAGAATCCACCATGACAGTCTGACGTGTGCACACCGTTATTATCCCTTCGGCACGATGCTGAAGGTTACGAATCTGAGAAATGACAAGAGTGTAATCGTTGAGGTGATCGACCGTGGTCCGTTCGGAAGGGGAAGAATCATTGACCTTTCCTGGGCAGCCGCGAAAGAAATCGACATGATTTCGCAGGGTGTGGCTACGGTGAAGGTAGAAAGACTGGATAACCCTGTTCCTTTCAAGCCTGAGGATAGCAAGCTCCCGAAGATAGATTTCGAAATGGCAGAGTTTGAACCAAAACATTATTTCGAAAAGAAGGAAAAGGCAAGGGAGAAGGCTGAAGCCAAGATTGAGGCTAAGGAAAAAGCTAAAGCCAAGGTCGAAGCAAAAGAAAAAGCCCCTCATCACCGCCATACGCCCTAAAAGGCAAAAGCTCCCAGCACCAACACGCCCTGAAAGGGCAGAAGCTCCCAGCCCAGGGCAACACCCTGGGTAATCCAGCTATGTACAATACGCCCTGAAAGGGCAGAAGCTCCCAGCCCAGGGCAACACCCTGGGTAATCCAGC
>ERZ791809.625-NODE-625-length-23543-cov-27.578806_pt1 | contig 23543 bp, 28 predicted proteins | sample MGYA00509946_ERZ791809 | MGnify/ENA primary metagenome ERZ791809 (study PRJEB30046, sample SAMN00791993) | human gut metagenome | study: EMG produced TPA metagenomics assembly of the A metagenome-wide association study of gut microbiota in type 2...
CTGTTACCTCCACATTCTTTTTTATTTTGAATGTCCGCAAAATCCGTCCTACATCGGTCCTACAGTATGTATCACATAATCACATGGCAGATTATAGGCTTTTGTTATCTTTGCTTCTCCAGTCTCACATCCGTGAAGTGTCCTGCACTCTACCAAAAGCTCCGGTCCTGCTGCTCTATGAATCGCACCATCTACACCACCTCCGCCAAGAAGAGAGTTGTTTGCTGCATTTACGATTGCCTGCACATCTGTTACTTTTGTTATGTCACCTTTTATCGTTTTAATCAAATACATTTTTCCTACCTGCCTATTAATTATATTACCTCTGCCCCAAATGGCATCAGAGACAATTTTGCAATTTTGAAAAACTGCTTTCCAAAAGGAATTCCGATAATTGTTATACAACATATCAGACCTGCCACAGCATTTCCAACTGCCATAGGGATTCCTGATACAATCAGCCAGATAATATTTGCAATTAAACTAACTGCACCGCCACCATATACCACTTCTTTTCCAAACGGAAAAAATGCCAAACCTGCAAACTTAAAGCACTGTAAGCCTATCGGTATTCCTATTATTGAAATGCACCACAGGCAACCTGCCAAAACCCACGACAATCCACTCAACAATCCACCACATATAAACCAAAGTATATTTCCTAATATGCTCATATCAATATTCCTTCTCTATCTCATCATCTATTCCATACATTTTCTTGAATGCATCAAGGTCTGCCTGATTCTTAATCAGCATAATCTCTTCTATCTTACCAGTATGAATGTCCTTAAAGCCCACAACCTGCTCGCCATTACATATGCTCGCCTTGATTACCGGTTTCTTATTTTCTTTATCATAAGTCTTTGTAACTGTCTTTTTCTTAAATAGTCCCACTCTGAGCACCTTCTTTTGACTTTGCCATCAGTATTAGTTTTTCAAATGACTGTGCAAAGCGTACATCATCATCTTCTGTACGCTTTCCCTGGTCTCCGTTGCCACTCCGGTCCGTGCAGAACCGATGTCCACTGGACATCGTGCACCCTTTCATATGATTCTTATGAGAGCTGCGTCTTGCCTTTTTGTTAAGATGCCGCTCCATAAGCATCTGATCTATGTTCTCATTCGTGTACCACTTACCGGATTGGTGAATAGCATATGTCTACGCTCCGCTTCGGTCGGCTCAAAGCCAAGGTCCACCGGACCTTGTGAGCCCTTTTCCAAGTGCCATCGCAGCAACACCATAATCCTGCGATACTACTACATCCCCTTTATGACATATGCTGATTAGTTTATAATCTACTGCATCTGCTCCTGCACCTACTACAATCACTTCGCTGTAATCAGAATACAAAATATGATTCGTATCACTCAACAAGGTGGTAGAAATATTGTATTTCTCTGCTATTGTCTCGACAATGCCCACTACCGGACACGCATCTGCATCTACAAATATCTGTATTTTCTCCCTAAATCCATTTCATATCAGTTATAGTTAATTGGTGTTCGTACTTCTATAAGATTTCCTGATGGATCATAAAATCTTACAAGCTTCTGTCCACCTTCAAGTTCCATTAATTCCGTAACATAACTTACAACATACTTGCCAGACTCCAGTTTTTCAATAATACCTTCTATATCATTATCTTCAAAATAAAGTTCCGTCATATTGTTATGTGGAGTTGTAGGTATTTTTGTACTATCATACCATACATCTACATCCTGTAATACAAGCCCCTCAGACATTATTACATTACCTTCCTGCCTTGTAATCACGCGCAGTCCAAACAGTTCTTCATAAAAATCAATTGATTCGTCAATGTTATCAACAATAATCAATACATTTTTCAAACTCATATTTTATGTTCCTGCCTTTCGATTTCTTTTTGAATCCATGTCATAATTACATCTACAAGATAATCCTGCTGCACCTGACTTAGTTCCTTGCCAGGCTGCATTTTATGCCACTTTCGGATGCACTCCCTGCAGCATGTTGCTGTTGCGTGCTGGGCAATAAATACTGGATGTCCACACATTGGTGTCTGTTTACCATCATTTGCTATATATGCCGGAGCTTCTCTCTTTGCAATAAAATCCTTTGCATGTTGTCTTATTGTATCCAGGTCTCATCTCCCGACTCGGTCGTTGCTCCTGCTACGCAGGGTCGTCCACTGGACGACCGCAACCTTTTTCATTTATGTAATCAATATCTTTCTGCTTCAGATGGAAACTGCTACGAAACTTGGAATTATCCAGTCGTTCAAACAACTGCCTATACCATTCATCCTTCGTCATATCATCACCACAAATCGTATGGTTTCATGGTTTCTGAATTTCGATATTCATGTTTCTCATAATATCCTATCAGCTTACCCTCATCTCTGAGTGCCACCATGTAAACATCTTTATTCTGTTTCTCATTATGAAAAGTATAAACGATATTATGGCTTTCATCTGCTGCAAACCAGTCCACTACCTGCTGTATTCTATCTCTTGATTCCGGATTATGGCAGTCTAACAGGCTTCTTCCGATAAGTTTGTCGCCGCCTCGCTTCGCATAGCTGGTAACAGCTGCTGGATTCATGTAGATAATCTCATGTTTGAGATTGCATATAACAACGGATGCCCTGTCCTGATCAACAATGCTCCGTCTACACCGGTTTGTTTTACCTTCATACCAAAGCTCTGATTACAGAATCTTGTTATCTGATTTGTATTTCTATAATTCTCATTCAGATAAAACATCTTCATAGAAAATGTTGATTTCAAACGATTCCATGATGAAATACCACGGCCAAGCTTTAGTAACTGATTCGTATCGCCATATATATTGTAGATAACATCTTTTCCATTGAGTTCGTGAATCAGTTTATACTCATTGAATGCAAGGTCCTGACCTTCATCAAAACAAATAAACTTTGAATCACCTACTCGTCTTCCAAAATACTTCATACAGAACCATAATGAAATATATAAATCATATCTGTGCATACCATTGAGAATCTTAACCTTGTTCTTCTCAGCAAAATCCTTAATAGCCATGCTAAATACTTCTTTAAATACACCATAATCAGAGAAATTGTCTAATGTACTATTGAGATAATTAACTGCTTTATAAACATCATCTGGATATTTTTCTGTTTCAGCCTTCTCAACAGCAATCATAGCTTCTAATATCCGTGGTTCAGTATCTGAATATTCCTGTAATAATCGCTGATACTCTCTTTTTACCCTCTTGCACTGTGATACTTCTGCTTGAATAGAATTTTCAATAAGTGCAGCTCCACCAAGCCAAAGCATTATATCGTCTTCCGTCTTATCTGTTCTGTCAAACTCCATAATAGCTTTTGCTTCTTCCAATTTCTTTTCTTCTGTTCTCTTCTTTCTTGAAATTGAATCCTGCTGCTTTTGAATCTCCTCTAATTTTGATTTCTTACCAAAAGGAAGAAATTGTGCTTGTACTTCTTTTTCCTGTTCTGAAAGTTTACCTAATTCCTCATCAAACTGTGCAATCTTAGTCTGGATACCAGATATATAAGAACCAAGCTTTGTGTACACTCTAGGTAATACTTCTTCTAAAACATTATTTGCTCTACTTTCAGCCTCTGGTAAACGGCCTTCAATATTTTGCTTTTCTTTTATACATTTTTCTAACTCTGCTTTTGCATCAACAATTGCCTTTTCGTTCTTCTGAACCAAAACAGCAAGACGTACATATCTTCTTTTCAATTCTGGTATAAACTCCGATTCATTACTTACTTCTACCGCTGAAAAATGTTCCTTTAAGCCCTCATATAATGTTTCAAATACTGGGATAATATTTCTGCGTTCTTTGATAACTGCATCTTAAGCTTCATTGAATTTATCCAAAAATTCATCAGAATAAATGTAGTCTACCAGTACGCTCTTTACCGCAACCTCTGATGCAATTTTATTTGAAGGTGCAAAATCCTTTGAATACCTCGAAATCAAATTCAAATAATACTGCTCTATAGATGTTCTGTCGATACTTCCAATCTGCAAGCTATCTGCAAGACCCTTTATATGCAAACTAAACTGATCATTTGGTGTCAATATAAGGGCATTACCAAAATCAAATTCTGGATAATTGTATTTAAGGGTATAAAGTCTATGTAATAAAACCATAGTCTTTCCTGAACCAGCACATCCCTGGACAATAATATTTTTATCCAGTCTCTCATCCACAATCGTATTCTAGTTTTCCTGAATAGTCACAAAAATATCAACTAATCCATGCTGTCTCTTTCTCTGATTAAGCACGCGAATCAAGAACGGATCTGTGATACCCGCTCTAAATACAGCATCTTCATCTGTTTTGATATTCTTATATCCGTACAAATATGCCTTCTTTATATCAAATTCCCTAGAAAGCTTTACATCATATTGCATTCCATCCTTTATGTAATGCACAGTACGAGTATTCACGAGCGTTCTTCCCATGCCACTACTCTCGCCTTTATAGTTGTTGCATCCTTATCAGTATCTAATGCTCTTCCATCAAACTCATCATCATCAATCAATTCATAAACATGCTTATATAAGATTCCTCTTAACATCGGAATCAAACCAAACAGACAGCTTGCAATTTGTCTTCTAATAGTTGTCATCATAAACTTAGTGTTCTCAGTACAATGGATCGTAGATAAAATGTCATGCACTATAGCCAACACATTTTCATATATTACTTGCTGTTCCTTTGTAAAATCTACAGTCACCGTAATAGGTTTTCTTATTGTAAATTCTCCGATATCTCTTCTTCTCGTTCTGCTAATAAGATTTGAGAACGTATGCAAATTCTCAATATTAGAAATCAATTCAACTCTTTGCTCTACAGTAATATCATTCTCCGCTAAAACACCAAATATATCCCGAACCACTGGATTGTTCTGAAACATCTTTCTTCCCCAAGAAGTTGCACAAGCATAACAAATTTGCTCCGCTGCTTCCTTTTGCCAATTAGCTTTTTGACTTCTTACCCGAATTGCAGCTGCATTGATAAAGTTATTTGGTTCTGACATATCATAGAACGTATTTTTATCAATGATTAAATCTGGACGAAGCAAATTCAATAATACAAACAAATCGTCTTGTGCTAACTGAACAGGCGTTGCAGAAAGAAATACTACTGCCTCTGCTGCATCAACGAATTGCTCAACTGCTTTATACGTATATGTTGCAGTATTACGAATATGATGTGCCTCATCTACAATTACCAAATCGAATTTAGGTGGTTCAATATTCATAAGGCCAAGCTTTTTAGTCTTACCTCTGTTACTGCCAAAAACACTTCCTTCGTCGAATAGTGAATACGGGATAATGCACTTCTTGTACTTATCTGGCCATTCTCCTTCCATGTCTGTTTCCTTAATACAATAACACAAAAGATCCCCCTTCAAAGCAATGAACTCTTCATTGAAGCGTTTCATTTCACTTTCCCATTTCTTCTCAGAAACAAGTGGACGAGGACATATAATTAAAATAGACTCTATATTACGACGTGCTTCAAGTTCTCTTAATATCAAGCCAGCTTCAATAGTCTTACCTACACCTACACCATCTGCAATTAAAAGTCTTGGTCTGTCTGATTTTATAAATTTTAATACAGGTCTGAACTGATGAGGAATAAAGTCAATTTTAGCCGAATTTAAGGAATACAAGCTGGAAATTGAAGGGTTACGGATAAGAGAAGCTGTTAGACCAGCATGAAATCTCTCTGCATCTACCTTCTCTAAATCTGTCTGTACCTCTTCAGCTTGTAACTGCGATTCATAATATATTTGTATGCCCAAGGTATTAGTGAATACTTGATATCTAATTTCACCAGCTCCATTCATAATACTTATTACTGCACCTTGTATTGAATTATCAGACTTTAATACTACTACATCGCCCTGATTAAACTTCGCCATTGCCATTTCTCCTTTGCAGCATCATCTCACTCGATTTTTTCTTTTGACTTTGTCATCATAACTTCACTACTTCCGGTTCATATGCAACTAAAGCTTTCTTTACAATAATTCCTTCAACTTTACCATTTCATCCTCAGACAAAGTGACACCTTTTCCCATTTTCTCATGTTCTGGTGCCCAGTCCCTAATATCATATTTAGGTTCTCCACCATTCCATGAAATCTTGTTCAGTTCCTTTGTCCAACCTTTGGCACTTTCTGAAAGTGTTCCAATATGTTCTACTATTTCATATTTAAAATCTGCCATAAAATCTCCTTTTACAATGCATTGAATTATTATTCACATACCTTTTTATCCAATGATGGATCATTCATAATATTCAATAAACTCTGGTAGCTATCAACATCATGGTAAACCACCTTACTGTTAGACATTTCATTGAACAGTTTTTTCGCACAAGAAATCTTCGCCTGCTCTATCGGTCTGAGATTAAGTGTTTCCATTGTACCTTTAGTTTCAGCAACGAAGAATATGTGCTTAACTGTTCCCTCGTAAAAAGCGATTGCCCAGTCAGGAGAATAATTTCCTACTGGAGTAGGAATTTGGAACGTTCTTGGAAGTTTTGCATATACACATACTTCTTCTGCTGCATCCAAATCTTCAGCAAATCTTCTCTCAATACTCTTTTCTGCCGAGCCATCAGTAAATACATAATCCTGAATCGCTTTCTTTGCAAGGAATGCCTTATCAAAACTCTGGGTATTCTTTTCGGCTGTGAAGATTGTACTATCGTATTCTCCTTCAATCGTATCATATGAAATATGTTCCACAATCATTGTTGCTTTCTGCTCATTGATAAGCCTGATAACCTTTGTAATAAATTCTTCCGGATTATTCTTGAACATATATAGCTTATCAACTCTGATTCCTTGCAGGATTGCTGACACGGTTTTTCGGGTAAGTGTCGTTCCCTCTGCCACCTTGCCAATGAGGTCATATTTAATCTGACTTGTTTCTGCGTGTTTTAAGGTTTGTGTCCTCGTTTTTTCTCCAGTAAAGGAAACTCCTCGCTCGACCTCATACTCATTCATTTCTGCTTTTTGGCGACCAATGGTTGTTGTGTACTGAAGTTCAGAAACAAAAAGCTTTTCGTCAATATGAGCGATTGCTTTCTTAATCAGTTCGTCGCTATCGAACTCAACTGTATAGGCATACTTGTGGTTAATTTCTCGCCATAACGCCTGAAATTCTTTCTTGGCAAAATTATCATTAAGAGGATTGTCCTTCACTTTTGTTTCATGACCATCTGTAAACATATCCTGAAGGATACTGTCATCATATACAGACTGAATAAGCATATGGATACCTTCTGCCATTGGTTTAATCTCGTCCGGCAATTCTGCAACAGTTCCACTTTTAATTTCCTGACGGTATTTATCTGTCACTTTACGCTTCATATCTACATAGCCATTCTGAATAAGATAAAATTCAATGGCATTTGCAGTTTCGTCATCTATAAGTGTTGGAACATCATCCACTTTAATATACTTACCTTTGAAATATTCACTTGTTGCAACAGTCGGTCTGTCATATAGTACAGTCTTAATATCAGACTGCAAATCTGTAACAAATGTCTTATAACTTTCACTTGCAACAACTGTCAGCACGTTAATATCGTGTACTGTTTCTCCGCAGCTTTCAACATCCATTCGATTACCATTCTGATTCACACACAAACGAAGTCCACGACCTACCTCTTGACGTTTTGCAGTATTACTGTCGGAATGTTTTAGTGTACAAATCTGAAATACATTCGGATTATCCCAGCCTTCACGCAATGCTGAATGGGAGAATATAAATCTTGTAGGCTCATCAAAAGAAAGCAGTCTTTCCTTGTTCTTTAAAATCAAGTCATATGCCGAAATATCATCGGAAAACTCGCTGTCACGCTTTACTTTACTGTCGATAGCGTGTCCTTTTTTATCAATACTGAAATAACCTTTATGTACTTCGCTTACATCACTACAAGTTGATTTTAAGTATCTCTGGTACGGAGTATCAAGCAATGTTACATATTCATTAAGCACGTTAATGTACTCCTGCTCAAACATCTTGCCGTATTCGCCAAGAACTTCATCTCCGTTTTCATCGTACTGGCGATACTTTGCAACTTCATCAATAAAGAATAATGACAGGCATTTAATTCCCTTATCAAAGAGTTTTTCTTCTTTCTCAAAATGCGAAAGAATTGTTTCTCTTATCTGAATACGACGCATATCTTTTTCCGAAATATCGCCAACAATATCTCCTGTACTTATAACTTCTCCATTTGTAAAAGTTACTGTTCCACGAAGCGGGTCAATCTCTGAAATTGTATACCCCTTATACTGTTCCATCTCCTGTGAAACATAATATAAATCTTCGCCCACACCAAGAATACGGGATTCACGGTTAATGGATTTATTATACCCAATTTCAAGTTCAATTTTTGCCATAGGCGGCTTTTTGCTTGAAAGCACAATCTGTTCAAGGTACAAATAACTGTCCGTACCTCTGAAATTCTTAACCTCAAATCCTTTCACTTCGATTTTCTTAACCAATTTCTTATTAAATGCGTCCAAAGCATCAAGAACATAAATAAGATTATGATGCTTTGCATGGGTAGCAGAATAATTAAGACTAAAAAGCGGATTAAAGTTTTTCAATGCTTTTTGTGTTACTTCCCCACCCATCTTCTGCGGTTCATCAAGAATAATAATCGGTCTATTTGCTTTAATTACGTCAATCGGACGACAAGAACCGAATTCATCACGCTTTGAATAAATAATACGAGCTTCCTTGCTGCGTCCGTCCTCTTTCAAAGAAGAAGCGAAAGCCTGCGTATTGATAATCATTACATTGATACCGGAACTGCTTGAAAAGTTGTCAAGCTGATTCAAGTTTGAACTGTTATAAATGAAGAAACGAGCCTTTTTGCCATAATGCTCCATAAAATGTTCGGCTGTAATCTCAAAGGATTTTTTTACACCCTCACGAATCGCAATACTTGGAACAACCACGATAAACTTGCTCCATCCGTACTTTTTATTCAGTTCGAACATTGTCTTGATATATACATATGTTTTACCTGTACCAGTTTCCATTTCAATATCAAGACTACATCTTCCCAAATCCTTTACAAGAGAATTTGAGAGCTTAATATTATTCTGACGCTGCAATGCCTGAATGTTACTGAGAAGCTTCTCATCGGAAAGTTCCACCAGTTCATTCTTGTATCCGATATCAGATAATTCATCTATATCATCATACTCAAGCTGCGTACCAACAGTCTGAAAAGACATCTGATTACCTAGAGATATAACTTCTCCGTCAATGCCGTATTCTTTTTTTATTTTTCCCTTATCACGAATATAGGTGATTTTGTCGTGAAATCCCTGTCCGTTAAAGACTTTAACAACAGCGTCAACTGCATCTGTTTGATATTGTTGTATCTTAAAATTAAACTTCAATTAGGACACACCTCCCTTAAAGAACGTCGATAAGAATAGTAGCAACAAGCGAAGCCAACGCAATACCAGCGGAAACAAGCGCAACAACCAACATCTTTGTATTGTATTTCTTTGCTTTTTCCGCTTCCTGCTTACTTTCTTCTAGCTCTTTTTCTTTCAATAGGTATAAATCGTTAAGTTTCGAGTAGTTATCGTTAAGTCCTTCTACCACTTTCTGATTCCCTTCAAGTATTGGCTTTATTTCCTCTGCAAGAATCTCGTTCAGCGGTGTAATGCTATCAAGCATTTCTTGATTTCGCTTATTCATTTCATCAATAAACGAGGTATCTATTCTTGGAGTTATATCAGGCAAAGTGAAACCGTTAAAATCCATTACAGCACCTTCCTTACTGTATCAGGACTGTATGCGGCGAAAATCTGCTCAAAGTTTGTAGCGACACTATCGTTTGCCATAGAGCTGTCACGCATAACAAAATAATATGGTTTCTGCTTTGCAATCTCTGTAATCGCTTCTTCAGTTACGTTGTCATCAAAGCAAGCTATCAAATAATTATCCTCAACATTGAATACTTTCTTTCCGGCTATAGTAGTTTCCTTGATTTTGCTTGAAAGAAGTACACCTAAGTCAAGCATAACTTGGAACAGTAAATCTTCTGATGTTCTATCCTCTTTGATATTATCCTCAAGACTTGTAAAAAGTGATGGCTCATACTCTGCCGGATTGTAATAAACATCTTTCATATTAGAGCTGTCACACTTAAAGACACGAAAACCTGTATCAAGTTCTTGTGTTGTCAAAGGACTATCTTCCTTGATTTTCTTACCAGCACGACGAATGCGCTCCTTACCTATTTCGCAAATTGTCCTAAACCCAGCTTTTCGCGCATTAGATTTGGCATCAGTTTCTTCAGGAATTTGTACCATAATAAATTTACGAGTTCCGTTATCTTCCAAATTTTGTTGAACGACTGCGTGTGCTGTAGAAGCAGAACCCGAAAAAAAGTCTAAAACATAACTATCATCCTCTGTAGCCAAATTGATAATTCTTTGAAGAAGCTTAATCGGCTTCTTTCCATTTGCAAATTCAATATCACCTTCTTTAGTAAGGTTGTTATAATCAATATCATCCCACAAAGACGATACCTTATCTAAATAATAATATACGCCATCAATCTTCTTCACTACATCGGATAAAAACATAACCATATTACGCTGATCATCTGTAGAACCAGACTTGTACAGAATCTCAATTTTTTTACCTTGATTTTTCCCTTTAATCGGTACGTACTCACAACTGAACATAGGATATTCAAATTCCTTCGTTTCTTTAATCACTGTCTGACGAACGCTACTCTGCGCATTGGTTGTTCTAAATATTTTGTCTGCATAGCGGTTGTATACATCCTGCTCGCTGATACCATTCTCTTTGGCGTACGATGAAATGGACTGAGTTTCCAAAGTAGTATAGCCATAAAAATTCATATCATGTTTTTCGTCTCTTTTGAGAAGAACTTTGCCCTCCAGCTTCGTAATAATGGAAGTATATTTCCAACTTTTCCCCTCGTCGAGATAGCTTTGTATGCGGTCAAACAAAGGTATGTGATTATATACTGGTTTTAACAAAAGTTCATTCTTGTTTTTAGCATAAACCCAAATAAACTCGGTAACATCTTTTAAGCTTTTTCCCTCAGAGCTTCCAGATACGCCACCAATTTTAGTTTTAACGGTAATGATGTTAATGAAGTTATCTTCTCCAAAAACGTCATTACACAGCTTTCCTAAATTCTCGACTTCATTATCATCAATATGAGCAAAAATCACGCCGTCATCTGTCAGCAGGTCTTTTGCAATTTTAAGACGAGGGTACATCATATTAAGCCAATCCGTATGAAAACGACCATTACTTTCGGTGTTAGTTACGAGTTTATTACCTACATCATCATACTGTCCGCTATTAGCAAGGTATTCAGCCGTATTTTGAACAAAATCATCATCATAAACAAAATCTCCGCCTGTGTTATAAGGAGGGTCTATGTATATCATTTTAATTTTACCAAGATAAGTTTCTTGTAAAAGCTTTAGCACTTCAAGATTATCGCCCTCAATATAGAGGTTTTCTGTATTATCAAAATCAACGCTTTCTTCTCTGCAAGGACGCAATGTCTTATTTATCGCTGCATTGGCAAGAAGAACAGACTTCTTCTTATCAGGCCAAGTGAACTGATAGCGTTCCTCATTACCGTCAACAACCTTACAAGAGATTTCCTGCATAAGCACATCTTTATCAATAGCACGAACCGCTTCGCCGTTCTCATCTATTGTTTCTGTAACAGCATTAGGAAACATCGCCGCTAACTTTTTAAAATTTTCATCAGCCTTATTAACTGTCTGCATTTTAAGTTTGTCCATTTTCTTTTTCCTCCGGTTTATAGTTTATGAAATAGTTTCCTCTGTAATTTCAGACGTAAACAATTCTTTCAATTGAACTGCTATTTCTTCTGCCGTCATTGAAGCAGTTGTCATTGCCTTGCGGTCTGCAATAATCGGACTGTATTCAACAACCTGCTTTTTTGTTAGATTGTGCCATATCGGAAGAATCACCTTCCCATTGATACTCTCAACCTGAAACAAACCATTCAATTCAGCCTTCGTCCAATATTTGTGTTCTGCTATATAATTAGGCGATAAAACGACAACACCATATCTTGATTTAGCCAATCCTTTGTCTATTTTTTCTCTCATAGAGTCGCCCCATTTAAGCTTATTTGTATCATACCAGACTTTGAGTCCTTGCTTTTTCAACTCATCGACAAATTCATCGACAAAATCTTCTTTATCTTCCCATGCGTGAGAAACAAATACATCATATTCTTCTTCACTTTCGATATTATTCTGTTGCGGAGTTGCAATAGATTTTGCTAATTGCTGTTGCAACTCATCTATACGGTTTTCATAAGAAGCCTGCAACCGTTGCCTTGCTCTGTCCTGTTTTTTCTGTTCATTCTGCTGTTCTTTTTGAAGCTTCAAGTACGCATCTGAACGTTTCTTTCTCTTTTCAGCTATTTTCTTGCCAAGTTCTGCACTATCCTTACTCTTTTTTGCTATATCTGATTCACAAGAAGCAATCTGTCTTCTCTTACTATTGAGAGAGATTTGTGAAGTATTCTTATTAATAGATTTTTGTATCGAAACAATTTTATTCTGTAATGATGCTATGTCTTTATCTTTTGCAGCTTTCTTTTTTTCAAGGTCTGCAATTTCTTTATCCAATCCATTTACAGCTCTCTGATACTGGTCAACCGACATTCTTATCCCTCCAATAATTTAAGATTCTCTTTAAGTTTCTTTTCTGCTTGCACTAATTCAAACTTCTTTTTAGGCTGTTTTTCTGCCCTTGCCTGCTTTTCAAGTCTTGCAATCTCTTTTTCAAGCTTTTGCTTTTTGTCATTTATCTCTATCTGCTCATCAAGCGTATTTCCTGTTTCAATATTCACTCTGCCGACAGCTATGACAATGTTTTCCCAGACAGTATCCAGATTTACCCCTTTAAGTTCAACCTTTTGTTCTTCTGTCTGCATCCACGCTGTCTGCATGACCTTTGTATGGTAAATAGCAAGTCTGCTTTCATTTTCATATTCAAGAATAAATAAAATATTCTGCGGTATCAACTTAGACAGTGTTGCTATCGTTTTTTCGTCATATTCTTTCTTTTTGAGAGAAACAAGCAAAACAAAAAAGCTTTTTACATCTTCTCCGGCAGGAATATTAACCTTATTGGGAGCAATTTCATTTACTATCGTGATTCTTGAAATATCAGCATCAATTTTTTCTTTTGCTGCTGTATTCATTTGGAACTTTGTATAAATCGCTTTTTTCGGAAGTTGCTTACTTGTTTCCGTTAATTGTGGTAATCCCAGCATATCATTCTCCTCTATTTTACAATTAAAAAGCTAATAAGTTCAAAGTCATTCAAACCTTTTATCTCATTACTCAAAAAGCTAACCTGACTGCCACCTAAGAAGTTGTCTATATCACTTTCATCTTTCAATTCAATGATGGATGCAATGGCGTCTCCAAGTAAATCTGAATATTTTCTCATTTTCCGACCATCATCTGTTTCATCATTGAATTTAGCACATAGTTCTTTATCCGGTTCCTTTTTTCCTTTACATAAAAGTCTGAATGAATCCAGCATTTCCTTCGGTGAAAGATGATCTATGATTACCTCTCCTTCTTCTGACATATATACCATATAGAATGGATGCAGCCTGTTCTGACTGTTGATATTTACCTCATTCTTTATATTTCTAAGTACAAATATTACACCAGCCGGCAATTCTTCAGTTGCTTTTACCACAGCATTCATTCCATGCGGTGCCTTTTCAATCTCAGGATGTGTCTTAATATAATCAAGCAAATCCAGTCTGAACTCATTCAATCCAAGATCCATAATAGATATTCCGGATGACATATCTTCAATATCTACCACTTCCTCCTGTAATCTCTTGAGCTGCTGTTTTCGATATTCTAAATCTCCCTTTTCCTCCGGACTGAGAACATTGTCATCTCCCGTAGCTGTCATATCCACGATTTTCATTCTGGTTTCTACCCTGGCTTTCAAATTAATATATTCATCCAATGTAATATCAGGCCAGAAGTTTACCAGCTGAATACATTCATTCTTACTTCCGATTCGGTCTATTCGTCCAAATCTCTGGATAATACGAACTGGATTCCAATGTATGTCGTAGTTAATCAGATAATCACAGTCCTGCAGATTCTGACCTTCCGATATGCAGTCTGTCGCTATCAGAATGTCTATTTCTGCTTTTTCGTTCGGTAATAATAGACTTTTTCCTTTAGATACCGGGGAAAAACATGTTAATACTGTATTTAAGTCTGTTTTTAATCCTTTGATTGTAGTCTTTCCATCTACCGAACCTGTAATAATAGCTGTGTCCAACCCGTATTTTTTCTTCACATATACACTTACTGTGTCATACAAATAATTCGCTGTATCTGCAAAAGCAGTAAATATGATAATTTTCTTATTACCTGTATTGATAGGATATTCCTGCTTTCCATCAATCACATCAAATAATGTCTGCAATTTGCTATCATGAGCAGGTGTTATATCTGCAATCATTGTAAGGAGCAAATCCAGTATTTCCTTATCTCTTTCCAGTTCCCGTCTCCATGACTTATAATCCATATCTGCAATGTCTATTCTTACTTTCTTTCCAATTGCAAACACATCATCATTCTGGTCATCCCCATCTAAATCCATATTTGTTATGTCATTCAAATTCAATGAGGATTTGTTATAGCCATATTCAAAATCTGCAATGCTCTTTATGGTATCGGTAATAAGATCGTTGATACGTTTTAATGTCAGCCTGAAGGAATATACCGAGCTTTCCATTCTCTTCATAAGGTTTATTGACATCAATCTTCTGATTCCCTGCTCTCGACCAGACTGCGTAAGTCCTCCCCTTACATGGTTTGAATCATACACATCTTTATATTTTGCTAATTTACTTGGCAGGATATAATCCGTTGGTGTATATATGCATAGTCTAAGCAGATTCAGTTGTTCAAATATCTCATTATAATTGATTGCCTTGCTTAAATCAGTCAGTCCCGGTCTTTTTGATATAGGTGGATTTCTCTTTGGAAATGTTCCTATATCTGATGTATCATAATATTTCTGAATATGCTTCCTTGAACGTGCAATTGTTACACTATCAAGCAGTTCAAAGAAGTCGAAATCAAGCATTCTTAAAAGTTTGCTTGTAGTTCTATCCTCTGTTTCCCATTTGCTCCATGTATTAAAGGCAGTCTGTGCCTGCTTGAAAATATCATCAATACTCTTATGTGTATTCAGCTTTTCGTCCAGTAGCTGGCTTTCTCCCTCATAAGCAAGGGCAATCTGGTTCTTTAAATCTACAAAGCGATTATTTACCGGTGTGGCAGATAACATAAGCACCTTTGTCTTAACCCCCTTGCGTATAACCTTGTTAAGAAGCTTCAGATATCGGTTTTCTTTCTCATCCTCACCGGATATTTTTCCACCATTACGGAAGTTATGGGATTCATCAATTACCACCAAATCATAATTTCCCCAGTTTACCATATCCAGATCCATACCATTGGAATTTCCTGACTCTCTGCTTAAGTCTGTATGAAACAGGACATCATAACGCATACGATCAGCTGCAATTGGATTGTTGATATAATTATACTTATATGTATTCCAGTTGTTTGCCAGCTTCTTAGGACATAACACCAGCACAGATTTATTTCTGTTCTCGTAATACTTTATTACAGACAGTGCAGTGAATGTTTTTCCTAAACCTACTGAATCTGCCAGGATACATCCGTTATACTTCTCCAGTTTATTGATAATTGCTAACGCCGCATCCTTCTGGAAATTATAGAGCATTCCCCATATCTTGCTCTCTTTAAAGCCGGTTGCCTCGTTTGGCAGAACATCCTCCGAAACATCTTCGAGGAATTCATTGAAAATATTGTATAGCGTTACAAAATACAGATAATCCGGAGAATTTTCATTATAAACAGTTGTGATGTTCTCAATCACTTCATCTGTCACTTCCTGAAGTTTTGACGCATCATTCCATATCTGTTCAAATAGCTGCAAGTATGCTGTGCTCATTGGAGCTTCTGATTTCTGAACCATATAATAAGCATTATTTCCACGTTCACAACCTAAATCTACTGTTGTAAATCCGCTTAATGGCATATAATTCTTATCATCTACATTGATGAATCCCATCATATTTTCGTTTGTAACATTTGACTTGAATACCGCCTTTTTACGAATCCACTCCGCACATTCTTTTGCAATAGCCTTCTGCGTCATCTCATTACGAAGTTTAACTTCAAACTCAGAACCAAACAGATTTTTTTCACGTTCCTGTCTTGGTATATAGAATTCTCTTTTCTCGCGCTTAGCTTTTTCCTTAATGAATGTTGGTGATGTAAAAATAAAACGCAATTCATCTACATTTTTAAGTTCTTTCTTTAATTCAGCAAATGCATAAATAGAAAAGCAAGCTGCAGCAATAGATACTTTACTGCCCTTATGTATTTCAGTTGTCAAATCTTCTTTTAGTGTCTTATTGACATTATCTATTATTTCCAATCCCGTTAGCCTCCTTCGTTTGTACTATGCATTATGCTTATTTTTCTTGTACCTTGCATCCACTGGCTTCTGTGCAGTATCAGGAATCAACCACATTTTTCCCTTTTTAATCGCACCATCAACTCTTCCCTCAGTGCATAAAACACCTATTCTTCTAGTAGAAATATTCCATACCTTTGAAAGTTCTGTTGCTGTTAAATACTCCATAATTGAAACCTCCATAATAAGAATATTATATTCTATTATCGGAATAATAGCAACCAGATATATTGTTTGTTTTTTCTTTTAGCTCCATCAAACGCCATCAGTATTTGTGCAATTTTCACAAACAGATAGGATAAATTAATATCCTATCTGCTACATGACTTCACTATTCACTTTCATTGACTATTAAAGCATCTGTACCAGTAGCAATAATCCTGCACACAACCCCTCCATCAACTACAAACACTACCTTTCCTTTCGCCTTATCTCCAATCTTGTCATACAGCCTGCCTGCACTCATAGATTCACCCTTTACAGTAAAAGGACTGTTAGCCACATATCCTATCTTTCCTAGTCCTTTTATCTTTACCTGTATTGTTTCTTTGTCGTACTTATTATCCGGCTCTTTTTCAAGTTTGACTTTCATTCCTTTTTCCATAAAATCACTGCCAAAATAATGGCTGCAACCTGCTATTGTAAAATAAAGTTCTTCCATAATGGTCTCCTTTCCGCAAAACTTTATCGGCTTTACCAGTCTTCTCCGTACTCATCCATTGCATCATCTACACCATCAGCATAATCGCTGTCTCTGTCATATCTGTCATAGTCATAATCGCCATCCATATAGATATCATCATAGCCATCATCATAAGAATCATATGTACTCTTCTTTGTCGTTGTACTTTTCTTTGTGCCGCTGCTATACGATGACTTATTTGTTGAATTTGATTTACTATTGTAACTACTGCTTGAACCAGAGCTACTTGTACTGCTCTTAGAAGTACTGCCGGATGATTTATTGCTATATGATGAACTGCTATGGGATGTACTGCTTCCCGTATATGGTTTATGCAGATAACAATAACTGCTTCCACTTGCCTGCTTATTATCACATCCTGCCTTAATGCACTTAGGCTCACTTGCTTCACCTATTGAACCTATTACAAACAGAACACCTATTATCACAAAAAATATTGCCAGTCCCTGTCCAAATGAATTCTTTTTCATACAAATCAGCCTCCTTTGCAAAAAACTCAGTCAAAATCATAATCATCCGGGTCTAATCCTGCTTCTTCCAATGCCTCTGCTCTGTCATCAGGATCCATAAGTTCTAATTCATCTACATCCAGTCCTGCTGCCATAGCATCAATCTCAAAATCCTCCTTTGTGTCATCCTCGAAGTCTCCGGCATCTCCAAATAATGCTTCATGTTCTTCCCTGCTGGTGCAAAGCATTTCTTCTGCATACATCATTTCTGTGCTATCTATTTCTCCATCGCCATTTAAATCCATCCAATTTTTCATTGCTATACCTCCTGTAATCAAGAATTATTAAGGTTATTTGTTTCTTTATGATTATATAGTACTACTTATGCTGTCCTATAATCATCACTTGCATATCGAATCTTTGTTCTTTTACCTGATTATTCATCATCTTCTTCAAGTTTATGTTCTATTTTCGCTTCTTTGTGATCAATTATATCCGCTATCATAAGTACTATCTCTGACACTGCCACTAATATTAATCCAGTCTTTGCCAGTGTCTTTCCAACATGATCGTCTGTTTTCTTTGCCGCCTCAGCACTTTTTCCAAGCAGACCTATCAATCCTATATTTGCCAGTCGCTGTAAATTCCTATTTATAGATTTATTTTCCCTATGAATTTCTCTTAATATTGTCTTATTTGTCATGGTAATTATCCTCCTTATTTTTAACCAACCATATCTTCTACTATCTGCATGTTTTCTTCCTGCCCGTTATCTACAGGCTGCATTTTTGTCACTTCACTATGTTCTGGAACTTCCATTATATCTTCAATTTCCGCCAGATTATCTTCACAGGTATCAGCCAGGGATTCACAATCAATGTAATCTGTCAATGCATACAGGCAGTTAAGTTCTTTCGTTTTTGCTTTCTTCTCTAGTCTCAATTCCTTAAGTCTTTTAAATACCTTATACCCCTGAGCCACATTACAATTAGCATCTTCTGTTTCCAGAAGGATATTTTCAATCTCGCTATCTATCTCTTTGATGTCTATCTGTAGATTTGTTATATACTGCCCGGCATTTCTATAAAACTCTGCCTGCTGCCTTGCAAATGAAACCCAGTCATTCTCTTTCCCATCAAACGGAGTGTAACTTCTTTCTTCTGCCATTGTTTCTTTACCATCCTTTTCATCAAATGTCGGTTCAACACTGTATCTTTGCTTTGTATCTGAACTGTCGGAAGCTGTTCTATGTAAATCAGCTCTTTGCAATCTCCTGTCTTTGAGCACGCAATTTTCAAACAACTCTTCGTATTTTCTAGGTTTATACTTTCTTGTGTCCAAGCCCTTGATACTTTTTAATGCCTGCTTTGCTCTGGTGACATTTGCATTCGTTCCAAAACCAGTTTGAAAGTATTCAATTCTTTGCAGTTCATCCTTGATATCTCTTCTGTTTTCCCTGCACACTCTTAGCAACTCAATCAGATCAGCGGCTTCATTATCATCTGTCTCACATAATTCAATATAATGAAGAATATCGCATATCTTCTGGTCTATATCTGAATGCTTTTTCGACAGCTCCTCCCTATAATCCTTCAACCCCTCTACAAGGTATGTAAAATGTGTAAGATATTCTGCCCAGTCCATTTCTGACAGATCATACGATGCAACATTTTTCTCAATCGGTTCTGTTACCTCATCATATGTTAATTCTTTTATTGGTGAAATGTATTCATCATCGTTATTTTCTTCCTGTTCTTCTACATGTAATGCACCAGAATTGTCGTCCATTTCATTACTGACTGATGCTTCTGTGCTCATGTCTTCCTCTGTTTCTTCAATCGGAACCATACAATAAAATGATGCTTTCTTTCCTACACATATACGGCTGTTCGCCTGTGCAAATGTAAATACTGTTGCATCCTGTTCTCCTGCCACTGCTACCAACTGGTCTGATTTATCAGTTCTATAATAATGACCACTATAGTCCATTATGTAATATAAAGAATCCGTTCCCATAGACACCTCCTATTCTAATGTCCCATCATTTCTGCATACATCGTAATATTCACACATAATGCAGCATCCTCTGAATTCCTTAGCATGTAATACTGTTTTTTTAATCCAATACCATAACCTATCACTCTGCTACCTCATCTGCTTCAAAAAAAATAAGAACCAGTAAGAGTTTATCTCTTATCTGATTCTTATTATAAAAGCTAAGGTGTCCCATAAACACACCTTGCATATCGAATTTTTGTTCTTATTTTTTATATTGTTTTATCAATCTGTCAATTTCAGCATTCATCATTTCAACCACATTTTGTGGTCCTGCAAGCGTTACTCCCTCACCAAGACCTATAATCCACGCCAGGAACTGTCTGCTGACCGCAACCTCCACATTGACTACAAAGCGTTTATCATCCAATCTGATCATGGATACATCCTTGCCAAAGCGGTCTATCATAACACCAGCAAAAGAATTGTCGCACTCAATGCGCACCCACTCTTCTTTGCCTCCATACATGCCAAACATTTTTCTGGCGTATGCAGCCATATCAAATGATTTAAATGCCTGCCTTCCTTCTCTTCCTTTGCCATTTGACTTGATATAAAGCATTTTATCTACACGAAAATGTTTTATTATTCCCTCATTACTGTCATATGCAATTAAGTAATAATTTTCATCATCCCAGGATAGTGACCATGGGCTGACCTCATAAAGTGCTCCATCATGGCGCAGTTCCATCTTCTTGTCAACGTTCCATTGAAAATACTGGAATGTTATCCTCGAATTTTCTGCTATTGCTGTATGTATCCTGTCAACATTGTAATAAATGCTCTCATTCATCGTCTTTACACGACCAGTCACAAATACCTGCCTGTGTAACTGTGATGCCTCGTACTTACTGGCAAGTCCTTCTATCTTTTTTATAAGCTCATTTGACTTCTTAGCTGTAATAAATTTTGCCGACTGCACAGAATCAACCAATAATTTTAATTCTGCAAGTTCAAACTGTCTGTTCCCTATATGATAGGAATATGTCCTGTCTTCCTGCGTTCCTATAACATCCAGACCATACACTCTTAAATTTTCAATGTCATTATATAAGCTTTTGCGTTCCGCACTTATGTCATACGCAGCGAGTGCTTCAATAATCTCCGGCATGGTAATACTGTGCGTTTCATCCGTCCGCTCCAGAAGAATTTTCATAAGATATATCAGTTTCAATTTCTGATTTGATGATTTAGGCATAATGCACCTCCAAACTTTCAGATAAAACCAAAAACTTCTCTTATATGATACCATAAATAACCATATAAGAGAAGATATATAATTACTGCAAGTCCTAATGTCGGTACACTATTATATTTAATCTGCCTATGCTACTTTGCAGAGAAACCTATCACAGTTAAAACCAGTACCACAATAGCAATTATCAATAAAACAGGCTGTGTAAATAACCATAATACTGCGAATAACAATACAAAAAATCCTACAAACTTACCTATTGCAGCTATTCCTGAATAATCCCCATCACAAGCAGCAATGATTGAACCGATAACAAATATTAAAATAAACGCTAATATATGCATAACTGCCACCTCCGTAAAAGTTCATGCTTTAACTCATGTATCTGTTCCTTATGCTTTATTTATAGCACTTTATACTGTCCAATAATCATCTCTTGCGCATCGAATTAACGTTCTGTATTTCGATAAAACTGTACAAAAAAAGGACGCAGAATCTCTTCCACGTCCTCACATCTATCTGGCTTTATCTTCTCTTACCTTCGGTGCTGTGTCCCTGATACCATATACTGTGAACCGGTTATCCAAATCAATATTTGTCTGATGGTTAAAGATGTTAAGCGAACCATTTACAAAAAGCTCCAGTGACAATGCAATGTCGATATACACATTTTTATTTTCCACTAAATGTACATATTTATTTTATCATTTACAATAATCTCCTTACACTTTTAAGCCCCCTCGTGGCAAGCTACTCATATCCTATTCATTTTCCTTTTGTCAGATGCAGGAATTTCATCCGACCTGCCATAAAATTTCTTTCTGTCTATTGCTTTTTAGTGCACTGTTGTTTAATATATTCCATGTGAGGATTCTGTTTTCATTTTTATCTTAACGAATGGGTCTTTACGCTATATGACTTTAGTCTCTGTAGAATGAATATTCAAGTTAAAGGTGAATTTTTATAAAGGAAACAGGCCAATTGCGATAATATAGGAGAAGAAAATGTATGCACGGATATTACCAAAAAAATCTAAAAAAATGACATAAAACTTTAAATTCTTACATGAATTATATCAGCTATACCGTTTGATTTTCGAATATCTGGAAGCTTTCTACAATACGAAACGAATTCATAGCCATTGTAACTATATGTCACCAAATGAATTCGAACGAGTATATGAAAGAACACACACTGAGGCTGAGCTTCTGGCGGGTTAAAATGGGGAAAAATTTCTCATTTTAACTTGTACTAAATCTTGACATAGAACCACTTTGGTAAGCTGATAATCATACAATAGGAAAAAAATCCTATCAGGTAAGGTCTAGCCAACCGCCTGTACCGAGTCCTTGGAATCGAAATGGTAACATTAGGTTTAAGCGTAGGACAGGGAGCAACAGAGCCGAAACGAAAGTGAAGTGATTGAGCTGGGAAATTAGTATGAGGTTGGAAATGGTCGATGTATTCTATGCCACAGCAGACAATACTGTTATAACCGATAAGGCAAGGATATAATGGCATTCCCCCAGTCTGAGAACTTGGCGAGGTTGATGATAAGTATGTTATCGGAACAGCTGAGATCCTGTCATTTCCTAAAAAAAATAGGTATGGAAACCAAAACAAAGAAATGCGTTAGGTCTTGAAATTGACGGTATGCCCCATGTACTCCACGCGGGCAAGAATATAGCTCACCGTCGTACCCCACCAGCGGTAGGGGTCTTCAAACTTGCTGTTTCTACGGTTACCCACGCCTTTTGCAGCAAGGTAGGCAGACGGACAAAGCACCTTTTCCTCGGACAGAATATCCGCGATCTGATACACGCCCTTGCCGTCATTGACCATGCGGAAGATGCGGCGCACAACGGCGGCAGCTTCCTCGTCGATAATCCAGCGCTGCTTGTTCTCCGGTCTTTCAGATACCCGTAGATGGGATGATTCCCGTGTGTATTCTCTGTGCCAGAGCATACTATGTGCTTTTTGAGTGGGAGCAGTACAAGGATAACCTTCTCTCCGTTTTTCAAATCAATAAGGGCGGGCTTGCCATTTATGGAGGCATCCTCGGCGGTGTTGCTGTTGTACTGATTTACTGCAAGGTCAAAGAACTTTCCTTCTGGTCGCTTGCAGATACGCTGATTCCCAGCCTTGTTCTTGGACAAGCCATCGGACGTTGGGGGAATTTTGTGAATCAGGAGACTTACGGAAATCTGATCACAAATCTAGATCTCCAATTCTTTCCGTATGATGTTTACATAGAGGAACTCGGGCAGTGGCATCAGGCGACGTTCTTCTACGAATCTGCACTGAATACACTGCTGCTGATTGTCATGCTGATCTCCTATCCGCATTTCAGAAAAAAGGATATCTGCTTCCGTTTTACATGATTGGCTATGGCGTGATACGCTGCTTTGTAGAGGGACTTCGTACTGACAGTCTCTATCTGATGCCAAGAGTCCGCGTGTCGCAGGTGTTGTCTGGCTGCCTGATTCTATTGGGTGTTTTACTTG
>ERZ791809.634-NODE-634-length-23294-cov-3.975343_pt1 | contig 23294 bp, 15 predicted proteins | sample MGYA00509946_ERZ791809 | MGnify/ENA primary metagenome ERZ791809 (study PRJEB30046, sample SAMN00791993) | human gut metagenome | study: EMG produced TPA metagenomics assembly of the A metagenome-wide association study of gut microbiota in type 2...
CCTTTTGCCAGTGCCTTTTTTCTGTCTTCTTCGAAGGCATTGGCTGTCATGGCAATGATTGGAATATTTGCTTTGTTCTTATCTGACAGTCCACGGATCATCTCAGTTGCCCTGTAGCCATCCATGTTCGGCATCTGGATCTCCATAAGAATCAGGTCATAGGTGCCTGCCGGAGACTGCTCGATTCTGTAGACACACTGAATGCCATCTTCCACTCTGTCAATTACCAGTCCCTCTGTCATCAGAATTTCCATTGCAATCTCTGCATTCAGGTCATTATCCTCTGCAAGCAGCACATGTTTTCCTTTAAGGATTTCTCTTGAAGCATCTGTTGTTTTCTCTGATTTTTTCTCATAACACCCTGCATCTGCAATCCTGTGCTGAAGTATAACAGTAAACCGACTTCCTTTTCCGGATTCACTTTCTACTTCGATGGTTCCGCCCATCATATCGACCAGATTTTTCACGATAGACATTCCCAGTCCGGTTCCGCCTATTTTTCCGGCTGTTGTATTCCGTTCCCGGCTGAAGGACTCAAAGATGATGGGAAGATATTCTTTGCTCATGCCAATGCCGGTATCCGTAACTTCTGTTTTAATCCTTACATATCCTTCTTCGCTACACGGAAGTTCTGTGGTTATCAGAGATACTGTACCACCGTCCGGTGTATACTTAATTGCATTGCTGACAAGATTAATCATAATTTCTCTTATCTTGGTACCGTCACAGATAATATGCTGGTGTACCACATTATCCTCATGCAAAAAAGTAATCCCCTTCTGCTGTGCTTCCTCTCCGAAAACATCATAAAATTCTCTCAGCATACTGCTTATTTTTACATAATCCTCGCTCAGCTCTACCTTTCCGCTCTCGATCCGCGCCATATCAAGCACATTGTTAATGATCGACAAAAGCAGATTTCCTGACTGCTCTATCTTTTCCTGATAATCCAGAAGTTTGGGATCTGTCAGTCTCTTTCCAAGCATCTGGTTATATCCCAGGATCACATTCATAGGTGTACGGATATCATGAGACATATTATTCAGGAAATTGGTCTTTGCCAGGTTCGCACTCTCTGCCTTTTCCACAGCAATCTGCAGCTTTTTGTTCAGTTGTTGTGTTTCATCTGCCGCCTGTTTTGCAACAGTCTCAGCCTGACGCGCCTTTTGCAGCAAGCCCAGGATTGATATCAGAATCAGCATAATAACCACTGCACTGCACTGCACAGTAAAACTACAGCCAGATTATCCTTTACAAATTTTGCCAGAGTAACCTTCCCCGGTGTACTCTCATACATGGCGATGGCACTTGTAAGCATGTTGGAGGGCATGGCTTTAATCGTCTTATTCAGTATGGACAGCAGGTAATGGTTGCCGCTTTTTACTGCAAAAGCAGACTTCTCAGGGTTTGAAAGAGGCAGACTGTATAAATTGTATTTTTCACTGTAATCCGATGCAGAAGCAACTCCTGTGACAAATCCGTCTGCATGCTTCTTTATCACAAGATTTGCCGCATCATCCACAGAATCGCACTCTACGATTTCCCACTGAGGATAGTAATATTCAATATGCTTTTCCAACGGCAGATCATCCTTTGGAACTGCAATACGGTTTGATTCATTCTCATTAAAAGATGTCTTATTGGTGACAGCCATCAGATTATAGGTCCAGGCTGTATTGGTACAAGCGAAATGGTATTCCTCTGCTGTGTCCGGATTCTGACTGAAATGAAAGATCATATCAATTTCATCCGATTTCAGGGCTTCAGTCTCCTCCTCGTAGCTGTTATATTCTGTCAGTTTAAAATCCAGCTTCTGGTTTCCCAGACAGCCTGCTGCATATTGAATATAGTCAGTCATTGCACCGCTGAATCTGCCGTCAGGCATCTCTATGGTGCTGATGCCTGTATCATCTTTCAGGAATCCGATGCGGATGGCCCCATGCTCTTTCAGCCATTTTTTCTCCTCACCGGAAAGAATCGGTGTATAATCCATGGAAAAATACTGCTTATACAAATCTGCCAGGTAAAATGGATTATCATCCTCCAGTCTGCGCATGGCATTATCCAGTTCTTCTTTGATCTCCGGATGATCCTTGTTGATCGCATAATAAATGCCAGATTTTCCCACATTTACAACTGTGGAAATCCCCTGGGCAGCCCATAAAGACTCCTCCAGGGAAACAAAGGCATCGATTTCATGATCTGCCAGCTTTCTTTTCACATCATCATTATTGGCTATATTCACATGTGTTGTTTCCAGGTTATATTTCTGCTCCCATTCTGTGAGCATGACTTCCGGCTGGGTTCCTTTCAGCACACCGATCCGTTTTCCATTCAGTGTCTGGAAATTATAAGCTGAAATATCCGTATCTGAAAGATCTGCATACAGATAATATTTCTCCTCACCCATAGGTTCATCGGAAAACAGCATCTGTTTTGCGCGTTCCTCTGTATAGGAAATATCACCCATAATGTCAAATTCACCGTTTATAAGCTTTTCAAAACAGTTGGACCAGTCACAGGTGACATACTCAAACTTCCATCCTATATAGCCGGACAGAGTTTCCAGAAGCTCATATCCATAGCCCTTCCTTGCACCTTTCTCATTGACATAATTAAAGGTGTCCTCAAAGGAGCCTACGCGGACAACTCTTTCCGTGGTTTCTTCCTCCGCAGCTTTTGCTGTGGCAGGTGTCGCACACAGGATGCAGGTCAGAATCAGACTTAGGACCATGCATATGCATACAATCCTTTTTCCTGTTCTGCTCATTGATTCTTTTTCTTTCATTTAATTTCTGTATTCCCTTCCCAGTCTGTCGATTGCCTGAAATGTGTTTGAAAATACCTTCCACAAGAAATGATTTTTCAAACACGCTCTGAGGTAATCCATATTATCGCTTAAAAGTATTCTGCAGAATTTCTCTCATCTTCTCAATATCCACAGGTTTCGCAATATGTCCGTTCATTCCTTTTGCCAGTGCTTTCTTTCTGTCTTCCTCAAAGGCATTGGCTGTCATGGCAATGATTGGAATATTTGCTTTGCTCTTATCTGCCAAGTCTCGGATTACCTCTGTCGCTTTGTAGCCGTCCATGTTCGGCATCTGGATATCCATAAGGATCAGGTCATAGGTGCCTGCTGGTTTCTGTTCTATCCTTGACACACACTGAACTCCATCCTCAACACGATCAACCATAAGTCCCATATCCTCCAGGATAAACTGTGCGATTTCCGCATTCAGATCATTATCCTCGGCAAGCAAAATATGTTTTCCGCTGATTCTGTCTGTTTCATCCACATCTGAAGATTTTTCCGTATCCTGTTCATAGTAGCTCTTATCAGCAATCCTGTATTCCAGGGTAACTGTAAATTTACTTCCTTCTCCCTGCTTACTTTCTACTTCAATAGTTCCGTACATCATATCAATATATTTCTTTACAATCGGCATTCCCAGACCTGTCCCCGCAACCTTTCCGGCCGTTGTATTTCGTTCCCTGGCAAAAGCCTCAAAGAGAGATGGAAGGAATTCTTCGCTCATTCCGATACCTGTATCAATTACCTGAGTCCGTATCCGCATATAGTCTTTCCTGTCACAGTCAAGCTCTGTGATCCTTATGGTAACTCTTCCCCCTGAAGCTGTATATTTTACCGCATTGCTGATCAGATTGAGAAAAATTTCCCTGTTCTTTGTCTCATCGCAGATTACGTGCTCATGCTGCACATCGTATTCCATCTCAAGGTGAATACCTTTTTTCTCCGCTTCTGCCTGGAAAATTTTGTAAATTCCCTGATAAATATCTCTGATCTTCACATAATCCTCATCCAGTTCCACCTTACCGCTTTCAATCTGTGCCATGTCCAGCACATTGTTGATAATAGACAGCAGCAGATTTCCGAACTGTTCCATCTTCTCCTGATAGTCCAGAAGCTTGGGATCTGTCAGTTCCCTTTTTATCAGCTCACTGTATCCCAGCAGGGCATTCATGGGTGTCCGGATATCATGAGACATATTGAAAAGGAAATCTGATTTGGCGGCATTAGCCTTTTCTGCCTGAATCTGGGCTTTTCTTGCTTTCACCATCAGGTAAACTATAATCATTATAATAACCAGAACCGTACTTACAAAACCAATAGAAACTGCTCGCAGGTTATCCTTTATGTATTCTGCCAGAGTGACCTTTCCCGGTTCGTTTTCATATACGCAAAACTGACTGGAAAGCCTGGAAGCAGGCAGAGTCTGAATGGTTTTGTTCAGGATATTCATTAATGTTGTATTGTCCCTGGTGACTGCAAAGCAGGAATTCCCGGATTTCGTAAGAAAAATACTGCGCATTTTGCTGTCTGTCATTGTCTTTAATGACTGTCCTGCCTTCACAACAAAACAGTCTGCTTCACCGCTGTGAACTGCCTTCTCAACCTCATCGGATGAGTCATATTCCTTTATTTTCCAGAAAGGATAGTTAAAAGAAATATACCACTTTCCCAGCAGGTTATTCCTTCTCACTGCTACTGTATTCTCTTTATTTTCATCAAACTTTTTAACACCTGTGAGTACTGCAACATTGACTTCAAAAACAGTATTTGACAATATAACATCGTTTTGCTCAGCTTCATATGGATTCTGATTCATATGAAAAATCATATCAATCCTGCTATCCTTTAATGCCTGTAGCTCTTCCTCCTGGGAATCAAAGCCTGTCAACTGAAATTCTATGTTTTTTTCTCCCAGACAGCCAGAAGCCAGACTAATATAATCGTTAATAATTCCTACCGGTTTCTCTGACTCCGTACCCACAAGGCTGACACCCACATCATTTTTCAGATATCCAATCCTGACCGCCCCATGCTGTTCCAGCCAGTTCTGCTCCTCATCCGTAAGAGTTTCAAGGGAATTTGCGGAGAGATACCTCTTATAAAGATCGTCTGTATAAAAAGGATTCTCCCTCTCAATCTTCTGCATTGCCTGATCCAGCTCCTCTTTCAGATCCGGGCGTTTTTTGCTGACTGCAAAATAGTTATAGGAGCCGCCGATCAGAAGAGCTGGTGAAATGTTATCTCTTTCCCACTGTGGAGATTCATTCAAAACAAACCCATCAATTTCATGATTTTTCAATTTCTGACGGACATCGTCTACATCGATAATATCAACCTGCTGCATGTTTACTCCATGGCTTTTTTCCCACTCATGAAACATTTCGGCAGAAAGTGTATCCGGCATCATCCCGATCCTCTTCTCATTTAATGTAGTCAGATTTGAAACAGAGATGTCTGTATTGGATGGATTCACATACAGATAATATCTATCCTCTCCCATAGGCAACGCTGAAAAAAGCATGGAAGTGGAGCGTTCCTCTGCATAGGAGATATCTCCCAGCAGATCGATCTGTCCTTTTTTCAGCATGCTCATCAGTTCTGCCCAGCTTCCATCCACATATTCATATTTCCAACCGGTATGCGCAGCTACTGCCTGTTGGTATTCGTAGCTGTAGCCTCTCCTCTGACCGTCTGATCCTGTGGTATTATAGATTCCTTCATACCAGCCCACTCTGACAACCTTAGATCTGTCCTCCTGTGCTGATACAGAAACAGGAAGTAATATCACACATAAAATAAGACATAATAAAATGCAACCATGCCCTTGTACATTTATTTTGAACTTTTTCATTTACCTGTTATCCTTCTCACGCTGCTTTAAAACCAGTGCATACACATCCGGCCATTTTTTCTCTAACTGCTCATCCAAAAGTCGCCTGCGCTCCTCGAACATCGCCACCAACTCCGGATGCTCTTTCAGCATCTGTTCCCGGAGTTTCTTTCGATGCTTCTCAAAACGTACAGTCAGTTCCTGTTCATCCTGTCCGGAAATCTTTACAATTTCTTTCATATGCTCTTCCAGATGCTCAATCCATGCATCTGCATCAAGTTCGTCCATATGATTCCACTGGCCATGGAGCAGCTCCTGCATATCTCCGTTCTCTTTTAAATGTTCAATCTGCAGATGAATCTGCTTCTCTATCTCTGCCTCAGAATCAGAACCAAAAGCCCAGACAAATTCCTGTACACTGTTGTCCACCCGCTTCCTGAACGGAGAACGTTCTGCATTATCTACATTGCCCTTCAAAGGATAAGGATAATGGATTCCCATATCCTTTAATGCAACATGTATGGTCCGGCGCACACGTCCCTCTTCGATCATAAATCCAAGCCCCAGTGCACGCATCTGTTCATTCAGCTCAGCAATATGCTCTGTTATGTAGAAACGAATTCCTTTTGCCTTCAGAGAACGGTACAGAATCGCAAGCCTGTCCGCAGCTGTAACATCAATGCTGCCAATGCCACTGGCATCCAGAATTACTGCTTTGGTATCTGTACCAATGGCATTCTCAATATCCTGCTGTAGAATATCTATATTTGCAAAAAACAGGCTGCTGCTGAATCGGTAGATCACCACGCCCTCAATCTCGCAGTTATGCAGGCTTTCCGTAAGATCCTCAAAATGCCTGTGTCCCGGCTGCACTCCCAGAAAGCATCGTGCCGGTTTTGCAGTGCGGATAATCATCTCTGCAAAAGAGAGAATAATACCGATCAATACTCCATTGATGGTACCAAGCATCAGCACTCCCCAGAATGCGCCCCAGTAGATCAGGCATTCCTTTTTGCTGATTTTCCTCAAACGTACAGCCAGATCAAATTCCGTTGCCCCCAGAAGTGAGGATATCACAATTGCAGTCAGCATGGGAACCGGCAGATAAGCGATCAGCCCGGTTGCTCCCAGAAGCACAAAAATCATGGAAATTCCTGCAAGAATTCCTGTCAGCTGTGTTTTTCCCTGGTACTGTTCACTGATAGCGGTACGTGACACCGAACCATTGATCGGACAGCATCCGGTCAAAGCTGCCGCCAGATTTCCCATGGAAAAGGCTACCAGCTCCTGATTGGCATTTACCCTGTAACCATTTTTCTGTGCAAAGCTGTTCTCACCAAGTAAGGTTTCCGCCATGATCACTACAGCAATGGACAGACTGTAGATAACAGCTTCCTTCAGACCGATGGCAGAGAAGTCAGGAATACTCCATACAGGCAGCCCCGGTTCTACTGCATCCAGTGTGCGGATTCCCCAGTTGGAAATCGGGACGAAATAGGATAATAATACACCTGCAGCCATCAGAACTACTACCATAGGAAACTTAGGCATGATTTTTTTCATTACCAGAAGGATGACCAGAGAAACCAGACCTAAGATCAGTGAAGGCAGATTGATCTGTCCCAATGTAGCCCAGATATGCTCTGCCAGCTCCGGCAACTCTCCGGTTCCTGCAATTCCGCCCATTAATTTGGGCACCTGCATGAGAATAATTGTGGTACAGATACCTGTGATAAAGCCTCCCATTACAGGTGCGGAAATATAGTTTACCAGTTTTCCAGCTTTAAAAAATGCAAATATAAACAGCCAGACTGCCACAAAAAATGTGAGTACCGGCACAACCGCCACGGCCTGTTTCGAACCACTCTGGATTCCCATTTCCACCAGTGCCGCCCCGACTAACGCCGCTGGTGCTGCATCCACCCCGAAGATGAACTGGGGTGATGTGGAAAACAGCCCAAACAAAATGATCGGGAATACAGAGCCGTACAGTCCATAAACCGCCGGAAGCCCCGCAATCTGGGCATAGCCCATGGAAATCGGGATCGAAACAGCCATAATGATTAGCCCGGTAAGGATGTCCTTTGATAAATTTTTTCCATCGTAATTTCGCAATGTTTTGGCTAACTCCATCTGCATTTGTTTTGTGTTCCTCCATTTATAACTGTTCTCTGACTAACATTAAAGCATATCCCAGAAGATTGTTGCCTTTCCATTTGCTTCGCTCAAACCTGTTTGGATCTCCCATGGATAAACCTATTCCCCAGATTTGATCTTTTACTGCGCATTCAGCTAACACAGCATCACCTGTATCAACAAGTTGTCTTTTTAAATCTGCATTTTGACTGAATTTCGCTTTTAATCCCTCATAAACAATAATCTGTCTTATGCCATTCCAGATATTTTCATCATAGTCATGTACTTTACGACCTAATTTCTTAATCTCTGCAACATTATCTGTATGAAGTATGTTATTAGCTATTTCTTCATCATGAAAGCGACATGCCTTCTGATACATCATAAACTGCTCCATTGACGAAAAATCTATTCCGTTGACTGTGAAATGACTAAGATACCAGTTACTTAAATAGCCATTTTCTTCATCCGGGTTATGGAAACATATAACATTCATTGCGTTTCGCCTGCTTTCTTTTTACAAAATTTATTTAATTTAGATAAACTACTGTTCTAATTTTCTCTATGAATTTGCACTGCTCTCAAACCTCAAATGTTTGAAATAAATGATCTGCTAATCACTTGTGCAATTTCGCAAGTTATATTTACTCCTCTATACTAACACAAAATGCAGAAATCTGCATCCACAATATGTCTGCACTCCCATTCAAGAATTGGATGTTCGCTGCTTTCCAGTATCAGTATCTGTATATCTCTTTCTACTATATTCTGCAGAAATAAATTCATCTCTGCATCTAAAAGATAACTCTGCAAATTTACCAGAATAAATAATTTTTCCCATCATATTCCTGAACTAATTCAAAATAATCCAACAGTTGTTCTCCCAGGTTGTCATAATCATCGTCTACACAAATTCCTACAGCTTTAATCAACGTCTCTTCCGAATCTATGATATCACTGGTATATCCCCCCACTATATAATCCATTTTTACAAATTGTTTCTCCGTAATAGTTATTGTCTGAATCAATCCCTTAGGTGGCTTATTATTATGTACCATATTTTTCATAGATTTTCCCATAGATGGACTGGTCATAATTTTACAGTAAACAGATTCATGTATTGCAATCAAGCCATGGCGCGGTTCCCAATACTTTGCCCTGCAGCGTCTTACCAGACACCGTATGCATATCACCGAATGTATCGCAAGAGAAAAGACTTACATGCTTAACAACATTTATCTCAAGTTCAGTGAATATGCATTGCTTCGTGATGGACAACATCCATTCGCTAACAAATATGGTGCCACAGCCGAAGCCATTTTTACTGAGTACACAACGAATGAAGATATCGTAAACTCATCAGTAGAAGACCTCGTCGCTTTTATTAACTCTATGAGCAAAGGTCGTATTGCTAATCCAGAAGAAACAGCAAAAATCTTACAGGCTGAAGCCCGCAACTCATATTGGCTTAATAAATGCCTCTATGAGCCGCTTACCATCTCAATCGCTTCTTCGGGTAAAGTTTATTCAGCCGGTATCTTAGCCGAAGACAAACACATGAGCAAAGCTGGCAACAGATATCTGCGCTACTGCATCATAGAAGCTACCGGAAGTGTTATAAGACACTGCCCTGAATACAAAGACTTCATATTATGGAGTCTTTTTCTTTTTTTCAAACTGAAATGGCTTTTCACATATCCCCTTTTACCCTCCTGATAGAGCAATTGATTATGCAACATTCCGATTATCTATACATGATCAGATAGCGCCATTTACGAAAAAAACAATATCATATGCGTCCCGGAAGCCTTTTGCAATCATGTATACGGTAATATTTATAGCGGAATGCTATCTCCTTCTTCTGATAATCTTTACAATTCCAAAGATCAGCAGCAGAATCACTCCAACAGCCACAATACAAATTCCCACAATCGCTATGGCAAATTTATTCGGATGTTTTACCAGATTTATGATGTTTTTGCTGTTGTCTACAACTTTTCTTTCGTGTGTTGTATTATAATATTCCGGCACATTTGCAATTCCGTCTTTGTCTGTGTCTTCAAAGGATTGCATGTATTCTGCGATTGCAGCCCAGGCTTTCAGTTCTTTTTTTCCATCCATGACTGCATAATCTTCCAGATTCTCTATGGGATTGCCGTTTTTATCCTTAGGGACGATGGATATCAGCCCATAGGATTTGTCCAGAACAGAACCCAGCATACGGCCAGTGTACAGGTCAGTGACAACATGATACAATTTATCGTCCTGTATTTCTTCCCTTTCCCCATCCTTGCCTGTCAGATAACAGTCTGTTACTTTATTTAAGATCATTCGGTGGGGATTATAGGTGAAATTCATTCCACTGCAATATAATCTGGCTATTGTCATAAAATCTGATATGGAGGCATCTACCTCTGCCACTGTTTTCAGTTCTTTTCCCGTTAAATATGCACTGATCAGAGGATAACCTGCAAGCCCGTCTTTTCCTGTTCCCAGCGAGAAGGAATTATATACCTGCTCCACTGTTATATTGCCTTTTGTATAAGTATCTCTTACAGTTCCGGCAGGTACGATCGCAACATCTACTTTTTCTCCATCAGAGTCTCCTGCATTCTCTACTGCATATATATAAGCATCTGATATGATATCTCCCAGATTCAACTCCTCATGCTTTGTTTCCATCTCACTGAGGCTGTTAAATTCAATGTCATTTTCTGCCAGAATTTCCTCTCTGGTATAACCAAAATTAGAGAGATAATTGGTATCAACAGTATCTGACAATTCATCTATTTTCTTCTGTGTGGCTTCATCTGCTTTGATTTCATCCGTAACCGGAACAAGCTCATAGGTATCCGTTTCCCACCGTCCATTCTCTTTCTGAGTCATGGAAAGTGTTCCCAGGTTTTTCCCATATTCTCCACAGGATACGATGCAGGTATCTCCCTGCAGGATCGGTTCTGCCAACTGTGTGTGGGTATGTCCGCTGACGATCAGATCAATGTCCGGCACATTCTTTGCAAGGATTTCATCCTCTGATACTTTTTCGTCCTCCCATGTTCCGCTGTGTGATACACAGGCGATCATGTCTACATCTTCGTTCTTCTTTATTTCCTCTACTGTTTTTTTTGCGGCTTCTGACGGGTCTTTGAAAAGAAGCTCGCAGGTAGGAGCGCAATCCAGAGAATCCTTTCCGAAAACACCCAGTACTGCAATCTTTATATCGCCTTTTTGAATTACCGTATAGTCTTTTACTCCATATGTCTGAAATGCTTCATAAATCTGTTTCTGCCCTTCACTGAGTCCGGCTTTTTTCATTGCATCCCAGTCCACATTACACACAACCATCCCGGGAAGATTTTCCCCTGAACTGACTGCGGCGTTCAGCATATCTGCCAGACCATCGGAGCCGTAATCAAATTCATGATTTCCCAGAGTTGTCACATCACAGCCCAGATATCCAAGCATCCTCAGTTCGGCAGCCTCTGTGTCATATACAGTCTGTATCAGAGTTCCCATGGAGAAGTCTCCTCCATCCAGTATAAGTGTATCTGTATTCTCTTTCTCATACTCATTGATCAATGTTTTCAGCCGGGCAAATCCTCCGGTCTCCTGCTGTGTCCCGTCTACAATCGTTTGAAAGCTGTTCAAATGGGAATGCAGATCATGGGTGAACAGGATATTCAGATGTTTGGGCTGCTCTGAGGCGTTTACCTGATATCCTGTCAGACCTGAAACGCTCAGCATAAATATAAATATGAATGCGAATGCTTTTTTTAATAATTTCATAAAATTCTCCTGTAATATCAAAAATGGTTCCGCAGTATCATTTATTTTCCCGCAGGATAATGATACCATGAAACCATTTTACAAAAAAACTAATTTATCTTTCATCTCCCACAAAGAACAAAGCCATTGTTCCCGGACCTGAGTGAGCGCCGATGGTGGCTCCTACCTGATTCATGATAATCGTGTTGATCTGGTATTTTTCTTTTACTTTCTCTGCCACATAATTTGCATCGTCTTCACAGTCTCCATGACTGATAAAAACGGTATGGCAGGGGTCATGATAGCTGCCGATTTTCTCATCCATAAGCTTTACCAGCTCCTGAAGGGATTTTTTACGGCCGCGGACTTTGCCGATGGCAGTGAGTTTTCCGTCATTGTCTACATGAAGGACCGGTTTAATATTCAGCATGCTTCCTACTACTGCAGTGGTTCTGGAAATGCGGCCTCCACGGTATAGGTGGTTTAAATCATTGACTGTAAAAAGGTGTACCATATGAAGCCTGTTCTCTTCTGCCCATTTCGCAACTGTCTCCAGATCTTCTCCCTGCTCTTTCTTCTCCTGCGCAAGGTAAACCAGAAGCCCCTGACCAAGGGAAGCGCCAAGAGAATCTACCACGATGATCTTACGGTCCGGATAATCCTCCATCAATTCCTCCGCTGCGATACGGCTACTATTGTATGTACCGCTTAAAGCAGAAGAAAATGCAATATGAAGAATATCTTTTCCTTCTTTCAGGTAAGGCTCCAGCAGTGCTTTTGCATTTTCAGGATTTACCTGTGCTGTAGTTGGCATGGAACCGTTTCTCATTGCCTCATAAAATTCATGCTCCGGAAGGAAATTTCCATGCGTGTAATTTTTTCCATCCATGGAATAACTGAGATACATGCAGCCTACTCCATGGTCTTTAAGATATTCCTCCGGAAGATCTGAATTGTTGTCGGTGGTGATTACATATTCGCTCATGTTGTCGCCCTCTCGTTTTCTGATATTTTTCAATTTCTGCCCATTAACCGTTCAATGTCTTCGCAGTTACGAAGCAGAATCCGCTGCCTGCTCAGTAATGGGCTCTTCATCTTATCTATCAAGTCAGGGGCAAAATACCTTTCAACCCTGACATCATATATACAGTATAGCATCAAACTATCAGCCAAACAACTACTTTTCCTTCTCAACTGCCTTAATCGCTTCCTGCAACTGATTATCCTCCTCATGGGTAATCTCGTCTTTATTCTTATTCAGCAGGCTGGTATCCAGAGAAACCTCTATATCAGGTTTGATTCCTGTTTTGTTGATGTTGTTTCCTTTTGGAGTATAGTAGTTGGCAATAGTCAGTTTAATGGCACTTCCGTCTGAGAGCTGGCGGATGGACTGTACCACGCCTTTTCCGTAAGTGGTTGTTCCGACGATTGTTCCGATACCATAATCCTGCACTGCGCCGGCAAAAATCTCTGATGCACTGGCGCTGCTTTCATTTACCAGAACTGCAAGCGGAATCCTGAGTTCGTTTTTGCCATCACATTTTTCCTCTTCTCTGTTTCCGTCTTTGTCTTCGGTGTAAACGATCAGTCCTTCCGGAAGGATTTTTCGCAGAATATCACAGACAGAATTAAGAAGTCCACCCGGATTATTGCGGAGATCCACGATCATTTTCTCCATTCCCTGTTTTTGCAGATCATCAAAAGCTTCCTGATACTGTTCGCCGGTAACGCCTGTAAACTGTGTAATGCGGATGTAGCCGATTTTGGAATCCAGCATTTCATGGAAAACAGACGGTAATTCCACATCTGTGACAGGGACTGTGATTTCCATGGCATCTTCTTCACCTTCTCTGTGAACAGTAAGCACCACACTGTCTTTATCCGAATTGCGGACAATATCTGCAACATCAGATACCTCATCCTCTGTGATGTCTTCCCCGTCAATGGCACTGATGATGTCCCCTTCTTCCAGTCCTGCTTTTTCTCCGGGACCACCCTCATAGCATTCAACAATCTTTACTCCGCCTTCTTTGTTCTTCTTCATAAGAATGCCGATTCCCACATAGCTTCCCTCATTGGAAGAATTCTCAGAATCGTATTCCTCTGCTGTATAATATCTGGAATAAGGATCATCCAGTCCATAGAGAAGACCTGCATAAAGCCCTTCCTGAAGCTTCTCTTCATCCTTATCTCCCAGATAGTATCTGTCGATCAGCTCTTCAAGATATGCCAGCTTTGATGTACACTTGTAATCACCAAGAGCTGTTCCTTTTGCTGCAAGACCTGTTCCTGCAAAAACACCTGTACCGATACACGTCACAACCAGTGCTCCTGCTACTGCACCTTTCCAAAATTCTTTATTTTTCATGTCTGCACTCCTGTAAAAAAGCCGCCGGTTCATGATATGATATCATTGTTCCGGCAGCTTCATGCTTGTCTGCTTTTTATTATACTCTTAAATGCTTTCTTGTTGTAAAGAAACTTCCGATCAGTCCGATTCCGATTCCAAGTCCCAGTCCTATAGGAAGCAATGTCTGATAAATCTGCCATACCGGGATAAAATCAACCACGCCGGTCAGCACATTAAATTTGTTCAGAATATAAGATACCGCCGCATTATAGCAGAAATAAAGTCCGACCAACGGTATAGCAGCACCGATAACTCCCAGCACAATGCCTTCCAGAAGGAATGGAGCTCTTACAAATGCATCGGTCGCTCCTATGTACTTCATGATTCCGATTTCTTCCTTACGAACCGCAATACCGACAGATACTGTATTGCTGATCAGGAAAATAGAAATGATAAGTAATAATGCGATGATTGCAATGGAAATATAGGAAACCAGTTTATTGACATTTCCCAGTGTCTTGGCTGCTTCCTCGGACTGATTTACCAGACGTACATGTTTCAACCCTTCTATATAAGAAACCAGCTCTGACTGTTTCGTGATATCGTTCATGTATACACTGTAGTTTGCCTGGTTTGCAAGCGGATTGTCATCTTTAAATCCGTCTGCCGCTTCAGATCCCTGAAAATATGTCTCTTTAAATTCTTCCCATGCCGCATCAGCGGATGTGAATTCAATTTTCTCTACTTCCGGGCGTTCCTTAATTTTCTTACCGATTGCCTTGATCTGTTTGTTCGTTGTTCCTTTATCAAAGAATACTGTGATCGGGACTTCCTGCTCTACTTTATGAGCAACATTGTTTACGTTATTCACGATAGAGAAGAAAATGCCAAACAAAAAAATACAGGCAGCCATGGTAATGATAGATGCCAGGGAAAACATCCAGTTTCTCTTAATGTTCTTGATACCCTGTTTCAGGGTATACCATATTGTGCTAGGCCTCATGATATTCTCCCTCTTTCTCGTCACTTATTATGGAACCTTCATGCATGGTAACTACACGTTTCTTCATTGCATTTACGATCTCTTTGTTGTGTGTTACAACAAGGACTGTGGTTCCTCTGTCATTGATCTGCTCCAGAAGCTTCATGATTTCCTCGGATGTCTTAGGATCGAGGTTACCTGTTGGCTCGTCTGCCAGAAGAATATCAGGACGGTTTACCAGAGCTCTGGCCAGTGCCACTCTCTGCTGTTCTCCACCGGAAAGTTCATCCGGGAAAGATTTGTATTTGCCGGCAAGTCCAACTTCCTGAAGTACCTCAGGGACACGTTTGCGGATTACTCGTGTCGGGCGGTTGACTACTCGCTGTGCAAATGCTACATTCTCATACACGTTTCTGTCTTTCAGGAGACGGAAATCCTGGAATACTACACCTAATTTTCGACGGTATTTGGCCACTCGTCTGTGTTTCATTCCTTCCAGACGTTCACCGCTTACGATTGTCTGGCCGGATGTGGAATCCAGTTCTTTCATAAGGAGTTTGATCAGGGTTGTTTTTCCTGATCCGCTGTTTCCTACTACGAAGACGAATTCGCCTTTATCTATATGTAAGTTCGCATGGTTTACTGCCGGAAGGCCGGGGCCATAGGATTTACTTACATCTATAAGGTCTATCATATGTTTTGTCCTCCAAAGGGTTCATGTTTTTGTAACAATATTGTAATGTATGTTTTTGGGGATTGCAAGAGGTTTTTGTGGGTTCATTGAATGTTCATAGTTTGACTGCTCTCTAATCCCGAATTTAAACTATACACTGTGTAAAGAGATTTGTAAAGTAAAAATGCCTGTCACAACGTGTAAGCTGTGACAGGCATTAAAGTTTTGTTTCCATTACAGTATATTTGTATTAGTATTCCAATGTCTCCATGTATTTCATGTAGCGTACTACCATGAGTGCTATCTTGAATGTGATGGCATCTTCAAAAACACGGAGGTCTAAGCCGGTGCTTTTCTGGAGTTTGTCGAGGCGGTATACCAGTGTATTTCTGTGGATGTAGAGTTGTCTGGATGTCTCGGATACATTCAGGCTGTTTTCAAAGAATTTATCGATGGTTACCAGTGTTTCTTCATCGAAGTCATCCGGAGATTTGCCACCGAAGATTTCTTTGATGAACATCTTACAGAGCGGGATTGGGAGCTGGTAGATCAGTCGTCCGATTCCCAGGGAGCTGTATGCGATTACTTCTTTGTCTCCGAAGAAAATCTTGCCTACATCGAGAGCCATGCGGGCCTCTTTATAGGATCGGGATACTTCTTTCAGTTCGTTGACAATGGTACCATATGCCATATGGGTCTTGCCGTCGTTACCCATTCCGAGGGTATCAAGGATGGTGTGTGCAAGCTGATCCATTTCCGGATAGTTCTCACCTTCATCGAGTTCCTTGACAACAATGATGCTCTTCTCGTCTACGGCTGTGATGAAATCTTTGCTCTTACCGCCGAAGAGGCTCTTCACACTCTCCATGGAGCTGTGGTCTTTTTCCTGCGGCATCTCGAGGATCATAACAACGCGGCGTACATCTGCTTCTATGTGCAGTTTCTTCGCACGGTTGTAAATGTCAACAAGGAGCAGGTTGTCAAGAAGAAGGTTCTTGATAAAGCTGTCTTTATCAAAGCGTTCCTTATAAGCTACGATCAGATTCTGAATCTGGAAAGCTGCGAGCTTGCCTACCATATAAGTATCTTCATCATCACCATGAGCAACTAATATATATTCCAGCTGATAGTCATCACAGACTTTAAAATACTGGAATCCCTTTACCAGCTGGCTGTCTGCCTGTGATTCCACGAAAGCCTGCACATCTGGTGTTGCGATGGAAAAATCTGCAAAAGTACTTGCGAGTACTTTGCCTTCTGTGTCGAGTACACAAAATTCTGTTCTGGAAATTTCTTTTAACCCTTCAAGAGTATTCTGAAGCACCTGATTCGATATCATCCAATTTCAATCCCTTCTCATCTATAGTATTGTTCGTGCTACCGTTCACTGCGTTCTCAGTAACATTATTCCGTTTTAACCATAAAACCTTATACCTGTATTGTATTTTAATATATATTTACCAAAAATGAAAGAGGAAAGATTAAAAAATTTACAATTTTTTGTATATTTTTTTGTGAGTGTTCACCTTATCTCTTCTTTTTCTACTTTTTCTCTATGAATCCTTCTCCATGGACTTCTCTGGCATCTGTCACGATCACAAAGGCTGCCGGATCGATTTCATCTACTTTTTCTTTTAACATTACGATTTCTTTTTTATTTACTACACAAAAAAGCATCAGCTTGTCCTGTCCGGAGTACATTCCTTTTGCGTTGATGCCGGTTACACCTCTGTCCAGGTCATTGATAATCATATTTGAAATTTCATCCGGCTTTCCTGTGATGATGTAAGCAGTTTTGGAGAATTTCAGACCTTCGATCAGACTGTCAGATACTTTTGTGACCAGGTATACTGCAATGATCGCATATAATGCTTTGTGGATACCAAATACGTACATACCAACCAATACAACGCCTGCGTCTATGATCTGCATAATCTGTGCGATTGAATAATGTTTCAGATATTTCTGTATAATTGCAGCCATCATATCTGTTCCGCCGGTCGTTCCACCGCCAAGAAAAACGAGTCCGATTCCCACGCCCTGGATCACACCGCCGTAAAGAGCTGCAAGCAGGAGGTCATCACCGGCAAGATTCCATACCGGCTGAAAGGCCAGCCATGCAGACAGAGAAATTTCTCCTATCAGTGCTTTCTTTACAAAAGAGAAACCATGTATCTTCCATCCGATCAGAAACAGTGGAACATTCAGTCCAATATTGGTTACCCAAAGCGGGATTCCACCGTCAATGACTCCTTTTGTCCAGGCCTTTACGATAATCGCTACACCGGAAAAACCGCCGGTAACCATTCCTGATGCATCAAATACAGAATTGATTGCCAATGCCATCAGTCCGGTTCCCACAATAATCATTAAGTATTCAAGTAATTTTGATTTCTTTCCATTTGCCAACTTCATCTTTCGCCTCCTGTTTCTATCTCTTATTCACTTCGAGCACAGCGTTTGCATTGTATCTTTTTCAGCCAGCATTTATCCACAATTCAATTCAAGCCGATATTCTCAGGCCATTTTATACTCAAATGCATCTATGATGCCACTTTATCACTGCGCCGTATTTATTTCCCCGTAAACTACAAGAACGGCAGCAATCCACGAAGGACTGCTCCCGCTCTTATTCTTACCTTATTTTCCAGGCTTATTGATAAAATTTACAAAATGATAACTCTCCATTATCTGGAAGTATTTAATGATCCTTGGATATAAAGGCTCTGCCTTCTCCCCAAATTCACCTTTTACCAGTGCTGCAATATCTTCCACTGTCTTCCTGCCATCTATGAGAGGCCAGATAAATGTACCATTGTCATCCAGATGTATCTTCGTATATCTGGGTTTTCCAAACAGTTTCTGGGCAATCGTATTAAATACACCCTTATTTTCTATTTCTAGCACCATTCTCCCCCTGATGTCCGTATGCCAGCGAAGCTGTGCACTGCGCTCAGGAATGAGATCCAGATAATTGATCTGTATTTCTTTTTTCTTTTTACTCATTTAGATATTATCATCCCCGCCTGATCAGGCTTTCTTCTTATTCCAGATACTGAATTTCAGAAGGCTTAAGATCATAAGTAACATCAGGATCACACCGCCTGCATTACCAAGGTTAATGCTTCCGGAGAGATCAAATACACTGCTTACGTTTACTACTGCAAGGATAGCAAGAAGGATACCTACAAGACCTTCACCTGCGATCATACCTGCACAGTAAAGTGTACCGTCTGTTGCCTGTTCTTCTTTTTTCTTATCATCAACATTCTTTCTTCTGTCAACGAACATACGAACAACACCACCGATCATGATAGTAGCGTTGAGGTAGATTGGAAGGTAAAGACCGATAGCAAATGGCATAACCGGAATTCTTAAGATTTCCAGACCAATTGCAAGGAATACACCGATGAATACCAGTGTCCATGGAAGCTTGCCGCCCATGATACCTTCTACGATCATCTTCATCAGAGTTGCCTGAGGAGCAGGTACTTCTGCACTTCCATATCCCCATGCAGTGTTCAGAAGATAAAGAACACCACCGATAGCAAGACCGGAAGCAAGAACACCGATAAGCTCACCGATCTGCTGTTTCTTAGGAGTTGCACCAAGGAGATAACCTGTCTTTAAGTCCTGTGAAGTATCACCTGCGATTGCTGCTACGATACAGATTACGGAACCGATAGCAATTGCAGCTTTCATTCCGTCGATACCGGTTTTGCCGGATGCTTTGATAACCATTGTTGCGATCAGAAGAGTAGCGATAGCCATACCTGATACAGGGTTATTGGAGCTTCCTACAAGACCAACCATACGGGAAGATACAGTTGCAAAGAAGAAGCCGAAGACTACGATGATCAGCGCACCGATCGGATTAACCGGGATAGCCGGAACAAGCCAGATGATTGCAACCATTGCCACAATACCGATCAGGATAATGTTCATCGGAAGATCCTGTGCAGTTCTTTCTGTACTTGTATTCTTACCGCCCTTCATGCTCTTCATGGAATCGCGGAAGGTTGTAATGATCAGAGGCAGGGATTTGATCAGGGAAATAATACCACCTGTTGCGATAGCTCCTGCTCCGATATATTTTACATAAGTACTCCAGATTTTAGCTGCTCCGCCTGCTGCATAAAGAGCAGAAATTGTTTCTGTTCCGGGATACATAACTGTATCAGCTCCGAACAGACAGATTACCGGAATCAGCACCATCCAGCCAATAAGAGAACCAACAAACATAAATGATGCGATTCTTGGTCCTACGATATATCCAACACCGAGAAGTGCAGGATAGCATTCCATACCAATTTCACCTTTGAATCCTTTGAATGCTGCTGCAACGTCTGCAGGGATTACCTTTAAACCGTCAACTACAAATTTAAAGATCGCTGCGATTCCCATACCTGAGAATACTGTTGCAGCGTTTGCACCACCCTCTTCACCTGCAAGAAGAACATCTGCGCAGGCAGTTCCTTCAGGATAAAGAAGTGTTGCATGCTCTTTTACGATCAGTGCGTTACGAAGTGGTACCATAAAAAGTACACCAAGAACACCACCGCAAAGTGCGATTAATGTAATTTCCACGATACCCGGCATTTCACAAAGTCCTTCTTCTGCCCAAAGGAACAGAGCAGGCATTGTGAAAATTGCACCGGCTGCCAGTGATTCACCGGCTGAACCGATTGTCTGGACCATGTTGCTCTCCAGAATGGAGTTCTTTTTCATGATCTTGCGAATTACGCCCATGGAAATAACTGCTGCCGGAATGGAAGCAGATACAGTCATACCAACACGCAGACCAAGATAAGCATTGGCTGCACCGAAGATGACTGCAAGGATAACACCCATGATGATGGATGTCACCGTAAATTCTGGTGTGATCTTGTCAGCCGGAATATACGGTTTGAACTCTTTGTTTTCGTTCATGATTTCCTCTCCCTTTTGTATTAATTTATAAACATAAAACATTATAGCGAAATTTGTACAAAAAGGCAAGGTGAAAAAACTGGTTTTTATGCACTTTATCATATTGACGTGCTATTCTTATAATCTCTTAACATATCAACACGCTCAAACGGCATATTTTCGCCCTGTTTTATCAGTCTATTCATCCGAATCCAACTGTTTAATCAGGTATTTCCCAACAATTCTGGAAAAATTCGAAATATTCCGGATATATGCGAAATCTTTGCCAAATATTTTTTTTTCTGTGGAAAGATCCTTTTCTTCCCCCGCAAACACTCCCAGAACACTTACTCCAAGGTTTCGCAGGTGCCGCACTTCTGTTGCAGTATCATTAACTGCATATTTTCCCATATAAGGTTCCGGATTCTTTGCGTGAGGTCTGTTTACGATGACATCGTATGGTTTTCCATCACTTAATACAATGAGGATTTTTTTCTCCTCAGGTCTCTGAAGCAGACCGTATCCTGCGGTTTTAATAGCAAGTCCGTCCCTGTTATTGGAAGAAGTTACATAATTAAAAATATTTTCATTGGCTGACTGTGGATCATCGTACTCGCGGAATCTGTGAAGGATCGTATAGTCCCAGAATGTGCAGAAGCTCATGACACGGTGAGGCAGGTTTACATTGCTTAATGCTTCACTGATGATGTAGGCCTGTAATGCCACATCTCCCTGCCTGGACATCTGGGAACCGCTGGCATCAATCAGCACATCTACTACAAAATCAGATGCATCAGATTTCAATTCTCTTTTAAACAGATTTGCTTCACTGCTTCTGCCCACACGCCAGAGTCTGGACGGAATGATCGTTCCTCTGTCTGACAGTACTTCCTGCGTCTCGCTTTTCAGCACCAGCGTCTTTCGCAAAAGATCTGTGAGGGATGCGATGTTCTGCTTTACGATCCTGTGTTTGTCATGGTAGAGCCAGATATTCTTATTCTTTAATCGCACTGCATATTCGTACTGATAGTTTCGTTTGACCGGATTCTTAAGAATTCCTTCTGTAAAATAAAGGCTGCAGTCTCTGTGAAGTTCCCTGCACATCAGATAATTCATTCGCTTCTCTTCTGCAGGAGTGAGATAAGTTTTTCCGAAATTCAACTCTACATATGTGTATGCTTTCTCAAGTTCCTCCTCTGTGAGAATTGTAATTTTGTGTTTGGTCTGGCGCTGTTTTTCCATTTCTTCAGTGACAGCAGTATCTTCCATATCCGTAATCTTATTTGTCATCTGTTCGATGTAACTCTCCAGAGCTTCCTCATAAAGTTCTTCTGTGAGAAAATCTTCCCAGTCGTATTCTGTCAGTTCTTCCATGGTGACTGCCATAACCTGTTCCAGTGTTCCATGATCTTTCTCAAAATTCGGATCAATGATAGTGTTGTAAAGACCGTCAATAATACGGATCAATTCTATAGTGTCTGCAGCTGTTCTGGCTTTGTAAACCATGTCGCGGATTTTCCGAAGACGCTCTTCTACATAATGGTTTCCATTCTGCAAACGGTCACGCAGGATGGCAATCTTCAGGCGACCGAGAATATCTCCGTATGCGGGCATCTGTTCAAACTCCTGATCCAGGATATCCTCGAATGCTTCCTTCTGCATCTCCCGGACTCCCGGACGCTCCTGACAGATTTTGTCCCCGATTGCTTCTTCTACACATAGCTGTGCTACTGCAGTCAGTTCTCCTTCTCCTGCCTGGCAGAAGACTTTTTTTACCAGATATAAACCAAGCAGATTCCTGTCATAATATTTCGCCAGAGCGCCCTGCTTGATGCCGTCATACAGAGCAATTGCTTTTGAGCGCAGATACAGGGAAACATCTACTTTCATATTTAATGTGTAATCCCCGCTGATAGTCCAGAGGAGATTGCGGATCCTGTTTTCCAGTTCCAGACGGTAATCGTCGATTTCTACGATTTTCTCATCTTTCATATACATCATCCCTTGTCCAGTCTGCCGGAATTCTGGTTTTCACAATATCCTCTACGATTTCTTTCTCGAAAATATCGAAAGTCTTGTTCACCACTCCCATAGTAACTGCTTTTCTCGGAGAAAGTCCGGTTTCTACAATCTTCATGGCTGCAAGGAGACCTCGCAGATCCAGAGGTTTGGTGGAAATTTCACTGTTTGTGGCTTTGAGCTGAAGATCCAGGAAAACTCCTATGAACTGTGTTCTGGCGTTTTCTTTTATATTCGGGAACATCCGGCGGAAAATAAATTCCAGGGATTCTTCAGTCTGAGCCGGCATGTCAATGACCAGAAATCTGGATACCAGCGCTTCATTGAGTTCTTTGGTTCCTGCATAACCGTAATTCATGGTTCCAATAAAACGGGCAGCCGGATGAAGATCAATTTTGTCATAGCCCGGGACATCGATGGAACGACGATAATCCAGAGTTGCATGGAGAACGGAAACTGCATCGTTCTTTGCCATATTAATCTCGTCGAGGATTCCGAAACCACCGTATTCTGCACACTGATAGATAGTTCCTTTGCGAAGCTTAACTTCATTGTCCACGAAAGTGTCTGTGCCTATCAGATCTCCGCTGTTTGTATTTACATGAAAGGAAACATTGTACGCGGGGCGGTTGAAAATATATGCCAGGTTCTCTGCAAGGATATTTTTTCCTGTTGCCTTCGGACCGGTGAGTAACAGGTTCTCCCCTTTGAGCAGTCCGGCAATGGCCATTTCCAGAATATCTTTTCCATAAAATGGAATGGATGGTTTCACAATCCTGCCTGCTGTTTCCGGTGCCACTTCATACCGGCTGCGGAATT
>ERZ791809.646-NODE-646-length-22996-cov-4.647138_pt1 | contig 22996 bp, 19 predicted proteins | sample MGYA00509946_ERZ791809 | MGnify/ENA primary metagenome ERZ791809 (study PRJEB30046, sample SAMN00791993) | human gut metagenome | study: EMG produced TPA metagenomics assembly of the A metagenome-wide association study of gut microbiota in type 2...
TCAGCCCGCGTGCGTCGATTAACTCTGTGCCATCCGAGGAGGTCGTCTTTCCGTCCGCCATATCCGACAGATAGCGGCTGACGGTTCCCGCCATATTCTGGACGTCGCGGATCGTCTTCGCGTCGCTCCGGTTTGCTCTCACCCAGACAACCCGGTCATTTTCATCCGTTACAAGTCCCATGCCATCGTAAGCTGCCTGCACCGCGCTGGAAAATTCCGCATACGAGCCTTTCAGGCGTCCCTCGCTGTAGGCACTGTAAATCCGCTGTGCAGCCGCGCCATTGTTCTGAAGCACAATCACATCATTTTCTTCTGCTGCCACCTGCTTCGGAACATGCACCTTCGTGCTCCGTGCCGTCTTGCCTGCATCCAGCTTGACGCAGTAGAGACGCCCCTTTGCACTGTCATTTAACGTAGCGATTCCATCCAGTGGATCTTTCGACACTTCCTCATTACAGACCAGCGTGTCCTCGTCCATCGGCTGATAGCCGCTTCCTATCTGGCGCATCCGTGACAGATGAACCCGGCTGTCCTGAATCCGCACATCCACCAGGCTGACACCCGGCTTCTCATAGCGGGTCTCCATCTCCATATTGCTGCCGACGATCTCGACCGCATACAGCGGAAGCCCCGTCACGCGTCCGTCCATCGTAAGCTGCTCGTTCGGATGAGCAAGCCCGTAGACTAAGTCGGTTCCGACAAATCCGATCAGCCGGATCACGGTCTGATCCGGGAAGGAAATCTCATCCTTCTTGCCTGTCTCCAGATTCATGACATGCAGCTTGGTCGAACGGTAAATATCCGCCCCATCCTGCCACGCAATCCGAGAGGCATCCGTGCTGACTGCAAAATTTTCCTCCGTCAGGCCATCTGCCACCACCATGTACTCTTTTCCCGTCAGATCGACACTGTAAACCGCATGGTTCATCAGCACATACAGCGTCTGCCCGCCGCTTAAGTAGCACAGCTGGTTGATATCCTGGCGCAGGTTGCCGTAATCGGTCGATGCCGGCAGATACAGCCGCTCTGTCAGGGCATTTCCCGCAGTCTCATAGCGGTATAGCGCGATTCCCGTCGTTCCCTCGTGGTTACCGCGGCTCATATAGCCGTACACGGCAAAATCAATCTGGCCTGCCTCGCTCACATCCAGAATCTTGATTCCGTAGGTATCATAATTGACCCTCGTATCATTCTCGCTCTTGCGGAACGCAAATACCTTTGTGCTCTCTTTTTTTCCTGTATCATAAATCCAGAGCGCCCGGTTTGCCACAAAGGCACGGTATTTCCCCGCTTCATCCTGCATCGACTGCAGATCCTCCGCATCCGAAACCCCCAGCTGAATCCGGTCGCCAGAATAGGCGCTGCTCTCTCCCGTAAAAATCTGGTCCGCGCGGCGGTCATAATTCATCATGTAGATGCGCTGTGCGCCCAGCTTCATCGTGAAGCTCTCGATCACATCGTAATAAGCAGCCGCCTTGCCATCCTTCATCTCACTTACAACATACTTTAAATCGATCGTCCCAATGATGCCCTGCAGCTCCCGCAGATGAATTTCCGGTTCGCTGACCCGCTCCATCGAAAGCCCTTTCCAGGTCAGCTGGCTGAAATCGCTTTTTAACGTCACATGTCCCAACGAACTGTTATCCGCATTCGGATCCGTCTCCAGATAGGTCGTCAGCTCCCTCGCTGAATCATAATCAAACGTCTTTTCAGAAAAGGACACCGCCAGATCGACCATCTCCTGCACACGGCTCTCCTGCTGCCACATCACGCGCGTGTAAAAATAGATCGCCGGGTGCTTTTCCGTCGCGATCGCAATCGTTAAGCGGTATTCGCTTTCCTCCGTCAGAAGGTTCTGGATCGGAAGCTCCGCAGAAACCTCTTCCCCTGACTGTTCCCAGTGGTCAAGCGTTGTCCGTTCTACCAGACGTTCGCCGTCCAGACTGCGGATCTCATACTGCATCCCCGTAATCTGGGAGTCCAGCTTGTCGATCGTCACCGACAGTTTCCGGTCTGCCGGAAGCAGCGTCAGATCCCCGCGTCCAGCCGCTTTCTGGCTGTCCTCCACGAAACCGTCCAGCTCGTTCATCCGCCGCCCCAGAATATTCACATAAGCGACTGGAAGGTTCGCGTCCTCAATCGAAGTATAGACCGCCCCATCCTCCCGCAACTGCATCCAGGACCAGGTAAAATAACCGGCTGCTGCCAGCACAAATAAGATCAGTAAAATCAGTATCTTTTTCAGGTTTTTCTTCATATATCAAATCAATTCCTTTTATCTCTCCACCATACCAGTTCCGTATCTTCACAGGTACAGGAAAATCTACCCGCCGAACTGTTTCCGTTTTGTCATGCACGCCAAAAACTGCCGCAGGCACCCATCTGTCCCGGCGGCAGCCTTTGTTTCAGTATAACACAAGCAGGCTTCAAATTCCAGAATTTCTATGATTTGTAAGAACTCCAATTGTGTTACTGTTCACGCATACGTGCCCAGTAACCCGATTGTTCTTTTTCCAAATCGGTAAAATTCGTTGTCACACCTGGATGTTACCGCATTTTAATTCAGAAAATTCACACCTGAAAATTGCCATTTCAGCACTTCCGACACCGTCTTCGCTCCTGCAGCTCATTCATTAATAAAACCTGAAGAAAATCCTGAAGCGGCGCTCCCCACGGATTCCCCGGTCTCCCCGGACGCGGTCCCGGCGGCGGGGGCGGCGGTCCCCACGGATTTCCCGGTCCTCCCGGACGCGGTCCCGGCGGCGGAGGCGGCGGTCCCCACGGATTTCCCGGTCCTCCCGGGCGCGGTCCCGGCGGCGGACTCCATGGACGGCGCTCCTGCGCGGTCAGATTCGGCTCATCCGCCTCCCACACCATATATCCAGCGTTTCCGCCCTTCTGTTCGCCCCGAAGTGGTCCATACCATACATCATTTCCAGGAAGATGCGGCTGTATGCTGGTTCCCGCCAGATTCTCTTCTCTTTCTCCACCAGGAGAATCTATTTTCAGGGAATTTTCCACCATCGCCGTTCCTTCTTCTGCGGATACAGTGCCCACGTCCGCCGCCTTCATATAGGTCGTCAGTGTATCCGTCCTCTCCGTTCCAGCCGGATAAACCTTCTGCCATTTTTCCAGTGCCCGTTTTGTCAGTTTTTCCAGAAAGATCCGATCCGGATATTCATCATAGATGGGACTCCCCTCATACTCCAGCTCATCACAGACCGCTTCCACGCAAAGCTGCATCTGCTTACATGCAGCCGGATAAAGACTCTTAAAATATGCAAAATCCTGCATCGGACTGCCATTCCCCCTTAATTCAAGGCTTACATGGTATCCTATGCAGGATTTATGCGTATCATGTTATTCTCACGTACCGTTTTTCACGTTATCCTCTGCACAGCCGAATCAGCTGCTCCATTTCACAGTATCGTTCTCATGATGTTTTATTTTTTTAAACAATTCCGTTTCTTTAAACTGTTTTTCAAATTATCAAAACAGTTTTTCCGGGTACACGCCCTCACGGATCAGCGCCCGGATCGACTCCGTCACACTCTCCTTATCCTCACGGTAGGTCACGCCAAACCAGCGGTCATGCGTCTCCAGAAGCTTCACCCTTGCGCGTCCGTCGTGGATCATCTGATCGATGATCGTCGGAAGCAGGTACTCCGACTTCACGTCGCCCTCTTTCAGCCCCGCAAGAAACTCTGGAAATCCTTTTTCCAGCTCCTCCACAAAGCCCGGTGTGAGTCCCCACATATTCATCGATACATGCTGGTTCTCCTGAACCGAAACCGGACTCCCCTCTTTATCCGTCGCCGTCATGCCGTCCGCTGTCTTCTGGATATTGTAGGTTTCGGTTACGCGTTTTAAAATCTCTCCCTCACCCACCTCACAGACGCCGCGTGTCACGCCGCCGTTCTCGCTGAGCGTATTTGCCAGAATAAAGCCACCCATACAGATATCATACACCGGTGCGTTCACGTCCATCTGTTCCACCATGTATGTATGAATCTTTCGGAACACTTCTTTTCCATAATAATCATCCGCATTGATCACCAGAAATGGCTCTTCGACCAGTCCGCGGATGCTCAAAATCGCCTGTCCGGTTCCCCACGGTTTTTTCCGGTCTGCCGGGACACTGAATCCCTCCGGTACATCCGAAAGCTCCTGAAATGCGTATGTCACCGGCGCAATCTTCTCAATCCGGTTCCCGATCACTTCTTTGAAGTCCTCCTCCAAATCATGGCGGATCACAAAGATAATCCGGTCAAATCCCGCTTCCAGCGCATCATGGATGGAGTAATCCATAATGATCTCCCCATTCGGACCCACCGGCTCCAGCTGTTTGATCCCTCCGCCAAAACGGCTTCCGATTCCGGCTGCCATAATGACAAGTGCTGTTTTTTTCATCTTCCCTCTCCTCGTCCGTATATTTGCTGCCATCTGAACATTATGTAAACAACAACATTTTTACTGCAATCGTATATCCAGTATAGCACAGAACCCCTGTGGTTGCAATCATCCACAGGGGTTCCCATTTTCTTCAATCATTTCTGTTTTACGGTTCGCACACATGACCGGCAACATTTTTGTTGCCATTTCCACAACAAGCTATCATGGAGCGCTTAATGGAACAGCGCCGTCACATTCGCCACTTCCTCCGCTGCCGCCGCACGCGTCAGGGACGATAAATCATAGAAACAGTAACCGCTCACCTGTCCGGTTGCCCGTCCAGCCTGCACCTCGCGCTTCATGATATCATGATACCGCTGCCACTCCGGCACCTCGTTGCCGTCCACTGCATCTGTTCCGGTCTTATAGAGCGCCAGACCGACATACAGCTTCACATTGCCCTTCTTTTTCAGCGTCACCCACTCATTCAGGCAGTTTGCAAACGCATAGCCCGCTGCCTGGCCGTTCTGCTTCGCCTCAAATCCCCAGTAAATCTGCGGCATCAGGTAATCCACATAGCCGCTCTGGGTCATCCACGCATCCACATCTGTAAACTGGCGGGTATCTTTTCGGAGGTTCTGTAAATATCCCTCCGGGCTGATACCGAACAATGCCTGCGGACGGATCGACTTGACCGCACTGTAAACGCCCCTTACCAGCTCATTGACATTATTCCGTCTCCACGCCGCCACACTCAGCGATGTGCCGCCCGCCTGGTACTCCGGATAATCAAACCATGTTTCCGCCTTGCTGTCATCGAGATTCGGATAGAAATAATCATCAAAATGGATGCCGTCCACCTCATAATTCGTCACGATCTCTTTCACACCGTTAATAATCAGCTGGCGCACCTGCGGAATCGCCGGATTGTAATAATACTCACCATTCTGGCACAATACCCACCGGTCATTCGAACTGTCCCCGTCCTTCGCCCACGCGATCGCCGGATTTGACGCACACAGATCCGAATAACGGTTCAGATACCCCGTGATCCGGTACGGATTGATCCACGCATGAAGCTGCAAGCCCCGCTGATGCGCCGCCTGCACCGCATATGCCAGCGGATCATACCCCGGATTCTTTCCCTGTTTTCCAGAGGCAAATTTCGACCACGGGAAATACTGTGACGGATACATCGCATCTCCATCCGGGCGAACCTGTAGGAAAACCGCATTTAACCCCTTCTGTACACAGAGGTCCAGTGTCTGATCCATCGCTTTCTTATATCCAGCCTCATCCTTCGCCCATCCATTCCAGTCCAGATACGAAACCCAGACACCTCTCATCTCTCCACTTCCAGGACTGCCGCCCGATACCGGACCCGCATACGCCTTCGAAACCGGCAGGAACAACATCCCCACCGCCAAAAGAAATGCTGCCACCCAGCCGATCGCCCTCTGTACCTGCTTTGCCATGCAAAATTCCTCCCCTCATTTCCTCCTATTCTACCAAATATTTCCAATAAATACTTTACTTTTTTCTGTCTCTTTTATTTTTCCAATACACAGGGACGAGCCCGCGAGGTCCGAACCGCCTTTCATATATCTTTGTACGCATCTTGAACACAGGTGTCCGAACAGGGCGGACGCAGTCCGTCATGGGCGAACATCTGTAGTGAAAGCAAGCGAACAAAGGTATATCGAAAGGGCGGTTCGAACCTCGTGGGCTCGTCCCGTCATTTTCACAACTATGTGCAAAAAGCCTCCCCTGACAGCCCTAAAGCCGCCAGAAGAGGCATTTTCATCATCACGAACAAAGCTCCCGCTTCTCCTTATAATGATGCTTCTCCTCCAGCATCATATCCTTCACCTTCATCAGGCGGATCTGCGTGCTTCTCTCATTTTCATCCAGCTTCATCGTGATATATTTGATATTTTTGCGCGCCTCCGGAATAATTACGTGTTCCAGCGCATTGACTCTACGGCGCGTTTTCTCGATCTCGGCTGCCATGAGCTGGCAGGCTTTCTCTGTCTCAGACAGCCGCAGCATATCCGGCAGAATGTCCGCCAGCGACTTGACTGCCCCGTCCAGATCGCTCGAAGTAAACGCAAATCCATACGAGTAAATATCGTTCTCATCCGCCGTCCGGGTCTTATAATGGAACACCGGAATATCGACGCTCATTACGTTTTTCTTGTCTGCTTCCAGATAAACCGCCTGTTTCGGCGCGGCAAGCGCGGTATTTAACGCCTGCTCGGACATCCCGGCTTTAGCGATGACGAAATTCACATTCGCACTCCGGATGCCCGACTCCACTTTCTGGCGCAGCGCCATATTTTCCCGGACCAGATCCAGGAACTGGCGCATCAGCTCATCCCGCTTATCCTTCAGCAGTTTATGTCCCCGCGTGGCTGTCGCCAGCTTCTTTTTCAGCCTCGTAAGCTCCATTCGGGTCGGGTTGACCTGTGTCGATGCCATGCGTACCACCTCTCTCCTGCAATCACTTTGTCACGACAGATCCGCCAGCTCCCGCAGCCGCGTTATGACACGCCACTTTCGTTTTCAAGCGCATCCGCCATGCACAGGCATTTTTACTCTTTCCCATAATACAGATCCAGATACTTCTCATCGATACGTTTCAGCTCGCTTCTCGGCAGGATGGAAAGCAGTTTCCAGCCAATCCGCAGCGTCTCCTCGATATCGCGGTCCATATTGTAGCCCTGTGAAACATATTCTTTTTCAAAGGCGTCCGCAAATTTTGCATAGATTAAGTCAACATCGGACAATGCCGCCTCGCCCAGGATCACCATGAGTTCCTTCGCTTCCTTGCCGCGCGCATACGCCGCAAAAAGCTGGTTTAAGGTGTTCGAATGGTCGGCACGCGTCTTGCCCTCGCCGATTCCCTTATCTTTCAGACGGGACAGCGACGGAAGTACGTCAATCGGCGGTGTGATGCCCTTGCGGTACAGATCACGGCTTAAGATAATCTGTCCCTCGGTGATATATCCGGTTAAGTCCGGGATCGGGTGCGTCTTGTCATCCTCCGGCATGGTTAAGATCGGAATCATCGTGATCGAACCATTCTTGCCTCTCTGGCGTCCGGCTCTCTCATACAGGGATGCAAGATCCGTGTACATATATCCCGGATAACCACGGCGTCCCGGAACTTCCTTGCGGGCAGCCGAAATTTCTCGCAGTGCATCCGCGTAGTTCGTGATATCCGTCAGGATAACGAGAACGTGCATATTTTTCTCAAATGCCAGATACTCGGCAGCCGTCAGCGCCATACGCGGGGTCGCGATACGCTCAACCGCTGGATCGTTTGCCAGGTTGATAAACAGGACGGTACGGTCGATCGCGCCCGTCTCCTTAAAGCTCTCGGTAAAGAAATGCGCCTCCTCAAAGGTGATACCCATCGCCGCAAAGACAACCGCAAACGGCTCGTCCGTGCCGCGCACCTTCGCCTGTCTCGCAATCTGGGCTGCCAGATTCGCATGCGGCAGACCAGACGCCGAGAAAATCGGCAGTTTCTGACCGCGGACCAGTGTATTCAGACCATCGATCGCAGAAACACCCGTCTGGATAAACTCCTGCGGATAGCTTCTCGCCGCCGGGTTCATCGGCAGACCATTGATATCGCGGCGTTCCTCCGGCAGGATCTCCGGACCGCCGTCAATCGGATTGCCCAGACCATCAAAGACGCGTCCCAGCATATCCTCCGATACGCCAAGTTCCATCGTTCTGCCTAAAAAACGCACCTTACTATTTGAAAGGTTGATACCCGTGGAACTCTCAAAAAGCTGTACCAGCGCATTGCCGCCGTCGATCTCCAGCACCTTGCAGCGCCTCTTTTCACCGCTCGCCAGCTCAATCTCGCCTAACTCGTCATAGGTAACATTTTCCACGCCCTGCACCAGCATCAGAGGACCTGCAACCTCCTGTATGGTTCTATATTCTTTCGGCATTTAGAATGCCCCCTTTCCAGCCGCATCGGCAACCTCTTTCGCAAGTTCTTCGAGGACTGCCTGATACTCTTTCTCCACGTCTTCTGCCTTCGTATATTTAAAACGTCCGATCTGTTCGCGCACCGGCATCTTGATGAGGTTCTGGATGGACGCGCCGCCTTCCAGTGCCTTCTTCGACTGCTCATAGAACGCCAGCACCAGCTTCATCATGCGGAACTGTTTCTGCAGCGGTGTATACGTGTCAATCTCATGGAAGGAGTTCTGATGCAGGAAATCCTCACGGATCGAGCGCGCCGCTTCCATTTTCAAGCGGTCGATCGGGGACAGTGCATCCATGCCGACCATCTTTACGATCTCTTCCAGCTCTGCCTCCTCCTGCAGAAGGCTCATAAGACCCTGGCGGCAGCTCATCCACTCATCCGATACATTCTCATCAAACCATTTTCCCAGATTGTCCACATACAGGGAATAGCTGGTCAGCCAGTTGATCGCCGGGAAGTGTCGCTTGTACGCCAGCGCCGAATCGAGTCCCCAGAATACCTTGACGATACGCAGCGTCGCCTGAGAAACCGGCTCGGAAATATCGCCGCCTGGCGGAGATACGGCTCCGATCGCAGACAGCGCGCCCTCGCGTCCGTCCCTGCCAAGGCAGATAACATGACCGGCACGCTCATAGAACTGTGCCAGACGGCTTCCTAAGTACGCCGGATAACCTTCCTCGCCCGGCATCTCTTCCAGACGGCCCGACATCTCTCGCAGCGCCTCCGCCCATCGGGAGGTGGAATCCGCCATCAGTGCCACCGAATAACCCATGTCGCGGAAATACTCTGCGATCGTAATACCCGTGTAAATTGATGCCTCGCGGGCTGCTACCGGCATATCCGAAGTATTGGCAATCAGCACAGTCCGCTGCATCAGGGAGTGACCGGTCTTCGGATCCTTTAGCTCCGGGAACTCATTTAAAACATCCGTCATCTCGTTGCCGCGCTCGCCGCAGCCGATGTAAACGACGATGTCCGCCTCTGCCCATTTCGCTAACTGATGCTGGATGACAGTCTTGCCGCTTCCGAACGGTCCCGGCACGGCTGCCACGCCGCCCTTGGCGATCGGGAAAAATGCGTCAACGACACGCTGTCCGGTGATCAGCGGTTTTATCGGCGGCAGCTTCGTCTGGTACGGACGTCCGCGCCGAACCGGCCATTTCTGCATCATTGTAAGCTCTTTTTCGCCGTTTTCCGTCTCAATGACCGCTACAGTTTCCTCCACCGTAAATTCACCGCTCTTGATCTCTTTGACGGTACCTTTTACACCATACGGCACCATAATCTTATGCTCAATGATCAGCGTCTCCTGCACGGTACCGATGATGTCGCCTGCTTCCACGCTGTCGCCCGCTTTCACGGTCGGCACAAACTGCCATTTCTTATCACGCTTTAAGGACGGAACCTCAACGCCGCGCTTTAAGTTGTTGCTGCCCGTCTCCTTCATGATATCGTCCAGCGGTCGCTGGATTCCATCGTAGATACTCGTCAGGAGCCCCGGTCCCAGTTCAACCGAAAGCGGCACATCCATCGACTCTACCGGCTCGCCAGGTCCTAAACCGGAAGTCTCCTCATATACCTGAATCGACGCTTCATCTCCGTGAATCTCTATGATCTCGCCAATCAGACGTTCGTCGCTGACGCGGACGACGTCAAACATATTGGCATCCCGCATCCCGCTGGCGATAACCAGCGGTCCTGCTACCTTCTTTATCGTTCCTTTGCTCATTGGAAGGTTTCACCCACCTTTCTATCATGCATCTCCAAACAGAATATCCGATCCGACTGCCTGTTCCACCGAATGCTTAACCGACTCCACGCCCTTTCCCGTATTCCCGGAAATCCCCGGAATCAGGATCACGGACGGAAGCGGCTGTTCCCGGTAGCGGTCAATAGCTGTTTCAATCCCGGCAGCCGCCGCCTCGGTGATATAGATCACCGCATAGGAACCAGAAGCCAGTTCCAGAAATACTTTCTCCGTCTCTTTTACATCGGACACCGGAAATGTCTCCAGTCCCAGCGCCGCAAATCCGTAGATGCTGTCGTAATCTCCGACTACTGCAACCTTATACATACATCTCCCTTATCCTTTCCCGAATCTGTTCCTCCTCAAGACCGTTCAGACGGGCGGTCAGGATGATACGGACCGTTTTAATCTCATTTTCCTTCGCCAGCACATAGGCAACCAGCGGTCCCGCCGTAAACGGGTTGTATTTCTGCGGCTTGATCGTCTCGATCAACTGATTGTCACACCACCGCTCAAACGCCGACGGCGATTCCTTTAATGCCTGCGCGCCGCCCGCATAGCGGGTTCCTTCCAGATACTCGCAGATCGCGCCGGCGCCGCCAAGAGCCGCCTGTGACAGGCGCTCGATATTCAAGCTATCGCACGGTGCCATCGCGCGCCGCATAAAATCCAGATGTTTTCCTGTCTTCTGGGAGCGCACCGCTATCTTGATATCCGCCACCGCGACCGTCGTCTCGGCATAATCGCGGATGATCGCGTCGGACGCATTCTTTCCGCACTCATAGATAGCTGCGAGCGCCGCCCGGTCAACGATGATATCGCAGAGCTGCCCGTCGCTCGTATGCAGAAATGTCTCGCTGGCTTCCTTCGCCGCCTCCCGCATATGTGCCGGAAGCGCCTGCCAGTCCTTCTCCGCCACGATCTTCGCCATCCGCACGCCGTCCACCTCACAGTCGTCAAAATAGACATTGCCGTGGCTGCCCGGCGCCGCCGCATCCTTGATCGCCGCCTTTAAATTGTGGTAGAGATCCCCGTAGGAAAGCACTGCCAGGATCGCGTCGTCGCCCTTCAAAAGGTCGCGGACCGTCTCCCAGGTTTTCGTCTTCTCCCGGGTCAGGATCGCCTCCGCGCTGAGCGGTGTATCTGCATCCCCCCAGCCGTGTTCGGTCAGGAAACGCAGTGCCCCCTCGTAGCTTTTTACGGACAGCAGCTGTTCAATCTGTGCGGAGGAAAAAAGCCCATTTTCCAGTGCCCGGATCCGGGCGACCGCGTAGGCATATTTTGTATCAGACATATAAGCCCTCCTTACCTTCTCCCGCCGTTATCCAAACAGCATCGCATGTACCTTGTCCGCCAGCTCATCCCGCTGCGACGCAAACAACGCCCCGGCAGAACAATTTTCCTCGACACCGCCATACACCAGAACAAAGCCCCCGTCGATCTCCCTTGGTTCTTTTTTCAGTACCAGGCTTCCGCCCTTTTCCTGCGCCGTCTTCTCTATCTTTGCCGGAAAATCATCCGGCATCCGCTCTAAATCACGTTTTGAAACATAGATTTCTCCTGCCCGATCCGTCACGAACCGGGAAAGAAGCTGCTCCATCCATGCAAAATACGCCTCATCCGGCTTTGCCAGCAGCTCCTTGTGTGCCGCCGCAAGCATTTCCTCGATGATCGCCTGCTTTGCCGCAAGGATCGCCTGGCGCTTCTTTAGCGCCGCCGAAGAACGAAGCCGTTCCTCATAGCTTTTTTCACGCTGCGCCGCCGATTTCGCCTGCTCTTCCTCCAGCTTTTTTACCTTTTCACCGGCTGCCGCAAGGGTCGTCTCCGCTTCACCGGCTGCTTTTTCCTGAATCGCAAGCGATTCCTGCTTTGCATCGTCAAGGATCTGAGCAATAATCTTATCTAATCCATTCATACGCTTCACTCCTTAACTGATTTTGATTCTTTCCGCCGTGCCAGATTACAGTGCATTGATTGCCAGAATCGAAACCAGAAGTGCCAGAATCGCATAGGTCTCAACCATCGCCGGGAACAGCATCGCTTTACCAAACTGTTCCGGTTTCTTCGCTACGATACCGATGGAAGCAACCGACGTTCTTCCCTGATGTCTCGCCGATACCAGACCAACCACGCCGATCGGAAGGCATGCTGCCAGATATAAGAGTCCCTGGGAGATCGACATGCTCATGTCAGCGCCGCCGCCAAGAAGACCAATCTTAGAAAGAGCGATGAAACCAACCAGCAGACCGTAGATACCCTGGGTACCCGGAAGCAGCTGGAGCAGAAGCACCTTCGCGAATTTATCCGGATCCTCGGTTACGACTCCGGCTGCTGCCTGACCTGCCACGCCTACGCCGTAGGCTGAACCCATACCTGCAAGAATAACCGCCACTGCAACTCCCAACAATGCAAATACAATTCCGCTCATATTTAATCCTCCTTGATTTCCACGTATTTTGTTATCTGCTTAAACGGACGGAACGCCTTTCCGCCACCCTCATAGAACTTTCCGAAAAACTCGACGTACTGCAGACGGCAGGTATGCACATACGCGCCGAGCAGGTTGATCGCTAGGTTAAACAGGTGTCCGAAGCAGAATACCAGTATAAATACAATCACGCCAAATACATTATTTCCAACCATACTTCCCATCTGGTTGATAACCGATGCGATAACGCCGGTTGCCAGTCCGAGCGCCAGAAGGCGCGAGTAGGAAAGCACATCCGACACCCATCCGGTAATATTGTACAAATCATATGCGCCAAGCGCCAGCCGCAGGAGCGGATTCTTCTTGTCGCGCGCCGACATCACCAGAATTCCCAGCGCGCCCACGATCGCCATTCCCTTTGCCAGCGAATTAAGCACCGGCGGGAATACGATATTCATCTGCGCGATGGAACCAAACAGTTCCGTCGGAAGCAGCATCAGGATCAGCCCCAGAAGCAGGAGGTACCAGAGTACCACGTCGCAGATAAAATCCACAACCTTGCCATCCTTTAAGAGCATATATCCTTTCAGTCCCAGCCCCAGGAATAAGTGAATCACGCCAAATAACATCGAATAAACCAAAAGCTTCATCGGGTCATTTAGCGGGACAAACCAGAGCGCCGGTATCGTCACCGTATGTCCAAAATATGTCCGGCTCACGATGTCCACCGCATCTCCGAAATAACCGCCGAACATGACGCCCCAGAACAGGGTCGAAAGTCCGCAGTACATAAAGAGCCGCAGTGATTTCCGCAGGTTTTCTTCCATCCTTGGGAATTTCTTAAGTGCCAGGAAGCACATCAAAAATACAATAAATCCGTATGCCGCATCTGAAAGCATCAGACCAAACAAAAATACATAGCACGCTGCCATGATGCCGGTCGGGTCCATCTCCCCCTTCGCCGGTAAGCCAAAGGACGCGGTCACGCCCTCCGCCGACGCCGCGAAGGTTCCGTTGGAGAGAAGCACCGGTGCTTCCTCATCCTCCGGCACATCCGAACTTTCCACTGCAAGTTCAAACCGGCTATTCAGCTTCTCCTCCAGTCCTTTCGCATCGCGCTTCGGGATAAATCCCGTGATCATACACGTTTTTTCCGACTGTAAGATCTCGCCGAGCGCCTCATACTTCTGTGCCCTCAGGCGGTAATAGTCGGATAACAATTTCAAATCTTCCCTCGCCGGAGCGCACTGTTTCAGTTCTTCTTCCGTCGCTGCCGCGCGTCCCTCATGCTCTGCCGCCTGCGCTTTGAGTTTCTTAGCGTAAGCTGCCGGAACTTCCTCCACCGGACGCGCCGGACGGGCAAATCCAATCGACCGGAGTGCTGTCTCCAGCTTCTCCTCGTCCTCTTTCAGGCAAATTACCGCAATGCAGGTCTGGTCGGCGTCGCTTCCGACAACCTCCAGCTCCCATTTTTCAAGCTGCGGCTCCTGTTTTGCCACCGAAGCGTAAATTTCTTCCTGCGTATAAGCGCCTCCGCCGACCGCGCCGACTAAGATAGCACACCGTTTCGTCTCCTGATACGCAAGTGAAATCTCCAGCTTCTGCCACGGTTTCAGGCTTTCCGCCTCCGCCAGCAGTCTAAGCGCCGCAGTCTTTTCCTCCGCGATCTGCTTTTGCAGGTTCAAAATGCGTTCCGCCTGACCTAAAAGTGCCTCTGCGTTCGCCTCCGTCTCCCGGTACGCGCCTGCCTTTGCAAGCGGCTTTCCGGCAAGCCCCGCAAGCATCGATGTTTCCTCCGGAACCACCGCGGCAAGCACTTCCAATGCGCGGTCCGCCGTCGCCGCATTCCGCTCAAACTTCTGCCGATCCTCCAGCGTGTCCGTCCGCTTAAATACCTCGTCCGGCTCCGCCTCCGCAGAGAGCTCCAGCACTCCGGCAGCCTGCAGAAACTCCATCAGGGACTTACGGTCCTTCTTCAGGGCACAGATACATAGCTTTTGCATCTGCAATACTGCCATATCTACATCCCTCCATTCACTAGACCAGTTCCGCTATGAGCCGGTCAACCACCTCCGGTTTCCGTCTGTCCGCCGTCTCTCTGAGCGTCTGACACTCCGCCTCGGCTTCTGCCAGTGCCTGTTTTACGTACTCCTCCCCTCTAAGAGTCAGTTCTTCTTCCTGCTTCACAGCTGCTTCTTTCCCCCTTTTCTGTGCATCTGCGAGCATTCGATCCGCTTCTGCCTCCGCCTCCGCCTTAACGCGGCGTGCATCCTCCGAAGCCTGCGCGACCAGTTCCGATGCCTTCGCCTCTGCGTCCTCGACCGCCTGGATCGTCTCCTTGATCATTGAACCACCACCTTTTCCCCTAATTTTTTTCAACAATAATGCAATATCCTTATTATGTTTCACATCCTCCCATTCCATACAATTCGCTGATTCGAAGCATCAAAAGCACATGGAAAATAAATAAGTTTTCTCGCATTTGTATACTATTATAACTTTTTCAATCAGTTTTGTCTATTAAATGTTTTAATTTTGAAAAGATTATACATACATCTTAATTTATGAAAAAAAATTTCGGTTCTCATGAAAAACAGTGTTTGTTTCCACAAAAAAAGCTGCCAGACAATTGTTGCTCTTCCACAAACCACTGTCTGGCAGTCCCCTATTATATATTTATTTTTATGCGAGCCATCCGATCGAATTAAGGAAATAGACCCACAAAAAGATCGTCACAACCGAGGCGACCGTGCTCAGCACGACAAACTGTCCCGCCAGCTCGCCGTCGCCGCCCATGTTCTGCGCCATCGCATAGGACGCCGTCGCAACCGGAGTCGCGTACATTTCAAAGTAAACAAAACGTTCCACACCGGAAAAGCCGAGCAGCGTCGCAACCGCCAGAATCACTGCCGGCAGGATCACCATCTTGACGGTCATCGACGGAACCACATATTTCAGATTGCCGCCGATCGCATTGAAATGCAGCGTTCCGCCCAGTACGAACAGTGCCAGCGGCGTTGTCAGATTGGCAAACTGCTTGATCGGTCCTTCCACGGAAACCGGAAGTTTAATCCCCAACATATGGAAAATAAAGCCCATGAGCGCGCCGCGGATCATCGGATTTTTCAGGATATTCTTAATCAAAACGAAAACCGGGACCTTGCCGCCCCGGAATAATTCCAGAATCACGACCGCCGTTATGTTGTAGACCGGAATCACGATCGCCACCATCATCGTCGCCAGCAGTGTTCCCTCCTCACCGAACACGCTGGTTGCCAGCGGAATGCCGAACAGGACGAAATTGCTGCGGTAAATCGCCTGGATGATAACGCCGCGCCGCTCATTTTCCTTTACCAGACGCGGAACCACAGCAAGCAGAACCGCCTGCAAAAGCAGCACGCTGATAATGGCGACTGCCACCAGACGCAGATTTAATGTCATTCCCTCCGGAATGGAATACAGGTTGTTAAACATCAGAATCGGAAAGAATGCCTGAAAGATCACTTTATTCAGGCGCTTCATAAAATCCTCATCCGCCAGCCCCGACATCCTGACTCCATATCCAAATGCGATATAGAGCAGAAACGGAAGGACTGTATTAAGTGCAAATAAAAAATTTTCCATATAATTCCTGCCACTTTCTTCTTAATTGCTTTGTTCTGGACGCGGTTTCTATCCAGTCAGGCCGCACCCCTTTAATCACCAGATTTATTATATACCCCATCCAAGAAATCGACAAGAAAAATTCAAGCGCGCCGTCCTCATAAACAGTTCCGAAAAAGTTTCGAATTATGTAATACTCGTTTAGATTTATTTTAGATATTGGTCAAAATATGGACACAATTATCCAGTATTATAATGGCATAACATCAATGAGGCAGATGACACTACAAGATGCGCGCAATCGTTATCTGGCTCGACTAACAACAATTTCCTTTATATAGATATTTCTTCGCAGTCTTTTATCCCCCTTCGGCTGTGAAGAACCCCACCTTGGGTACAAAAAAGAGACGGTTTAACGCCGTCTCTTTTTATATACTCTGCAAGCTACCAGGAAAGCACCTCATGGCCATCCTCAGTTACCAGCACCTGGATCTCCCACTGGGCGGATGCTTTTCCATCCTTCGTGTATACACTCCAGTCGTCGTCGCCATCCACGAATACCTCCTCGGTTCCCTCGTTGATCATCGGCTCGATCGTGAACATCATGCCCGGTGCAAACATCATGCCGGTGCCTCTCTGACCAATATAGCCAACCCACGGATCCTCATGGAACTCGATACCAACGCCGTGACCGCCGATCTCTCGAACCACAGAATAACCATTTTCTTCCGCATGCTTCTGGACCGCTTCCGCCATATCGCCCATGAAGCCCCACGGTTTTACCTGCTCCAGACCTAATTCCACGCACTCTTTGACAACATCCACCAGTTTTTTATATTCCGGGCTGACATTTCCGATGCAGAACATACGGGAAGAATCCGCATAATAGCCGTGATAAATGGTCGAAACATCCACGTTGATGATATCGCCATCCTTTAATACGACATCTGCTGACGGAATGCCGTGGCAGACCTGATCATTGATGGATGTGCACACGCTCTTCGGGAATCCTTCATAGCCAAGCGGCGCCGGAATTCCGCCCATGCGGGTCGTCTCATTATATACCCACTGATCGATCTCCTCGGTTGTGACGCCAGCCTTGATATGCTCAGCCACATAATCCAGAACTGCCACATTGATTTTGCAGCTCTCGCGGATCCCCTCGATCTGCTCCGGGGTCTTGATCATGTCGTGATCCGGGATCTGATATCCGGCATCCGCCGCCTCCATCAGCTTCTCGTCAAACGCCTCATGGCAATGTTTGTACTTCTTTCCACTTCCACACCAGCACAGATCATTTCTTCCTAATTTTTTCATCTTACTTTCATTCCTTTCGTCCTGCACTCCGGCAGCCCGTTTGTCACTTTCTAACAGGCGGGTCAGCCTGCTTCCCTCATTCGGGAGACTGTTTGGAGTTTAACACACCGACGCTGAAAATGCAATGAAATCGCCCTTATCCAGCCAGATTCTCAATAATTGTGTTACTGTTTTTATCCCAAATTTTCACGATTTTTTCAACTTTTTAACAGTCTTCCTCTCTATTTTTCAGAAGAAACATTGTATAATAGAAGCATCCATATGAATTTTTTGAAAGGAGACTTTCTTTATTTAAATGAAACATTCAAGTAAACCTTCTGTTTCTGGAACTTCCAATGAAACTTTCCTGAAAACAGAATCAGCCAGCAGCCTTCAAGGTTCAGCCGAACCCAACTCTCCGGATACCAGCACTTCCAATGGCAGCGAAACATATCCACACAAAATTGACGCCTTAAAAAATTGGTTCCGGACCCGCCCGATCGTTGAAAAATTCTGTGCACTTCCGACATACATACAGAGCTGGGGACTTACCCTGTTTTTCATGGGTACCGCCACGATCATCGCGTTCTGCTTTTTTCATGCGCTCAAAAATCCGACTGCCAACATCGCGCTAACATACATTCTGGCGGTCTTTTTGGTAGCGCGTTTTACGGACGGATACAGCTTCGGTCTGTTCTCCTCCTTTGTCGGCGTTGTCTGCGTCAATTTTCTGTTCACGTATCCGTATTTCGCGCTGGATTTCACGATGGCCGGCTATCCGATTACCTTCGTGGCAATGTTTTCAATTTCCAGCATTACAAGCGCCATCACAAGCAACATGAAAACACAGGCGCGCGTGCTGGCAGAACGTGAAAAGATGCTGATGGAAGCGGAAAAAGAAAAGATGCGGGCGAACCTGCTGCGGGCAATCTCCCATGATCTCCGCACCCCGCTTACCAGCATCATCGGTTCCAGTACCGTATATCTGGAAAATGGAAGCAGCCTCCCGGAGGTTGAGAAAAATGCGCTGGTGCGCCATATTCTTGAGGACTCTAACTGGCTCTTAAACATGGTTGAAAACCTGCTCTCCGTCACGCGTATCAACAATGAGACGGCAAAGGTAACTAAGACCTCAGAACCGGTCGAGGAAGTTCTCTCCGAGGCGATGATCCGCTTAAAAAAGAGACTTCCAGATGCCAATATCCATGTGCGCGTGCCGGAGGAATTCCTGATGGTCCCGATGGACGCCGTCCTCATCGAACAGGTTCTCATCAACCTGCTGGAAAATGCCGTTGTCCATGCTGAAAGCACCGAGCCGATCGAGTGCTATGTGGAATCACTTTCCGACTATGCGATTTTCCACGTGCGCGATTACGGCGTCGGCATCCCGCCGGAGAAGCTGGCAACCATCTTTGACGGCTCTTCTTCGACGACCAGCACTTCGCCGGATGGACGAAAGGGCATGGGAATCGGGCTTTCCATCTGTAAAACGATCATTCTCGCCCACGGCGGCGAAATCAAGGCAATCAACCACACGCGCGGTGCCGAATTTTACTTTACCCTTCCAAAGGAGGACAAATAACATGACACATAAACTTTCTATTTTATTAGTAGAAGATGAAAAAAACATCTGCGACTTCATCTCCACCTCCCTGTCCGCACAGGATTACCGCATTTCCACCGCACACACGGGAAAAGAAGCACTTCCGATCATCACGTCCCAGTGCCCGGATCTGATTCTCCTCGACCTGGGGCTTCCAGACATGGACGGCATAGAGATCATCCGCCAGGTCCGCACCTGGTCCAGCGTCCCGATCATCGTCCTCTCCGCCCGCACGCAGGAACAGGAAAAGGTACGTGCGCTCGACCTTGGCGCGGATGATTATCTGACCAAGCCGATCGGCACCTCCGAGCTTCTCGCGCGCATCCGGACTGCCCTGCGCCACAGCAACCGCCTAAACACAGCTTCTCCGCTTTATAAGCGCCCATTCCATGCAAAGGGACTGACGATCGATTTTGAAAAACATCTGGTATCGGTTGATGGAAGGGATGTCCATCTGACGCAGATCGAGTTTAAGATTATCTCCCTGCTGGCACAGAATTCCGGCAGAGTCATGACGTATGATACGATTATTTCGAATATCTGGGGGCCGTATGCGGACGATGATAACAGTATTCTGCGCGTGAATATGGCACATATTCGAAGGAAACTGGAGCAGAATCCAGCAGAACCGCAGTATGTGTTTACGGAGATCGGGATTGGGTATCGGATGATTGAGGATGAGATGCAGTAATAGATAGATTGATTGATTGTCGTGATGCGGAAAGAGGCGTCCGGGAATCTGCACCGCCTGCGTCTCCAATTATCATTGTTCGCTTGCTTTCGCTACATCTGTTCGTCTGGATCGGACAAAAATGTCCGCCCCAGCCGGACAGCTGGCGTGGGATGCGTACAATCGATAATTGGAACGCTGGCTCTACAGATTCCCGGACGCCACTTTCCTCTTGTTATGTTATGGATCGCTTTTGCCTGCCAGCCTTTGCTTTGCTCGGCTGGCTTTTGATTGTCTATTTTTGTTTTTGTCTGTTTTTTTATTCTACTTCGCTTTCAATGACTCCATCGTATAAACCAATTAAGTCTTCATAGCCATCCGTGGATGGAAGTGTCACTACGACCGGCTCGCCCGGGTTCTGGACTTCGGTCTCCATCAGAGTAATGCAGGTCATCGGCTGGTCGAGGACTTCCATGTTGTATACGATATAGTTTGTCATATAGATAATGTAATCGTTGTCATCCAGCACGTAAGCGCCTTTCATTTCCTGGATGTTCATGTCCAGATTGACATCGGTGCCGAGTGTGTTCATCACGGTTCCGAGGGCTTCTTTGACGTTCTTGTTTAGCTTCTTTGGATTTGCCTCATATGCCAGCACACGTTTTCCATTGACCTCGTTTAAGGAAATGCCCTTCATATAGCTGGATTCCATATTGCTGGTGTTGACTCCGGTCTGGACGGAAGATATGATCTGCTCTAATGGCATCGGATATTTCAGTTTGACACCGTTGGCATCTACGTAATAGTATCCGTCCGTATAAAAAACCTGTGAATAGCTGTCCTGTCCCAGAATCGAGGAAGCGACCTGTGCCAGGTACTTGAGATCGGTGGTATCCTGCATATCCATCTCTGCATGCATCGCCATATCAACTTTCATCTGACCGTCCGGAATGACATCCCTTGCAAGTACGACCGAATGGACGCCGCTCTGAATCTCCGCGGACTGAATCGTATTGTTCTTCTCCATCACCCGGTCAAATACCTCCGCCGGATTTTCGGCTGCAAATGCGGTTGTTGACATCGTCATAATGGCTGCTGCACTCACAAGTGCGGTTGCTAATTTTTTCATCCCTGTTTCCTCCTGTCTGCTGTCGGGCTTATGTCGTATTTCCCTATATAACTTTCTGCCCTATCTATAACCCATTTTCGAGCTGTGTCGGCAACCCAGCTTTTGTTCCTGAAGTTCACGTTTCTGGACACGAAAACCACTCCGACTTTATCTTCAGTATATATAATTTGGCATCGCTTGTAAACCATATCGGCGGATACTTTCCCTTACATTTTTATTACATCTGACAGCTCTTTCGATTCCAAAAGTGCCTGCTTTTGAGTATTCTTTCTTTTCCGGTTATTATATACAAACATGGAAATTGCCATCAGGCAGATAATTCCATATCCGAGGAAACTCCAGCCGTCCGGCACCTGCCCGAAGATGAAGAAACCGAGCATCGTCGAGAAGATCAGCTGCGAATAATCGTAGATGGAAATACGGCTCGCCGGGGCATAGCGGTATGCCGCCGTGATCGCAAACTGTCCGCCCGCCGCCGCGCAGCCCGCCAAAAGCAGGATCCCCATCTGCTGCCAGGTCATCGGATGATAGTCAAAAATCAGCCACGGCAGCACAACCACACAGGAAAATACCGAGAAAAACAGCACGATCACCGGTCCCTTTTCTCCTGCCTCTCCCAGTTTCCGCACCATCGTGTACGCCGCGCCCGCGCAGATGCCGCCGAAAAAGCCCAGCAGCGACGGCACAAGTGCCAGATTGGAGAATGTCGGCTTTACCACGAATATACTGCCGAGAAACGCACCGAAGATCAGCGAAAGCTGAATTGGCATAACTTTTTCCTTTAAGATCAGCCAGCTGAACAGCACTGTAAAAAACGGCGACATTTTATTTAGAATCGATGCGTCCGCCAGCACCAGATGATCCACCGCATAAAAGTTACACAGCACTCCCATCGTGCCGAAAATTGACCGCATCAGAAAATACGGCAGATTTTCCCTGCGGATACGAAACGGCTCTCCCACCCGCAAAAGCAAAACAACCGCTGCCAGCGCCGCCACAAGATTGCGGAAAAAACTCTTCTGCATTGACGGCAGATCGCCCGCCAAATGTACAAACATGCTCATCAGCGCAAAACAGAACGCAGACAGCACCAGGCAGGCAATTCCGCGGTATTCCTGCTTCCGGGTGTCCGGATGATTTTCTACCATGTTTTCATTCCCCTTTCCGTCTTCCTATCTTCCAGTATACGCACATCCCACATTTTTGTCTATTCTTGACACAAATTTGTTTCCATACTAAAATAGAGAAACCATTAACAACACTATCATTTGTAAGGAGCCTGTTATTTTGCTGAAATTATTCCATTTCCTCGATTTAAAACTAAAATCCTGCCTGATTGCACTGTTTGGCAGTGCATTTCTGGCATTTGGGCTGTACCATGTCCATTCCTTTTCCGGTGTCACCGAGGGCGGTGTCTTAGGAATGACGCTTCTGCTTGATCACTGGTTCCATATCTCCCCATCCGTATCCGGCTTCATCATGAACCTCGCCTGCTACGCGATGGGATGGAAACTTCTGGGGCGGCAGTTCATCGCCTACTCCATTCTTTCCAGCGCCAGCTTCTCCCTGTCTTACCGGATCTGTGAGCAGTTTCCGCCCCTGTGGCCGCAGCTTGCCGATATGCCGCTTGCCGCATCCCTGCTCGGCGCGGTCTTCGTCGGCGTCGGTGCCGGGCTCTGCGTGCGGATCGGCGGTGCCCCGGGCGGGGACGATGCGCTTGCGATGAGCCTTTCCCACGTGACGCACATCAAAATCCAGTGGCTCTACCTCCTGTCCGATTTTGCTGTACTGGTGCTTTCACTGAGCTACATTCCGTTAAACCGCATGGTATATTCCATCCTCACGGTACTCCTGTCCGGACAGATCATCGGGTTTGTGCAGACCGCGGGAACACATCCAGTGGAAAATATGGAAACTTGATCGTTTTCATACGGTTCTCCCGGTTTCAAACGTGCCTACCCGTGAACAGTAATGAATTTTCTATATTTTTTGATTTTTTTTAAAAAAACGCTTGCCAAATCAACCGACCTATGATATTATATAACTCGTTGAAGCGATGCTTCAGAAATGCGCGAGTGGCTCAGTTGGTGGAGCGCGACCTTGCCAAGGTCGAGGCCGCGGG
>ERZ791809.658-NODE-658-length-22696-cov-3.283954_pt1 | contig 22696 bp, 18 predicted proteins | sample MGYA00509946_ERZ791809 | MGnify/ENA primary metagenome ERZ791809 (study PRJEB30046, sample SAMN00791993) | human gut metagenome | study: EMG produced TPA metagenomics assembly of the A metagenome-wide association study of gut microbiota in type 2...
GTGCATTCTATTGTTTCTCCTGCCATTTTAGAATCCTTTTTTACCCCACGGTCGGAATCCGTGTTACAACAAAGCTGTTTGCCGGAAGCACAATGCCATCCGCTGCATCGCTCTCGCACTCTGAAAGTGCTACGCTGTCCGGATGCTCAATGCAGTTATACGCGTCTTCACCCTCGCCGGTCAAAATCACGTTCTTTGCCGTTCCTGCTGCCCGGAAGCTGCCCAGATCGAGCGCGAGCGTTTTTTCGCAGTCGTTATGGTTGACCACCTTGAGGATGAGATCTCCGGTTCTTTCATCGAGGCTTACGTTTGCATAAACCTGCTCCTTGCGCAGCTCTTTTTCCTGTCCGTCCATCGCAAGGGTCACGGTTCCCATATTTTCTCCGTAAAGCTTCTGTACGAAATAGCTGGGCGTTCCGTAGGCTTTCGTTTCGTCGAACCAGATCATATCCGGAGACCACTGCGCGTAGCCGACTCTTGCAAACAGGGGCGCATAGGAAGCCAGAACAACAACGTCCGCATTTCTTTCCACGCCGGTCAAAAATGCAGCCTCTGCCAGTGCGCCGCCCAGGGTGTTTGCCTGAGGCAGGTTCATGCCGCTGACCGGATGAGAAGCATATTCCCCGGAGAACACCTTGACATCCCTCGGATATTCATCATAGAAATCTGTATGTGCATAAAACCAGTCGGGTTTTACATAGTAATGTTCATCTACTGCATAGCAGAAATTGTCTCTTGCAGGAACTTCTTTTTTATAGAATTCCCATGCCTTGTCGTAACGCTCGGAAGTGATATCCGGTCCTGCAGAGCCGATCAGCTTAATTTCGGGATATTTTGCGTGGATTGCCTTTTCGAATGCCTGATATCGACCAAAGAAGTCAATCTTTTCCGTCTGCCACTGCTCATTGCCGATGCCGACCATCGTCAACCCGAAGGGCTCTGGATGTCCCATTTTTGCACGGACACTGCCCCAGGTACTGTCTGCGGAACCGTTTGCAAACTCGATCAGGTCAACCGCATCCTGCAAAAACTCCTGAAACTCCGGCTCGTCCATTTCCACCAGCTCATAGGACTGGAACTGACACGCCAGGCCGACATTCAAAACCGGCAGCGGCTTTGCACCGATCAGCTCACACAGCAGAAAATATTCATAAAAACCGATGCCGAGGGTCTGGTTGTAATGGGAATACTGCGTGTGCCATCCGTTTTCCTCGCTCGTCAGATGCACTGCCCAGCGATTGAAATTCGTGCGGCGATCTTTGATGTCGCCGACGCTCTCTTTCCAGCGGTAGCGGTTTTCCAGCGTATTTCCTTCGATAATACATCCACCCGGAAAACGCAAAAACCCGGGATGCAAGCCTTTTAACAGGTCAAACAGATCTTTGCGGAACACACCTGCCACCGCATCGTCCGGCATCATGGAAATCAAATCGAACTCGACCGTGCCGGGCTTTGTCAGGCTGATCGTAAATCTGCCGTTCCGGATTGTCTCCCCGGCTTCCAGTACTGCTTCATACAGGTTCCATTTCTGCCAGGTTTTCTCCGGCGCATGGATGCAGGAAACCTCTGCCTGTGCGCAGATTCTGCCGTCCTTTGTGACCTGTACCGTAATATCTCCTTCCGGATACTGCGCCGCCCGCGCATAAAACCGAACGGTATAGGTCTTTCCTTTTTCCAGATAAATACCGTCGTACGCCTTATTCCAGAAGCCCTGTCCGGCATCCTGCGCCGTGAACCGCAGATACCACGGATTCACGCGGCTGATCGGGCTGCCCGTCACATACTCCATGCGGCCCTCACCACATTCTTTGGTCGCATTCCAGCCATAGCCCCATGCAGGCTTAGTATAATAATCTCCCACGTCCCCGTAACAGTCCACAAAGGAAAACGACCGGTTTTCAATCATCTCTGCGTACAGACCGCCGTCCGCCGCGTAGTTGATATCCTCAAAAAACAGACCGATCATGCCATCCTGAACCGCCGCCTTTTTGCAGTTTGAAATCTGAAGCTTCACAACAATACCCTCCTTCTTATCTATTTGTAAGGTTCTTTAGTTTTGTTTAAATTATTATACTTCGTGCAAAACATCTTTGTAAAGAGGGGGATGGAATTATTTTCCCGCCGCGACACGCTGCGGATACCATTTTTCAAACCAACCCGTAAAGATGCCCATGAGCACGGTCGCCGTGTTGTTTAAGATCTGCATCAGCGCCGTATGCCCTGCCGGCAGCAGAAATGCCGACCAGATTGCGATCAGAATGTAGAGGATTCCCCAGCCAGCCGCCAGGATTCTGTTCGCTTTCATAAAAATCGGATTTTCCAGCGCATCGTCGCCATGGTAGTTGTATTTGACATAAGCCGCACAGAGTGGCTCTTTTGTCAGGCAGGATAACAGCCACATCAGCCCGAAGCCCAGATATCCGGCAAGCAGTGCGATATTGACGCAGCCTTTTTGCAGGGCGAGGACAGAAAGCAGTGCGACAATTCCAAAGGAAAGCCGGTCATAAACCGTCAGCTTCCGGTTCCACGCAGCAAGCGGCAGGCACGCGCAGATCGCCAGCGTCACGATCGCTCCGACATTTCCTCCGACAGGCACTGCCACCCAGAACGTAATCCACGCTGCCAGCATGAAAATCATCTGCGGCTGTTTTTCTTTTTCTGCTGTCCTCCCGTCGGAATTTTTGCCGGATTTTTCTTTTCCCGCAGCTGCATTTGCTGCACCAAAGAAATCATCCCAGTGTATCATCAGAGAAAAATCTCCGGTCACGCGATACATTCCTTTTGCCAGTGCTGCATCCCCACGGATCTCTCCCCTTGCAATCGACTGCCAGACGTCCCAGGGCGTTTCGATCACTGTCGTTGCCTCCCTGCTGCCTGCATCCAGCACCGTGCTGCCGTCTTTTCCGAGCACGATCTGCCATGCTTTTCCCAGGTCTGTATAGCGGATTTCCAGCACGCGCTCTTTTTGGTCGAAGCTGTCTTTGTTATAAAGTGCCGCCATCTGTCTGGTAAAGGTCAGCACCGGATCTTCCTTTTCGCCGCTCTTTTTTTCCACGCCCCAGCTCGCATCCGCCATTTTTTCAAATACATCTCTCGGATACAGAAGTTCCCTCAGCTTTTCCTTCGTGCCTTCTGAAATCGCCTGTTTCTGTGCGTATTCGCGCCCCGCCTGTCTGACGCATTCCAGATATTCATCCGTCCGCGCCTTTAATTCCGGAACACGGAACAGCTCACCCTGTCCGCAGAAAATGCTTTCATACTGCCCTGCGCCGCACACATGGTCGAACAACTTCGTCACGCTGTCGTAATTATTCTTTGCGGTATAAAATCCGCAGGTGGAAATCAGCAGATGCCGCTTACCGCTCATATCGTATCGGGACGGATGCCCGCCGCTCCCGGTCTGCCCCTCCTGCTCTTCCATAAACGGGAGGTTCATGGGCAGCTGCCTGTCGATAAAGTTTTTCAAAAGCCCCGGAACGCTGAAATAGTAAAGCGGAAAGCTCCAGATCATGAGATCCGCCCACAGCTCGCCTTCGATGCCCTCCTGCATGTCGTCTGTCATCACGCATTTGCCCGGAGTTTTGTTCCAGCAGGCAAAACAGCCCCTACAGGGAGCGATCTTTTTCTCGGAAAGGTTCATCTGTCTGATCTCTGCATCCTTGTCGATTTCCAAAACACCCTCCAGAAATGCTTTGGAGAGCTTTAACGTGTTGCTTCGATCGCCTTTCGGGCTTCCATTGATCAAAAGAATTTTCATACCAATCTCCATTCCGCGGGCGCTTTGTGCCGAAGGAACCGCGGGACGAACATCCAGTTCGTCTCTGCGATCCTGGCTACTTTGTGTCGCCTGCGACACAGTTTCTCTTATGTTCAGTATAGCACACCTGAATATCTGCTGCATTGTCATTTTGGTAAAATCTGAGAAAAACACCTATTCCGTTGTGTTACGGCACATCTACCATAATCACATCCGGTCCGATCTGTTTGATATCCTGATACGCAATCGCATACTCCGTATCGCAGCCAAACAGGCATTTCCAGTTTTTGCCGCCGATGCCCGGCACAATAATTTTCTGGATCACGCCGCTGCACTCATCGAACTCAAAGTCCGTCACATGTCCCATTTTTCGGCAGTCGCGTAAGTTTACGACTTCCTTGCTTTTTAATTCTGAAAAAAGCATCCGAAATTCTCCCGTTTTTTCTATCCTATGCAGCGGCGCGCACGCTGGTGCCGCACTTTTCACTACGGCTGCCATGCGCTGCAATGCATCAAAATCTGCGTCATCGCTTTGAATAAATTCCGTTTTTTTCGTCCATGCTCTTTTCATAGCTTTTCAATCACAGGAGGCAATGCCATGGCACTCAACAAAGTGGAAATCTGCGGCGTCAACACCGCCCGCCTGCCGATCCTAACCAATGAAGAAAAAGACGCGCTTTTTATCCAGATCCGTCAGGGCGACGCCGAGGCACGGGAACAGTTTATCAAGGGAAATCTGCGGCTCGTTTTGAGCGTCATCCGACGCTTTTCCTCTGCAGGGGAAAACGTAGACGATCTATTTCAGATTGGCTGTATCGGTCTGATCAAGGCAATCGACCATTTCAATACCGAACTGGGAGTACGGTTTTCAACTTATGCTGTTCCCATGATCATTGGCGAGATCCGGCGTTTTCTGCGGGACAACAACTCCATCCGGGTCAGCCGTTCGCTGCGCGATACCGCCTATAAAGCCATCTACGCGCGGGAAATGCTTTTAAAAAAGAACCAGAAGGAGCCGTCCATCACCGAGGTTGCCTCCGAGGTCGGCATCTCCCGGGAGGATATTATCTATGCCCTCGACGCCATCCAGAATCCCATGAGCCTGTATGAGCCGATTTTCACAGACGGAGGAGACACGCTCTATGTGATGGATCAGATTCGGGATAAAAAGAACCGGGAGGAAAACTGGGTCGAGCATCTGTCTTTGTCCGACGCGTTAAAAAAGCTCAATGCCCGGGAACATGAGATCATTTCCCTGCGCTTTTTCGAGGGAAAAACGCAGATGGAGGTTGCCGAGCTGATCGGAATTTCCCAGGCACAGGTTTCCCGGCTCGAAAAAAATGCTCTCCGCATCATGCGCGCGTATTTGAGCGCATGATGCAGGGAGCATGTAACACACGGTGTGAGTATTTCACGGCATGACAGCACATCCCGGAATGCGTGCAGGCATGGCGGTCGGACGCAGCTGCAGCGCGCAGCTTCACTCCCGCACCATCTCTTTTTTCAGCCGCTTCATGATCTTTTTTTCCAACCGGGAAATATAGGACTGGGAAATACCCAGATATGCCGCGACCTCCTTCTGGGTCATTTCCTGCCCGTCCGGCGTATCCAGTCCAAAACGCAGGCTGACGATTGTACGCTCCCGCTCGGAAAGCTTCGCCACCGCATTTCTTAAAATCCTGCGCTCTGCCTCGTTTTCCATATCCCGGTAGATCACGTCCTCATCCGTCCCCAGGATATCCGACAAAAGCAGCTCGTTCCCGTCCCAGTCCACGTTCAGCGGCTCGTCGATCGAAACCTCCATCCGCGTCTTGTGGTTGCGGCGCAGATACATCAGGATTTCATTTTCAATGCATCGGGATGCATAAGTTGCGAGCTTGATATTTTTCCCGGGATTGAATGTATTGATTGACTTGATCAGTCCAATCGTGCCGATCGAAATCAGATCCTCCACGCCGACGCCCGTATTATCGAACTTCTTTGCTATGTAAACAACCAGGCGCAGGTTGTGTTCAATTAAAATTGACCGCGCCTCCTGCGCATATTCCTCTGTCGCCAGATCCTGAATCACCTCGTTTTCCTGTTCCGTTTCCAGAGGTGCCGGAAGCACATCTGCGCCGCCAATATAATGAATATCCCCCTCATGTGCCATAAAAAATGCCGGTTCCCGGCGGATCAATTTAAACTGCACTTTTCCCGGCATCGCTACTTTTAATATCATGGTCTGCTCCTTTCTTTTCCTCCAGTAATGCTGGATGCAGAATCATCTGGTATCCGCCCGACCGGCTCAAACGCCCGGGTCCGACCGCAACCGTCACATCTGCAATCTTTTTCTCCTGTCCGTCTTTTCTCAGATACAGTTCTGAAACCGTCACCGCCCGAAGGAGTCCGTGGTTCCTGCCGATGCTGTGATAGGGAATCAGCCGAACCGCCTTTTCCGTCGAAATTCCAAGCTTTTTCGCCGTTTCTTCGTCCAAAATACAGACCGGGCGCCCCGTGTACGGGTCTTTCAGGGAATTTCCGCTGTCCATCAACGCGCTTCCGGAAAAAAACTTCGTTTTCCAGAAAAAAGAGACTTTCCAGATCGGATGTTTCTGCCGCATGCGCTCCCGTTCCAGAAGCTTTGCACCATACCAGACGACAATCGCGCACCAAAAGCTGCATCATGGAAACCTGCCCGCCGGTCCCAAAACCGTTTTGATCGGTTTCAAACAGCTCCCGGACTTCAGAAATGCCGTTGCAGACGCCGCCGAGCACGCAGGCACAACACATATAGCAGATCCAGACACGCCTCATTCCTTCCCGGCTTTTGACCTGAAAGCATCGCTGTACCCACCAAAGTGCTGCAATCAGGCAAAAAAACGTTTTTCCTGCCAGAATTATCCCTACTTCTCCCTGCAAAACCGCCGGAGCAGGCAGCAACAGGATTGCCGTAAAGCACAGCGCATTTCCGGCTGCTATTTCGATAATCCGTCGAACCCTTACTGTTATCCCAGACAGTTTCGCTGTCAGAAATAACAGCAGCACATTGATACAGGTGTGCATTATCCAGACCCGGTCTGCATAAATCCGATAGCTCACAAGCCTTTCCTCCCGCACGTTTTCCAAAACTGTATGTCCTTATTATAAAAATGCTGGCGCGTGGATTTTGTCGAAACGCTGTGCACTGCCGGGGAAAGTTTCGACAAAAAAACACCGCGAAATGACTTTTTCAGTCACCTCGCGGTGTTTTCTGTTTCGTTACTAAAATTATTTATTTTTTCTGAAGGAAATCCGGAATCTTTAAATCTCTCTCCTGTACCTTGCTGCGCAGTACCGTAGGAGCAGGCTGAATGCCATTTATGCCTGTCGGCTTCTTTAATTCCGCATTGGAAGCAGCTCCGGGATGAACCGGCTGCTGCAGTGCGCTGTTATACGGTCTTGTCGTGTTCGCGCCGGTCGCACTCACTGTGGTCTTCATGCCGGTCTGGCCTACGGAAGGAGTGATCGGTTTTCTTGCAAAGGAAGTACCGAAGCGGGAAGCCGGTGTCTCCTCAATACCGGTTGCAATTACGGTAATCCGGCAGTAATCTGCCTGGTTGGAATCATACATGGCACCGAAGATGATGTTAACGTCATCGCCGGTGATCTCACGGACATAATCCACCGCATCGGAAGCGTCGAACATGGAAATATCGCCGGACACGTTGATGATGATATCGGTTGCGCCTGCAATCGTTGTCTCTAACAGCGGGCTCTCTACAGCGGCTTTGACTGCCATGACAGCCTTATCGTCGCCTTTACCTTCGCCGATACCGATGTGAGCAATGCCCTTGTCGCGCATAACGGTCTGTACGTCCGCAAAGTCGAGGTTAATGACTGCGGGGACGTTGATCAGATCGGTAATCCCCTGTACTGCCTGCTGAAGGACTTCGTCGGCCTTCATCAGGGCTTCCGGCATGCTGGTACGCTTGTCCACAATTTCCAGAATCTTGTCATTCGGGATAACGATCAGAGTATCCACGCTGTCACGCAGCTTCTCAATACCGGACATCGCATTGTTCATACGGGTCTTTGCTTCAAAGCGGAACGGCTTGGTTACAACACCTACCGTCAGGATTCCTTTGTCCTTGGCGAGCTTTGCGACAACAGGAGCCGCACCGGTTCCGGTTCCGCCGCCCATACCGCAGGTAACAAATACCATATCTGCTCCGTCTAAGGATTTGGAAATTTCTTCTGCACTCTCCTGAGCTGCCTGCTCACCGATTTCGGGCTTTGCGCCTGCGCCCAGTCCCTTGGTCAGCTTCTCACCGATCTGCAGGTGCTTTTCCGCTTTGCAGAACTGCAGAGCCTGTCGGTCTGTATTGACTCCGATAAACTCCACACCGTCAATTTTCTCATCAATCATTCTATTTACAGCATTATTGCCTGCACCGCCAACTCCAATGACAAGGATGTGCGCTGCCGCTTCTGCGTCATTTACTTTAATCTCCAGCAAGGGTATTTCCTCCTTCATTCCTGACAAACTTCATAATATTTATCATATAATCATTTTCAGAATTACGCAACCCATTTTTTCAATTTCTTTGCGGTTATCCATCTTTCTGAAACGTCACATTTTTACGGTCTTCCGAGTAATTCTGCAGATCGAGTACTCCGCTTTCGCCCAACAGATTCGGTAAAATCTGCTCCAGGCGCATCACCTTTTCCTCCAGGTTATCCTTTCCCAGCTTTGCCCGGATATTGTCGAAATAAAGTGTTATTTCATTTGATTCGTTGAAATATATTTTATCCGTCGTGATCTGATGCTTGGAAAGCATTTGCGTAATCGAAAGGATTTCCTGAAAAATATCGGTATTCTTCACCGGAAGCGCCTCATACAAAACAACATGGTCGAACCTAATTCCCGTCACCTGCGGAATTCCTTCTGTCCTCGTTTCCGAAGATTCCACCACGATACCGTCCCGGTCAAAATACATGTAACGCCCCATGTATTCGACGTAGCCCGCCACAGACTTTTCATAAACACGAATCGTGATGCTGTCCGGCGAATCGACCCGGACACTCATCGTTTCGATAAACGGAATGTCCCGGATTTCCTTATTCCGATATTTTAACGAAAGATAGAGCGAATTGTAGGAAAGCCGATCGGTCAAAACCATCGCCTCGATCTCTTCGCTCGTGTAGTGAACATTTCCCTCGACCGAAATATTCTGCACTCGAAACACGAACACCACGACGAGGGCTATCGCCGCCAGACAGACGATCGCAATGCTGGCAATCAGTACGCCGAGATTTGCGCGCAGCCACTCGCCCGGCGTTGCCACTGCATAGGAATACCCGGCAGCTTTGCCGCTGCTTTTTTTCTTTTTTTTGCCGGAAGCTGATTTCTTCCGACTTTTTTCAGATTTTCCGCCGTCCAGCAGCTTATATTTCTGTTTCTGTGCCAATGTCTGCTCCCAACTCTCTGAAATCCCTTACGATATCTTCATATCCTCTCCGGATAAAATGACAGTTTTCCACGACCGTCTTATGCTCTGCGCACAGCCCCGCCAGCACGAGTGCCGCCCCGCCCCGCAGTTCTTTTGCAAAAACCCGCTCTCCGTGCAGTTTTCTGCCTCCGGTGACCTCCGCGCTTGTTTGTCCGGCGACGATCGCAGCACCCATACGGTTTAACTGCTCGTGCACACCAAACCTTCCATTAAAAACGCGCTCCGACACCATACAGTTTCCTTCTGCGCAGCACAGTGCCGTCAGCATCGGGGACTGCAGGTCGGTCGGATAGCCCGGATATACGTCCGTTTCCAGCAAAAGCGGGGAAACCAACCTGCCTGCACGTTTTACCAACAGCCCCTTTGGGGTTGGGATAATCTGTGCGCCCATTTTTTTTGCAACTGCAATCACCGCTGTAAGCTGCCCGATCGGCGCCTGCCGCAAAAACGCTTCCCCGCCTGCCGCAAGTACACCGATCAGACAGGTTCCTGCCACAATCCGGTCCGCATCGATGGAAAATTCTGTGCTGCAAAGCTTTTTTACGCCCTCAATTCGAATCGTTTTGCTTCCGGCTCCTTCGATCTTTGCCCCTGCACCGTTTAAAAAGCGGCACAGCGAAACGACCTCCGGTTCCTTTGCACAACCTGTCAGCACTGTTTCTCCCTTTGCACAGACCGCGCATAAAATCGCATTCTGCGTCGCACCGACGCTCGAAAACGGAAAACGGATCTGTACGCCGTTCAGTCGCTTTGCAAATACCGTCAAAAAATTGTCATCCTCCCGCCTTATCTGACAACCGAAGCGCGCAAAGGCTTTCAGATGCAAATCGATCGGGCGGTCGCCGATGACACAGCCGCCCGGATCGCAGAAGGACGCCTGCCCCAGCCGCCCCAAAAGCGCGCCCGTCAGCACGATGGAGGAACGCATCCGAACCACTTCCTCTGCCGGAAGCCTGCTTTGCAGCGCACCGGAAGCGTCCACGCAGATCTCGTGACCGGTTTTTGTCACTGTTGCGCCGATTTTCTGCAAAATGCGGCACATGCAGTCCACATCCGAAATATCCGGGCAGTTTCGCAGTGTCGTCTTTCCGGCGATCAAAATAGTCGACGCCAGAATCGGCAGCACGGCGTTTTTCGACCCCTGCACTGTCATTTCCCCGTAAAGAGGTCTTTTGCCCCTGATCCAGATTGAATCCACAAAACCACCGTCCGCGCTGTCCTTACCCTATACTATGGCAAAGATGCCGTATGCGTGACAAATGCAGCTGCACTGCTGCCACCCGTGCCCGGACAAAACGCTCGTCTTCTTTGCTCCCGGTGAAGGCACGATACGCGCATACCCCATTACACATCCCGGACCTTGATGCCGCGGGCAACGCTCATGACGAGCCCCATCTCGATCAGCAAAAACAGGATCGATGAGCCGCCGTAGCTGATAAACGGCAGGGACACGCCGGTGTTCGGCATTGAGTTCGTTACGACCGCAACATTTAAAATGACCTGAATCGCGATATGCCCCAGCACGCCGACAACTAACAGCGCACCGAACAGATCCGACGCGTTGTTCGCAATAATCATCAGACGCCAGATCAACAGCAAAAAAATCAGGATCACAGCAATGCCGCCGAACAGCCCCAGCTCCTCACAAATGATCGAAAAGATCATATCATTCTGCTGTTCCGGCAAAAAGCCCAGTTTCTGGATACTCTGCCCGAGCCCCTTTCCAAAAATGCCGCCGGAGCCGATCGCATAGAGTGCCTGCAGCGTCTGGAAGCCCTTGCCGGACGCATAGGCTTCCGGATCGAGCCACGCCATGATACGGGCGAAACGGAAATCCAGCCCTTCGATGCTCTGCAGCTGCTTGACACCGAAAATTACACCTATAACTGCGAGTGCTCCAATTCCTCCTATGATGAAAAATGGTTTGTATTGCGGACTCGCCACAAACAGCATCAGGATCGCAATTCCCAGCACGATAATCGCAGAGCTCAGGTTGTTGGTGATTTTCCAGATACAAAAAACGTGCGGCAGGGAAACTCCAATAACCGTCAAAAAGCCTCTCGACGTCCGAATGTTTCTTCCCATCTTGCAGATAAACGTCGCCAGAAACAGAATCATCGCCAGCTTTGCGATCTCCGCAGGCTGAATCGACATACCGAGATTCAACCACCTTCTTGCACCGTTGACCTCGACGCCCAGCGGTGACAGCACGAGTGCAATCAAAATCAGGGAAACCACATAGCCGATTACCGCAAACCGCTCCCAGAAATGATATGGGATGTGTGAGACGAAAAACATCCCCACCAGCCCCAGCGCCGCCGCAAACGCCTGATGCATCAGATAATAGTCCTCGTTCAGATTCTGCGTCGTCGCATCGTAAGCGCTGGCGGAATAAATCATAACCAGTCCGAAGCCTGTCAGAAACAGGATGATGAACAGAAGACTGTAATCAAAATAGTATTCTGTTTTCTGAGATCTTCTCCGTCCTGCCACTTGCTCACCCCTTCAGGCTGTTTACATATTCCTTGAACATTTTACCGCGCACTTCATAATTCGGGAACATTCCCCAGCTCGCGCATGCGGGGGACAACAGCACCGCGTCGCCCGGACACGCTGCCTTTACACAGGTATCCATCGCTTCTTCAAAGCTGTCCGCCAAAACGATATTTTCCATTCCGTGCTTCTTTGCGCACTCCGCGATCTTTTCCCGCGTCTGACCGATCAGCACCAGGAGCTTTACCTTGCCGTCAAACGCTTCAATCCACTCGTCGTAGGTGTTCTGCTTATCATAGCCGCCGCCGATCAGCACGGTGGGCCACTTCATTGCGCGGATCGCCTGAATCGCCGCATCGGGATTGGTTCCCTTGGAATCGTTATAATAAACGACGCCGTTTTTGGTCGCTACATATTCGATTCTGTGTTCTACTGCCTGAAAATGTTTTACGGTATCCAGAATTGTTTCCATCGGCACGCCGTATGCTGCTGCAATTGCAATTGCTGCCATCACGTTTTCAAAATTATGTACGCCGATCAGCTGCATCTTGTCAACATCCATCAGGACTTCTTCCCCATTTCCGAGATTTCTGCAGATTTTGCTGCCGACCAGATAATAGCCTCTCTCCAGCTTTTCTTTGGAAGAAAACCAGATGACCTGGGCCGGGCACTTCGGTGCAAACGCCTTTAACCAGCTGTCCTCGTGATTGAGCACACAGAAATCGTCCTTTGTCTGGTTCTTCGTGATGGATTCCTTGACCGCCGCATAGTTCTCCATCGTATGATGACGGTTCAAATGATCCGGCGTGATATTTAAAATCGCACTGACAGTCGGATGGAAATGCACTGCAGTTTCCAGCTGGAAGCTGCTGATCTCCGCTACCGTCACGCTGTCCTTATCTGTTTTTAAAACCTCCTGCGTATAGGGGGTTCCGATATTGCCGACAACAAACGTATTGTCCTGATAACGCTTCATGATCTCGCCCACCAGCGTTGTCGTCGTGGTCTTTCCGTTCGTGCCTGTAATTGCGAGCACCTTTCCCTTTTCATAGTTCCAGGCGAGCTCAATTTCGCCCCATACCGGAATATCCGCCTCTTCCAGTGTAGAAACAAACGCTTCTTCAATAGAAATACCGGGGCTTAAAACCGCCAGCGAAAGCTCGGAAATCAGCTCCTTCGGAAGGCTTCCCAGTACCAGCGCAGTGTCTTTTGGATAATCTTCCCGCGCGCAGAGCGCCTTCCCATCCAGCTTTTCATTTTCATCAAACAGAACGGGAACGGCTCCCGCTTTCTGCAAGAGTCCGGCGGCTCCGAGTCCACTCTTTCCGCATCCGGCTACCAGTACCTTTTTTCCCAGCAAATCCATGTTGATTCTCTCCTTTCGCTGCCATAGACAGCACTTTCGTTCTATGTTTCCCTGCAATTATTTGCGGTTTATTGTTTCATTCTTCTCATAATACCCTATTTCATCCAGATAGGGAAGAATATTTTCAAAAAGCTCGCGCACTACCGGCGCCGCCACCAGTCCGCCATAATAGACGCCTTGGGGGTTTCGGATAATGCACAATGCCAGCACCTTCGGATCGTCCGCAGGTGCAAAACCCAGAAACGAAGAAATATACCGACCAGTACCGCGAGGAAGCGTCTCGCTGGTCGCCGTCTTGCCGCCCACCTGATAGCCTTCGACTTTTCCATTTTTTCCGCCGCCGTTTTCCACGACCTGAAACAGGATGCTGCGCAGCCGGGCGCTCGTTTCTTCCGAAAGAATCCGTTTTTGCTCCGTTTCCTTCTGCACCGAAATGCGCTCCGAACCGTCCGTCTTTTCGCAATACAGTCCCAAATGCGGTGTAATCCGCGTCCCGCCATTAATGAGGGAGCTGACCGTCGCTGCAAGCTGGATCGGCGTGATCTGAAAGGACTGCCCGAACGAAATCGTCGCAAGCTCCACCGGACCGATCTGATCCTGTGCGTGCATGATTGTACCGGCTTCTCCAGGCACATCGATTCCAGTTATGTTCAGCAGCCCGAACTGCTTCATGCTTTGGTAAAACGTATCTGCACCCATCCGAAGCCCTACCGTCACAAACACCGGATTGCAGGAATTCATCGTCCCCTGTACGAAATTTTCAGTTCCATGACCCCGAACCTTTGCACACCGGATTTTTCTGCCCTCTACGACAATATAGCCCGGGCACTGAAAAGAATCCTCTTCCCGGACAACGCCGTTTTCCAGTGCGGCTGCCGCCGTAATGACCTTAAAGGCAGAGCCAGGCTCGTAGGTATCGTTGATGCAGGCGTTTCTCCACATTTTATTCAGGGCTTCCTGCTTTTCTTTTTCGGTCATGAGCTGTTCCCGCTGCCCCTCCGGAAGTGTGAACGGGTCATTCAACTGATATTCCGGCACATCCACCATCGCAAGGATTTCTCCGTTATCGGGACGCAACACCAGAATCGAAACGCTTTCCGCTTCTTTTTCCAGGCAGACCTGCTCCGCCAGCTGCTGTGCGTACAGCTGGATGTTGGCATCCAGACTAATGTATAAATCCTTTCCATCCACCGGCTCTACCCGGCTCTCTCCTTCATCCAGAAGCCGGACGCCGCGTGCGTCCGTCATTTCCAGAATCAGGCCCTCCTGCCCGGAAAGCACTTCCTCATACCGGCTTTCCAATGCCAAAATTCCCTGATTATCGCCTCCGGTAAAGCCGATCACTTTGGAAGCGAGATTCTCATACGGATAATATCGTTTATAATCCTCGTCCACCTTGATGCCGTCCAGCCCTGTCCGGTAAATTTCCTCCCCGGTTTCCAGATCGACATTGCTTTTGATTTTTTCGATGGACGATACCTTTTCCACTCTTTTTCGAACGGTCTCTTCCGACAGTCCAAGCTTGCTGCACAAAAGCGCAATCACTGCGTTGGGATCGCGAATCTGGTTATGGATGACAGAAATCGTACAGACCGGCTGGTTATCCGCCAGCACGATCCCGTTCCGGTCTAAAATTCTCCCGCGCTTTGCTTTGATTTTGCGCTCTCTCTGATGCAAATCCAGCGCGAGCTCAGAATAATGTGCCGCCCGGAATACCATCAGATATACCACTCTGGCGGACAGCCCTGAAAAGATCAGAATGCACGCCAGAAAAATTACGACGATCTTTTTGCGGTGAAACGGTTTGCTCAGTTCCATAGGTTCCCTGCAAAGCAGAAATTACTATACCTTATGAAACCGCTGCCTAAAATATGCACACGCTGCCGCTGCGCGCTGTGACCACATCAGACAGCGATACAGCTCTTTTCTTCCATTATTCCATCGGATTTTGCGTATCCCCACCAGAGTCGCCTGCTGCACCATTTTCCAGAATGCCGGAAACCGGCACATCATAGCCATCCGAATCCTCCGTGATCACCTCTCCAGTCGTCGGATCGATCAACTGCCCGTCACTGTTGACATACGGATTGTCCGCTTCTGCTCCATTTGCAGTATCTCCACCTGTTGTAGACGGGTCGTCGCCCGCAGGCTGCGCAGCACTGCCATCCTCCCCTGCCGTAGTATCCCCGGCAGACGGATCCCCGCCGGTATCGGTTGTATTTCCACTGACATCATTCCCGCTGACATCCGACGCCGGCGCGTTTGCGCTCAGCTGCTCGCGGATTTCAATCTGCATCGCTTCCAGCTCTGCGCGCTCTTCGTCCGTCAGCTCCTGTGTCATGAAGATATTTAAATAAGGAAGCACTTCGGTCAATATGTTTTTGGCGATGATACATGCTTTTCTCGTTTCCAGATCCTGTTCCCGGGCGTTTGGTCTGTTTAAAACCACATAAATTGCGATCTGTGGATCTTCTGCGGGCGCATAGCCCAGAAACGATACGACGTAGTCCTCCTTTTCACGAGTACCGCTGGCGCTGACAGTTTCTGCTGTACCAGTCTTACCGCCGATGCGATAGCCTGCAGGCTTTGCACGTTTACCGGTACCATTTGCACCTTCCACAACCTGAACGCAGTATTCACGGATTTTCTCCGAAGTTTCCGCAGAAATGGTCTGTTTTAACAGTCTCGGCTCAATATTTTTTACCACAGATCCATCTGCTGCCGTAATCTTACTGACCATATGCGGTTCATAATAATAGCCTCCGTTGATCAGGGAGCAAAAACCTGTGATCATCTGGATCATCGTCACGTTAAAGCCCTGTCCAAAGCTCGAGGTTGCAAGCTCCGTAGGTCCCATCGTTGAAGAATTGAATACCAGGGAAGCCGTTCTTGCCTCGCCCGCCAGATCTATATTGGTCTTTAAACCGAAATTATATTCCGACATATATTTCAGAAATTCATCGATCCCGATAACCTGTGCTATCCGGATCAGCGTGACATTACAGGAGCGTTCAATGGATTCTCCGATCGTCAGCCACCCCTCCGCACCGTTTGTGTAGTTATGACAGCGGATTTTGTAGCCGCCGATCTCGATGATACCGGTGCATTCAAAGGATTCATTGCCTTTGAGCCTGCCGTCCTCCAACCCCATCGCTGCAACGAAGGGCTTCATCGTGGAACCCGGCTCGTAAGTGCTGTTGATGCAGTAGTTTTTCCAGAGGGCATTTAAGTTCTGTACAAGCAGATCGTTATTTTCCTCCTGCTTCATCGACGCTGCAATCTCTTCGTTGATGACCGTATCCGTCGAGTTTCCACTGACATCGATCAGTTTGCTGCCGATCAGTGCCTCCGGATTTCTCGTATCGTTTAAGTCAAACGTCGGATAACTCGCCATTGCGAGCACTTCCCCACTGTGGACATCCATCACAATACACGCTGCATCCTGCGCACCGTTACCCTCGCGGGTGCTGTCTTTGTTTTCGTCGTTATATTTTTTGAGGTACTTTTCCACAATGCCCTGAATCGTCGCGTCGATCGTGGAATAAACATTGTAGCCGTCTACAGCAGCCTCCGTCGTCCGCTGCAGATTATCGTCCCCGTCTATATATCCATACTGTCTGCCGTTTACGCCGCTCAAAACATCGTTGTAATACTCTTCCAGTCCGTAGGTTCCGGTTCCGTCCGTCCGCGTAAAGCCGATGACATCGCTTGCGAGAGAGCTATTCGGGTAAACTCGCTTATAGCTTTCCTCAAACCAGATTCCCTTGACATACTGGTTATATTCTTTCTGGCTCGTATCCGCCATCATCTGCTGATAATCACTGATTTCATTGTAGGACATTCTCTTTTTGAGGACATAATACTGGGAATCCGGGTGTTCCTGCGCATAAGCGCGCACCTGATCGCCGTCAATGCTAAAATAATCCTCCAGTGCCTGGATCGTAGGCTCCACATAGTCCTCTTTGTTATTCATCTGTTTGATATCCAGCACCAGATCGTAAACCTTTTCACTCGATGCCAGCTTCGTTCCCTTGCTGTCCAGGATTTCTCCCCGTTTATAAGGAATCGTCGTACTGGAATACTGCTGCTGGGAAAGCACCTGCTTTTTGTAGCTGTCGCCGTTATCCCGGTTAATTAAAATCAATCTGACGCTCAACCCTGCAAAAGCCAGCAGTACCAAACAAAACAGTACCACCAGCTTTCTCTGCATTCGTATTGTAAACTTATTTTTCTTATCCAATCCGGCACCTGCCTCACTTCTTGATGTCTGCATACTGTCTTACATAATCGCTTCCATCATCCGGGATTTCCACGATCTGTCCCTGTCCTGCGTAGGTCATGCCAAGCTCCGTAATTGCAATTCTTCTGATTTCCTCCAGATTGATGGAGCTGTCAATCCGGTTTTTCATTTCGTCATTTTCCGTCTTTAAGTTATTTAGCTGACTCTGCAGCGCTGCAACCTGCTTTACGCTCTGGGTGATCGAGGATTCCATCCGGATATAACTGATCAGCATTACGCCCGTGACTGCAAACGCCACAGTCAGAAACAGCACATAGGCTGCATTTCTGTAGCGCAGGCGTTTCATTTCCTGCTTCTGCTTCTCCAGCTCACGTCTCGGAACCCGTCCGGAGACCTGATCCAAATGGCGTTCCAACCCTTCGCCTACCTCAGCGTGTCTGACTGCCGTACCGTTTACATATGCTGTTTTCTGATAAGGCGTTCTTTTGTACGCTGCCGATTGGCTTCTTCTGACTGAATTCGATGTTCTTGCCATTTGCTCTCCTCACCGCCGTCTGTTCCGGCCTCTGGTACAGCATTTCGTAAATAACGATACCAATCGGATTCACAGGCAAGTGAGTGGTATCGTTATTTCGAAAACGATGTACTAGCTCTCTATTTTTTCGAAAATGCGCAGCTTTGCGCTTTTCGCTCTGGAATTTGTCTCCATCTCTTCCTCGGTCGGAAGAATCGGTTTGCGGGTCACAACATGTCCCCGGCTCGTTTTGCCGCACACGCACACCGGAAATTCCGGCGGGCAGGTACAGGGATTTTCATTTCTGCGGAAGGCATTTTTCACAATTCTGTCTTCCAGCGAATGGAAGGTGATGATGCAGAGCCTTCCACCCGGAGCCAGCCGGTCGATAAAGGCGTCCAGGGAATTTTCCAATACCTCCAGTTCTCTGTTGCAGGCAATCCGAATCGCCTGAAACGTTCGTTTGGAGGGATGTCCGCCTTTTTCCCGCATCTTTGCCGGAATCGCCGCCCGGATAATGTCGTTTAATTCCCCGGTCGTCTCAATCGGCTTCTTTTCTCTCGCCTGCACGATGTGTTTGGCGATATTCTGTGCAAATTTATCTTCTCCGTAGTCCCGGATACACCGAAACAGCTCTGCCTGTGACCACTCATTGACGATCGTTTTCGCCGTCAGGGTCTGACGCTGATCCATCCGCATATCCAGTGCGGTATCATAACGATAGGAAAATCCTCTCTCGGCATTGTCCAGCTGATAGGAGGATACACCAAGATCTAACATAATGCCATCTACTTTATCGATGCCGAGGCTGTTTAATACTGCCGGAAGGTTACAGTAATTGTCGCGCACCAGCGTCACATGCTCCTGCCACGGCTCCAGCCGTTTTGTCGCCGCTTCGATCGCCTCTGCATCCTGGTCGATACCGATCAGCCGGCCGGTCCTAAGGCGCGCTGCAATGTGGCTGGAATGTCCTGCCCCGCCCAATGTGCCGTCCACATAGATGCCGTCCGGTTTGATTGCAAGTCCTTCAATTGTCTCTTCCAACAGGACGGATGTATGTGCAAATTCCATCGATTTTTCCTTTCTTTGTTACAGCAATTACAGTCCGAGGTCGTCCATGCGCTCTGCGATATCCTCCATAGATTCCTCCGCCTCTTCTTCCAGGGCATCCCAGCGCTCCTGGCTCCAGATTTCAATATGTCCTGCAGCGCCCACCAGCACAACGTCTTTGGTCAGCTCTGCAAATTCTCTTAATTTGGAAGGGATCAGGGCACGTCCCTGCTTGTCCACCTCCACCTCCGCGGCGCCTGCCAGAAAGTGACGGACAAACATACGGGTGTCTTTTCTGCTGATGGGCATTGCCTGAAGCTTTTCTTCGAAAGCAGTCCAGCCGGCATTGTCGTACACAAATAAGCAGCCATCCAGTCCCTTGGTCACTACAAATTTCTCACCGAGCGTCTCTCGAAATTTGGAGGGAATGATCAACCTGCCTTTTGTATCCAACGTATGATTGTATTCGCCCATAAACATGTACAATCACCTGCCATTCATGGAAAAGGTCTGCCACCTTACTCCACTTCGTACCACTTTCTACCACTTTGAAACCATTTTAGTATAAAATGCCCTCCTTGACAAGCGATTTCAGAAAAAAAAGACAGCCGGACCGTGAAAAGTCCAACTGCCTTTTTCGTCATTCGTGACAACAAAATGCCCTAAAAGCGTACCTTTTGTTGTATTTATAATTCTTTTGCGCTTTTGCGAATGGCGCGAGTGAACAGTAACGATTTTCTCAGACATTGAAGCGGAACAGGATTACATCGCCGTCCTGTACCACATATTCCTTACCCTCCATGCGGACAAGTCCTTTTTCTCTCGCTGCCGCAAGGGAGCCGTTTTCCAGCAGATCTTTGTAATTGACAACCTCAGCCTTGATAAAGCCGCGTTCGAAGTCGGTGTGAATCTTGCCGGCTGCCTGCGGTGCCTTCGTGCCCTGTTTGATCGTCCATGCTCTCGTCTCATCCTCGCCGGAAGTTAAAAAGCTCATCAGGCCGAGCAGATGGTAACTTGCGCGGATCAGTTTTTCCAGACCGGATTCTTTTAATCCAAGGTCATCCAGAAACATCTGACGTTCTTCATCGTCCAGCTCGGAAATTTCTTCCTCGATCTGTGCGCAGATCGCAAATACCTCACTGCCGGTTTCTTTTGCATATTCTCTGACTGCCTGTACGCCTGCGTTATCTGCGCCGTCGTTTGCCAGATCTTCTTCCCCGACGTTCGCCGCATAGATCACCGGTTTTGCAGTCAGCAGGTTCAGGTTCTTGAAATATTCTTCCTCGTCTTCATCCTCTGTCTCGAAGCCGATTGCAAGCTTGCCGTCCTCCAGACGCTCCTTGACACGCTCCAGCATCGCCAGCTCTTTTGCCTGATCCTTATCCATTCTCGCGCCCTTTGCCACTTTGGCGATTCTGCGTTCCAGAATTTCCAGGTCGGAGAAGATCAGCTCGAGGTTGATCGTCTCGATGTCGCGCAGCGGATTCACGTTTCCGTCTACATGAACAACGTTGCTGTCCTCAAAACAGCGAACGACGTGCACGATCGCATCTACTTCACGGATATTGCTCAAAAACTGGTTGCCAAGGCCTTCGCCCTTAGAAGCACCTTTTACCAGACCTGCGATGTCTACAAACTCGATCACAGCAGGCGTTACCTTTTTGGAATGATACAGATCGCCCAGAAGCTTTAAGCGCTCGTCCGGAACGGCTACCACACCTACATTGGGGTCAATGGTACAGAACGGATAGTTTGCAGACTCCGCACCAGCTTTCGTCAGGGAGTTAAATAAGGTACTTTTACCAACATTCGGGAGACCAACGATTCCTAATTTCATTTTTATCTTTACCTGTCCGAAAACCCTTTATTTATGCGGGTTTTCGCCTTTCTCTATATTTTTATTACACCCTTTTTACACCCTTTTTTCAACTGTGGGTGTAGCTGCTTCAAATTGCTGAACAGCTTTTGCAAGGGACTCGTCCGTAACATGGACATACCTGTCCATTGTTGTTTTAATACTTGCGTGTCCTAATAGTTGCTGTAAAACTTTAGGTTGTACGCCGCGTTCAATCGCGCGTGTAGCATAAGTGTGTCGTAAGGCGTGCATACAAAAACGCTTAATACCAGCTTCATCACACAATTTATATAAATGTGTATCGTAGGAACTGTTTTTAGCAGGTTCTCCTGTTCGCCAGTTGATAAATACCAAATCCCGCATGACAAGACATTTCTTTTCTCCCGTTCTGCTGTCTGTGTACTCCAAAATCTGTGAAAGCATTTCAGACTCTTTCCGGGTATCTTTTTCATCATAACAACTTTTTAGGATTGTATATGCGCGTTCTGTAAGCGGAATAGTACGATAACTTTTTTTGTTTTAGGCGGACCGGCACGCCAATATCTCCGGCTGTGTCGATACTCTAAACTCTTATTTACAGTTAAAGTACGTTTTTTCCAATCAATAGCGTCCCATGTCAGACCAATCAATTCAGCCGTTCTCAAACCCGTTTCTAATAACAAAGCATACTGTCTATAATTATGAGAACGCTCTGCGGCTTCAAGAAACTTTTCCTGTTCCTCAACGGTTAAGTATTTAATATCATCTACTGCCCGGACTGGTTTCGTATATCGAACACCATTCATAGGGTGCTTTGCAATAATATCATTCATAACTGCTGATTTGAACATAGTTCCCATTGAAATATAGGTCTGCCGGATTGTTGAGCCTGCATATTCTGTTTCCATTCGATTTAAGACAGCTTTACAGTGCATAGGTTTTACATCAGCTATACACATAGTTCCTATCAATGGTTGAATATTTCTTTCGTAACGCTCACGATAATTTCTAATCGTGTTTGGCGCAAGGTCACAAATGATATTATCAATCCAATAATTGAACCATTTGTCTACTGTCATATCAGGCGCAGTAACGATTAGATTATGTGTATCTTCATACTTTGCGTCAGCAAGCCATTTTTTTGCTTCTGGCAGCGTTTTGAAATATCCATTTTGACGCGTACCATTTTTAGCATAAAATCTTGCGAAATACAAACCGTCCTTTCTTTGACAAATACCTTTTCCACACTCTTTGCCTTTTAAATTTTTTCCCATGACGGACTCCTTTCACGTAAAAAAAGAGTCCAACGCAAATATAAAGTATATCACAAGGACTCCGTTTTTTCAAGCTTAACAGACAAATATTTCAGCTATTAAAGGCTATATAATCAATTCTCGGCGAATGTATTCCTCAAATTCTTTACGCTTCACTAACTTTCGTGTTCCAACATATAAAACAAAAGGGCAGTTTGGCTGTTTTAACATAGAATCAATCTTATTGATACCTATGTTGCTATATTCAGCGGCTTCCCTTATTGTTAATGTTATTTTCAAATGGATAGGTACTCTTACTTCTGTTTCCTTATATAAAGGCAGTTCTTTTTCTTCACTGCTATTTGATTTATTCATTAGAATTTACCCCTATCTTTTTTCAATTTAACAAAAAATAGGCTCGTCAGACGGTCTTAGCAAACCTCACAAGAATTTCACTTCCGCATGGTTCTCATGCAGCTCTACCCGTTGCCTGCGACGCTTCTAACGCTCGGACTACGGCGGTAAAGGAGTATCATTATACCGATATATGGATTGTGGCGGCAGAGTTGCTAAGTCTGCTTTGGAACACTGATAATTCTCGCTCGTTTTGTCCCTCCTTTCGGTCATGGCGTATCAGCCCAACGGCTCCCCATATATCGAATGTATCCGATTTGCCTTATGCTGCGTCGCCGTTCTATTGCGCCGCTTTCTTTGTCAA
>ERZ791809.659-NODE-659-length-22686-cov-3.315983_pt1 | contig 22686 bp, 18 predicted proteins | sample MGYA00509946_ERZ791809 | MGnify/ENA primary metagenome ERZ791809 (study PRJEB30046, sample SAMN00791993) | human gut metagenome | study: EMG produced TPA metagenomics assembly of the A metagenome-wide association study of gut microbiota in type 2...
AGTAAATGCGCAGACCTACTGAACAGTTACTTTAAATTTATATTTCAGAAATGTCCTGCATCTGCCACAGACGATAGGCTGCATTTCATTTCTGTAAATATCTTATTAACGGATTCTCTTATCACTTCTTCTCGAACTCCGCGTAAAGATCTCCTGAATCAGCTGTGCGATAATAACCAGAATCACAACGGTAACCAGCATCATATCTGCCTGATAACGGTGGTATCCATATCGGATCGCCACATCGCCCAGACCACCGGCACCGACGCAGCCTGCCATCGCGGAATATCCGAGGATCGTCGTGATTGAAATCGCCGCGCCAACTAACAGGGACGGCTTGGACTCCGGAAGCAGCACCTTGAAAATAATCTGCCAGGTCGAAGCGCCCATTGATTTTGCTGCTTCTATCACGCCTGCATCAATTTCCTTTAACGATGCCTCTACCATACGGCTGATATACGGGAACGCCGCGATTACCAGCGGTACAACTGCCGCATTTGCTCCGATCGTCTTTCCCACGATCGCGCGGGTCAGCGGCATTACCATCGCTAACAGGATGATAAACGGCACCGAACGGAGCAGGTTGACAATCACACCCGCCACTTTGTTAAACAGCGGCACAGGACGGATGCCGTCTTTATCGGTTACAACCAGCGCCACGCCGAGCGGGATTCCGATCAAATAAGAAATCAGGGAAGAAAGACCCACCATATATAAGGTTCTCCAGGTCTCTTTTACCAGCATACTAACTGTCCTCGCATCAAATATCATCTTAGCGCACCTCCTCATAGGTCACACCGACCGTTTTTAAATAATTGCAGATACGCCCTGCATCTACCTCGTCCTCCGGGAGCTGCAGAAGCATCTGTCCCATCGCCTTGCCCCCAATATCGTGGGTATCCGCGAGAAGGATATTGACCGGAACCTTGCAGGCTAATACCATATTAGAAATAATTGGCTCCGAAGATTCCTGTCCATTGAAAATAACGCGGATCTGGCGCGCTCTGGCAAAGCTTGTCTTCTGCCCTGCCGTCTCTCCTAGAATCAGCTGCCGCCCAATCTCCGACTTCGGACCGGAGAAAATCTCTGATACCTTGCCAGACTCTGCAATGTGGCTGTGATCGATGATCGCCACACGATCACAGATAGACTCAATAACCGCCATCTCATGGGTAATCACGATCACAGTAATGCCGAGTTCGCGATTAATCTTCTTGAGAAGCTCCAAAATCGATTTTGTCGTGTTCGGGTCGAGCGCACTCGTCGCCTCATCGCAAAGCAACACCTTCGGGTTCGTGGACATCGCACGTGCAATCGCCACACGCTGCTTCTGTCCGCCGGAGAGCTGTGCCGGATATGCCTTCATCCGTTCTTCCAGACCGACTAATTTTAAAAGCTCAGCCGCCCGTTTCTTCGCCTCTGCTTTCGGGACACCGGCAATCTCCATCGGAAAGCACACATTCTGGAGTACATTTCTCTGTGCCAGAAGATTGAACTGCTGGAAAATCATCCCCATCGACTGTCTGGCTTTCCGAATCTCCGACTCCTTCATCATCGACAGGTTCTGTCCCTCAAAAATAACCCGTCCCGCCGTCGGTATCTCCAGATAATTGATACACCGGACCAGCGTACTCTTTCCTGCACCCGACAGACCGATAATTCCAAAAATCTCACCCTGCAGGATTTCCAGGTTAATATCATCTAACGCGGTCACCGTTCCGTTCGTTGTCTGGAATTGCTTTCCCAGTCCTTCCAGGCAGATGATCGCTTCCTTTCTCTGCTCCATTGTCTTTTCCCCTCTCTTTTTCCGAATATACAGCATTGATACCCTGTCGCATAAAAGATGCCACTACTGTTTTTCTGTCACAGGAAGCAGTTAGTGCCTTTTTGTGTCATAAGGAATTTCAAGGAATTTCCTATGACACAAAAAAGCCGCGAATCCAGTACGGATCGCGGCTTCCTATGCTATACTTACAGGTCTATCCGACCAGCCCGTTCCGTCTTTCATGCACACAAATATGACAGCACATCATACACATGCCGTTCATCATCATATTCATCTGCATGGCTTTACTCTGACGCATCGGACCTGTCCCCTTTCAGCTTATATTCCCTTATTCCTGATAGGAATTATTTGTTTATGAAGATACACCCATTTTCCGGGTTTGTCAAGTGTTTCCTGAATTTTTAAGAGCTATTTTTTAGAGCTATTTCACTCCTGCTCCGGTTTTTGCACAGCTTCTCTTCTTTTTGATGTCTGGAGTTCCCGTGCTTCTGCACGGCTGCGGCGCAAATTTTCTCCTGGCATCTCCTGTTTCCGGCTGCGCCCTTTCTCACGCTCGCGGATGCGATCCGGCGTGCGGCTCTCAATGATATAGCGCGGGCGGTGCTTCGACTCCAGATAAATCTTTCCGACATACTCTCCGACGATTCCGACCGAGAGAAGAAGCAGTCCGCCGATAAACCAGAGCGATACCATCATGCTCGCCCAGCCGGTGATCGTATTGCCCCGGAAGAAATCAACCACCGCCCAGATAAGGAATCCAATACTGACAAAAAATGCCGCAATTCCCATGAACGTAATCATCCGGATCGGCTTTGTGCTCAGCGAAGTGATGCCCTCGATCGCAAAAGCCAGCATCTTTTTCAGCGGATATTTGCTCTCCCCTGCTGCCCGCTCTTTACGGTCATAATATACCACATCGGACGGATAGCCGATCATCGGGACAATCCCGCGCAGAAACAGATTGACCTCCGAAAATTCCGCCAGCCCTTCCAGTGCCCTCCGGCTCATCAGGCGGTAATCCGCATGATTATACACGGTGTTCGCTCCCAGCGCATTCATAATCTTATAAAATCCCAGCGCAGTTGTACGCTTAAAAAATGTATCCGTCGCCCTGTGGCGGCGCACACCGTACACGATGTCACAGCCAGCCATATACCGCTCGATCATCGCGTCGCATGCGTCCACATCATCCTGCAGATCGGCATCCATCGAGATCGCCGCGTCACACCGCCGTCTCGCCGCCTCAAAAAGCCCGGCTAAAAGCGCGTTCTGATGACCGCGGTTGCGGCTCAGCTTCACACCTGCAAACCGCTCGTCCTTCTCATGGAGTTCCTCGATCAGCTTCCATGTTCTATCCTTCGAACCGTCGTCTACCATCAGCACCCGGCTTCCCGGATGAATCCGGCGGCTGCGGGTTAAATCATCTAATTTTTTACCTAAAAATTCTGCCGTCAATGGCAGAACTTCCTCTTCGTTGTAGCAAGGCACCACGATATAGATAACCGGTGCATTTCTCATACTGTCATCTCCTGCCCGGGTCACTGTCCCTTCTATGCAGACAAGTCCCCTCGTATTTTCAAAAGCAGGTTTCCAGATACAGGTATCTTGCCAGAATCCTCCTGCAGCTGAAATCTGCTTTTTCCGTATTTTCCTATTATATAGGAACTACATTAAAAAGAAAAGTAAATTTTTGACACATCCACCCGATTCCGGTATAATAGAATTGATATTTTTATCACTTTACTATTACTCGCCACCTAAAGAGGTGGGCGTCTTCTCGACTGAGAAAAAATCAAAAAAAGCCATCTATCAGGAGGTATTCATATGTCAAAAACCGAAAAAGCAAAGGTATATTTTACAGATTTCCACACCATTGCATTTGGCGACGGTCTCCCTACCAAATTAAAAAAACTGATCCGTAAAGCCGGGATCGGTTCCATCGATATGGATGGTAAATTTGTCGCTATCAAGATGCACTTTGGTGAACTTGGAAATATCAGTTATCTGCGTCCGAATTATGCCAAAGCCGTTGTTGATGTCATCAAAGAGCTGGGCGGCAAACCATTTTTAACAGACTGCAATACGATGTATCCAGGCAGCCGCAAGAATGCGCTCGAGCACCTGGAATGCGCCTGGGAAAACGGATTTACCCCGTTGACTGTTGGATGTCCAATCATCATCGGTGATGGATTAAAAGGCACCGATGACATCGCTGTTCCGGTGGCCGGAGGCGAATACATCAAAGAAGCTAAGATCGGCCGCGCCGTCATGGACGCCGATGTCTTTATCAGCCTGACCCATTTCAAGGGACATGAGATGACCGGCTTCGGCGGTACGATCAAAAATATCGGCATGGGCTGCGGTTCTCGCGCCGGTAAGACCGATCAGCACAGCAGTGGAAAACCACACGTCAAGGAAAAGCTCTGCCGGGGCTGCCGCCGCTGTCAGAAGGAATGTGCCAACGGCGGTCTCGTTTTCGATGAAGCCTCCAGAAAAATGCACGTGGATGCTGAGCACTGCGTCGGCTGCGGACGGTGTCTCGGCGCCTGCAACTTTGACGCGATCGAATTTGACAACAACGCAGCCAACGAGCTGTTAAACTGCCGTATGGCGGAATACACAAAAGCCGTTGTGGATGGACGTCCAAACTTCCATATTTCCCTGGTCGTTGACGTCTCCCCGAACTGCGACTGCCACGGTGAAAATGACGTACCGATCCTTCCAAATCTTGGTATGTTTGCTTCTTTCGATCCGCTGGCACTCGATCAGGCCTGTGTGGACGCCTGTCTGGCCGCTGCTCCGATGCCGGGCAGCCAGCTTGCAAAACATCTTGCTGATCCGGATTTCCACGATCACCATGACCATTTCACAAATTCCACACCAGAATCTGAGTGGAAAAGCTGCCTGGCACACGCGGAGAAGATCGGTCTGGGAAGCCGGGAGTATGAATTGATCACACTATAATAACATCACCCCCATCTGCCAGCTGTTCCGCCGGTCTTTTTGCGGCCGCAGAGCTGTGAAAAACGGAGCCGCCCCGGTCTTTTCTGCCGGTCGGCTCCGTTTTATGCTCTTCTTTATTTCTGAATCCAGACACCATTCGCATCGACTCTATATCCGTCCGGTGTCGTTCCATTGACAAACAATGCTCCGTCAGCACTCACATAATACCAGTATCCATTCGTCTGAATCCAGCGGCTCTTCGCCATAGCCCCGCTTTCGGTATAATAATGCCAGGAGCCGTTTACCATCTGCCAGTCACGCGCCATCCACGCATCTGCATGGAAATAGTATGTCTCCCCCTTGATCAGGAGACTCTCATTTGCCGCGTAGGTTCCGTTTGCTTTCAGGTATTTCCATTCATTTCCAAACTGCTGCCACGCACCGTCGCCCTGAGCAGCTGCATTGCCAGCTCCAGAGCTACCCGGTCCACCCTGGCTGCCGGAAGAAGAGGTATTTTTGCTGGTCGTATTGCCGGACGGCTTGCTGGAATTTGACGTACTGTTGTTCGCCGCATCCGATACCGAGGTGTTCGTGCCAGCCGGTGTGCCGGATGCGCTTCCCGCCACTGCAAAACCATAGTCCAGCAGCTTCTTCGTATCGTCATAATGGGTCTGCGAACTCTTTAAAATAACTGCAATCAGGCGCACGCCATTTCGCTCTGCACACGTTACCAGCGTGTTGCCTGCCAGGGAGGTATAACCGGTCTTTCCGCCTATGATTCCCTCATAGTACTGGGAATTTGCCGGATTGAGCATCTTATGTCCCATCGTAAGCGTCCGCACCGTCGGCACGCTGGCAGTCGCCGGGAAATCGTAATGCAGGGTCGATGCAACCTGACGCACCGTCGCATTATTGAATGCAGCATTTGCAATCAGCGCCATATCATGTGCGGTTGTAAAATGGTTCGCATTGTTCAGACCGTTCGGGTTTGCAAAATGCGTATGTGTGCATCCTAAAGACGCTGCCTTCTCATTCATCTTATCCGCAAACGCGCTGACACTGCCGGACACATGCTCCGCCAGTCCGTTTGCCACCTCATTTGCCGATTTTAAAAGCAGACCATAGAGACAGTCCTTAACCGTAAAGGTATCGCCCGCCTTGACCTGCAGCGTCACCGCGCCCGATTCCAGATTCGAAACTGCCGTCTGGGAAAAGGTTACCGTATCACTCAGATTACAGTTTTCCGCTACCAGAAGCGCCGTCATCAGCTTCGTGATGCTGGCTGGATAATACTGCGTATCCGCATTCTTGGAAAACAGGAACTGGTTGTGCGTCGCATCATAGAGCACTGCGCCCTGCGCTGCCACCGTCGGCTGAGCTGCATTCTGTGAAGTAACCGTTGCTCCCGAAGGAACTGCGCCGGAGACCGAGCCTCCTGCCGCCTGTCCCGGACCGGTCGCCCCATCTGTCGCAGCAAATGCCGTCCATGACACAGACATCATAAGTGCCATTCCCAGGCAGAGGGAACGCACGGATTTTTTCCATATATTCATCGTATATTGTCCTTCCTGTATGTATTTTCGCTTTTCTCCTACCCGCCAGCTCCCGCAAACGTAAAGTTACGTTCACTCATTGCGCGGACTTTAACGGATTTTGCCAGTGCTGCGCAGGTACAAATCATGCAAATCTGTCTTACATTTTACTTCATTTTAAGCGACAATACAAGTTGAAAGGAAAATTTGAAATTATTACAATTTTATTACAAAAACAGGTAGCCGAAGGACATTCAGCTCCTCCAGCTACCGCTTGATTCTTTTTGTATCTTCTCTTTAAATCGTTGACCAGCTTCGCCGGTTTCCAGTTAACGCCGTCTTTGCATACGCCGTGCGTCACAGAATCCATCTTGTCATGCAGATCTTCTGCATTCCAGACGCTTTCTATTTTTATTTAATAAATTTTTACAGATACTTCTTCCGCAGATCTGCCCCACTCTCTGCCGACAGATACGCCGGTGCCACATCAAAGACGGTCTTGCAGCCCTTCTGGCCTTCCTGGTTCATCTTGTATGCCGCGCGTGCGTATGCCACGATGATGGAGGAAGTAAATTCCGGGTTGGAATCCAGCTTTAAGCTGTACTCGATGATATGGTGGTTCTCTTTGTTCCAGCCGGTCTTACCGCTGCGGAGTACGAAACCACCGTGCGGGAGACGGTTGTGATCGCGTTTCAGTTCTTCTTCGGTGATGAAATGAACCGTTGTGTCATAATCAGAAAAGTAGTTCGGCATGGTCTTGATCTCATTCTCGATCTTTGCCTGATCCGCTCCCTCTTCTGCCACAACAAAGCACTCTCTGGTGTGTTTTTCGCGGGTGGTCAGCTCTGGGCTGCTGCCGCTTCTGACTGCCTCCAGTGCACTTTCAACTGGGATTGTGTACTGTCTGGCATCCTTGACGCCCTCGATCCGGCGGATCGCATCGGAATGTCCCTGGCTGACGCCCTTGCCCCAGAATGTATAATTTTCGCCCTCCGGCAGGCATGCAGCTGCATAGAGACGGTTCAGGGAGAACATACCCGGATCCCAGCCAACGGAGATGATGCCAACCTTTCCGGATTTCTGTGCGGACTCATCGACTGCTGCGAAATGCTCTGGAATCTTTGCATGGGTATCGAAGCTGTCCACTACGTTAAACCACTGTGCATATTTCGGGGTCTGAACCGGCAGATCCGTAGCCGAACCGCCGCAGAGAATCAAAACGTCGATCTCGTCTTTCTTCGCCTCTGCCTCATTTACATGATAAACCGGTACGCCCTCGGTCAGGATCTTGACCGTTTCCGGCGCACGCCGTGTAAATACTGCTTTCAGTTCCATATCCGGATTCTGGCGGATCGCACACTCCACGCCGCGTCCCAGATTTCCATATCCTAAAATTCCAACTCGGATACTCATAGATATTCCTCCTAACGGTACAAAATTTGCCACGGATCCGGCTCTATTTTCCAGCTTACGCGATCCGATTTTACTTAAAAATTTCAATTGTTCCCATTATACACTAGATCCATCCGTTTTTCAATATAGGTGAGTTCACGCGTACAGGAAACAAATTCTCATTTAATTCTCAACGAAAGCCTTATTCCAGCTCCTTCATTCCGGTATACAGCTCAAAATACCGCCCTTTCTGCGCCAGCAGATCTTCATGGTCGCCGCGCTCAATGATCTGCCCGTGCTCCAGCACCATGATCGCATTGGCGTTGCGGACTGTCGAAAGCCGGTGGGCGATGACAAAGGTCGTCCGGTCCGCCATCAGCCGGTCCATGCCGTGCTCGATGTGCTTCTCCGTCCGCGTATCGACCGAACTCGTCGCCTCATCCAGAATCAGGATCGGTGCTTTAGAAACTGCTGCCCGCGCAATGTTTAATAGCTGGCGCTGTCCCTGGCTTAAGTTTGCACCGTCGCCCTCCAGCATCGTGTCATACCCATCCGGCAGACGCATGATAAAGGAATGCGCCGATGCCGTTTTTGCCGCCTCAACAACTTCTTCATCCGTGGCATCCAGCCGCCCGTATCGAATATTTTCCCGTACCGTGCCGGTAAAAAGATGCGTATCCTGCAGAACCATCGCGATATTTTCCCGCAGCTCCTTCCGGTGCATCCGGCGGACATCGACGCCGTCCACCGTGATCGAGCCGCCCTGTATATCATAAAAACGGTTGATCAGATTCGTGATCGTCGTTTTTCCGGCTCCCGTCGAACCGACAAAGGCGATCTTCTGTCCCGGCTTCGCATAGAGCGAAATATCCTTCAAAATCACCTGCCCCGGCTCATAGCCGAAAGTCACATGGTCAAGCACCACCTCACCGCGGATCGGCGCGATCGAAACCGCATCCGGCGCATCTGCCGCCTCCGGTTCCGCATCCAGCACAGCAAACACGCGCTCCGCGCCTGCCAGCGCCGAAAATACGTTTCCAACCTGCATGGAAAGCTCGTTGATCGGTCTGGAAAATTGCCGCGAAAAACCTAAAAATACGGTCAGTCCACCAACATCAAAATTCCGGAACACACAGAGCAGACCGCCAATGCAGGCTGTCAGTCCATAATTTAACTGGCTTAAATTGTTCATGACCGGTCCCATCACACCGCCGAAAAACTGTGCCCGGATCTGTTTTTCTTTCAGATCCGCATTGAGCCATCCAAATTCTTCCTCTGCGATCTCCTCATGGCAGAATACCTTGACGACCTTCTGCCCCTGCACGGTCTCCTCAATATAGCCGTTCATCGCGCCAAGCGCCGCCTGCTGGGCAGAGAAATATTTCTGGCTCCGTCCGGCAACAAATTTACCGGCACTCAGCATCACCGGCATCATGGCAAGCGTAATCACCGTCAGCCACACGTTCGTGTAAATCATCAGCACCAGCGTTCCCACAATACTGAGTGCGCCGGATAAAAGCTGCACCAGCGTACTGCTGAGCATCATGCCGATCGTATCCACATCGTTTGTAAAACGGCTCATCAGATCGCCGTTGCTGCCGGTATCATAAAACCGGAGCGGAAGCGTCTGCATATGGTTAAACAGCTCTTCCCGCAGCCGCTGCAGCGCGTTCTGCGCCACCTGCAGCATGATGCGCGACTGCATATAGGAAGCGGCAACGCTGGCTAAATAAACCGCTCCCATCACGCACAGGGAACGGAACAGCCCCGCCACATCGCCCCGGCTGCCATCTAAAGGCACAATATACCGGTTGATGATCGGGCGCAGCATATAGGCGCCCGCCAGATTTGTCACCGTCCCCAGGATCACACAGAAAAAGGCGGCTGTCATCGCCATCCGGTCGCGTTTTAAGTATGAAAGCAGGCGCAGCATCGTCTGACCGCCCGCCTTGGGCTTTCCGTCCTTCATAACCGCCATCCGTTCCGGTCCCCGGCGGCGTTTCGGTGCGTCGGCTATGCGGCTGCCATATCGGCGTTTCAGGCTTTCAATCTGTTTTTCATCCATCATGCCATTACCTCCCCGCCAGCCCGTTTTCCATATTGCGTCTCATAGATCTCCCGGTACGCCTCACAGGATGCCAGCAGCTTCTCCTGCGTTCCCTCTCCGATAATCCTGCCGTCCTCAAGGACGAGAATCCGATCCGCGTATTCCAGCGAACTCAGCCTCTGTGCGATAATAAATTTCGTCGTATCTTTCAAATCTTCCCGGAATGCCGTCCGGATCGCCGCCTCTGTTGCCGTATCGACAGCACTGGTGCTGTCGTCGAGAATCAGGATCTTCGGCTTCTTTAAGAGTGCCCTTGCGATGCACAGCCGTTGTTTCTGACCGCCGGATACATTGACGCCGCCCTGTCCCATCTCCGTTTTGTAGCCTTCGGCAAACGAATTCACAAAGGAATCTGCCTGCGCATACACTGCTGCCCGCCGCACTTCTTCCTCCGTCGCCGTCTCATCACCCCAGCGCAGGTTTTCCTCGATCGTGCCGGAAAACAGGACGTTTTTCTGTAAAACCATGCCAACGCCGTCCCGGAGATTTTTCAGGGAATACTCCCGCACATCGATACCATCCACCCGCACACTCCCCTCTGTCACATCATAGAGGCGGGGAATCAGCTGTACCAGCGACGTTTTTCCGCTTCCGGTCGCACCGAGGATGCCGATCGTCTCCCCCGGCTCTGCCGTCAGGCTGATGTGGGATAGAACCGGCTCACCGCCTTCGCGGTAGGAAAAGGAAACATCCTTAAATTCCACGCGTCCTTTCTCAACCTTCCGGTCCTTCTGTGATGCATTTTCATCGCTCAAATCAATCGGCTCATCCAGCACCTCATCGATTCGCCGGATGGACGCCATCGCGCGGGAACTCTGCAAAAATACCATTGAGAGCATCATAAGTGACATCAGAATCTGTACAATGTAGGTCGTAAATGCCGTCAGATCTCCGACCGCCATCCGTCCGCCGATAATCAGGTTTCCGCCGAACCAGACAATTGCCAGTGTCGTCACATTCATCGCGAACATCATGACCGGCATCGTCGCAATTACGATCTTCAGCGCCCGCAGCCCTGCCTCCTTGAGCTCCCGGTTCGTGTCGGCAAACCGCTTTTCCTCGTAGTCTTCCCGCACAAAGGATTTCACCACCCGCACGTTCGTCAGCACCTCCTGGATGCCGCTATTGAGCGTATCCAGCGCTTTCTGCATGGCTGTAAACCGCGGGTAGGCAGTCCGTAAGATCCAGACGATCGCCGCCGTCAAAAGCGGAATCACCACCAGGATGACAGCTGCCAGTTCCGCATTCATCCAGAACGCCATCACAAGCGCCCCCAGGAACATGCCCGGCGCGCGCAGCATCATCCGAAGTCCCATCATAATCAGGTTCTGTACCTGCTGGATATCGTTCGTCAGACGGGTTACCAGCGATCCCGTGCTGAACGTATCGATATTTTTAAATGAAAACTGCTGCACTCTGGCAAATAAGTCGCGGCGCAGATCGCTGGTAAAGGAAATCGACGCCTTCGCTGCAAAATATGCCCCCAGAATGCCGCCTGCCGCCATCAAAAAGGAGGTAATCGCCATCACAAGTCCCATTTTGAGAATGTATCCGCCGTCTTTCTGCGCCACGCCATGGTTAATAATCATCGACATAAATTTGGGCAGCAGAATCTCACCCAGCACCTCCGTTACCATCATGAGCGGTCCCAGAATAAAGGCGCTCTTATATGGCAGTATATATGATTTGTATCGTTTCCATTGCTTCACGCTTTTTCCTCCTGCCCGTTATTTCTGCAAATTTTTTTATGGATTCTGTTCAAACAGCTCCATCAGTTCATTCTGGCTCAAATCGCCCAGTGAAACCATTCCCTCTGAAACCACCTGCGCCGCCAGCGCAAGCTTCGCATTCTGCAGCTTCAAAAGATTTTCTTCTATCGTATCCTTTAAGATCAGTTTGTATACCGTGACCGGCTTTTCCTGCCCGATCCGGTACGCGCGGTCGGTCGCCTGGTTCTGCGCTGCCACATTCCACCACGGATCGTAATGAATCACGATATCCGCCGCCGTCAGGTTGAGTCCCGTTCCCCCGGCTTTCAGGGAAATAAGGAACACCGGAACCTCATCCGAGGCAAACGCCTGCACCATCCGGCTGCGTTCCTCCTTCGGGGTCGCGCCGACCAGAAGATGGGACGAAATGCCCTCCTGTAAAAGGCGTTCCCGAATCCGCTCCAGCATCGAGGCAAACTGGGAAAAGAGCAGGATCTTATGTCCCGCCGCAGACGCTGATGCGATCAGCGAAACACAGGTCTCCAGCTTCGCCGATTCCCCCGTATAATCTTCAAAACAGAGTGCCGGATCGCAGCAGATCTGGCGCAGCCGCATGAGCTGGGAAAGCACTTCCAATTTTCCATTACCCGACCACGCGCCGCCAGCCAGCGCCTCTTTCAGTTTCAACGCCGACGCCGTATAAAGCTTCTGCTGCCGCCCCGACGCCGCCGAATAAACGATCCTCTCTTCCTTGCCCGGAAGCTCCCGCAGCACATCCTTTTTCAAGCGGCGCAGGACAAACGGTCCCGTCATCCGCCGCAATGCCGTCAATGCTTCCGGATCCTGATTTTTCACGATTGGCAGCTCATACCGCTCACGAAACTTCCGGTAACTGTATAAAAATCCCGGCATCAGGAAATCAAAAATGCTCCAAAGCTCGCTGAGCCGGTTTTCCACCGGCGTTCCCGTCAGGGCAAAACGGGCATTCGCCGAAATCTCCTTTACCGCCTTCGCTCCCTGTGTCTTTGCATTTTTAATGACCTGCGCCTCGTCAATAATCTCATATTCAAACGTGCGTCCCAGATACGCTGCCCGATCCCGTTTCAACAGATCATAGGACGTGATGATCACCTGCGCCCCCTCAGACGCCTCCATCCGCATCTGCTCCTCCAGCTGTTCCTGCCGTTCTTTCGCCGTCCCGGCAATCAGAAGCACGCGGATCTCCGGCGAAAACCGGGCAAATTCCTGTCCCCAGTTGTAGACGAGCGACGCCGGGCAGACGATCAAAGACGGAAGAGGTAATTCTGACCCACTGCCTTCATTTCCAGCCGCTTTCTGCTCGGTTTTTTCCTGATAAAATGCCGTCAGAAGCGCAATCACCTGCAGCGTTTTTCCCAGTCCCATATCATCTGCCAGGATCCCGCCGAAATGATACCGCGCCAGCGTCCGCATCCACGTATATCCGATCTTCTGGTATTCCCTCAGCGTCTTTTCCAGCACCGCCGGAACCGCATAGCTGACACTCTGCGCCGTTTTTAGATCGCGCACCATCATCCCGTAGGCTTCATCCCGCTGAAACAGTTTCATCCTGCCGTCGCCCGAGAGACTGTCCAGATAAAAAGCACGGTAGGCAGGTATCTTCGCCTCCCCCGCCTGAAATTCACTCTTTGTCAGTCCCAGATCCGCAGTCAGACTGTCAAGCGCCTGCAGGCCGCCGCCCGAAAGCTGCAAAAATTCGCCATTTTTCATGCGGTAATATTTCTTTTTTTGGCGGTATTCACTGAGTACCTGCAAAAGCTCCGCCGGGTCGATTCCCGCCGTCTCAATCTTCAGATCCAGCCAACCGCCTCCAAGAGAAACCCCCATCGACACTTCCGGCGGGGGCAGGACGCGCAGATGGCGGACAGACTCTGACAGCCATACCTCTCCCACCTCCTGAAACTGCGGCATTCCCTCGCTCAGAACCTGGTACAGCGCTTCTTCATCCCCGCGGATCACCAGCTCGCCGCTCTCATCCTCCCAGTAAGAGAAGTACCGCGTGATCAGGCGGCTGATATAAAATTCCGCCGGTACATCCCGGCAGATCTCCCGCGGAACATGCTCGTCCGCCAGCGGCGAAAACGTAAAATCTCCATAGGAAAGCGTCGGACGCAGACGCAGCTCGTCCGGCGAATCACTGTCAAACTCAAACCGGGCTTTCAACGCCTCTGGGCGGTATTTCTCCCAATCGATCTCCGGACTCTGCAAGATCCCAAGTGCCTCCATGCCTTCCAGCACCCGCGCATAAAAGAGCGGAATATCCCGGCTTCCAACCAGCAGCTCCCGCTTCTCTTTCCGGCTTCTGCACTCTCTTCCGCCCTGTTCCATCTGCTCCAGAAAAACGCCCATCGTTTCTGTATACAGTTCACTGCATCCAAACAGATGCAATCCATCTGCCACATACAGACGCTGTTCTCCCCGGAACGAGGTTAGAGCCGATGGAACCGTAACCGCAATTCCATCGCCCCTTGCTTCCACCTCCACCGGGAAACGTGGATCCTTGCGCTCAACCCGGCACACACGTTCAGCACCTTTCTCGTCCTCCGTCTGGACTTCTTTTCCCTCTAAAAGATCAAACAGCCGATCCCTCGCTGCAGATCCCAGCGTTAACGCCCGCATCACCGGAAGCGGCAGCCCCGCATGACCGCGCATCTCCTCATAATGGCGTATGTAGGCGTCCGCCTCCTCCAGCAGAAGATCTAAAAATGGGCGGCTTTCCGGCGCAAAGGCAGACGGGACGTGTTCAAACGCCATGCCTTTTCCGTATTCCACCCGTTTTCCGCTGTGAACCGCCTGTGCAAATTCCAGCAGGTTTTTCACAATATACCGTTTTTCCCGTCCGATCCGTGCCTCCAAAAGCACTTCGCCGCGCCGGATCTGTAAATAGGGATGCAGATAGACCGGTTCCCGCTCTTCCTCGCCCAGAATCCGCGCTACTTCCCGGTTCGTGTACTCCCGGATCATCATCCGGATCTCCGGCGAAGTCGAAACCGGCGGTGTATGCTCGGCTTTCTGCTGGCGGGCAAACGCCTCCTGAAGCGCTTTTGCATGCACGCAGGGACCCCGGAATGAATTTCCCTCCGCACAAGAACAAGAGTAGTCATAGATCTGACTACCCTTGATAAAAATTCTTGTCTGATATACCTTTGTCTCATCCTCAATCTGTCCCTGTACCCGTACTTCGCCCTTCCAGAAGGTATCTACGGACATTTTTATTATTTTCATGAGGATTCCTCCATATTACAGATTACATGTGTTCCGGCGATTCCATTCCGAGCAGATCCATACAGGTATCCAGCACCCGCTTGGTCAGCGTGATCAGGCTGATAAAGGCTGCCTGCTTCGCTGCGTCCTCCTCGGAGAGGATCTTATTTTCCAGATAGAATGCATTGAACGCATCCGCCACTGCCGCCATGTATTGGCAGAGCTTATGCGGCGCCGTCTCGTAGAATGCAGATTCTGTCACCTCGCCGAAACGGCAAAGCGCCATCTGAAGTGCTTTCTCTGTCTCGCTCTCAGCCGGACGGATCGGAACCACTTTAGCATCCGCACCGCGCAGTTCCTTGTATTTCTCCAGAATGGACTTGATGCGGACGATCATATACTGGATATGTGGACCTGTATTTCCCTCGAAGGAAATAAAGCGGTCTACATCGAAAATGTAATCTTTGGTCGCCTGATTCGAAAGATCGGCATATTTAAGTGCCGCCAGACCGACAATCTCCGCCGTGCGTGTCATCTCGTCCGCCGGAACCTTCTGCTTCTCCTGAATCTTCTCATATACCTTCTCATCGATATTCTTGATCAGGTGCTCCAGACGCATAACACCGCCCTCACGTGTCTTGAACGGACCACCGTCCTTGCCGTTCATCGTACCGAAGCCCAAGAAGATCATCGGCGTATCTTCTTTGACGATGCCCGCCTTCTTCGCCACACGGAATACCTGGATAAAATGAAGCTCCTGGCGCTTGTCTACGACGTAAATGTAGCGGTCCGGATGGAAATCCTGCTCACGTTCGATGATCGTCGCCAGATCGGAAGTCGCATACAGCGCCGCACCATCGGATTTGCGGACGATACAAGGCGGATATTCCTTCGCATCCCCTTCCTGTGCGATATCGACAACCAGCGCGCCATCGCTCTCATAGGCAAGACCTTTTTTCTGTAAATCCTCGATCAGTCCCGGAATATATGGCTGCGCATCGCTCTCGCCCTTCCAGAGGTCGAACGATACATTTAAATTGCCATAGTTCTTTTTCAGATCCTTCAAGGACACGTTCATGATGTGCTTCCAGATCGCATGGAACGGTGCATAGCCACTCTGCAGTTTGAAGGTTGCCTGCTGTGCCCGCTCACGAAATGCCGCATCTACCTTGGATTTCGCGCTCGCTGCCGGATAGATATCCTCCAGCTCGGAAATCGTAAACGGCGGCTCCGACGGATACTCGCCGGTATAATCCGGGTCAAAATATACCAGATCCGGCTGACGGTCATGCAGCTCCTCGATGATCAGTCCCATCTGCAATCCCCAGTCACCCAGATGCACATCGCTGATGACATGGTGTCCCATATAGCGGCTGATGCGCTTGATGCTCTCTCCGATGACCGCAGAACGTAAGTGTCCGACATGCAGCGGTTTTGCTACATTGGCTCCGCCGTAATCGATGATGATCGTCTCCGGCTTCTTAGCTGCGTTGAGTCCCAGCTTTTCATCCTCTGCCACCTGCTGTACATAGGATGCCAGGTAGCACGGATTCAGGCGGATATTGATAAATCCAGGCATCACGGCATTGATCTCAGAAAACATCTTGCTTCCGGCTGTCTTTTCCACCACCTCATTGGCAATATCGATCGGTTTCTTTTTATACGCTTTGGCAGCTGCCATCGCGCCGTTACACTGATACTCGCAGAGATCCGGGCGGTTTGATACCGTTACGCGGATGTACTTCTCATCGTACCCGCAGCCGGTAAACGCCGGTTTCAGTTCTTCCACGATCAAATCTAAAATCGTTTTCATACTAGATTCCCTTTCATAATTTATATCGCATATTTTCAAGAATGCCTCTGCATTCTTGCTGCGAGATGCGCGTCATGCAAAGCATGACATATTTCTTTTGCGCATCTTAAGCAATCCTGCCGGAGGCTATATCAGATGGGAGACCCGCTCCCACCACTGATACTAATTTGCTCCTCGCCACCTGAAGAGGTGGGAGTCATCTCTCATCTGATATATCCTTCCGCATTGCCTTTTTCACATCCTTGCGGAACTGCTTCCAGGCATCCTCATGATCCACGAAATACTTCGGGCACGCCTTTCCAGTCACATCATAATGACGGATCACGTCTTTCGGACTTAAATCGAGCTGCTTGCACAGCCATGCAGTCAGTTTTACCAGCGAGTCATACGTCTCGTCTGTGAACTTTCCGTCTACCGCCGGATGGCAGCACTCAATCGAAACGGTGTCCGCATTCCTCTCATTGGAGGCATATGCCTTCTCCCCGACCGGAACGCACTCAATGATCTCGCCGTCCAGACCGATCACGAAATTGCTGCTGACGGAAACAGTGTTACTGCCGCTCTGATCTTTCAACCCCTCAAAATAATCATGGTTCTGCTGTGCCGTCGTCCCAGGATTTGCCACATAGTGAATCACGATCCCGTTGATGACCGGGATATTCGTCCCCGGTCTGGAATATCGGTTGACCGTGAGAAGCTGCTCATCAACCCAGTTTGGCATCTCGATCGTGGACGGATCGATCAGCTTGCGGATCATTTTCCCGCGCAGCGTCCAGCCTGTTCCCGCACCCAGGAGGAAAATAAGCAGACACAAAAACAGCCGCATCATCACACGGTGCTTCTTCTGCTGCCTCGTCCGCTCCCGGCGGATTGCCGTCTGCCTGCCGGATGTACGCCTCTTTCTGCCACCAGATCTGCGCCCCGGCTCATCCTCTTCCCCCAGACGCAGACGGTCTTCTCTTCCGTTCTCCATATTTATCACTCCCCATGAGCACCGCTCACTCCGAACCTGCTCTCTGAGATGAACCAACGGACGCGTCATAGACGCCTCCCCGATATGTTAAGCAAAAAAACTGTTGTAAAATCTCGACGTTTCCTCCGGATCTTACAACAGTTTCTCTGCTTGCTACTGTTCATGCGCTGCATAACCAGCAAAGGAAAATGCCTGCCACAAACAGTAATCTCTGTTTCCAGTCAGAAACCTGTCAGTGACACGACTGCCTCCCCACAAGGGTACAAACGGTATCGTGAAGACCTTTCTGACGTATATGTTATAACTTAGACTCTGGACAGATATTCACCAGTACGTGTATCGATCTTGATCTTATCGCCCTGGTTTACGAATAACGGTACATATACAGTAGCGCCAGTCTCTACAACTGCCGGTTTGGTAGCGCCTGTAGCAGTATCGCCCTTGAAGCCCGGCTCTGTATCTGTGATCTCAAGCTCTACGAACAGCGGCGGTTCTACGGAGAATACCTTGCCGTTGTAAGAACAGATCTTGCACATCTCGTTCTCTTTTACGAACTTGAGTGCGTCGCCGATTGTCTCCTGGTTTAAAGCTACCTGCTCATATGTGTTTACATCCATGAAGTTGTATAAGTCGCCATCGGAATACAGATACTGCATATCAACTCTGTCGATTCTGGCAGACGGGAACTTCTCGGTCGGACGGAAGGTTTTCTCTACAACGCCGCCATTCATTACGTTCTTAATTTTAGTACGAACGAACGCAGCTCCCTTTCCCGGTTTTACGTGCTGAAATTCCATGATCTGGTATACGTTGCCATCAATCTCCAGTGTGATGCCGTTTCTAAAATCGCCCGCTGATATCATAAATGATGCTCCTCCTTGAAAATACTCGCTTTATCTTTTTTATTTTATACTATAAAATCCTCTTTTTCAACTACTTTTTTGAAAACACAGGGCACATCATGTCAATTCCGCCCCTTATTTTTCTAAAATTGCCGATATTTTTTCTGAAAACAACTGATTTTCCACCGTTTCCGGCACTCCTGTCAGCATCCAGTTCTGCCACTTGGCAAGCTCTTTCAAACCGTTCAAAAACACCCAACTACAAACTTCCGCTATTTTTTTCCTGTCTTCTCACATAGAACCACAGGACAATTTTCTCCAGATACCGCTTTAACACGATCTGGATCTCTTCCTTCGGATTGATCGGCTTTACAAGAATCGAATAGATGCCTGTCCGCCTCGCCCCGTACACATCCGTAAAGAGCTGATCCCCGACAAACATCGTCGAGCGCTCGCCCGTTCCCATCCGGCGCATCGCCTGCCTGTATCCGCTGCGCTTCGGTTTTCTGCCCTTGTAAATATAATCCGAACCTACCTGTCCGGCAAACGGGGCGACCCGCGCCTCCTTATTATTCGAGAGCAGACAGGTGTGGAACCCGATCGCCCGCAAACGTTCAAACAGCTGTACTGCCCGCTCGTCCGCCGGGGCACCGTGCGGCACCAGCGTATTGTCAATATCAAATATGATACCCCGCATTCCCTTCTGGTAAAACTGCTCATACGGGATATCATACGCAGAATCCAGCCATTCATCCGGATAAAACGCATTTCCCATCATCTGGTCTCTTCCCCGTTCTTTCCAGGCTCATACGACGGCACATTCCGCTGCTGTATCTTCTGCAGTTCCTCCATAAATGTATCGACGTCTTTAAACTCCCGGTATACCGATGCAAACCGCACATAGGTAACCACATCCAGATCCTTTAACCGCTCCATCACAAGTTCCCCGATCACCGCGGTCGAGATCTCCCGTTCTTCCCGGTTAAATAAATTGTTTTCCACATCGTCGATCAACGCCGAAATCTGTCCCGGAGAGACTGGGCGCTTGTGGCAGGAATGCAGGATTCCTGCCTCTATCTTCGCCCGGTCGTACATCTCCCGGGTATTATCCTTTTTGACAACCATCAGAGGGATTGTCTCAAGTTTTTCATATGTGGTAAAACGCTTTCCACAAGTCTCGCACTGTCTCCGGCGTCTGATAGAACTGTTGTCATCCGCAGGCCGTGAATCGATTACTTTCGTGTCAGCCGCGTTGCAAAATGGACACTTCAATCGCTCTTCCCCTTTTCTGGTTTTATTGATATGCCCCCGCCAGGTTTTCATAACATATCATACTTATTATAATATCGCAGGAAGTGCGCTTCTGCAAGCAGAAGTTTTCCGCTACTCCTTCTTTATTCCTTCTTTTCTCTCTCTTCTTTCAGCCTCACCAGAATAATGTCATCCCCTATCTGGCAGATGTCGCAGAATGGAATTATGTACTCTTTTTCCCGCCCCAGAAAGCCCCAGACACAGCCCGGTCCCGGCACGATGATCGCAAGCATTTTTCCCGTGCTGATGTCAAAATCGACGTCGCCCACAAAACCAAGGCGCTTGCAATCTTTTACATTTATAACTTCCCGCTGTTTGAGTTCACAGATACGCATAGACATAAACCTCCCAGATCCTTCTGTAATCAAAATATGTACAAAAGGACCGGGAGGTTCTTCCTGGACAGGTATTTCTATCTACTTTTATTTCATAACTTCTGATAACGTCACGCTGTCAAAATGCAACGTATAATCAATCAGATGCGGCTGGCTCATCGCCACCGTCAAGGCACTGACCGCCACATCCTCATCCAGCGTTACCGGAATCTGGAACTCGGAATTGCCCTCGGTCTGGATCGGATCATACTGCACGTCATCCACCAGCATATACTCATAGTTCGGGCTGCTCCAGACAATATCGGCAGTCACCTTTCCATCCTTGACGATAATGGTCGCCGGGCTGTCCACCGATGCTCTGCCGGAACCTCCCTGCAGGGTTACCTCACAGGTATAAGTGCCGTCTGCCACATCTGCAGTCTGCCCTGCCGGTTTCTGGGCATCTGCCGCATCATCGCCGCTATTCTCCGTCTCGGATGATGCCGCTTCCGCGTCCTCTGCCTCTCCGGAAACCGGATTTTCTACCCTTACTTTGTGGTCGTACCAGGTGCCCTTCTTACCAATCAGAGCCAGGTCAAATTCTTCTCCGAGCGCCGGAACCGGCACATCGAAGCCGTTGACCTCCTCGCTCAAACCGTCGCTGTAAGTAACCGTGTCCACGGTTGGCTGCAGCCAACCGGCTTCATCTTCCTTTGCCTCGTCCGCAGTACCCAGATACAAATTCACGATATTTTTCGAGGTCAGGCTGATATGGAGTGTCGCCTCGCCATCCTTGACCGTCAGGACGCCTTTTCCATTTTTCGATTCATTGACCTTGAACATGCTGCTGTCCGTCTTAAAATCGACGGTGTAGACGCCGTCTGCAAGGTCAATGCTGCTCTTTTGATCGGCATTCTCGGTTTCTGCGCTCTCTGTCTGCGCCACGGTGTCAGCTGCGTCCTGTTTCTGTCCTCCGCACGCTCCGAGAAAAGCGGCAGCAAGCAGAAGCGCCGCTAAATTCAATTTCTTTTTCATATACATTATTTCGCAATAGAATCAATGGCTGTCCGTGTATGAGCAACATAGAATGATTCTACCGCTTTAATTCTGCCCAGACCGGAAATCTGAGTATCTACCTTGTCAAATGCACCTGATGCCTCAAACTGGCTCTTCCAGGAATCATCATCATCGCCTGCCATATCGTTGTTTGCGTGATCACCTGCAACTACCATCAGCGGACGAAGAACGACGTTCTTATAACCAGCTGCCTTCACTGCCTCGATAACAGACTCACAGGAGGTCTCTTCCGGCTCGCCCTCTACGGTACCGATAAATACATTGCTATATCCAAGATTCTGCATCTGGGTCTGCATCTGGCTGTAGGTTACCTTTGCAACATGTGCGGTACCATGCCCCATCAGAACAAATGCAGTTCCCTGATCGGCTGCGTCAGCTGCATCTTTAAAACCTGCTTCCGAAGCTGCCTCTGCGACAACTGCTTTTGCAACTGCCTCTTTATCTGCATTGATAACGGTTGCATCGTCGCCAACCTCACCCAACAACGGCTCTGCGACAGCTATCTGCTCGAATTTATCCTGATACTTCTCGAGCGCCTCAACCATCTCGTCATACTCAGCACCGTGCATCAGGTGGGTCGGCTGGACAACCAGCTCTTTAACTCCGTTCTCCACGGCGCGCTCCAGTGCCTGATCCATATTGTCGATGCACTCGCCGTCACGAGCCTCAACGTGGTTGATAATGATCTGTGCGGTAAATGCACGGCGGACTGCCCAATCCGGGAATGCATCCTGGATGGAATCCTCGATACTCTTGATATCTTTCACACGGCTGTCGTTGAAGGAAGTACCAAAGCTGACTACCAGGATCTCCTTGTCGCCAATCTCATCCTGATTGCGCGGATCGTCCAGGCTCGCGTCGCCGGTATCACGACCAAAATAATCTGGATCTGCGTTCTCGCCTTCTACCAGCTCCTTCTGCTCGTCAGTCAGGGCATCCCATGCCTCTTTGGCTGCCTTGCACTGCTCATCCGTGTCATCGGTGCGCTCCTGTACATAGATGTCATCGATCAGCTTTGCCACCTTATCTGCCGCTTCCTGATCGGAATCGGCGCTCTCAGCTGCCTCGGTCTCTGCCTCAGAAGCCGCCTCCGTCGAGGTTGCCTGGCTGGATGTACTGCCGCCGCAGGCTCCAAGCAATACGGACATCGTAACTGCCGCTGCACTTACAACTACTTTTTTGTTTTTTCTCATGTTTTCCTCCTTGTGTGACTCGCACAAAAATAGTTTTAACCGATATGTTCACGACAGCCGGCAGGTTTCCTGGCTTTCGGGTCATCATGCACGCCGCGCCTTCTCACTTTCGCAATGGCATCTGCAGCGCCACTCTCCGGTTCACAGTGACGAGATCGCACAGGTTTTGCACCTGTTTCCCTTTTACCCCCTGTCCATGCCTATCAATCCGAGCAATCTGACTGGTCTGGCACAAACAGCGGCACCCACTGCCCATATCAGCTTGTTTCATTATAGATGGGGTATGTTTAAAAGTCAATTTATCCTGGAAATTATATCAAAAAAGCACCTCTCATCCGGTTACTGTTCACGCACGTGCCCAGTAACGGAATTTGCCGTGGCTTCACATTTAAATACAGCAAATTCCTGCTGCCACCACGTTTTCTTACGGCACTTTCGGTTCCAAAAGTGC
>ERZ791809.678-NODE-678-length-22380-cov-2.714759_pt1 | contig 22380 bp, 10 predicted proteins | sample MGYA00509946_ERZ791809 | MGnify/ENA primary metagenome ERZ791809 (study PRJEB30046, sample SAMN00791993) | human gut metagenome | study: EMG produced TPA metagenomics assembly of the A metagenome-wide association study of gut microbiota in type 2...
TTTTCGAGGGACAAGCATCTATTGAAGAAATGAAAGCAGTGAAAGAGTGGGCTGAAAGTTCAGAAGAACATAGCAAACAGTTTCACCGAGAGCGCAAGTTATTCAATGCAATGATTCTTATAGGAAACCCTAAATGGACAGCAATAAATACAACAAAAAGAAACAGATATTTCATCAGGGAATTCTTAAAGATTGCTTCTGTGATAATCATTGCGGTAAGTATTACAGCTACTATCTTTTCAATAACGAATGAGCATCATAAGCATGTTGACATAGCTATGCAAACAATAATAGTCCCCGCCGGACAACGCGTAAATATTGAATTGCCCGATGGATCAAATGTTTGGCTAAATGCAGGAACACAAATGCAATATCCTGTTTCATTCATGGAAGATAAACGTGAAATAATATTAGACGGAGAAGCCTATTTTGATGTTGCCCGTAACGAAAAGTGCCCGTTCATAGTACATACTCATGCAATGGACATAGAAGTATTGGGCACAAAATTTAATGTAGAGGCTTATGCTAAACAACAAAACTTCGAAGCTTCTTTAATACAAGGAAAAATAAAAATCAAATCACCTTCCGACAATAATATTTCACAAGTTTTATTACCTGACTATAAGAGCACCCTAAAAAATGGCAAATTAGTGATAAGCAAAATTGAAGATTATAATATATATCGCTGGAAAGAAGGATTGTATTGCTTCAAAAACAAATCGTTCATAGAAATAATAAAAGACTTGGAGAAATATTATAACCTGAAAATTATAGTAGACAAGCCTAGCATTACCAACATAATATTAACAGGAAAATTCAGAATCTCTGACGGCTTGGATTACGCCCTTCGGATATTACAAAAGGATGTACCTTTTATTTATAACAAACATACAACAGATGACATCATTTATATAAAATAATAAGAATATTAACTCAATAACACGGGAGAAACAAGCCTATGAAATGATACTAATTGAAAAACAAAAGAGCTAACAGATATTTGCCCTATCTATCAGCTCCTGCCTAACACAATTTTTATAAAATCGTATTAATAAATCAGTTACAAATATATGAAAAATATTTCTTTATTGGATTTTTACTGCAAAAAAAATCCAAATTCAAAACAATTATTTAGAATTATGCGAACATCTATATTCCTTTTGTTATTCTGCTCATTTAGCTTAATGGCAAAGAATGCAAATTCTCAAAATGCCAAAGTTACAATTAATAAGCAAGATGTCAGACTGGAATCTATATTGAGTGAAATTGAATCTCAAACCAATTACTTATTCATCTATAAAAAAAATGTAGATGTAAATTTGCACAAAAGCATCAGCGTGAAGGCCAGACCGGTTTCTGAAGTATTGTCCATATTACTACATGAATCTCCTATTATTTATAAAATAGAAGGAAACCATATAATACTCACTAAAAAAGAAATTACCCAAACCCCGACAATAAAGAAAATCACCGGAGTGGTAACAGATAGAGCCGGGGAGCCTTTGATCGGAGTTACAATAACAGTAAAGGGTATATCACAGGGATCAATAACTGATATAAACGGGAAGTTTTCATTATCAGCCGACATTGGTGATGTTCTTCAATTCAGTTATATAGGATACATTCCACAAACAATAAAATTAAAGAACTTGAATAGCTTAAAAGTCTTTTTAGTGGAAGATGTTAAGACCTTAGACGAAGTAGTGGTGGTTGGTTATGGCTCTCAGAAACGAACTAATCTAACAGGAGCAATTTCGACCGTTACATCTCAAGAGCTTGTAGACAGACCGGCCAGTAGCGTTACACACATGCTACAAGGACGTGTACCCGGTCTCAATATCACCACTTCTTCCGGTGTACCGGGTAATACTGCAAGCTTTAATATCCGTGGTACGAACTCAATCAACGGAGGCTCACCATTGGTGTTAGTCGATGGAGTTGAAGGGGACCTTGACCGTGTAAACCCTAATGATATAGAATCAATTTCAGTTATAAAAGACGCCTCCGCCGCTGCTATTTATGGTGGACGTGCTTCATTCGGAGTTATTTTAGTCACAACAAAATCCGGTTCTTCTGATGGGAAAGTACAAATTAGCTATAGTGGGCGTGTTGGTTGGACAGAACCCACTACATCTACGGATTACGAAAACCGTGGTTATTACCATGTTTCTTTGGTTGACCAGTTTTACATTCCCAATAACGGGCGTCGCTATACCTCGTATACAGAAGAAGACATGAAAGAGTTATGGGAAAGAAGAAACGACAAGACAGAAGATCCTGCCCGCCCTTGGACCGTATTGGATAAGAGAAACGGACAGAATGTATACTTATACTACGCCAATACGGATTGGTGGCAATACTTGTTCAAAGACAAGAAACCATTGCAAAGCCACAATATTTCGATATCCGGAGGAACAAACAAATTGAAATTTTACCTTTCGGCAGGTTATAATAGTGAAGAAGGAATGTATCGAAGAAATACTGACAAATTCAGAAGAATAAATTTCCATTCAAGGATTTCCGCAGATATTACTGATTGGCTTAACATTAGTAACAATACTGAATTTTTCAATTCTAATTATACTTATCCTGGATTGGGAGGCATAAATTCGAACATATCTCAAGCCCAGAACCATGGTTTGGCAAGTTTTCCTACCCAAAATCCTGACGGGACAAGCCTTTATACTACTTCACTGACCGACTATGCCATTATGGACGGTTTATTAGTCATATTAGACAGCGAAGGGTTCAGAAATAAAACTCGTAAAGATAACTTCAAGACCACTACAGAACTTACATTAAAACCATTGAAAGGGTTGGAGGTAAAAGCTAACTTGACATACATGCTCTATAACCAATACGACATACGCCGGCAATCTAATGGAACATATTCCAAATATCCGGGAGAAACATCCATACTTAATACCGGTAATTTCCAAAATCAAATGTTTGAGCAATTTGCCCCCAATGAATATTGGGCAACGAATGTATTTGCCACATACCAAGGTTCTGTATCCAACAAACATAATTATAAAGTTACAGGTGGTTTTAATTATGAAACTCGTTACAACAAGACTGTTCGTGGCACAGGATATAATCTTCTTTCCGATGTTTTGGATGATTTTAACCTGATAGGAGTAGATCCTGCCACAAACCAAAAACGGATGGAAGTGACAGGAGGGCAAAATGAATATAAACTTGCAGGTTTTTTCGGACGTATAAACTATGACTACAAAGGGATATATTTACTTGAACTAAGCGGACGTTATGATGGTACCTCTCGTTTTGCTTCTGGTCATCGCTGGGGATTCTTTCCTTCTATGTCTGTTGGTTGGAGAGTCTCGGAAGAAAAGTTTTTCAGCAATATGAAAGACTGGTGTAACAATTTAAAGTTCAGATACTCTTTTGGTAGTTTAGGAAACCAACAAGTTGGCTATTATGACTATATCCGCACTATCAGTATAGGAACTACCGGATATTTATTCGGAGGTGCGAGACCATCTTACGCAGATATTTCCGCTCCCTCTGCCGACAATCTGACATGGGAGACTGTACAACAACATAATGCTGGTGTGGATATGACATTTTTGGACAACAGATTAACTTTCACCGGAGAATATTATATTCGGGATACAAAGGATATGCTTACCGCCGGCATCACATTACCCGCCGTATATGGCACTTCCGCTCCTAAAATGAACAGTGCAGATATGCGTACAAAGGGCTATGAACTCTCTGTTGCTTGGCGAGATCAGTTTAAGTTAGGCAACAAACCTTTCTCTTATCAACTGAGTTTTACATTCAGTGATTACATCAGTGAAATCACCAAATTCGACAACCCCGACAAACTATTAGCTAAGACTTATTATGAAGGAATGCGGATTGGTGAAATATGGGGATATCGCGTCGATGGCTTCTTTGCGACCGATGAAGAAGCTAAGAACTATGAAGTAGATCAAAGATCTGTAAACACCACTATCAATAGTTCATCGGGTGAATACCGGGGAGTACGTGCCGGCGATTTAAAATACCGGGATCTAGATGGTAACAAAACTATAAGTATCGGTGAAAACAGAGTCGGAAGCTCCGGTGACCGCGAAATTTTAGGAAATAGTTCTCCACGCTATCAATATGGCACTAACTTGGCTTTCCAATGGTATGGATTTGATTTTAATATATTCTTCCAAGGTATCGGCCACATAGATTGGTATCCAGGAAGAGAAGCCCAAGCATTTTGGGGATATTACAACCGCCCCTACGGAACATTTATTCCGAAGGATTTTCAAAAATTATGTTGGTCAGAAGATAATCCCAACGCTTACTTCCCCAGACCTAGAACAGCTGTTGCCCTTACAGAAAATTCGGAACTTTCAACAGTGAATGACCGCTATCTTCAAAATATTGGTTATTGTCGATTAAAAAACCTGACAATCAGTTATTCACTTCCTAAGTTTCTGACTAACAAAATAGGCCTTGACTTAGTTCGTCTTTATTTTTCCGGAGAAAATCTTGCTTATTGGTCACCGATAAAAACCGACTATGTCGACCCGGAACAAGCCAGACAAGGCGGAACTTTGAAGGTCTATCCTTGGCAAAAAAGTTTCACATTTGGTGTTAATATTAACTTCTAATTAATTTTGACTATATGAAAAATAACATATTCTTACTCATCGCAGCTTCAATATTTATATTGAGCTTTAGTTCATGTGATGATTTACTTGATGTAACGCCGAAAGACAAAATCACTCCAGAAACGTTCTTTTCTACCGAAGCTGATTTACAGGCTTTTAGCACAAATTTCTACAATTCTCTCCCCAAAGACAGAGATCTTTATAAAGATGATGCCGATAATATAACTCATAGTACTCCCAATAGCGCGGCAACAGACTCCCGTACAGTTCCAGCTTCAGGAGGAGGCTGGGAATGGGGATACTTACGGCGTTTCAACACTCTATTGCAATACTCTGTCAATTGTAAGGATAAAACGGTCAGGACACGTTATCAAGCATTAACCCGTTTTTTCAGAGCATATTTTTATTTCGAAATGGTAAAAAGATTTGGGGATGTCCCATGGTATGACACAGAATTATTCGTTTCTGAAACAGACCAATTAAACAAACCGAGAGACTCTCGAGAATTGGTCATGAAAAATATATTGGAAGATCTCGATTTTGCCATCACCAATCTTTCTACAACGCCTTCTGTTTATACAGTAACAAAGTGGACAGCATTGTCTCTTAAATCCAGAGTTTGCCTTTTTGAAGGCACATTCAGAAAGTACCACAATTTAAATCTTAGCACTAATGCCGATTTTTTCTTGCAAGAATCTATAACAGCCTCTAGAGAATTAATGAAGGAAAGCAATTATACCTTATATACAGAAGGTGGAACGAACCAGGCATACCGAAAACTCTTTACTTCACAAAATGCTCCAACAACGGAAGTAATTATGGCAAGAAATTATAATTTAACGTATGATATATACAATACAGTTGGTACATATCACACAAGCGTAGGTGAAGGACGTCCTGGAGTGACTAGAAAAATTATAGCTAGTTATCTGATGAATGATGGTTCCCGGTTTACAGACAATCCCAATTGGGAAACTATGACTTTTGTAGATGAATGCAAAAATCGTGATCCACGTCTTACACAGTCTATTTGTACCCCAAGTTATCAGCCCATAGTATCAAACAGAAAAAATATTCCAGACCTTAATGCTTGCGTGACCGGATATCAGTTAATTAAATATGAAGATGAAGCAGTAGGAGGAAAAAGTGATATTGATCTCTTCTATTTTAGACTTGCAGAAGTTTACCTTAACTATGCAGAAGCTTTAGCTGAAATCAACCAATTAACTCAAGACGATTTGGATATTTCTATCAATAAATTGCGCGACCGTGTAGGAATGCCCCATCTCATCATGAAAACAGCCAATGCAAATCCAGACCCCTATTTATTAGCAAACACTACCGGCTACCCAAATGTCTCCGGCGCTAATCAAGGGGTAATCTTGGAAATTCGTCGTGAAAGAACAATCGAATTGCTTTCTGAACATTTTCGTTATGATGACATCCTGCGCTGGAAAGCCGGGCAAAACATGAAACAAGCCATATTGGGTATGTATTTTCCATCTCCCGGCGAATATGACCTTAACGGTGACGGACAAAACGATATTTGTCTTTATACAGACACAAAGCCTGGTAATGCACAAGGTATAACATACTTAAAGATAGATTCCGACATTAAACTTTCTGATGGAAATAAAGGTTATCTATCTCCTCATAAAGGCCTCACGCTTTTCTGGAATGAACAACGTGATTATTTTTACCCAATACCCTCTAATGAACGTCTCATCACAAATGGTGCACTTACGCAAAATCCGGGCTGGGATGACGGCTTAAATTTTTAGTCGAAAATATTCAATAGGAAATCAAGTGGAGCTATTGCAAGGATGCAAGTTTTAACTCTCTATTTATGCAATAACTCCGCTTTTTCACCTGAATTCATTTTCAAACTTACCATCTCACTAATATATGGAATTATAAAATACTAATAATTAAAACAAGACCTATGAACTCTAAAAGAAATTTCATTTACAACTTCTTTCTTCTTTCATTTTTTTTTATTGGTTGCTCCAATTCAACAATAGAAGATGAACCAGAAATGCCTCCATTTAACAATGAAACGCCATCCAACTCTCTTTGCGTAGCCCAATTCAATATTCGCTATGACACACCTGAAGATGGACAATACGTTTGGGCAAACCGAAAGACAATGGCAAAAGAAATCATCACATCACATGATTTTGATATCTTTGGCGTTAATGAGTGTCTTTTAAACCAACTGAATGATCTGTTAGAATTAAAACAGTATGAATACATAGGTACAGGTCGTGACGATGGAAAAGAAGCTGGAGAGTTCTGCCCTATTCTTTACAAAAAAGAAAGAGTGGAATTATTATATCATGGACAATTTTGGTATTCAGAAACTCCGGACAAGCCGTCTAAAAGTTGGAACTCTTTTTGCAACCGAATCTGCACATGGGGTAAATTCAAAGATAAAAAGACGGACAAAGATTTTTTCTTCTTCTCATCGCATTTTGATCATGTCAGCAATGAAGCACGCGTCAACTCCGCAAAGTTACTTGTTCAGAAAGTACAAGAAATAGCAGGAGATCTGCCTTACTTTTGTACCGGTGATTTAAACTGTGACCCAGATGAAGAACCTATTTCCTTTATTCTAAATTCCGGACTATTCAAAGATTCTTATAGCATATCAGAGACTACCCCGAAAGGTCCTGCAGGCACTTTGCATTATTGGAATTTCGATTTCAACCCAGAACATCGAATCGACTATATTTTAGTGGAAAAAAGCATTAAAGTTCTCTCCTTTGAAACCATTACGGATGATGCGCGTCAAGGACGATTTTCTTCCGATCATTATCCTATTATGATAAAAGCAGAATTATAATGAGGACAAATTAACGTGAGCCTGACATAGTGAGTGCCCATAGACTAGCAAACGTCTGCATACCAAGAAGGGGCCTCACTTCTGTTTACACATTCGATTGCCGACAGCTGTTAATAGTTAAAAACAGTTGCCAGTATAGTTTTTGTCAAATTTGCACACAAAAATATTACCATAACACAATACATATGACAAATGAATTTGCAGAAAACAATTAATACTCAAAAATATATGAACTATAAAAAATGGATTATCGGATTATGTATACTCAATATACTACCAGCTCTCTCTCAAGAATATAACATAGAAAATATTCATATTGATGGCTATATCGGCAATCGCATTAACACCTGCATAGAACATCGAGTAAAATCCCAAAATACAGACCACCTAATCGAGCCTTTCAAGCATCGAAACGAGGATCATCTCTGGCAATCTGAATTTTTCGGAAAATGGCTACTCGGGGCAATAGCTTCATACCAATATACAAAGGATAAAGAATTGTATAATTTGATAACAAACAGCGTAGAAAAGCTCATGAACACCCAAACAAGTGATGGATATATAGGAAATTACAAACGAGAAGCACAACTGACCAATTGGGATATTTGGGGAAGAAAATACACTTCGCTCTCCTTGCTTTCTTATTATAGGCTCACCGGCGATAAAAAAGCCTTGAATGCAGTTGAACGACTGATAACCCATCTCATGGAACAACTACAAATACATAATATTAATATTGCTGCAACCGGTTATTATTTAGGCATGGCCAGTTGCTCCATTTTGGAGCCTGTGGTTTATTTATACGATATTACCAGAAATCCCCGATATTTATCTTTTGCCAAAAGCATTGTTTCTTCTATCGAACGGGAAGGGAGTTCTCAACTGATAACTAAAACATTGAGAAACATTCCTGTTTCTGAGCGTTCCGCTTTTCCAAAATCTTGGTGGTCATTCGAAAATGGTCAGAAAGCTTATGAAATGATGTCATGTTATGAAGGGCTGATAGAACTTGGCACCATAGTAAATGATCCTTTTTACATAAGAATTGCAGAGAAAGCAGTAAACAATATCCAAGAAGATGAGATTAATATAGCAGGTTCAGGAGCCGCTTTTGAATGCTGGTATAAAGGAAAGGAGAAACAAACATTGCCTACATACCATACCATGGAAACTTGCGTCACATTTACTTACATGCAACTATGTCATCGCCTGCTATGCAAAACCGGCAACTCGTTCTATGCAGAAGAATTTGAACACACCATGTACAACGCTTTGATGGCAACCATGAAAAATGACGGCAGTCAAATCTCTAAATACAGCCCATTGGAAGGTCGAAGACAACCCGGCGAAGAGCAATGTGGTATGCATATAAATTGTTGTAACGCCAATGGACCAAGAGGGTTTGCTCTAATACCCAAAACGGCTTGTACAATAAAAGACAACCACATTTATCTCAACCTCTATTTACCTTTACAGGCCACTATTTCACTAAATAAAAAAAATAAAGTTCATTTAAATGTAGAGAGCGATTATCCTATACATGGTAAGGTAAATGTAAACATAGGAGTACAAAAAAAGGAGAAATTCACGCTTGCGTTACGTATACCGACTCAAATAGAAAAGATGAAAGCCTATATAAATGGAGAGGAGCAGGAAATAACGCATAAAGGAGGCTATCTATACATAGAACGTATCTGGGAAAATGCGGATAAGGTGACACTTGATTTCAAGATAGAAACCAAAGTCGTAAAACTAAATAATTCTCAAGCCATAGTACGCGGTCCTTTACTTTTCGCACGAGACAGTCGTTTCAACGATGGTGATATAGACGAATGTGCAACCATTAAGTGTAACAATCAAGGTGTAATACAAGCGAAAATTAAAAAAAACAAAACAGGAACCTTCCCTTGGATCACACTTACAGTTCCTGCTGTATTGGGTACGGATTTAGAAAACGTAGAAAACAAGACTCCCAAACTTATCAATTTTTGCGACTTTTCTTCTTCTGGCAATGATTGGAATCCCAATGGGCGTTACAGGGTATGGATACCACAAACATTCCATGCCATGTCCGAACCTTATAAAAAGTACTAAATATGATAGCCTGGCTTGAAGGAGAACCAGCCATTACAGAATATTAATCGTGTTATAACAATGAAAAAATACAATAAAATAAAAAAGATACTATTTGCAGCTATTTGTGGAGGGTTATTTATCGCCTGCCAACAACCACATAATGTCAATGACCCGCTACAGGTCCTTTGTTTAGGAAACTCTATTACAAAACATCCGATAAAAGAAGATATCGAATGGTTTTCCGATTGGGGTATGGCTGCTTCCAATATAGAATATGACTATTGCCATCAATTGGAAAAGATGCTTTGTAAGTATCATCCGAACTCAACTGTCACCCCCTTAAACATTGCATCTTGGGAGCGTAATCTATCATGCGATATTGACTCCCTAATTGGATCTTATTGCAAAAACAAAGATATCATTATTATACGTTTAGGTGAAAATGTACAAGATGTTACCACTTTTCCAGATGCAATTTCACGACTTGTGAAATATTGTCAGAGCAAAGCAAAGCGTGTTATTATTACCGGTTGTTTCTGGAAAAACGACAGTAAAGAACGGAGCATCATTCATGCCGCACGAACCAACGATCTTACTTACGTGCCACTCTATTGGATAGATAATCTATATAATGTCCGCCCACAAATAGGCGATACACTTTATGACATAAATAAGAAGCCATATGTAATCACTCAAGATTTTATCATAACGCATCCCAATGATGAAGGAATGCAAATGATTGCAGAGACTATTTGGGGAGTAATACGTTAATTTAACACACCCCTCTACATTTTATGTGATTCATGTTTCTTACAGAAAAAGCACTTCTTCTTTCTGCGAGAAACTTAGAATTTCAAACATACTTTTAACGATTATAATAATATGAAACACTTTAACAATATCCCTATAGTAACAATACTCTTGTTTTCTTATATCCTATCCTTATATTCAATAAAGACACACGCATCTGCTTTGACTTCCGAACACGAAATCTACAAGGGATTTATTAATCCACCACAAGAAGCAAAACCAAGAGTATGGTGGCATTGGATGGACGGTAATATTACGGAAGAAGGAATCTATAAAGACTTATTATGGATGAATAGGATCGGAATAGGAGGATTTCATCAATTTGACGCTTCCTTGTATACCAAACCGATTGTCAAAGAACGGCTTGTATACATGACTCCCAAATGGAAAAAAGCCTTCCGCTACGCCATCCATCTAGCAGACTCTTTAAATATGGAAGTCGGTATAGCCAGTGCTCCAGGATGGAGCTCAACGGGAGGTCCTTGGGTAAATCCTAAAAATGCTATGAAAAAACTAGTGTGGCGAACATTCACGGTAGAAGGTCAAAAAATGTTTTCCGGGAAACTACCAAGCCCATATACCACGACAGGAGAATTTCAAAATATCCCCATACGAAACATGAACAACTATACCGAATATTACGAAGATATTGCCACTATTGCCGTACGATTGCCAAGCGAAGAATTATCGTTAAATGAGTTAGATGCTGAAATAACTTCAAGTGGCGGTAATTTCTCACTACATAAACTTACAGACGGAGATTTTACAAATGCCGAGCTTCTACCGTTCAACCCATTTGATAAATATGGTTGGATAGAATATTCTTTTCCCAAACCGCAAACGATAAGAGCTTTATCTTTTGTCAGTGGCCGTTTGCGTACAGAATGGCGTTCAGAATCTCCTCAAACAGTAAATTTTCTACAATGTAGTGACAATGGGGTTGATTATCGGATGGTTTGCGGAATTCCGGATGGAGGTAATGCTCAGCAAACCATATCTATTCCGGAAACAACAGCACGTTATTTCCGGGTACTTGTTCCTAATCCTACAAACAATGCTCCGGGTACTCAAATACCAGAATTTGTATTACACCCGACTGTAAAGATAAATCACACAGAAGAGAAAGCGGGGTTTTCTTCTCCGCACGACCTGATAAACTATCCAACACCGGAAACAAATACTCCCATTGATAAAAAAAATGTTATTATATTAACGGACAAGCTCGACTCGAACGGCATTTTAAAATGGAATGTCCCAGAAGGGAAGTGGCGCATTTACCGTTTCGGCTATTCACTTACAGGTAAACGCAATCATCCTGCCCCAGCCGAGGCTACCGGTTTAGAAGTGGATAAACTTGATCCGGAAAGTTGGCTTTCATATTTTCGCACTTATATGGATATGTATAAAGAAGCTGCCGGCGGTTTTATGGGAAAACGCGGAATCCAATATATTATAACGGATAGTTACGAAGCGCATTGGCAGACTTGGACCCCATCGTTACCTAGCTTCTTTAAGCATAAATATGGATATGATTTATTACCTTGGTTGCCTGTTTTAACCGGCGAAATCATAGAAAACACAAGTGAAAGCGAGTGTTTTCTTCGCGATTGGCGCCTGGCTATCGCAGAATTGTATCGTAAAAATTATGACCGCATAAATTCTATTGTAAAAGAATATGGTTTAAAAGGACGATATACAGAAGCTCACGAAAACGGAAGAGTATATGTAGGTGATGGAATGGAAATAAAAAGAACGGCAACATTCCCCATGGCAGCACTTTGGATGCCTAATTCCGGTGCCTGTTCATCACAACAGATGGGACAAGCGGATATTAGAGAAAGCGCTTCAGTCGCCCATATCTATGGACAAAACATTGTAGCAGCTGAATTTGGCTCTGCTATAGCCCACCATGCATATGCATGTTGTCCGGAAAACATTAAGCCTATCGCAGATAAAGCTTTAGCAAACGGATTAAATCGTTTTGTTATTCATGAGACATCGCACCAGCCTGTGGATGATAAAATACCGGGACTTGGATTAATACAATACGGGCAATGGTTTAACCGCCATGAAACTTGGGCTGAACAAGCAAAAGTATGGATAGATTATCTTGCGCGCAGTAGTTATATGCTTCAACAAGGTAATAATGTGGCAGACATTTTATACTATTACGGAGAAGATAATTGTATTACAGGTTTATATGCACATACTCTTCCGGACATACCTGCAGGATATGAATACGACTTTATTGACCCATATGGATTTGTGCATGATATCAAGATGGACAAGAAGTGCTTGTTAGCTCCTTCCGGACGAAAATATTCTATTTTAATATTAGGAGAGAATACCAAAGTAATGTCACTCAAAGTATTGAAAAAAATAGCATCTTTGGTAGAAGAAGGTGTTGCTGTTTTAGGCAGAGAACCTATTTTTCGCGGAAGCAATTTGGATAATGCTGATGAATTTAAAGCGTTAGTAACTTCCATCTGGCATACCAACCGAAAAAACGTCTATACCGATACTCCTATAGAAGAAATCCTGGAATCAACAGGTGTGCAACCGGACTTTATATACCGCAATAATAAACATATAACTTTAAAATACAGACACCGCTTGCTTGATCATGGTCATATTTATTGGGTCAGTAATCCTTCTGATAAAGAGTTATATACGGAAGTTTCTTTTCGGGTATCTGGATTGAAACCTGAAATTTGGCATCCTGAAACCGGACTTTCAGAGGATGTTTCTTATGAGATGAAGGACGGACGGACTATTGTTAAATTCTCAATGGTACAAAATGATGCTGTATTCGTTGTATTTATAAAACCCACTAAACGTATAAAACAAGAGATTCCTTTACCTCACAAAAAAGAATTAACTACAATTGATTCTAACTGGACTGTAAAATTTCAACCTAAAATAGGAAATTCCGAATCTCTTTTAATGGATAGTTTAGTTTCCTTCACCGACTACTCATCTCCTTCCATCCGATACTTCTCTGGAACTGCTACTTATACTAACTCTTTTATTATCAAACCGGAGAATTATAAAAAATCGGATAAGCTATTACTTGATATGGGATCAGTTAAAAATATTGCAGAGGTTTATGTGAATGGAAAAATATGCGGCACATTTTGGAAAGCTCCTTTTATTGTTGATATAACCGCTGCAATCAATCCTGGAGAAAATACTCTGGAAATAAAAGTCACCAACCTTTGGAGAAATGGACTAATAGGTGATCAACAAAAAGGTGTAACTCCCCAATATTATACATCCTACCATTTTTTCAAATCTGATTCGGCATTACTACCTTCTGGATTATTAGGGCCTATAAGATTAATAAAATATTGACACATCTCATTCTTTAAGAGAGTATCTGAAAATGAAGTGACCCCTAAAAGTTAGACAAAAAATTTTAGGAGTCACTTCATTTTCAGATACCCTCTTCTCAATTATATAATATTGCAAACAGTATCTATAATTCGAGTTACTACAGATGAGTTTTTTGTTCAGCCAAATAGCTAATCCGGCTTCTTACTTTAAACTTTCACAAATTTCCGTATTTGCCCTCTTCAATTTCTGTTCATCCAGTTTTATTACTTTGCGGTCGTATGTCATCAATCCGTTCACTTCGATCTCAACATCTGTAGTCTGTGTATAAACAGCAGCCGAGAATCCACGTGCAATCATATCCTTCAGCATATTAGCATACTTCAGATACTCATCAGTAGCTTCTTTGGAAGTACTAAACTGAACATACCCCCAATTACGATTCGGCTCCCAAAGATGCTCCTTCAGCACTAAACCAATTCCTCCATACTCTCCGAGTACAGTTGCACGCTGTGCGTCATATAAATACATCTCCGGACCGGGATAATTATGCAAATCGAGCATATCACCACAGGTATAATGATTACCTCCACTGGCAGGATTCACTAAACGGGAAGGATCATATTGCTTTGTCCATTCTGCTATTTCAGGGGTTTTAAACTGCCCCCAAGCCTCATTGAAAGGTACCCATGTGCCAATACAAGGATAAGAGTAAAGGCAGTCGATAATTTCTTTCCATTCTTTACGATAAATAGCCTCTGATTCAGCAGACCGTTTAAATTCTGTTCCCTCAAAATACTTCCGATTCTGCCACTCGGGATTCTTATCGCCACTCGGCATGTCCTGCCACACAATAACCCCTAAACGATCACAATACGTATACCAACGGGCAGGCTCTACTTTTATATGTTTGCGAATCATATTATATCCAAAATCTTTTGTCTTTTGAATATCATATACTAAAGCCTCATCCGAAGGTGCTGTATACAAGCCATCCGGCCACCAGCCCTGATCTAAAAGACCAAATTGAAACAAGTCTTTATTATTCAGTTGCAGACGCACAATTCCATTTTTATCACGCTTCGTTGAATATTTACGCATGGCAGTATAGCTCTTAACCTTATCGATCAACTTATTTTCTGAATATAGACAAATTTCCATATCATATAAAAACGGAGAATCCGGAGACCACCACTTTACATCAGACGGCATAGCAATCTCAACCGGAATACCATTTACGGAACTTCCTACAGCCACCAACTGCTTTCCTTCTAATACCTTCACCTCCAATTTATCTGAAAGCATCTGATGATCTGTCATAACCTCTACTGTCAACTTATTCCTGTCAATATCAGGAGTCGTTTTGATATTGACAATCGACCGGATTGGCACGGGTTCTAGCCAAACTGTTTGCCAAATACCACTGACAGGAGTATACCAGATACCTCCCGGCTTACTAACCTGTTTTCCTCTAGGCTGAGGACCTTTATCAGTCGGGTCCCACACTTTCACGATCAATTCATTTTCCCCATTCAGCAAGGCAGGCGTGATATCAAAAGAAAAAGGAGTAAATCCTCCTGTATGTTGTCCCACCTTTACCTTATTTACCCAAACATCCGCTTTCCAGTCAACAGCCCCAAAATGCAATAAGATCCTATGTCCTTTCCATTTGGAGGGAACCGAGAATTGACGCTGATACCAAAGTTCATTCTTCTCCCCAAGGCTTTTCCCCACTCCGGACAAGCTTGATTCTACAGCAAAAGGAACTAAAATCCGACCATCATAACTTTGTGGCATAGCTTGACCTACCGGAGAAATAGCATAATTCCACAATCCGTTCAGATTTATCCAGTCAGCACGTTCCATAATTGGGCGGGGATATTCGGGCAACACGTTTTCAACATCTATTTTCGCCGCCCATTCCGTCATAATTCGACCGCCAACCGGTTTCCACTGTGCAAATAGATAAACACTATTAATAAGTATCACTAAAGAACATACAATTTTTCTCATCTACATTATTTCTATTAAGAGTATTTTTACTAGGTCAAGTTATTCCAATATAATATCAAACTGATCGTAAGGTGCCGTACGATGTGCCAGATGCCTGGTCAATTTTGAAATCCCAAACAAGGGAGAATAAGTACGTACTTTGATCGTTTTACCATCCGGCATAAATTCCAGAATACGAAGCCAGCCATCCCCTCCGTTCCCTTCCGGACCACCTCCTACATATTGTACATTAAACGTCATTTGTGATACATCTTTCCCGGCACTGTTCTTATCCACCCGATAAGCCACATTATTCTCATATTCACCGGTACCTTTTCCCACATGTCCGCAAAGTACGAGACGGATATTGGAAGAAGGATAAATAAGTTTCTCCCAGATAGCCTGCCCCGAGTTTTGTGGAGAAATCTTATACCCATCTTTCGTAACACGCTTATTACCTATATTAAGATAAGAATGAGTGATAAAAATCACCTTATGATTCTTGTATTCCGGCTTGTTTACCAAATCTTTCGCCCATTGCAGCACTTCATCACGAGGCACAAACTCTACTGCTATGACCAAAATCTTTCCCCATCCCGGCTCATCAAACTCAAAAGCCGAATTCTCTAAAGACGCCCTGCCTTCACGATTAGGAAATTCACTGACACAGATATTCCGCCAGGTAGAATTACGCTCAAAAGGAATATAATCAGGAAAATAAGTACGACCGTTTTCTGCGGCTTTGTATCCATAATCATGATTGCCTGCGGCAATAATATAAGGTACTTTGTTATCCAGTCTTTTCAAAGCCTGCGACGCTGCCTCCCACATCTCACGACTGGTCTGATTTAGCATCTTACGGTTTAACACATTGTTGTCATTCTGTTCTACCAAATCCCCCGTACAAAGGACAGCTTTAATTTTAAGTGGTTCTATGTTGTCCGCAATCCATGCAGTGCAAAGATCAAAAAGCGGCTGGTTAATATCATACTTGGTATACCCCTGTGGATCACCAAGCAAAATCATAGAAAAGGATTCCGGATCGACCAGCTTCTGGGGATCAGCCCGATGCTGCGCCGAGACAGCAATAGCAGAAGCGCACAATATCCCGGCCAATAAATAGTTGAATAGTTTCATAAGTTACTCTTTTTCTTCTTCGTTTTTAAATACAGGTGCACGAGATACGGATGCCGGTGTGCCATTAGTAATATAAGGCCAGCCATCACTGCTCCATTGTATGCGGTCACACATCAATTGACGACCATTATCTATTTTCGCTTTCTGCCAGGCATGATAGAAGAACCAGTCATTACCCTCGTCATCCGTGATAATTTCGGAATTGTGTCCGGTTCCGGCAAACAGGTTATTACCCTGTAGAATTACCTCATTATAACTACTATTTTCTTTCATCACAGTACCGTTTTTACCCACATAAGGACCTTCGATATTTTTAGAACGCCCCACCACTACACGGTACGTACTTCTTTCCTCTTCACAACAACTACCCGTAGAGCCAAATAGATAATAATAATTCCCGCGTTTATGAACCATGATGCCTTCTATTGAAGGACCCGCTATCTTTTCGGAAACAGCCCCTTTAATGGATAGACCGTCAGCACTTAACTCTACATAACGGATACCTCCTTCATAGCCTTTAGAAGTACTATTATAACTTCCCCAGAAAAGATACTTCTTACCATTATCTTCAAAATAACAAGGGTCGATGCACTGCATAGTACCAGAATTGTAGTCAAGAAGTTTTCCGTGATCCGTAAAAGGTCCTACAGGAGAGTCGCTGACCGCCACCCCGATACAACTATTCTTAGGCAAGTCCCAGTGCCCGAGAGTATAATAGAGCACATATTTGCCATTGATATAGTTAATGTCCGGAGCCCATAAGCGAGTGTCCGGCTGCCAGTTCGGTTTTTGCAGAAAGGCTGCCCCAGCATAAGTCCACTGTGTCATATTAGTAGATTTGTAAATCGGAATATAGATATTATCCTGTTGGGTAACATACAAATAAAAGTTCCCGTCTGCCGCATGAATTATTGTCGGATCAGGCAACTGTTTGCCGACTATAGGATTGGAGAATGAAACAGGGTTAGGTGTACTCCCCCCACCCCCATTTCCATTACCGTTACCCGGTCCATCCGGTTGTTCGTCAGAGCCACCGGAACATGCCATGATACACAATGCTGTTGCAATTAAAAAAGATAATTTTTTCATATATACTTTATTAGTTAAAACTAAGATTAATTTATCCAACCTTCATTCTGTTCCAAATTCGAGTTCATTTCCATTTCTTTAGCAGGAATAGGCCAGCTCCAGCACTGATCTCCCAACCAGTACCAGGTATAAGTCGTTTCACCCCACATCTGCATCAGACCGTTACGATTATTATCAAACTTCTTATCTTTCCACGTTCCCCAACGCAATTCATGGAAATACATGGAATCTTCGCCACCGATTTCCCAGTAATACTCATTCCGGATACGTTCACGCAAATCACTCTGCCCGTTAACTTTCGTAGCAGGATAAGTTGCATTATTCAATTCGACATGCCCTGCACGACGTCTTACTTCATTAACACATCTGATTGCTTCGCTTTCATGGGTACTTCCCCATTCATTTAGCGCTTCTGCTTTCAGGAGCAATACTTCCGCATAGCGTATTAATGGAATATCCAATCCATAAGTATCACGTTCTGTCTGTTCCAGACCTTCAGGTACAAACTTTCTCCATAGATAGTAAAACTTATCGTTTGTATCAGTACGGATATCAAAAGGCTCTGCACTGTCGGAGCCACGATAAGGCCAACGCAATGTATAAGTATGAGCTATTCCAGAAGAAGCACCATTGTATTGTGCGTAAGGGGTAATGACAGCCATTTGCAGACGTGGATCACGGCTCTCGTAAGCTTTTTTGATACGTGCTTCATTGCCACTATCCAGATATTTGCTCATATCGGCCCCATAGGCAGTCATACGTTCCTTTTCTGCCGCGGACAGTCCGTCACGTAGAAAAAATACCACACGTTCTTTTTCTTTCATCGTACTATAGCCCGGCAAGTAGTTATCCCAATTAAATTTTTCTCCGGTCGCCGTTTCAAAGGATTCTACAAAATGCGGATTAGGCAAATAGTTATTCCACATAGAACCTGCTGTACAACGGTTGCCGTAAGTGATGTTCCTTGTATTGGAGTAGCCGTATTGCTTGATGCATTGCACAGAGAATATCATTTCTTCACATTGTTCATTTGCTATTTTCAACAACTGCTTATAACTGGTAGCACCGGCCTTAGTATATAACCCGAAGCCACAGTCAGCCACAGAATTAAAATCATCAACCGCCGCCTCCCAATTCTTCTGCCACATATATACTTGTCCGCGTAATGCATAAGCAGCTCCTTTGGTTACCCGTCCATAGTTAGAGTCACCCGAATTATATTTACCCGGTAGATTGGGTTCATTCACACAATCTGTCAGATCCTGGAGTATAGCCGCCCAAACATCCGCTTCTGAAGAACGGGCTTTGTTACCGTTTTCAGGACTCGTGATTGCATTCATATATAACGGCACTCCTTTATACAAGATATTCAAGCGCATATAAGCAAATGCACGCAAGAATTTACATTCGGCGATAGCCCGTTGCTTCTCTCCGGTCGACATATCAGGAACCTGACCAATATTATCTATCACATCATTAGCACGATAGATAAAAGTATAAAAACGTTTATAAATATCACTGAACAGGCCACTTGAGGGAGTAGCTGCTCCTGTACAATTAGGCATTCGCTTAATCCAGTTCTTGTCTGTATCCATCACAGAAGAATAAGCATCCCATGGAATCCGGTGCGAATCCAAAATGCCGGAGTTAGGACAATATTGATCCAGAAAGACATTATATACACCGATAACAGCCTGTTCGGCCAAAGTTGCTTTCGTCCAGATACTACTACCGCTTATGTTATTGGTAGGAGTAGTATCTAAAAAGTCCGCACCGCATCCAGCCATAGAGAAAGACAGCAAGGCAATAGATGCACATCTTACTAATTTCCGAAATATTTTTATTTTGTTTTTCATCATAAAATCGTTTTAGAGTAAGTTTAGAAAGTGATATTTACACCGAATGCATATTGTCTCATAGTAGAATATCCCACTGCGGTACGCATTTCCGGATCCATTCCTTCATACCCGGTAATGGTAAATAAATTTTCACCGGAAGCAAAGAAACGGATATTCTGTGCATATACTTTTTTCGACAGGACAGCAGGCAATGTATATCCGATAGTCAGGTTCTTCAGTTTAATATAATCCCCTTTTTGCAAATGTACTGATGACTGTGTCATACCACTTTGGTCGTTACCGGAGTTATTTGTCAAACGAGGATTCTTTGAACTCAAGTTCGTGCGCGGATCATTGGGATTTTTGGGATCAAAGAAATAGTGATCGTTTGCTATTGCTTCCCCGATAGCATATCCTTTGATGGTAGCACTGCTGTTCAATGCCAAACGATAGTAGTAAATCTTGAAACCTGCCGCACCGGACCAGTTCATGGAGAAATCGAAGCCTTTCCAATTAGCGCTTGCCTGCAGACCGAAGTTATACTTGGGCACATTGGAACATCCCTGAAACTCATTATCAGCGTCATTACCATATACACCGTCGCCATTTAAGTCAGCATAGATGTAATCACCATACCAAATGCCACTCTTACTGACGTTCTGACGCGGATAGAACTTATACCCTGCCCCTACCATAGCATTCAGCCATTTCATGTCGTCTACTGTACGGATCATTCCGTCTCTCGGACCACCGTTGATATTGACTGTTCCATCTGCGTTAAAACCGTTTCCACTGCCCTTATATGGTTGCAACATATAGTATTCATTAATCATTTTACCCTCTATTACACGGGTAGATCCTCCGGTAGAGACATCGCCGATATTGGTTTGATAAACACGGTTCCCGTTTTCATCTGTCACCCAGCCACGCTGCAACTCTCCTTTGTATTTACTGACCTTGTTCTGGTTATAGGCAAAGTTACCGGATACACGATATTCTACTTTACCGATACGGTCTTGCCAATTCAGGGTCATTTCAATACCGCGGTTAGTCACTTCCGCAATGTTCTGACGAGGGCCACTGGCTGTCCCGAGAGACATATACATATCAGGGCGATATAAGATTCCATCCGTTACTTTATTATAAAATTCAGCCTCAAACGTCAGACGGTTTCTTAAAGTTGCAAAGTCGATACCAATATTCGTAATGGCAGTACTTTCCCACTCCAACAGGTTGTTGGAAATAGAAGTAATTGCCAAACCATTATTAAGGCTACCTCCAAACGCGTACTTTGCCGAGTTGTACACAGCCTGCCATTCATAGTTACCAATCGCATTGTTCCCTAACTTACCCCACGAAGCACGTAATTTCAGGTTGTCGATAGGAAGTCCTTTCATAAATCTCTCTTCACTGATTCTCCACCCGGCAGAGAAAGATGGAAAAAGCCCCCAGCGATTATCCGGAGCAAAACGGGAGGAACCGTCATAACGCATATTAACCTCGAATAAATAACGGCTGTCGAAAGCATAGTTAATACGACCGAAGTAAGAACGGGATGTAAATTCCTCACCTGTACCACCTATGGAAGAAGGAGTAGTAGCAGAACTTGAATCACCCACAGACGAATCTATTAATCCAAGTTTGGCAGTGTCGGTAGTCCGTTTGACAAAACGTTCTTCTTCAAAGCCCAATAACATACCAATATCATGCTTATAAAAAGTCTGGTTATAATTGAGCAAGTGCGTTAATTTCCAGTGGTTCTCACGGACATACGCCATACGGGTATACAAATCGGCAGGATCTTTGGGGGCAGCTATCCACTGATCTGTACTAAAACTATATTTCCCATAATCCGTATTTACGGACATCGATTCATAACGATAATCCTTATAGTTCAGATTAACATCGTATGAGAAGTGTTTCAGAAACTTCACGTTGGCATAGAAAGTAGTGAAGAACTGCGTGTTCTTGATATGCCCTTCCGATTGCGCCATGTCCCACAGAGGATTGTGAGATTGCGGATCTTCCTCGTTCGCTTCCGGCGCACCATATTTTCCGTCATAATATGGATATACGCCCGGTATCATCTTTTGAGTATTAATATTGGTGAGTGAACCGGTATCGCTTTTCTTCTGGTCAGTGTGATACCCCCATACGCGAGTACCAATACGTAACCACTTAGTAATATCCGAATAAACATTGGCACGCAAAAAATAGCGTTGGTATCCGGTATCCTTGATTAATCCCGGATTGTCAGTATAAGATATAGAAAGATTATATCCGGTACGTCCCTCCTGTCCAGTGACGGAAAGCGAATGTTTCATCATCCAGTCATTACTATATATCTCATCGTACCAATCCGTATTGGGATAAGCTACATAATTAGGATAGCCGGAGGCAGAAATGCCATTCGGATCTTTTTCAGCTTCACGCCATTGATTGATGGTAATGTCGCTGAAAGGAGCAGATTCTCCTATATTAGTAGCAGCTTCGTTCATCAATTCCATATACTTGGCGTAGTTAGATACCGTTTTTATCAGTTTGGTAGGTTGATTCAGTGAAAAAGTAGCATTGTAAGATACGCTGACCTTTCCTGTTTGTCCGGTTTTGGTAGTAACCAGAATAACCCCATTTG
>ERZ791809.682-NODE-682-length-22291-cov-6.556305_pt1 | contig 22291 bp, 10 predicted proteins | sample MGYA00509946_ERZ791809 | MGnify/ENA primary metagenome ERZ791809 (study PRJEB30046, sample SAMN00791993) | human gut metagenome | study: EMG produced TPA metagenomics assembly of the A metagenome-wide association study of gut microbiota in type 2...
ACAGCTAAGTACAGGGAAAGCAACACAATCACCTCCAACTGATTCGCATGGATTGATTGTAGTGTACCACGAACCAACAAAAATGTCGAATATGCAAAACTTTATGAGGACGTATCAAAAGGACTTCTCCCGGAGAAACGTTTTCAAATGCTTGCAGATTGCTACGACACAGAACAGGCTGGACTGACCGAAAAGATTGAGCAGTACGAACGGGAAGGCCGTGCTGAACACGATCAGCTGGACAAGATTCTGGTATCCAAAGCGGAAAAGGTCGATGGCGAATACGTCCAGAAAATCCAGTTTTTCTACCGCCTGTTATACAATAAGCCGTTGGAGTATGCTCAGCTTGTGCTGGGTGGTGAGGTTGAACATTATCCCTCGCTTAGCTACGATAATAGTAAATTGGAAGACTGACTTTTTGTTAAACATTGCAAATAAAATAAGCACCTTAGACTTTTTTGAGAATCTAAGGTGCTTACGCTTTTTTAGTGAAAGATTACTCTATCAAAAAGCTGTCCAAAATAAGGCAATCTGCATTCCGGAATCAAAAAGTCAACCCTTAGGTTTACAAGCAGGCACCTTGCTCATCGCAGCTGAAATAGTAGAAATTGCAGAAACAACGGACGAAATTGCGCCAATAATAGCTGTAGTCGTTGCAACATCAGAGCAGGGGTTAATTTGACTATCATCAGAACCACCAAAAGCAGCCAGCCGTTCAAGTTCAGCGCAGTCAATTTCTTCATGTTTTTCATTAGAATTCATAGCAGCATGTTCCTTTCATATAATTAACACAAAAAACAGCCAATTAAATCCGGAATGCAAATCAATATTATAGGTGCATTTTTCTAGTTGTCAAGGCTAAAACAGCACAAAAGACAAAGTACTTGATTGGGATTATTTGGTGATAATTTAATTGACAAGACGATACAGCGGTGCTTTAATTTGCAACGAAGGAACGCTCTATAATTGTCAAAAACTGAGGCGATCAAAATGAAAGATGAATTTTTAAGTATCATAATGGAGTGTGCAGCATCGATTGTAAATGAAAAAAATTCTGAGAATTCGCTACTGAGAGATGAATGCGGAGAAACGCTATATGGGCAAGTACTAACTCAACTTACAAATGCTATTGCTAATCTATTATCAAGCATTTGGATTAAAGAATATTCTGAAGCTCGCAATAATCATATCATCAATGATTCGACTGTAGAATCACGATTTTCTCATTTTAGAAAGCTGTCAACAACGAAAAAATACAGGAAATACATATTTGACAAGTATGAATTATTAGAAAATGATGTTGACCAGTATATAAATAATTACTATGATATGATTGGTGAAATCGTACAAAGCTATAAGAAAGATAAAGCCGATTTGGAAAATCATTTTAATTTTATATACGGAAAGATGATTGCAATACATAGTGGAATGGGCGATACACATAATGGTAAAAATGTGTGTGAAGTGGAATTTGAAAATGGCACACTGTTTTATAAGCCACGAGCATGTTTAACGGATCGTTTCTTTGAGGAGCTACTTACCATTGTTTCGCCACAAAGCATAGAGAATAATCAAACTGACTTTTGGGGCGATACAACACATTCATGGCATCGGCCAATAATATACCAGATGGCTAATAACATTAGTGCTGTTAAAAATTATTATTATCGAGCTGGGGTTTATCTCGCTGTTATGTATTTGTGTTCATCGACCGACATGCACTCAGAAAATGTCGTTTGTTGTATGGATTCGCCAAGAATTATTGATTGCGAAACGGTTGTTTCTGCTCAAAAACATAATTTTGAACAAAATCAAATAGGTAAGACACTGGAATCAAGTGTTTTGCAGAGTCGGATGCTTCCCGTTAATTTACCCACTGATGTATTCGATTACGACGTGAGTGGACTATTTGCAGAAACGATGAAGTCAAATAAAATCAAGGTTCCGATGATTGTTGACGATGTGGAACTAGACATTAAATATAAATATGTTCTAGTTAACGAAACGCCAAAACTTTCAGCATTACATTCAAAATTGGGCTGTGCACAAGAAAAAGATGTTATAGGGATGCTTCTTGCTGGATTCAACGCGGGATGCACCGAAATAATAAAAAGAAAAAATTCTGTGCTACAAGTTGTTTCTGACCCACAATATTCGAAGATGAAAGTTCGCCAATTATTAAGACCAACCTATACTTATTCAAAGTTTATTGATGAGTCACATAAACCATGTTGCGAAAGAACAAAAGAAAATCGAGAAGCTCTATTTGATATTTTACGTGAAAATTTCAAAAGTGATGCAAAATATGGTACGACGCGACTCGAATATGAAATTTCTGAAATGAAAAGAGGAAACATACCGATTTTCTATAGCGAATTCTGCAAGAATGATTTATTTGCAGACGGTAGAATTATTTGTCCGAGATATTACCAATTCTCTGCTAAAGAGACTATTTTGGAAAAGCTACTTCACCTTGACGAAACAACCATTAAATATCAAGAGCGTTTAATTGCAATGTCGATTTTTTTGCACTCTGCAAATTTGGATCCTTCAAATACAATCCATAATTTTGACAATATTTTTTATATTAACGGTTATGATAATTATACTACAAAGTATCTTGAAGCCTCAAAAAAATGGTGCGAAGAATTTCTAAAATATCTAAAAATCAGCGAGTGCCCTGTAGATTCCACTCACGCATCTATGATTATTCCAACAGCTATTGAAGATACACAAACTCCTGCATGCTTATCAACGATATGTCCGGATTTTTATGCTCAAGGAGGTATAATTTTCTATATTTTGGCATACGCAAAAGTGTTTTCCAAACCAGAGGATAAGCTATATGCAGACAGATTGTTGGAAAACGCAAAAGATGCTCTAAAGAACCCGTCAAAGATTGCTGAAAAAAATGCCTTTTCATTATATGGTTTTTGGGGGAGTTCATTATATATAAAATATAATGAGTATCTAATGTTTGATGACAAGACCGATTACGCATGCGTTTTCGATTTAATAAAAACAATCATAGACAAACTTTTGCAACAGCGATTTGAAAATGCAGAAAACGATTTTGATTTTATGCACGGATTTAGTGGGACAATATATCTTCTGGCAGAAATTTTGAGAAACGACAACAAAATATTCATTGCATTCTTTGATGATTTCGATTACATTTCGCGCAAATACATTGATGCGTTTTTTTACTCTTTCCTTAATGGTACTTTTAGCGAAATTGGTTTTGCCCATGGTATTTCCGGAAATATTGCAACTGTTGCAATGATATCAAAGTTAATTCCAATTGATTATAATAAGCTTGAACAATGTATAAAGGCTGATGATCATATGTTTAAAGAATCTTCTGAGCATTCATGTTTGCCCAGTTGGTGTAATGGCATTGCTGGACAAATACTGGCAAGAGTAATTGGATATACGGCCACCTTAAACAAATCTACCAAAGAGGTGTTTGAAAGTTCACTGAACAGCTATCTTGAAGAAAAATATCTAAATGTTTTACTGTCTTGCAAACAATTATGTCTTTGCCATGGTGTTTACGGAGTAGCTTCTGTTTTGAATTATCTTAAAGATAATTCAAAGCAGAAGAAATCTTTTCCTAATATATATTTAAATGTGAATCCCATGAGCATTCAGTGGGTAAACGGCATTTCCTATCCATACGAATCATTTATGACGGGCATTACCGGTGTTCTCTACGAGCATTTAAGATTGATAAATCACAATATTCCCAATACACTTGCAGCAGGCCTATATGGAGTAGAATTATAATTTTTCTTGACAAGCCATTCTACGTGTACTAAGGAGCATCCGTATAAAGCATATCAAATAAAAAAGGACTTGCAATACAAGAGTGAATTGTTTTTCCAAGAATAATTTTATAGGGTTTGGAGTTATAATGCGGCTACGGTTTTGTTTTATCAAACGGTGAAAGGAATGATTGTAAACATGAAAAAAATCCCAATGATTTATCAAACAACTACATCAGACTGTGGGCTTTGCTGCATTTCTATGCTAGCAAGTGCTTATTCATTCAATCAACCATTAGCCTTTTATAGAAAGCAGTTTAATATCGGTCGAGATGGAATCTCCATTGATGGGATTTGTGAGATATATAAGAGCATAAATATGGATACTAAAGTATTGAGAATTGATGATTTGATTGAATATCTGGATCATCAATACGAAGCTCCGTGTATATTATATTTAAATACTCAGCATTTTGTCGTGGCTCAAAAGAGAGGAAAGAAGTTAATTGTTTTTGATCCCGCAACAGGCAAAAGCACATACTCTCTAAACAAGAAAGACTCCATTCCATATGCATCTCAATTTGCCCATTACTTAATTATTCCAACGCCTTCAAAAAAGTTTTGTGTTCGAAAAGGTGACATTGGAACCTTACGACATATAAAACCATATTTATTTGAATTTAGAGGTACTCTCGTAAAAATTCTGTTTTTTTCACTTTTGGCATATTCAATTTCTCTTTTGGTTCCGATTTTATTACAGAACATCGTAGATACACTGGTGAAATCAAGAACTCCGGCTATAGTTCAGTTTGCCTTAATAGCTTTAGGATTAGTGGCTTTTTTTACCCTGTTTTCTTTCCTAAAAAATAATATAATAACACGATGCCAAGTCGATGTATATAATGCACTGTACGAGAACGCCATTCGACATTTATTTGAAATTCCATATTCATATTATGATAATAGATCGCAGGGAAATATACTGTTTCGCATAAATGTCCTTTCACAATTTCAGTCAATTATTAGTTCTGTGTTTCCTCAATTTGTTGTTTTGGGAACATCGACATTTGTTATCCTTGTATATTTGAGTGCCCATTATCCCATACTTATGCCACTTCTCGTTGCTACTTCATTATTAGCAATTCTTTATGTGGTAATTTCGAATAAAATACTCCTAAAGATGAGAAACGAACAGATTCACGAAAACGAGCAGTTAAGTGTTCTTAACACAGAAACGGTTCAAGATATGTTTCAAATTCGATCAATGCATCTTTCAAAAATGTTTTTGAACAGATCTTATGAATCGCTCCACAAGTTTAGCAAGGTTACCTTGAAAACAGATTCAGTTTCATTGAATCTCAACCAAATCGTCAGCTATTTTACAATGTTCGTTCCAGTTTTTGGAATACTATATCTGTTGATTATATTACCGGAAGATACTTTAAGCGTCGGCGAGCTTGTTGCTGTATATTCATTAATGGGAACCTACTATTCATCTGCAATCTCTTTTTTCACTCTTTTTCTTAATACATCTACATATAAGTCGTCTCTTGAATATTTAAACGATTTTCTTGATGAAGAAAGTCAAAAAAAAGACAAACACATCAATCCGAAAGAGTTCAAACTGCTTACATTTGAGGACGTTTCATTCTCTTATAATGCATCAACAAATTATATTTTAAAAAATGTTTCTTTCTCTGTAAAGCAGCATGAAAAGGTTGCCATAGTTGGAGCCTCTGGCAGTGGAAAAACTACAATATTAAAATTATTGTCAGGTCTATATCAGCCTGTAAAGGGTGATATAAAATTGAATGGTTATAAATTAGATTACATTGATGATTGTTACTTCTCTAAAAACATTGCATTTGTTCCGCAAAACGCATTTATCCTCAATGACACAATTCTAAATAATGTTACATTTGGAGACAAATCCATCACAGAAAGCGATGTGTTCAATGCTCTGGATATTGTTAATTTAAAAAATGATGTTTTATCTATGCCATTGGGTTTAAGGACAGTTATTTCTGCTTCATCATCTAACTTTTCGGGTGGACAGGTGCAGAGATTGGCGATTGCGCGTGCAATTATCCGACATCCTGAATTGCTGGTTCTCGATGAGTCTACATCATCGTTGGATTCAATAAATGAAGAAGGTCTGTATCGTAAATTAGCACAATTAAATATCACAACAATAATTGTTTCGCATAAATTATCAACAATCAAAAACGCCGACAAAATACTTGTAATTGATGGTGGAAAAATTGTAGAATCTGGAACTCATGAAATGTTAATGAATAAAAAAGGAATCTATTATAATCTGTTTGTACACCAAACCTAAGTCAGTATGTTTTCCTCTTTGCGCTTTCCTACATAATAGATTTTTGGTGCGAGAGGTCATTGATGGATTATTTGCATAAGTCAAAGTGGATAGAGAATAAGCGATGAAAGTTTTTGTTTTTAACGGAAGTCGGCATAGAGCCAACTCTGTTTGTTGTATGTGGATTGATCAGTTCATGCAGTTGCTAAAAATGTCAGCTCCTGAGTCTATCGAATTCCTTTCGCATGGAATGGAGAACATTCAATTTTGTTCTGGTTGTCAGGAATGCTTTAAAACGGGAATGTATTTGTGCTCAGATTCTATGAATTTGATTAGAAGCGATATGCTTGCATCTGATGTTATTGTATTGGTATCACCAGTTTATAACAACTCAATAAGTGGAAGCACGAAAGTTTTCCTTGATAGAATTTCTTGTTGGACACACCTATTTAAACTCGCTGGAAAATATGCAATTTTAGTAACCGTGTCTGATCGAAAAAACATGAACGGCGCAATGGAATATCTAAAATATATATCCGACTTTCTTGGACTTTATGTTGTTGATTCGGTGGTTGTTGAAAAAGAAAATTTGATTAAGGATGAATTTGCTAGCATATGCAAAAAATCAGTAAACAAATTAATTCGAGTGCTTACAGCAGACGATGAACTTATCCATGTTTCTGAAAGACAAGAGCAATGCTTTCGCTCAATGAAAAAAAGCTATAAAGACTTTCAACTACCAACATACGAGAAAAATTATTGGGAAAAGCATCTAATGAGATATAATTCACTGTTGGATATGATATTAAGTAAAAGGCTTAAATTTAATAAGCACCTGTAGTACCTCTAGCCAAACAATCAGTGCGAATCAAGTCTGATTGTTTGGCTTTTTATTTTTCCCAAAAAGGAGCGTGATGCCATTGACCCAACCGAAAACCGACCTAGCCTATCTCCGCAACGAAAAAGCCAAAGCAGAGCAAAAGCTGCGCTCTTGCCAGAAACGAGAGAAGATCCTTGAACGCAGGATGTCAGAGTTGAACCGGAGAGAGAGTGTGCATCGCCTTTGCACTCGTGCCGGAATGCTGGAAAGCTTTCTGGTCTGTCCGGGAGAACTGACCAACGATCAGGTGATGGAACTTCTGAAAATCTCGTTCCGTCAGCCGGAAGTTGTGCTGGCGCTTGCAAAAATGGTGTATGACGTTCACGAACACAGCAACGTTCCGAGCCCCCTATGAAATAGGGCGCAATTATACACCTCGTCGTCACTTGCTGCGTATCGTTCGCATTCTCAAAAAGATGGTTGTCTTTGGGCTGTTTTCGTTGCCTACCTATCGGCCCATTGGATGCCATTGGGTAATAACGTCAGAAAAGTCACTTCCGAGAACTTTCCTACAGATGCCGGACGCGAGGGGGAGCTGATCTTCCGCGCCGTCTACGAGCTGGCGGGCTGCCAGAAGCCCATGAAGCGGCTCTGGATTTCCTCGATGGAGGATTCCGCCATCCGGGAGGGATTTGAAAACCTGCGCCCCGGCGCGGACTATGACGGCCTGCGGGATGCGGCTCTCTGCCGCGCCAAGGTGGACTGGCTGGTGGGGATCAATGCCACCCGGCTGTTTTCGGTGCTGTACCACCGCACTTTGAATATTGGGCGCGTCATGTCCCCGACGCTGGCCCTCATCGTTCAGCGGGAAGCCGAGATCGACACCTTCAAGCCGGTTCCGTTTTACACGATAGTCCTGGAGCTACCTGAGTTTTCCGTTTCCGGGGAACGCATGGCGGATAAGGCTGCTGCCGAGCAGCTGAAAACTGCCTGTCAGGGTGCGGATGTGACGGTCAAAAAGGTGGAGCGCAAGGACAAATCCGAGAAGCCGCCCGCCCTCTATGACCTGACTACCCTCCAGCGGGACGCCAACCGGCTACTGGGGTTCACAGCCCAGCAAACCCTGGACTATTTGCAGAACCTCTATGAAAAGAAGCTCTGCACCTATCCCCGCACAGACAGCCGCTATCTGACTTCGGATATGGCGGAGGGATTGCCGGTGCTGGTCAATCTGGTTGCCAACGCCATGCCGTTTCGCAAAGGGATCGCCATTTCCTGTGATGCCGGTGCGGTCATCAACGACAAAAAAGTGACCGACCACCATGCAGTGATCCCCACCCGCAATCTCCAAAACGCCGACCTGTCCGGTCTGCCGGTGGGTGAACGGATGATTTTGGAACTTGTAGCCTTGCGCCTGCTGTGCGCGGTGGCGGAACCGCATACTTACTCAGAAACTGCTGTCACCGTGGAGTGTGCCGGTGCGGCGTTTACCACCAAGGGCAAAACGGTGAAGCGCCCCGGCTGGCGGGCGCTGGACGCTGCCTACCGTGCTGCGCTGAAAAATGCGGAGCCGGACAAGGAAACCGAGGACAAGGCCCTGCCGGACGGAGGCCGTCTGCCAGAACTGTCCGAGGGTCAGACGCTGCCCCTTTCCGGCGCTACCGTCAAGGAGGGCAAAACCAGCCCGCCCAAACACTTCACCGAGGATACGCTGCTTTCCGCGATGGAAACTGCCGGGAAAGACGATATGCCGGAGGATGCGGAGCGTCAGGGTTTAGGAACCCCGGCCACCCGCGCCGGGATTCTGGAAAAGCTGGTGTCCACCGGCTTTTTGGAGCGAAAAAAGAGTAAGAAAGCTGTGCAGCTCATGCCATCCAAAGATGCGGTGTCCCTGATTACCGTTCTGCCGGAACAGCTGCAATCGCCCCTGCTGACCGCTGAATGGGAACACCGTTTAAGCGAGATCGAGCGCGGCGAGCTGTCCCCGGAGGACTTCATGGGCGGGATCTGTGCCATGCTCCGGGAGTTGGTGAGAACCTATCAGGTCATCAAGGGGACTGAGTACCTGTTCACGCCGCCCCGCGAAGTGGTGGGCAAATGCCCCCGCTGCGGCGGTGATGTGGCGGAACTGCAAAAAGGGTTCTTCTGCCAGACAGAATCCTGCAAATTTGCCATCTGGAAAAACAACAAATGGTGGGCAGCCAAGAAAAAGCAGCCTACCAAGGCACTGGTGACAGCACTGCTCAAGGATGGCCGTACAAGGATCACCGGCTGCTATTCCGAAAAGACCGGCAAGACCTATGACGCCACGGTGGTTCTGGAGGACGATGGGCGGTACGCCAACTTCAAGCTGGAATTTGACCGGCAGAAAGGCGGTGCAAAATGAAGCTCTCCCTTTATGAACAGGAAACCATTCTCCTCTACAACCAGGCCGAGGACACCGCCGAAGTTTATACCCATGACCGAAAACTGATGGAGAAGCTGACCCGCCTTTCCAAAAAGCACCCGGAACAGGTTTGTAAAAAGGATAAGCACAATTTTACGGTTCCCAAACGCTGTGTGTCCGTCCGGGAGCCATACAGCGCCGAGCGCCGCAAGGCTGCCAGTGAACGGGCCAAGGCTGCCGGGTACAGGCCGCCCATCCCCAAACCGAAAGCTGATTGACGATGAGCGCAAATGTATTTGAAACGGTCAAGCAGTCTATCACCATTCGGGAAGCCGCAGAACGATATGGGATTGAGGTCGGACGGAACAGCATGGCCTGCTGCCCCTTTCACGATGACAAAAATCCCAGCATGAAGCTGAACAAGGACTACTTCTATTGCTTCGGCTGCGGAGCCACCGGCGATGTGATCGGCCTGACCGCCCGGCTCTACAACCTGTCCCCCAAGGAAGCCGCCGAGAAGCTGGCGCAGGATTTTGGCCTTATTTATGACAGTCAGGCTCCCCCTCGGAGGAACTATGTTCGCCAGAAAACTGAGGCGCAGAAATTCAAGGAGAGCAGGGACCATGCCTTTCGCATTCTGGCGGACTATTTCCATCTGCTCCGCAAGTGGGAAACCAATTACACACCCAAAACGCCGGTGGAATCCATGCACCCCCGTTTTTTAGAGGCGGTGCAGCAAAAGGATTATATCGGCTATCTGCTGGATTCTTTTCTGGAGGACAGCCCGGAGGAACAAAAGCTGTGGATCGCTGAACATCAATCAACAATCGCCAATTTAGAGAGGAGAGTGAACATCATGGCTGATAAGCCCACCAACCGGGAACGGTTGCAGGAAATCACGGCGGGTATCGAACAGGGCATCAAGGAGCTGTTCGAGAGCGAAAAGTATATGCGCTATCTGTCCGTCATGTCCAAGTTCCACCGTTATTCGGTCAACAACACCATGCTCATCTATATGCAGAAGCCGGAAGCTACGCTGGTGGCCGGGTTCAACAAGTGGAAAAACCAGTTTGCGCGCCATGTGAAAAAGGGCGAACATGGCATCACCATCATCGCCCCCACGCCCTATAAAAAGAAAATCGAGGAAATGAAGCGCGACCCGGACACCCATGCCCCCATTCTGGATGCAGACGGCAAGGCGGTTATGGAGGAAAAGGAAATCGAAATCCCCATGTTTCGCCCAGTCAAGGTGTTTGATGTGAGCCAGACGGACGGTAAGCCCCTGCCGGAGCTGGCTTCCTCCCTGTCCGGGACGGTTCCGCACTATGAAGCGTTTCTGGAAGCCCTGCGGCGCTCTGCCCCGGTTCCCATCGAGTTTGAGGCGATGGCCGCCAACATGGACGGCTATTTTTCACCCGACCGCCAGCGCATCGCCATCCGGAAAGGCATGAGCGAGGTACAGACCGTTTCTGCTGCTGTCCATGAGGTTGCACACAGCAAGCTCCACGACCCCAAAAAGTACGAGGCAGAGCCGACCTGGAAGATTGTGATGGTGAGCGAGGGCGGCATCAAGCACGATTATCGCCTGGACTTTGCCACCGAAGCGGAGGCAGAACAGGCCGCTGCCGAGGATGGCTGGCGCTATGTGGACGAAAATCAGTTTGAATGGCGGCTGGAAGTGGAGGAAGATCATTCGGCGGTGAAACAGACCGCCAGGAACCGCAATACCGAGGAAGTGGAGGCCGAGAGTATTTCCTATGCGGTCTGCCAGTATTTTGGTATCCAGACCGGTGAGAACAGTTTCGGGTATATCGCTACCTGGAGCAAGGACAAGGACCTAAAAGAATTAAAAGCCAGTCTGGAGACCATCAACAAGACTTCCTGTGAGCTAATTAACGACATCGAGCGCAACTACAAGGAAATCTGTAAGGAGCGCGGCATTGAACTGAACGCCCCGAAAAAAGAAACTGTTCCGGTGGTTCTGCCGCCAGCAAGAGAACAGGCAGAGTCCTTTGCCCGCGAATATGTCTTGTATGCACAGGCAATTCGTGTCGAAACCCTTTCAGAAACAGAGATTCAGGCGCAAATTACCCAATACACGGATAAAATCCTGCACCATGACATCGCGGATATGGTCCTCTTTTTGGAGGAACAGAAACAGGCAAAATGGGAACGGGACGAAGAAATGGAGATGGCTCTGGACAATGGCGCTGCCCCGGATGCCGATAACAGCAATTTTGTGGACCCGGAACATCTTTCCGCACAGCTTGCGTCTCTCTATCACACAGAGTATCAGGAGATTTCCGCCAATGCGGAACATTCCCCGCAGGAACTGTCAGAACCCGCCGAGGCTCTGTTTCTTCTGAACGATGCCACCTATCTGCACATTCAGCCGTGCGATACCGGCTGGGACTATACCCTCTATGACAAAGAAACCATGAAAGAACTGGACGGCGGCCAGCTGGATACCCCGGAACTGTCCCGTTCCGCCGCTGTCCGGCAGATTTGTGAGGGGCTGGAACTGGAAAATCCGTCTGTTCAGGATGCCCCGCTGTCTATGATTGAGACCTTGCAGGATGCAGCCTGTCAGCAGATGCAGGAACAGGTCAGCCAGCAGACCGCAGAAACTGCCGACACCCAGCTGCCGGATGCTCAGGAACAGTCTTTGGATGAGTACCCCATGCCCGACAGCGAAGTATCTGTTTCGGATATGCAGGGATACGGCTACTTTTACGATGGGATGCTGCCTGTCACCAGAGAACGGGCGCTGGAACTGGACGCTGCCGGGTTGACCGTCTATATCCTCCATGAAGATAACACGGAAAGCATGGTGTTTGACACCGAGGAAATCATGGAGCATGGCGGACTTTTCGGCGTGGAACACGAGGAATGGGAGCAAAGTCCGGCGTTCCATGAAAAGGTGTTGGAACGGCAGGACCGGCAGCTGGAACGGGAGCAGGCGTTTCTTGCCCATGAGGGCAGCTGCTTTGCCATTTATCAGGTGAGCCGGGATGATCCGCAGAATGTGCGGTTTATGAATCTGGACTGGCTGCAATCGCACAATCTGGCCGTGAACCGAAATAATTATGACTTAATCTACACTGCCCCGCTGAACGGTTCCGGCAGCACTATGGAGCAGTTGGAAACGCTGTATAAACAGTTCAACCTGCAAAAGCCGGTGGATTTTCACAGCCCGTCCCTGAGCGTCAGCGACATTGTTGCCATCAAGCAGGACGGTAAGGTATCCTGTCATTACTGCGACAGCGTTGGTTTCACCGAGATTCCCGGATTCCTGCCGGACAATCCGCTGAAAAATGCGGAAATGATGCTGGAGGATGACTACGGTATGATCGACGGCATCATCAACAACGGCCCAAAAGAGCCGACCGTGGCGCAGCTGGAACAGCAGGCCCGCAGCGGCCAGCCTATTTCCCTCATGGATTTAGCGGAAGCTGTCCACCGGGAGGAACGGGACAAGAAAAAGTCCGTCATGGAGCAGCTGAAAAGCCAGCCCCGGACGGAACACAAAAAGACAGCGCCTAAAAAGAGCGCGGAAAGGGAGCTTTGATATGGGAAACTTTACTTTTGAAGAAATGAACCTGATGTGCATTTACAACACCGGCAGCCGCACCGGGCTGATGGAGGCTCTGACCGAGATGCACGGCGAACTTTCGCCGGAGGAAACGGAACTGCGAGAATTGACGGACAGCGCCCTGATGAAGCTCCAGGCTATGAGCGATGCCGAGTTTGCCCAGCTGGAACTGTACCCGGATTTTGATGAATAAGCATTTCATAAACACCCAACGGGGCGGCGCAAAATGCCGCCCCATTTCCATTTAACACGAAGGGAGGACAACAACCATGCCATCCAAAACAGAATTTTACCGTCAGATGGCCGACCATGTGGCGACCCAGCTCACCGGCAGCTGGCAGGAATGGGCGGGATTTCTAACCACCGCTGCCCGTCTTTACAAGTATCCGTTCCATGAGCAACTGCTGATTTATGCCCAGCGCCCCGACGCTACCGCCTGTGCGGAGTATGATTTATGGAATGAAAAAATGGGCCGCTATGTGCGCCGTGGCTCCAAGGGTATCGCCCTGGTGGACGATTCCGGTGACAGGCCCCGGCTGCGCTATGTGTTTGACGTTTCTGACACCGGGATCCGCGAACATTCCCGCACTCCCTGGCTGTGGAAGATGGAGGAAGCGTATCAGGAGCCTGTGTCGGCCATGCTGGAGCACACTTACGAGGTTGGCGGCGATAACCTTGCCCAGCAGCTGGAGGCGGTGGCTCACAAGCTGGCAGGCGAATACTGGAACGAGCATCGCCAGGACTTGCTCTATATCGTTGACGATTCCTTTTTAGAGGAATATGATGAATTTAACATCGAAGCACAGTTTAAGGCAGCCGCTACTGTCAGCATTTCCTACGCCCTGATGTCCCGCTGCGGATTGGAGCCGGAACGCTATTTTACCCATGAGGACTTTATGGCGATTTTTGACTTCAACACCCCGGCTACCATTGGCGCACTGGGAACGGCGGTCAGCCAGATCAATCAACAGGTGCTGCGGCAGATTGGCGTTACCATCCGAAATTATGAGCGCGAACAACTCGCGGAAAGGAGCAAGCATCATGAAGAATCCCATGAACTACATCCAGAACGGAGATTACCTGATTCCCGACCTGAAGCTGAGCGAGCAGCCGGAGAAGCCCCTGGGCAAGTACGGCAGGACGCGGAAATCATACCTGAAGGAACACCGTCCCATCCTCTACAACCAGCTGCTGATGAGCGAGAAGCTGTACCCACACCTGCTGGAAATCGACGAGACCGCACAGAGCCGTCTGGAGCAGCTGATGCCCCAGCTGGCGGCGGCAGCGGGCGCGACGGAGCAGCTGAAAGCCAGCGACCCCATGAAGTGGGTGGGTCTGATGAACACCTGCAAGGCCCAGGCCGAGGAAATCCTGATGGCGGAGCTTATTCACAGCTGAGTTTCTTCCTCTCCGAAAACGAACAAATCCGAATCATAGACGAAGCAGAGAATGTGAAAGCATCCTCTGCTTTTTCTTTTGCACAGGCTGACATCGACCATGTGCTGCGGCTGGGCGGCAACACGGATCGCCAGAGGGAGCGTGTGGTTGCAGCCTTTGAAAAGCAGAAAACCACCGCCGAATTCGCAGACATTCTGAAAAATCTGTATCACGGCGGCAACGGAATCGGCAGCGTCACCGCATGGTATGCCGAGGACGGCATCCATCTTTCCCACGGCAAAACAGCCCGTTACGACAAGTCCGCCCAGGTCATTTCCTGGGAGAGCGCCGCCGAGCGTATCGGCCAGCTTTTGCAGGATGGCCAGTTTGCCGCCAATGTGGAGCTGACCGAGGCGGCAGGCTATGAACGCTCCCTCCTTGCGGAAAAGTTCTGGAATCTGTACCACGATTTCAGCGAGGAAGCCAGAGAAGCCGGGTATCTGCCCAGCCTCGCAGGTAATCCGGGTCGTGGTTTCCCGGAGGAATCCGCATGGCTTGCCGAACAGCTGAACCGCCCGGAGTTTCGCCAGACCCTTGCGGAAGAATACGCCGCCTTCTGGACGGCCTACCAGCAGGACCGGGAGTTGCTGCGCTTCCACTACCACAAACCGAGAGAGATTTGGGAAAACCTGAAAGACCTGTCCCTGCCCCGCACTGCCTTTACCTCTCAGCTGATGGAAGTACCTGCGGTCAAGCAGTTCATCACAGAGGACGAGATCGACGCAGCCATGACCAGAGGCAGCGGATTTGAAAGTGGTAAAGGCCGGATTTTCACCTTTTTCCAGAACCCCCATACGGACAAAGAAAAGGTGGATTTTCTCAAGAATGAGTACGGCACTGGCGGCCACTCTCACGCCCTGTCCGGCGCTGGGGGCAGCTGGGAAGATCACGATGGAAAAGGTCTGCACTACAAAAAGGATGGCTGCCCGGATGTGCATTTCACATGGGAGAAAGTCGCCAAGCGGATTACCGATCTGATTCAAAAGGGCCGCTATCTCACCGAACAGGAACAGGCGGAGTACGACAAAATCCAGGAAGAAAAGGCCCTGGCGGAAGAAGATGCCCTGCAAGCCCAGCAGCCGACCCCGGAGATATGGGAATACAACGGGGTCAAGGAGCGTCACCCGGATGATATGGTTTTGTATCAAATGGGCGATTTCTTTGAGCTGTACGGCGAGGATGCCAAAACCGCCGCTGCGGAGCTGGGATTCAACCTTACAACCCGCGCTATCCCCGGCGGTGGCCGTGTGGAAATGTGCGGCTTTCCGGCAAACCGGCTGGAACAGGTTGTGGAACAGCTGCGGGATCGGCATGATGTGACCATTTCCGCTGTCCCGGAGGGCGGCAGAGAGCGTCAGGAATATTCCATGCCCTCCATCGACCATGAGGCGGAACAGGCCATCGACGCTCAGGAAGCGGAGTTTGGCGCAGACGGAATCAGAGTGTTCCAGGAGACCGAAGCAGCAGCCCCTACGATCCGGGAGCTGCATGAGAAATACAAGCCCATTGTACTTGCCGCCGTTATGGAGGATGTACCATACCGCAACGCCTGCGGTCACAGCGACCGCGAAAATGCTGTGATTGAGGGCAATGCCGCGATTCGTCGTGCCATCCTTGGCTCCAGTGATTTGGAGCTGATTCGGCTCTATTCCGATGTGCTGGTGTTCCGTCAGCGCCTGCACCGGGAAATTATTGACGAGACCTATCCACGGCTCCATGAAATGCTGCGTCCTCTCTCACAGGATGATATTGATGATGCCATCCGTGCATGGAATGGTGATATTCAGAGCAAACACGCTGTTGTCCGCTACATGGAAAAGCATGGACGGGAAAAAGATACCGCCGCATGGCTGGCTCAGGAATACAGCGGCAGTGACAGCAAGAGCCTGTTTGTGATCCGCGCCGGAAGTCCGGAGGGAATTGAGCTGCCCTGGCCCAAGGTGCAGCGCAGGATTGCCCAGCTCATCAAGGAGGATCGGTTCTACACCGAAGCGGAACAGGACCGGTTTGACAACATCGACCCCATCGCCATCCGGGAGGCGCTGGCCGAGCGCGGCATTGTGAATGGCGAGCTGGTGGACGAAGAAAAGCTGGACAATGACCCATTCATTCAGCGCGTGATGGCGGATGTGGAGCAGATTGCCGCTGAAGAACAGGAGCAGTCGAACCAACCGCTTTCTGATGCTGAGTATGCCCGTCACAACCTAATTCCCGGCGAGACCACCTTTGCATTGGATGGGCGCACTTTCCGGGTCAGCAAGCTGGAGCCGGATGTTGGCCGGGTGGAACTTCAAGATGTGACCTTTGCAAATGCGGTGGGATTCCCCATCTTCCGGGTGGAACCGATTTCAGTAATCCGTCAGCATTTGGAGCAGGAACCAGAGCCGCCCACGCCTGCCACAGAGCCAGAAAAAACTCTGAATGAAGTGCTGGACGAACACCCCGTTTCCATTCAGGTAAACGGCGAGTGGCAGACCTTCCCCAATGTCAAAGCTGCCGAGGAAGCCTCTTATGAGGAATACAAGGCCAACCTGCGCCGCACCACTGAGAATTTCCTTATTACCGACGATCACCTGGGCGAAGGCGGTCCGAAAGCCAAGTTTCAGGCCAACATCACGGCAATCAAGCTGCTGAAATATTTGGAGGAAACCACCGGGCAGGCAACACCGGAACAGCAGAAAATCCTATCTCGGTATGTAGGCTGGGGCGGTCTTGCCGATGCCTTTGACCCGGAGAAACCCGCATGGGCTGCGGAATATGCTCAGCTGAAGGAGCTGCTGACCCGGTCGGAATACGCTGCCGCCAGAGGTTCCACTCTCAATGCCCATTACACCAGCCCTACGGTCATCAAAGCAATTTATGAAGCCGTAGGACGCATGGGATTTGAGACCGGCAACATTCTGGAGCCGTCCTGCGGTGTGGGCAATTTCTTCGGTATGCTGCCGGAGAAATTGCGAAACAGCCGTCTGTACGGCGTGGAGCTGGATTCCATCAGCGGGCGTATTGCAAAACAGCTCTATCCCAAGGCCGACATCACCGTGGCCGGGTTTGAAACCACCGACAGGCGGGATTTCTACGATCTGGCGGTGGGTAATGTTCCGTTTGGTCAGTATCAGGTTCGGGACAAAGCCTATGATAAGCTGAATTTCAGCATTCACAACTACTTTTTTGCCAAGGCGCTGGACCAGGTGCGTCCGGGCGGCGTGGTGGCCTTTGTCACCAGCCGCTACACGATGGATACCAAGGATTCCACTGTGCGCCGGTATCTTGCCCAGCGCGCCGAGCTGCTGGGAGCCATCCGTCTGCCCAATGACGCTTTCAAGAAAAACGCTGGTGCCGAGGTGGTTTCAGACATCATTTTCCTGCAAAAGCGGGACCGTCCACTGGACATCGTACCGGAATGGACGCAGACCGGACAGACGCAGGATGGATTTGCCATTAACCGCTACTTCCTGGACCACCCGGAAATGGTGCTGGGCCGACAGGAACCGGAAAGCACCGCTCATGGCATGGACTACACCGTGAATCCCATCGAGGGGCTGGAGCTTGCCGATCAGCTGCATGATGCCGTGAAGTACATTCACGGCACTTACCAGGAGGCCGAGCTGCCAGAGCTGGGCGAGGGCGAAGCCATCGACACCTCTATCCCCGCCGACCCCAATGTGAAAAACTACTCCTACACCGTGGTGGACGGCGCTGTATATTTCCGTGAAAACAGCCGCATGGTACGGCCTGACCTGAATGCCACCGCCGAAGTCCGTGTGAAAGGGTTGGTGGGTCTGCGGGAATGTGTCCAGCAGCTCATTGACCTGCAAATGGACGCTGCCACACCGGACAGCGCCATCCGGGATAAACAGGCTGAACTGAACCGGCTCTATGACAGCTTTTCCGCAAAATATGGTCTTATCAATGACCGGGCGAACCGACTGGTCTTTGCCGATGATTCCAGCTACTATCTGCTCTGCGCGCTGGAAGTCATTGACGAGGACGGAAAGCTGGAGCGCAAGGCGGATATGTTCACCAAGTGTACCATCAAGCCACACAAGGCGGTGGAAACCGTGGATACCGCCAGTGAAGCCCTTGCCGTCTCCATCGCGGAGAAAGCCTGTGTGGATATGGCGTATATGTCGGAGCTGACTGGCAAGACCAGCGACGAACTGGCCGCCGAGCTGCAAGGCGTGATCTTCCGTGTGCCGGGACAGTTGGAGAAAGACGGCACACCCCATTATGTGACTGCCGACGAATACCTGTCCGGCAATGTACGCCGTAAGCTGCGTCAGGCACAGCGGGCAGCACAGCAGGACCCGTCCTTTGCCGCCAATGTGGAAGCCCTTACCGCTGCCCAGCCCAAAGACCTGGACGCTTCGGAAATTGAGGTGCGTCTGGGCGCAACCTGGATCGACAAAGAGTACATCCAGCAGTTTATGTACGAGACCTTTGATACCCCGTTTTATATGCAGCGGAATATCCAGGTCAACTACACCCCGTTTACAGCAGAGTGGCAGATTACCGGCAAAAGCTCTGTAAGCCAGAACAATGTGGCAGCCTATACCACCTACGGAACCAGCCGCGCCAATGCCTACAAGATTTTGGAGGATTCCTTAAACCTGCGGGATGTCCGTATCTATGACACTGTGGAGGACGCGGACGGCAAAGAGCGCCGGGTGCTGAATGCCAAAGAAACCACGCTGGCAGCCCAAAAACAGCAGGCCATCCGGGACGCTTTCAAAGACTGGATTTGGAAAGACCCGGAACGCCGTCAAGCTCTGGTACGCCAGTACAACGAGGAAATGAACTCCACCCGCCCCCGTGAGTATGACGGCAGCCATATTGTTTTTGGCGGCATGAACCCGTCCATTACCCTGCGGGAACATCAGCTGAACGCTATCGCCCATGTGATGTACGGCGGCAATACGCTGCTGGCACACGAGGTAGGCGCGGGCAAAACATTTGAAATGGTGGCTGCCGCTATGGAGAGTAAGCGTCTGGGGCTGTGCCAGAAATCCCTCTTTGTTGTGCCGAATCACCTGACCGAGCAGTGGGCTTCGGAGTTTCTGCGGCTCTATCCCTCCGCCAATATCCTTGTCACCACCAAAAAGGACTTTGAGACCCACAACCGCAAGAAGTTCTGTGCCCGGATCGCCACCGGTGACTATGACGCTATCATCATGGGACATTCGCAGTTTGAGAAAATCCCCATCAGCCGGGAGCGTCAGGAACGGCTCCTCTATGAGCAGATCGACGAGATCACCGAGGGGATTGCAGAGGTACAGGCCAGCGGCGGTGAGCGTTTTACAGTTAAGCAGCTGGAACGCACCCGCAAATCTCTGGAAGCCAGGCTGGAGAAATTGCAGGCAGAAAGCCGCAAGGACGATGTGGTGACATTTGAGCAGCTGGGCGTGGACCGGCTGTTCGTGGACGAGGCACACAACTACAAAAACCTGTTTTTATACACCAAAATGCGGAATGTGGCAGGTCTCTCCACCAGCGATGCCCAAAAGTCCAGCGATATGTTTGCGAAGTGCCGTTATATGGATGAAATCACCGGAAACCGTGGCGTTATCTTTGCAACCGGAACCCCGGTCAGCAACTCCATGACCGAGCTTTACACCATGCAGCGGTATCTTCAATATGACCGCCTGCAAGAACTGAATATGACCCATTTCGACTGCTGGGCCAGCCGTTTCGGAGAAACCGTCACGGCGTTGGAACTGGCCCCGGAGGGAACAGGCTACCGGGCAAGGACACGGTTTTCCAAGTTCTTTAACCTGCCGGAACTAATGAACCTGTTCAAAGAGGTGGCGGACATCAAAACCTCCGATCAGCTGAACCTGCCCACCCCGGAGGTGGAATACCACAACATTGTGGCCCAGCCTACCGAACACCAGCAGGAAATGGTGAAGGCACTCTCCGAGCGCGCTTCCGAAGTACACAGAGGCAGTGTGGACCCATCGGTGGACAATATGCTCAAAATCACCTCGGATGGCCGCAAGCTGGGACTGGATCAGCGCATCATCAACCAGCTGCTCCCCGATGAACCGGGAACCAAGGTCAATCAGTGCGTGGACAACATCATGCAGATCTGGCGGGACGGGGACGCGGATAAGCTGACCCAGCTGGTGTTCTGCGACATTTCCACGCCCCAGGCAGCCCCCTCCAAAAAGGCAGCCAAACAGCTGGATAATCCGCTGCTTCACGGATTGGAAGAAGCAATTCCACTGGATGAGCCAGAGCCTGCTTTTACCATCTATGAGGACATCCGGCAAAAGCTCATCGCCCAGGGGATGCCTGCCGAGCAGATCGCCTTTATCCACGAAGCCAACACAGAGGTACGGAAAAAGGAACTGTTCTCCAAGGTTCGCACCGGGCAGGTGCGCGTCCTATTAGGAAGCACTGTCAAAATGGGCGCTGGAACCAATGTGCAGGACCGCCTTGTGGCGTTGCATGATTTGGACTGCCCGTGGCGGCCCGGAGACCTTGCCCAGCGCAAGGGTCGTATCGAGCGTCAGGGCAACCAGAATCCTCTTGTCCATGTGTACCGCTATGTCACCGAAGGGACTTTTGACGCGTATCTCTGGCAGACGGTGGAGAACAAACAGAAATTCATCAGCCAGATTATGACCAGCAAAAGCCCGGTTCGTTCCTGCGATGATGTGGACGAAACGGCGCTTTCCTTTGCCGAGATTAAGGCCCTGTGTGCCGGAGACCCCCGTATCAAGGAGCGCATGGATTTGGATGTGGAAGTTGCCAAGCTGAAGCTGATGAAAGCCGACCACCAGAGCAAGCAGTACCGTCTGGAGGACCAGCTGCTCAAATACTTTCCGCAGGAAATTGAAACCAACAAGGGGTATATCCAGGGCTTTGAAGCCGATTTGGAAACACTGGCTGCCCACCCACACCCAGAGGACAGCTTTGCCGGTATGGAGATCCGGGGCGATGTGCTGACCGACAAAGAAAATGCCGGTGCAGCCCTGCTGGATGCCTGCAAGGAGGTCAAAACCTCCGATCCGGTGCAGATTGGCAGTTACCGGGGATTCACTATGTCGGTGGCATTTGAAGCGTGGAAACAGGAATATACGCTCCTGCTGAAAGGACAAATGACCCATCGGGCGACCCTGGGTACAGACCCGCGCGGAAATCTCACCCGTATCGACAACGCACTGGCGCAGATGCCCCAGCGTCTGGAGGCGGTCAAAAACCAGCTGGAGAACCTTTACCAGCAGCAGGCCGCAGCCAAGGAGGAAGTAGGAAAGCCGTTCCCATTTGAGGACGATCTGCGGGTCAAGTCCGCCCGTCTGGTGGAACTGGACACCCTGCTGAACATTGGCGGCAAAGGTAACACCCAGCCGGAAACCGTGGTTGCCAAGAGCGCGCGTCCCTCGGTGCTGGACAGCCTGAAACGCCCCGTGCCGCCCCGCAGCCCTGAAAAGAAACCGAAACAACACGAGGAGGTACGATAACATGAATACCAACGATCTGAATACGGCTCTCTATGAAAAGATGGCCGCTGAACAGGACAACTACCGGGACTGGCTGAAAAGCCAGCCCCCGGAGGAAATCCTGCACCACACCTATGAGTACACGGTCCGGGAGGACATCGTGATGGCGATGGAGCAGCTGGAACTGACCGACGCACAGGCCCAGGCGCTTTTGGATTCTCCCTCGCCGCTGGCGGATGTGTACCGTTATTTTGAAAAGCTGGAGACCGGCTATATGGATGTGATCCGGGACAGTATTGAGAACCGTGCCGATGATGTGTGCAAGGCGCAGGAAGAATTACGAACCGCCCCTCTCTACCCCCATTCTGCCGCCTATGCGTCCGAGCATGGAGAGATGGCACAATATAACCGTTCGTATCAGGCGAACAGCGCCTGCAAAGAAGCCATTGCGCAGACCATCAGCGCCCACTATGCAGAGAACCGGCTGGATACGGAGGCGGCGGTCAAAGATGTGCTGGAAAAGTTCGGGACGGAAC